>Ga0208100_100042_pt1 | contig 55724 bp, 56 predicted proteins | sample SubbioR11_8A_Aug_FD_184817 | JGI IMG/M metagenome (GOLD analysis project Ga0208100, IMG submission 184817) | Serpentinite rock and fluid subsurface biosphere microbial communities from McLaughlin Reserve, California, USA - CR11_8A_Aug (SPAdes) | ecosystem: Environmental > Terrestrial > Deep... | reverse complement strand
GCCGCCAGCCGATGACGGCGGACGGCCTGCGCCTGATCAACGCGATCCGGGGCGCGGGCGAGGATGTGACGCTTGACGACCTGAAGCGGCTGGCGGGGATCATGGACGGGGCCGACCGGGTCTCGCTGACCTTCCGGTTCGAGGATGGGTCCTCCACGCTGGACGCCCAGTCGCAGGACAACCTGGTGGACCTGGCGCAGCTGATCGCCGTGGGGCAGTTCCGGGATCAGAAGCTGGTGCTGGCCGGGTTTTCCGACGGATCGGGGGCGGCGCAGGCGAACCTGGCGCTGTCGGTCGAACGCGCGGCGACGGTGGCGCAGGAACTGGCGACGGTGGCACCGGACCTGGCACCCGCCGACCTGCCGGTGGTCGAAGGCTTTGGCGAGGCGCTGCCGATGGCCTGCGACGAGACCGCCATCGGCCGCCAGTTGAACCGGAGGGTCGAGCTCTGGGTCGTCCCCGACTTCGCGCCCGCCGAGGCCCCGGCGCCTTAGGCCAGATACTCGGTCAGGGTCTGCGTCGTCCCCGCAGCCCAAAGCCGGTTCAGCTGCCGCTCGAACGCCGCGGCAAAGCGCGCATCCCGGCCCAGATCGCCATAGACCGCCGTCATCTCCAGCCATGCCGCAGGGCGCGACTTCGCCGCCTTCGACCGGGCGACCAGCGCCTCCCAGTCCGGGTCGTTCGGCGGAATCACCGTCCCGCTGTCCGTCTCGCCAAAGCAGTACCGGCACCACAGCGCGCTGACCAAGGCCAGCCCTTCGACCGCCCCACCCGCCGCCAGTGCATCGCGGATCGACGGCACGATGAACTTGGGCTGCCGGTTCGAGCCGTCCAGGCACAGGCGGCGTTCGGTATCCGCGACTTCGGGGTTGCTGAAACGGTCCACGATCAGGCGGTAGTAGTCACCCAGGTTGGTGTCAGGCACCGGCGGGATATAGGGGATGATCTCGTCCATCTCGACCTTGTCGAGCAGCCCCCGGATCAGCGGGTTGGCCATCGCCTCGTGGACATACTCGATGTCCAGCAATCCACCCGGATAGGCGATGGTCGCGTGCCCGCCGTTCAGGATGCGGATCTTCATCAACTCGAAATTGTGGACATGCGGGGTCAGAGTCACTCCGACCTTCTCGAACGCCGGGCGGCCTGCGGGGAAGTCGTCCTCAAGCACCCACTGCCGGAACGGCTCGCAGGTCACGGGCACCGGGTCGTCGCCCAGCCCGAAGGCCGCCGCCATCGCCCGCTCCCGAGGCCCGGTCGCCGGGGTGATGCGGTCCACCATCCCGTTCGGGAAAGCAACCTTCGCCGCGATCCAGTCGGCCAGGTCCTGGTCCTTGATCGCCGCCAGCCCTGTCACCGCCGCCTTCGTCACATGCCCGTTGCCCGGCAGGTTGTCGCAGGACATGACCGTGAACGGAGCCACCCCCGCCGCGCGCCGCGCCTTGATCGCCGCGATGATCGCGCCAAAGGCCGTCCGGTGCGGGTCGGACGCATCCGCCGCGATTTCGGGATGGGAGGGATCAAACTCTCCGGTCGCCGGATTGATGAAATAGCCGCCCTCTGTCACCGTCAGGCTGACGATGCGGATTTCCGGCCGCGACATCGCCGCGATCAGGGCCGCGTTGTCCTTTTCCACCGGCAGGAAGTCGATCATCGACCCCACCCGCCGCGCCGATTTGCCCTTGGGGTCCAGCTCGATCACCGTCGAGAGGCAACCCTGGGCCTTCAAGGCATCCCGCATCCGCGCGTCGCCCTCGCGCACCCCGGCCCCCAGGATCGCCCAGTCGTGGTCAAGACCCATGCCGAACAGGTCGTCCAGATAGACGGCCATATGCGCGCGGTGAAAGTTGCCCAGCCCGATGTGGACGATGCCGGGGGTCAGCTTGGAACGGTCGTAGGATGGCATTTGCACGGTCATGGCTCAGCTCATCCAGTTTCCGCCGTCGACGTTCAACGTCTGGGCGACAATGTAATTGGCCTCGGCCGAGGCAAGGAACACGGCCGCGCCGGTCATGTCCTCGGGGCGGCCCATGCGGCCATAGGGGACAGCCTCGCCGACTTCGCGCTTCTTCTGGCCCTTGGGCTTGCCCTCATACTTTGCGAACAGGGCATCCACCGCGTCCCACATCGGCGTGTCCACCACGCCCGGCGCGATGCCGTTCACGTTGATCTTGTGCTTGATCAGGTCCAGCCCCGCCGACTGGGTCAGGCTGATGACCGCGGCCTTGGAGGCGCAGTAGACCCCGACCAGCGCCTCACCCCGCCGCCCGGCCTGCGACGCCATGTTGATGATCTTGCCGCCACGACCTTGCGCGATCATCAGCTTCGCCACCGCCTGCAAGGGAAACAGCGTCCCCGCGACGTTCACCGCGAAAAGCCTGTCATAGCTGGCCCGCGTGATGTCGACGATGGGCGCCAGATCGAAGATCGCCGCGTTGTTCAGCAGGATGTCGATCCCCCCGCCCCAATCCGCCGCCGCCTTCACGCCCGCGTCGATCGAGGCCTGGTCGGTCACGTCCATCGTGACCCCCAGCGCCTTGTCGCCCAGCTTTGCCGCCGCATCCTGCGCGCCGCTCACGTCGGCAATCGCCACCCGCGCGCCTTCGCGCAGGTAGGCCTCGACAAAGGCCAGACCGATGCCACGAGCGCCTCCGGTGACGAGGGCGGTTTTTCCTGCAAGTCTCATATCGCCAGTCCATTCGTGTCAAAGCGGTGGATCTTGCCCGAGGGGGCCAGCCGGATGCGGTCGCCGTGGCGGGCGTGAACCTCTCCCGGAGCGCGGACGGTCAGGGTGCCGATGCCATCGACGGCCACTTTCAGGAAGCTGTCCGAGCCAAGATGCTCCGACAGGCCCACGACACCCTCCCACGGGCCATCGCCCACGGCGATATGCTCGGGACGGATGCCGATGGTGTGGGCGTTGTGCTTCGCAGCCTCGGCGCCTTCGATCAGGTTCATCTTCGGGCTGCCGATGAAGCCCGCGACGAACAGGTTGCGGGGGTGGTTGTACAGATCCAGCGGCGCGCCGACCTGTTCGATCCGGCCTGCGTTCAGCACGACGATCTTGTCGGCCATCGTCATGGCTTCGACCTGGTCGTGGGTGACATAGATCATCGTGGTCTTCAGGTTCTGGTGCAGCTCGCTGATTTCCTGCCGCATCCCCACCCGCAAGGCGGCATCGAGGTTGGACAAGGGCTCGTCGAAGAGAAACGCCGCGGGTTCCCGCACGATGGCCCGGCCGATGGCGACGCGCTGGCGCTGGCCGCCCGACAACTGGCCGGGGCGACGGTCCAGGTAGTTCGACAGGTTCAGCACCTTGGCCGCGCGTTCGACACGGCGGTCCTGTTCGGCCTGGTCCATCCCGGCCATCTTCAGCGGGAAGGCGATGTTCTTGCGCACCGTCATGTGCGGGTAAAGCGCGTAAGACTGGAACACCATCGCCAGACCCCGCCTGGCCGGCGGCAGGTTGGTCGCGTCCTTGCCGTCGATGTCGATCACGCCGCTGGTGGTGTCCTCCAGCCCCGCGATCAGCCGCAGCAGCGTGGACTTCCCGCAGCCCGAGGGGCCGACGAAGACGACGAACTCGCCGTTCTCGATGGTCAGGTCGATGCCGGGGATGACGTCGACTTCGCCAAAGGACTTGCGGACCGATGACAGTTGGATCTTGCCCATGTTACCTCACTTTACCGCGCCAAAGGTCAGGCCGCGGACGAGTTGCTTCTGGCTGAACCAGCCAAGGATCAGGATCGGCAGGATGGCCATCGCGCTGGCCGCCGAAAGTTTCGCGTAGAACAACCCCTGCGGCGCCGAGAAGCTGGCGATGAAGGCCGACAGGGGGGCCGCATTGGTGGTGGTCAGGACGATGGTCCAGAACGCCTCGTTCCAGGCGAGGATGATGTTCAGAAGCATGGTCGAGGCGATGCCGGGCAGCGCCATCGGCGTCAGGACATAGGCGATCTCGCTCCACATCCCGGCCCCGTCCATCCGCGCCGCTTCCAGGATTTCGCCGGGGATTTCCTTGAAGTAGGTGTAAAGCATCCAGATGATGATCGGCAGGTTCATCAGCATCAGGACCAGCACCAGGCCGATCCTGGTGTCGATCAGCCCCAGTTGCTGGAAGATCAGATAAAGCGGGATCATCACCGCGACCGCGGGCATCATCTTGGTCGACAGCATCCACATCAGCAGATCCTTGGTCTTCCTGCCCGGCACGAAGGCCATGGCCCAGGCGGCGGGGATCGCGATCATCAGGCCCAGCAGCGTGGAGCCGACCGCGATGACGACCGAGTTCCAGAAGAACCGCGGATAGTCCGACCGCGCCCAGACATCGCTGTAGTTCTCCAGCGTCCAGTCGGCCGACAGGAACTGCGGCGGCATCGCGACGGCCGAGGCTTCGGTCTTGAAGCTGGTCAGGATCATCCACAGGACGGGGAAGAAGATGACCAGCGCGACGGCCCAGGCGGCGGCCGTGGTGACGATCTGTCGGCGGGGGGAAAGGGCGCGGGCCATCGTCAGGTCTCCAGGTTGCGGCCAAGGCCGCGCATCAGGAAATAGGCCACGATGTTCGCCAGGATCACCGCGATGATTCCGCCCGCCGCTGCCCGGCCGATGTCCTTGGCGGCGATGGCCTGCTTGAAGATCATGTACGGCAGCGTGGTCGAGGCCGAGCCGGGCCCGCCCTGCGTGGTGGTGAAGATCTCGCCGAAGATGCCCAGCAGGAAGATCGTCTGGATCAGGATGACGACGGTGATCGCCCGCGTCAGGTGCGGCAGGATGATGTAGCGAAAGCGGGCGAAGGGCGACGCCCCGTCCATCTCGGCGGCTTCCAGCTGTTCCGAGGACAGCGACTGCATCGCGGTCAGCAGGATCAGGGTGGCGAAGGGCAGCCAGGACCAACTGACGATGCCGATGATCGACCACATCGGGTACTGCTCCAGAAACAGGATCGGCTGCGCCCCGAACCCTTGCGCGACGGCCGCGAACAACCCGTTCTGCGGGTGCATGAACAGGTTTTCCCAGATCGACGCGGCCACCGGGGGCATCACGAAGAACGGCGAGATCACCAGGATGCGCAGGAAGCCCTGGCCCTTGATCGGCTGGTCGATCAAGAGGGCAATCAGGGTGCCCAGGACCACGGTGATGAACAGCACCCCACCAACCAGCGCCAGCGTGTTGAACAGGGCCTGCCAGAAATCCGGCGAGTTGAAGAACCACAGGTAGTTGGTGACCCCGACCCAGCCCGTCCGCTCCGGCGTCAGCAGACGGTAGAAGCGGAACGAATAGTACAGCGTCATCGCCAGCGGCACGATCATCCAGATCAACAGCAGGAGGACCGATGGCGCCACCATCATGCGGGCGGCCAGGCGGCTGGAGTGCGTGGACATGGGACGGTCCTCCGTCGATGGAGAGGTCGAGCGGTGCCATCAGGACCGCGCTGTCAGGGTAGCATGTTTCGGGGTCGGAAAGGTCGGCTTGCCAGCATCGCGCCCGCAAGCCGAAGGTGATCCCGGGGGTCTGGGGAGGCCGCCCCCGGGGATCGTTGTTACTGGATGTAGCCCGCGGCCTTCATCTCGTCGGTGACGAAGGTCTGAGCCTCGGCCAAAGCCTCGTCAGCCGTCTTCTGGCCAGCCAGCGCCGCTGAGAAGATCTCGCCGACCGTGGTCGCCATGCCCGCAAACTCGGGGATCGCGACGAACTGGACGCCGACATAGGGCACCGGCTGCACGGTCGGAGCATTCGGGTCAGCCGAGTTGATGCTGTCCAGCGTCATCTGCGCGAACGGCACCTTCTGGTATTCCGGGTTCGCATAAAGCGAGGTCCGCGTGCCCGGAGGAACGTTGGCCCAGCCTTCCTTGCTGGCCACAAGCTCAAGATATTCCTTCGAGGTGGCCCAGGCGACAAAGGTCTTGGCCGCCTCCTGCGCATCGGACGACGCCGGGATCGCCAGGCTCCAGGCCCAGAGCCAGTTGCCGCGCTTGCCCAGGCCATTGTCGGGGGCCAGAGCGAAGCCGACATGCTCGGCCACGGTCGAATCCTTGCCGGTCACGAAGGACGCCGCCACCGTGGCGTCGATCCACATGCCGCACTTTCCCTGGTTGAACAGGGTCAGGTTCTCGTTGAAGCCGTTGTTCGACGCGCCCGGAGGGCCGTAGTTGTTCATCAGGTTCAGGTAGAAATCCAGCGTCGCCTTCCATTCCGGGCTGTCGAACTGCGGGTTCCACTCCATGTCGAACCAGCGCGCGCCAAAGCTGTTGGACATGGCGGTCAGGAAGGCCATGTTCTCGCCCCAGCCGGCCTTGCCGCGCAGACAGACGCCATAGATGCCGGCGTCCTTGTCGGTCATCGCCGCCGCAGCCGCCTCGATGTCGGCCCAGGTCGGCGCGGAAGGCATCGCCATCCCGGCGGCTTCCATCAGGTCGCGGCGGTACATCACCATCGAGGATTCGCCGTAGAAGGGCGCGGCATAAAGGTTACCGTCCACCGTCAGGCCGCCGCGGATCGCGGGCAGAAGGTCGTCGATATCCCATTCCGGCGGCAGGTCGTTCAGACTGACCAGCCAGCCCTGCTTGCCCCAGATCGGAACCTCGTAGGTGCCGATGGTGATGACGTCAAACTGGCCGCCGCCGGTGGCGATGTCGGTCGTCACATTCTGGCGCAGGACATTCTCTTCCAGCGTCACCCAATCGACCTTGATGTCGGGGTGCTTGGCATAGAAATCGTCCATCAGGCCCTGCATCCGGACCATGTCACCGTTGTTCACGGTTGCGACGGTAATCGTCGTCTCGGCCGAGGCCACGCCCGCAAGCGCGACAAGGGCCGTTGCACCCATAAGGGCGCGAAGCGTCTTGGTCATGTAATCCTCCCTGGATCAGCGTATGAGCAAATCATCGCCTGCTGGGTAAATGCTCACACTTGGGCCGGTGTCGTCAAGCCCCCTCTTCCGCCGCATCTGCGAAGGTCAGGGCCGGGCCAGCAGCGCCCGCGCGCTGGGCTCGTCGGTCACGAGTCCGTTGATTATCCGGGACTTGATGGCGGCATGGATCGCCGGAACCTTGGATGCACCCGCAGCAATTCCGATCGAGGGCCGGGCAAGATTCTGCGCGACCCGCACCCCCCCGGTCCGCCGGTTGGTGCCAAGGTCCAGGTAGCGCCCCTCCGAATCGAAGACCCAGCCCGCCACTTCACCGGAGGCGCCGGCGGCCTGCATCTCGTCCAGCTCGTCGCGGCTGACGAAACCATCGGCCAGCAGCGGCGCATCGTTCGACATCTGGCCCACGCCCACGAAAACCACATCGGCGGCCTTTGCCAGTTCCACCACCTTCTGCACCGGGCCCAGACGGTGGAAGGCAGCGTTCTCCTTGGGCGTGGGGCTGATCACCGGCACCGGCATCGGATAATGCGGCGCGCGGACCTTGTCGGCGATCCGCATCACCACGTCGAAGAAACTGGCCGAACCATCGGGCGCAATGTTGCCGATGAGGCTGACGAGCCGATGCTGCGGCGCCTCCATCTCGACCATCGCGTCGACCATTCCGCGCATCGCCCGGCCGGTCCCCAGCGCGATGACCAAAGGCTCCGGCATCCGCAGGAAGCGCTCCAGCTCGGCCGCCGCAGCCGGAGCGATGGCGCGCACCGGGTCGCCTCCCGCCCCAAGGCTGGGGGCGACGCGGACCCGGTCCAGGCCGAAGCGGTCGCGAAGCGCGGCCTCCAGGTCCAGGCAAGCGCCGATCCGGTGGTTCAGCCGCACATGGATCAGGCCTTCCGCCATCGCCCGGCTGACCAGGCGTTGTGCCCGCTGGCGACTTACCCCCAGTTCGGTGGCGATCTGGTCCTGCGTCATCCCCGCGACATAGTAAAGCCAGCCCGCACGGGCCGCCTCGTCCTGCAATGTCGGCTCGACGCTCATGCCACTTGCCTGCCCAGACTGGGCGCAATCTGGAAGAAGTCGGCAAAGCTGACAAGCCTGCGGTGGGGCAGGGCATCGTCCGGCTCTTTCGGGGTGCCCGGACCAAGGTGGCTTCCCCCGACAAAACGCCAGACGGTCATCCCCGCCGCAAGGCCCGCGCGGATGCCGGTCAGGCTGTCCTCGATCACCAGGGTCCGCTCCGGGGCGGCGCCCATCCTCCCGGCGGCGTGAAGAAACAGGTCTGGCGCCGGCTTGCCGCGCGCGACAAGAGTCGAAGTGAAGACGCGGTCAACCACCAGGTCGCTCAGGCCCACAAGCTTCAGCGACATCTCCACCCGGCGGGGCGACGAGGAGGTGGCGACGCAGAACGGAACGCCGATGGTTTCCAGAACCTCGCGGACATGCGGCACGATGGTCAGCTCTTGCTGGAAGGCGGCCAGCAGTGCCTCGCGGTACTGCGCCTCGAAACCGGGCGGCAGGTCCAGCCCGAATTCGCGCCGGATCGTCTCCATCACCACGGGGTAGCTGCGGCCCAGGAAGTTGCGCTCGACGTAGGGCAGGTCGATGGACAGCCCCAGGCGCAGGAGCTCGGCCACCAGCATCCGGGCGCTGATGATCTCGCTGTCGATCAGCACGCCGTCGCAGTCGAAGATGACAAGGTCGAACTCGGTCATGCGCCTAGGCGTAGCGCATGGCGTGGACTAAAGGTAGCCCTGTGAGCGGAAGCTCAGCTCACGGCTTTTGCCGATGATCAGGTGGTCGTGCAGCGTGAGGCCAAGCGCCTCGCAGGCGTCCTTGACCTGCTGGGTCATGGAAAGGTCGGCGTCCGAGGGCGTGGGGTCGCCCGAGGGGTGGTTGTGGACCAGGATCAGCGCGCTGGCGTTCAGCTCCAGCGCCCGCTTGACGATCTCGCGCGGGTAGACCGGGACATGATCGACAGTGCCCCTGGCCTGTTCCTCGTCGGCGATCAGCACGTTCTTGCGGTCCAGGAAAAGGACGCGGAACTGTTCCGTCTCTCGATGCGCCATCGTGGTGTGGCAGTAGTCGAGAAGCGCATCCCACGAGGACAGGATCGGCTTCTGGATCACCCGCGCCCGCATCATCCGCTGCGCGGCGGCCTCGACCAGCTTCAGCTCAAGCACCACGGCGGGACCGGCACCCTTGACCATCTGCAGACGCGCCGGGGAGGCGGTGATGACCCGGTTGAAATCGCCGAAGGTGTCGAGGAGCAGCCGCGCCAGTGGCTTGACGTCCTGGCGGGGAATGGCGCGGAAAAGGACGAGTTCCAGCAGCTCGTAATCCGGCAGCGCCGCGCCCCCGCCTTGCAGGAAGCGGTCGCGCAGGCGCTGGCGGTGGTCGGCGATGTACGACGGAAGCCGTCCGGTCAGCGCCTGCGGTTCGGCCTCATCGGCGTCCCCGACAGGCGCGATCAAGGGCAGAAAAGGTTCGTGGAACGATTGCATCATGCGGCCCAGACTGGCGGGTCATGGTTGAAAAACCGTTAACCGCGCAGCGCAAGGGTAGGGTGGGCAATACTGCCCACCCTACGCCCGAGTCAGCCTTTCATCCCGTCCCAGAACCCCTTGACCTTGCTGAAGAAGCTGGAGCTTTCGGGGTTGTTCTCCTCGCTCAGCTTCTCGAACTCCCTCAGCAGTTCGCGCTGGCGGGAGGTCAGGTTGACCGGCGTTTCCACCGCCAGCTCGATCACCATGTCCCCGGTATTGCTGGACCGCAACGCCGGCATCCCCTTCATCCGCAGCCGCATCTGCTTGCCCGACTGCGCCCCGGCCGGAACCTTGACCCTGGCCTTGCCACCGTCGATCGTCGGCACCTCGATCTCGCCGCCAAGCGCCGCCGTGGGCATCGAAACGGGGACGCGGCAGAACAGATGCACGCCATCGCGCTGGAAGAGCGCGTGCTCTTTCACCTCGATGAAGATGTAAAGATCGCCGTTCGGACCGCCGCGCAAGCCCGCCTCGCCTTCGCCTGCCAGCCGGATGCGCGTGCCGGTTTCGACCCCCTGCGGGATGTTGACGGAAAGCTGCTTCTCGCGCTGCATCCGGCCCTGCCCGCCGCAGGTCTTGCACGGGTTCTTGATGATCTGGCCCATGCCGTTGCACTGGTGGCACGTCCGCTCGATCGTGAAGAAGCCCTGCTGCGCCCGGACCTTGCCCATGCCGTTGCAGGTCGGGCAGGTGACGGGCTCGGCCCCGCCTTCCGCGCCGGACCCCTGGCAGGTGTCACAGCTGACCGAGGTGGGGACCGAGATCGACTTCTGGATGCCGGCATAGGCTTCCTCGAGCGATATCCGCATGTTGTAGCGCAGATCCGAGCCGCGCTGGGCCCGCGAGCGCCCGCCGCCGCCGCCACCACCCCGACCCATGAAATCGCCGAACAGGTCCTCGAACACGTCCGAGAACGCCGACGCGAAATCGCCCTGCTGGCCGCCATGCGCGCCCGGACGCGGGCCGCCGCCCATGCCGTTTTCAAAGGCTGCATGACCGAAACGGTCATAGGCCGCCTTCTTCTGGTCATCCTTCAGGCAGTCGTAAGCCTCGTTCACTTCCTTGAACTGGGCCTCGGCCTGCGGATTGTCGGAATTCCGGTCGGGATGCAGCTCTTTCGCTTTCGACCGATACGCCCTCTTCAGCTCATCAGCCGACGCGCCCTTCTTGACCCCGAGCACTTCGTAATAGTCGCGCTTTGCCACCGCAAAACCCCCATATGGAACCGAGGAGGGGCGGTCCGTTGCCAGACCGCCCCTTTTCCCGTTCCTCGCGGCTTACTTCCGCTTGTTGTTGCCCAGGTCCTCGAAGTCGGCGTCGACGATGTCGTCGTCATCCACCGGCCGCGGCTCGTCTTCGGCGGAACCACCTTCGGACTGGCTGGCCTTGTAGATCGCCTCGCCCAGCTTCATCGCGGCCTCCGTCAGGTTCTGGATCGCACCCTTGATCTTGCCGGGATCTTCGCCCTTCAGCGCGTCTTCCAGCGGGCTCATCGCCAGTTCGATCGCCTCGACAGTGGAGGGGTCGACCTTGTCGCCGTGTTCTGACAGCGACTTGCGGGTCGAGTGCAGCAGGCTTTCGCCCTGGTTCTTGGTCTCGACCAGTTCCTTGCGGGCCTTGTCGGCTTCGGCGTTCGCCTCGGCGTCACGGATCATCTGTTCGATGTCCGCGTCCGACAGACCACCCGAAGCCTGGATGGTGATCGCCTGTTCCTTGTTGGTGCCCTTGTCCTTGGCTTTCACCGACACGATGCCGTTGGCGTCGATGTCGAAGGTCACCTCGATCTGTGGCACCCCACGCGGGGCGGGCGGGATCTGTTCCAGGTTGAACTGGCCCAGCATCTTGTTGTCGGCGGCCATCTCGCGCTCGCCCTGGAACACGCGGATCGTCACCGCGTTCTGGTTGTCCTCGGCGGTGCTGAACACCTGCGACTTCTTGGTCGGGATCGTCGTGTTGCGGTCGATCAGGCGGGTGAAGACGCCACCCAGCGTCTCGATCCCCAGCGACAGCGGGGTCACGTCCAGCAGAACCACGTCCTTGACGTCGCCTTGCAGAACCCCGGCCTGGATGGCCGCGCCCAACGCCACGACTTCATCGGGGTTCACGCCCTTGTGGGGCTCTTTCCCGAAGAACTTGGTCACTTCCTCCACGACGCGCGGCATGCGGGTCATCCCGCCGACCAGCACGACCTCGTCGATGTCGTCCTTGCTGACACCGGCATCCTTCAGCGCGGCCATGCAGGGCTTGATCGACTTCTTGATCAGATCCTCGACCAGGCTTTCCAGCTTCGACCGCGTCAGCTTGACCACCAGGTGCAGCGGCTGCCCGGTGTTGCGGTCCATGCTGATGAACGGCTGGTTGATCTCGGTCTGCTGCGAGGACGACAGCTCGATCTTGGCCTTTTCACTGGCCTCCTTCAGCCGCTGCAGCGCCATCTTGTCCAGGGTCAGGTCGACGCCATGCTCGCGTTTGAACTCGTCGGCCAGGTACTGGACGATGCGCATGTCGAAGTCTTCACCACCCAGGAAGGTGTCGCCGTTGGTCGACTTGACCTCGAACAGCCCGTCGTCGATTTCCAGGATGGTGATGTCGAAGGTGCCGCCGCCAAGGTCATAGACCGCGATGGTGCGCGATTCCTTCTTGTCCAGGCCATAGGCCAGGGCGGCCGCCGTGGGTTCGTTGATGATGCGCAGCACTTCGAGACCGGCGATCTTGCCGGCGTCCTTGGTGGCCTGACGCTGGGCGTCGTTGAAATAGGCGGGGACAGTGATGACGGCCTGCGTCACCGGCTCGCCCAGATAGCTTTCTGCGGTTTCCTTCATCTTCTGCAGGATGAAGGCCGAGACCTGCGAGGGCGAGTATTTCTCGCCGCGCACCTCGACCCAGGCGTCGCCATTGCCGCCGTCGACGATCTTGTAGGGGACAAGCTTCTTGTCCTTTTCGACCTCGGCGTCGCCAAGGCGGCGACCGATCAGGCGCTTTACTGCGAAGACGGTGTTTGTCGGGTTGGTCACGGCCTGACGCTTGGCGGGCTGGCCGACCAGGCGTTCGTTTTCCGTGAAGCCGACGATGGAGGGCGTCGTGCGCGCGCCTTCCGAGTTTTCGATGACCCGAGGCTGCGAACCGTCCATGATGGCAACGCAGGAGTTCGTGGTCCCGAGGTCAATACCGATGACTTTAGCCATGTGTGTATCCCTTTACTTCAGGCGATGTTCCGGCAAGGACCCTTGCAAGCAGGCATCCCCGCCCTGGATGGGGGTCAGGTCTGGCGTCCTGACACCCGTGTGAGGCGTATATAGGCAGGCGGTTTCGGGCCTGCAACTCTTGCCGCGCGGGCCGAGCCGTGAATCTTCGGCGGTGATGCGGAAAATCCGGGCACCCTGGCACGACCTCAGGGCTGGGCCAGGCGACAGCAGCCCGACAGCCGACCCTCGCCCGCCGGTCCGGTGCGGAAGATGTCGACGGCGATCCCGTAACTGCGATCCGACATGCCGTCGGAACAGCTGGTCCCGACAAGCACGGCGATGCCATCCGACAGGCCGACGGCCGCCGATTTCGCCCAGGGCCCGGCGGGCCAGAGGCCGGAGATCGGTTCGGGGTCAGCCACCTGGTCTTCCGGTGTCAGGAAATCTGTCGTGCCGCGCTGCGGGTCGACCTTCAGCGACCAGAAGGGCTCCGTCCCGATGCAGGTCAGCTGGGTCTGCAAGGCGCCCCATGCCGGTCCGGGCTCCCGCGCAAGATAGCGCAGCGAGGCATAGCCTGACACTTCGCCGTCGTTGACCAGCGCCCAGTTGCCCGAGGTTGCAATCACCTCCACCCCCGTCGCGTCGGGGTCAAGGCTGCCGATGACGGCAGAGCCGGCATCGGGTCGGGCGCGAATGTTCAGCACATCGTCGTCGGCGACCCCGGTGACGGCGTACAGGGCGGGGAACTCCTCGGCCTTGAGGGGGAGCGCCAGGAACAGGAACAGGAAGAGAAATCGGATCATCGCCGCTTGTTCCAACTGGCTGAGGCATGCTGCCGGGTGAAGAATTCTGCCATCAGGCCGATCATCATGCAGACCAGCGCATAATAGATCGCATAGTGATAATCGGTATAGCGCGGGGTGTAGTTCAGGAAGATGAACCCCCGCGCCTGGTCGATGGTGTGAAACAGCGGGTTCCAGTCGAACCAGTTGCGGCGGTTCGTATTCAGATTGTTGGCCAGCACCATCTTGCCCGAAGCGATCACGTTCGCCCGCGTGTAAAGCGTGACGATGATCCCCACCGCTTCGGGCTGCCAGGGCTTCGCCGACAAAAACACCATCCCGATCCCGATCCCGGCGAACCAGGACAACAGGAACATCCCCAGCATTCCGACCGGCTGGTCGATGGTGATCGGGTTCCACAGGGCGTGGTAGACGAACAGGATCACCCCCGCGGACAGCGTCTGCTGGTAAAGCGACCCCAGCGCCGCCCCCATGATCGAGATGATCGGGTTCATCGGCGCGTGCATCATCATCTGCGAGGTTGGCCCGTCCGCGCCCGCTACCGCGCTGATGGCCTTGATGTGCGTCATGAACATGAAGACGCCCGACATCACATAAAGCATGAAGTCGCCGCGCACCGCGATCCGGCGCATGCCGAACAGGCTCATCATGAAGTACATGATCAAGAGCAGCAGCAACGACTGCACGATCGACATCAGCAGGCCGAGCACCGCGTTGTTGTGCGTCTTGCGCAGGTTCCGCACGCCCACATGATAGATCAGCTCCAGGGTTTCGAACCCCAGGCCGATCCATGAACGCTGTTGCGGCTTGTGTCGGAACATGCGGGCCAGACTCCTTCCGGCGGCATCCTGCATCAGGAAATCTTGCCGTTCCGTTGACGCCGAAGGATAAGGGCCGCGAAACCGATGATCAATCGCCGCAGGAGACGTGATGGATTTTACCCGGGCAGTGCCGCTTTTCCGCCAACTGGCGCTGGAAGCGGGAGAGCGCATCCTTCACGTCTACCACGGCCCCGACTTCGAGGTCCGCGCCAAGGGTGACGCCTCGCCGGTCACCGAGGCCGACGAGGCCGCCGATGCCGTGATCTCGGCCGGTCTGCGCGCTGCCTTCCCCGAGGTGCCGCTGATCACCGAGGAACAGGCCGCCTCCCACGCCCAGACGGCCAGCACCTTCTTCATCGTCGACCCCCTCGACGGCACCAAGGAGTTCGTCCAGCGCCGCGGCGATTTCACCGTCAACATCGCTTACGTGCAGGACGGCATCCCCACCCTTGGCGTCGTCTACGCCCCCGCCAAGGGCCGGCTGTTCTACACTCTGGCCGACGGCACCGCGGTCGAGGAAACCGGCCCGTTCGGCCCCCAACCCGGCCCGGTTGCGCCGCTGAGGGTCTCTGCCCCCGACAACGCCGCGCTGATGGTCGTCGCCTCCAAGTCCCACCGCGACCAGGCGACCGACGATTACATCGCGCGTTACGCCGTCCGCGACATGACCTCGGCCGGCTCCAGCCTGAAGTTCTGCCTTGTGGCCACGGGCGAGGCCGACCTTTACCCGCGCCTTGGCCGCACGATGGAGTGGGACACCGCCGCGGGGGACGCTGTGCTGCGCGGGGCCGGGGGCCATGTCGTGAGGTTCGACACCCACCAGCCGCTCACCTACGGCAAGCCCGGCTGGGACAACCCGTTCTTCATCGCCCATGCGCCGGGAGTGGTGCTGAAATGACCACCCTGATCGCCATTCCCGCCCGCCATGCCAGCACCCGCTACCCCGGCAAGCCGCTGGTCAACCTGACCGGACCCGACGGCACCAAGACCCTGATCCGCCGCAGCTGGGAGGCCGCGATGGCCGTGCGCGGCGCCGACCGTGTCGTCGTCGCGACCGATGACGACCGAATCGCCGACCACGCCAGCGCCTTCGGGGCCGACGTCGTGATGACCTCGCAGGACGCGCGCAACGGCACCGAACGCTGCGCCGAGGTGGCGGCCAGGCTTCCCGGCTTCGACATCATCGTGAACCTGCAAGGCGACGCGCCCCTGACGCCGCCCTGGTTTGTCGAGGACCTGATCACGGGCCTGCAAGCCGACGCCGGGGCACAGATCGCCACCCCCGTCCTGCGCTGCGACGGGCAGGCGCTGGCCAGCCTGCTGGCCGACCGCAAGGCCGGCCGGGTCGGCGGCACCACGGCGGTCTTCGACACCAGATGCCACGGGCTCTACTTCTCGAAGGAGGTCATCCCCTTCACCTCGACTCCCTACGCGCCCGAGGCCCCGACGCCGGTCTTCCACCATGTCGGCGTCTACGCCTACCGACCCGCCGCGCTGGCCGCCTATCCTTCCTGGCCCCTGGGCACGCTGGAGCAGCTGGAAGGCCTGGAACAGCTGCGCTTCCTGGAAAACGGCCACGCCGTCCTTTGCGTTCAGGTCGAGGCTCGCGGTCGGCAATTCTGGGAACTGAACAACCCCTCCGACGTTGCCATCATCGAACGGATGCTTGCCGCGACAACCTTTGGTTGAAAACGCTTTGATCCACCTGAACGTCGTCTTTTCGTCGTTTTTTGATGCGAAACCCGGCGTCATGGGGCAGGTTACGAATATTGCCGCGGGGCTGCCCGGATAAGGTCAGAATCGCCTGCGCAGATCTTTACGCCCGAACTATTGATCACGACCAGACAGGGTTAGGACGAGTCATGAAACCGAAGAAAATCACCAAGGCAGTCTTTCCGGTCGCGGGACTGGGCACGCGCTTCCTGCCCGCCACCAAGTCGATCCCGAAAGAGATCATGACCCTCGTCGACCGGCCGCTGATCCAGTATGCCATCGACGAAGCCCGCGCCGCCGGGATCAAGGAATTCATCTTCGTCACCTCGCGCGGGAAATCGGCCCTTGAGGATTATTTCGACTATGCCCCCGAACTGGAGGCGGAACTGCGCCGCAAGAACAAGACCGACCTGCTGGAAGTTCTGAAGGACACCAACATGGATTCGGGCGCCATCGCCTATGTCCGGCAGAACCGGCCGATGGGCCTGGGCCACGCCGTCTGGTGCGCCCGCCGCCTGATCGGAAACGAGCCCTTCGCCGTCCTGCTGCCCGATGACGTGATCGCCGCCGAAAAGCCCTGCCTGCAGCAGATGGTCGAGGCGCATGCCGAAACCGGCGGCTGCATGGTCGCCGCGATGGAAGTCGCGCCCAAGCGGACGTCCAGCTATGGGATCCTCGACATCGGCGAGGATGACGGCCAGATCGTCAAGGTCAAGGGCATGGTCGAAAAGCCGAAGGCCGGGGATGCGCCGTCCAATCTGGCGGTGATCGGCCGCTACATCCTGACGCCGCAGGTGCTGACCAACCTGAACAAGATCAAGCAGGGCGCGGGCGGGGAAATCCAGTTGACCGACGCCATCGCGCAGGAAACCAGGAAAAAGGGCGGCGTCTTCGGCCTGCGCTTCCGGGGTCAGCGCTATGACTGCGGCTCGAAGATCGGGTTTTTGCAGGCGACCGTCGCCTTCGGCCTGTCGCGCCCCGAATTCGGCGAGGAATTCGCCGGGTTCCTGCACGAAATGGTCGCGATGCAGAAGGCCGCGCAATAGGCTTGGGCAGCCCGGCCGAGACGGTCAGCTTTCCCCGGGGCCTGCCGCACGCCTGCCCGATCGGCAGGCTTGATCCGCCGCCGACCGGGCTTGCCGGGGCACTTCTGGCCCTGAAGCTGCGCAAGCGCCGCCAGCTTCTGCTGTGGCGCGCGTGGCGCAAGCGGGCCGAGCTTCGCGCCATCCAGGACCGCACCGCTCAGGTCGCGCCGGACGACGTGCTTTGCTTTCTGTGCGCGCGGAACGAGGCCGCCCGCCTGCCGCATTTCCTGCGCCACCACCGCGCGCTGGGCGTGCGGCACTTTCTGGCCGTGGACAATGCCAGCAGCGATGGCACGGCCGACCTGCTGCGCGCCCAGCCCGATGTCTCGCTCTGGTACACCGACGCCAGCTACAAGGCCTCGCGCTTCGGGATGGACTGGCTGACCTGGCTGATGCTGCGGCACGGCTCGGGCCACTGGTGCCTGACGCTGGATGCGGACGAGCTGCTCATCTACCCCTACTGGCAGACCCGCCCGCTTCCGGCGCTGACCGGCTGGCTGGACACCCAGGGCCGCGACAGCTTTGGCGCGCTGACGGTGGACCTCTATCCCGAAGGCCCGGTGTCGGAAGGAAACCTTGGGCCAGAGGACGACCCGACCGACCACCTTGCCTGGTTCGACGCCGGGAACTACCAGGTCCAGGTCCAGCCCCGGATGCGCAACCAGTGGATTCAGGGCGGGGCGCGGGCGCGGGCCTTCTTTGCCGAAACCCCCCGTCGCGCGCCGACGTTGAACAAGACCCCTCTCGTCCGCTGGCACTGGCGCTATGCCTATGTGAACTCCACCCATACGCTGCTGCCACCACGGCTGAACCAGGTCTACTGCACCGACGGTGGAGAGTTGACCTCGGGGATCATCCTGCACACGAAATTCCTTCCCGGCATCACCGAGCGTTCCGCCGAAGAGAAGGCCAGAGGCGAGCATTTCGGCAACGCGGCCCAATATGCTGCCTACTACGACCATCTGACCGCCAACCCGGTGTTGCATACGCCGGCATCCACCCGCTACACCGGCTGGCGACAGATGGAGGCTTTGGGCCTGATGTCGCGGGGCGGCTGGATATGACGGGAACAGACCGCGGCCTGCGGGGCAGACTATGGGCCTGACGACGATCCTGCGGCTTCGGACCCGGCGGCAGTACCTGTTGGTGCGCGCCTTTCGCCGCCGCCGTCAGCTGACCCCCGTCGCCGACCGCACCGCCGACCTGCCCGCCCAGCCGATCCTGCTGTTTTCGACCGTCCGCAACGAACGCATGCGGCTGCCGTATTTCCTGACCTACTACCGCCGCCTTGGCGTCGACCACTTCCTGATCGTCGACAACGGCTCGGACGACGGCACCCGCGACTACCTGGCCAGCCAGCCCGACGTGTCCGTCTGGTCGGCCACCGCAGGCTACAAGCAGTCGCGCTTCGGCATGGACTGGGTGATGCACCTGCTGCGCCATCACGGGCATGGCCGCTGGTGCCTTACCGTCGACGTGGACGAATTCCTGGTCTACCCGTTCTGCGAAACCCGCCCCCTGCGTGCCCTGACCGACTGGCTGGACAGCGCCGAAGCCCCCAGCTTTGCCGCGATGATCCTGGACATGTATCCCAAGGGCGCAATGCACGAACAACCCTACCGCGAGGGGCAGAACCCCTTCGAGATCGCCCAGTATTTCGACAGCGGCAACTACGTCATCTCCCGCAATCCCCTGTATCGCAACCTCTGGATCCAGGGCGGCCCCCGCGCCCGGTTGTTCTTCTCGGACCGCCCGAAACGCGCGCCGGCGATGAACAAGATCCCGCTGGTCAAATGGGACCGCGCCTACGCCTACGCCTCCTCGACCCACATGCTGCTGCCGCGCCGCCTGAACCTTGTCTACGATGACCAGGGCGGCGAGAAACCGTCCGGTGTCCTGCTTCACGCCAAGTTCCTGGACACCTTCGCCGCCAGGGCCGCCGAGGAGCTGGCCCGCGGCGAGCACTACGCCCAAAGCGCCGAATACCGCGCCTACCGCGAAGGGATCAGCCGCGAGCGCGATCTGTGGTGCAATTGGAGCGAGAAATATGTCAACTGGCGGCAACTGGAGATCCTGGGGCTGATGTCGAAAGGAAACTGGGCGTGACGCAGCCTGGCGTCAGAATGGGCGTGGTCATGCTGTGCCACGCCGCGCTGGACCGTGCCGCGCAGCTGGCCCGGCACTGGGCCGATCACGGCTGCCCGGTGGTGATCCATGTCGATTCCCGCGTGCCCCAGCCGCAGTTCGACGGCCTGCGCGCCGCGCTGAAGGACCTGCCCGACATCCGCTTCTCGCCGCGCCTGCCCTGCGACTGGGGCAGTTTCGGCATCGTCCGGGCCACCCAGGACGCCGCGACCCGGATGCTGGCCGACTTTCCGCAGGTCACTCACATTCTCCTCGCCTCCGGCTCCTGCCTGCCGATCAAGCCGGTCCGCGCGTTGCAGGCCCACCTTGCCCGGCACCCCGACACCGACTTCATCGAAAGCGTGACCACGGCGGATGTCGGCTGGACCATCGGCGGGCTGAGCGAGGAACGCTTCACCCTGCGCTTCCCCTTCAGATGGAAATCCCAGCGTCGGCTGTTCGACGGCTACGTCAGCCTGCAACGCTTTCTCCGCTTTCGCCGCCGACTGCCAAAGGGGCTTGTCCCCCACCTTGGCAGCCAGTGGTGGTGCCTGACCCGCCCCACGCTGCAGGCCATCCTGCACCACAAGGACCGCGCCCGGATCGACCGCTACTTCAGACGGGTCTGGATCCCTGATGAAAGCTATTTTCAAAGCCTGGTCCGCCAGGTTTCGACCCGCATCGAAAGCCGCTCGCTGACGCTGTCCAAGTTCGACTACCAGGGCCGCCCCTACATCTTCTACGACGACCACCTGCACCTTCTGCGCCAGGCCGACGCCTTCATCGCCCGCAAGGCCTGGCCGCAGGCTCGGGTCCTGTACGACACGTTCCTGACGCCCGACGGCGACCGGGAGCTGGCGACCGAGCCCAGCCCCGGCAAGATCAACCGCCTCTTTGCCAAGGCGGTCGAGCGTCGGGTGAAGGGCCGCCCCGGCCTTTACATGCAAAGCCGCTTTCCGATCCGGGCCCGGGGTGGCACCCAATCCGCCGCGCCCTATGGCGTCTTCTCCGGCTTTGCGCCGCTGTTCCCCGAGTTCCAGCCCTGGCTGGCCCGCGCGCTGGAGGCCAGGGTCCACGGTCATCTCTTCGCCTTCGACCGCGTGCAGTTCGCGGGCGGCGAATCCGTCTTCAAGGGCGGGCTCTCGGACAGCCCGACCTTGCGCGATTACAACCCGCGCAGCTTCCTTGCCAACCTGATCTGGAACACCCGCGGTGAAACCCAGTGCTTCCAGTTCGGCCCCGAGGATGAGCAGGCCATCGCCCCGATGATCGCCTCCGATCCCAACGCCTCGATCTTCCTGATCTCTGGTGCCTTCGCCATTCCGCTCTGGCAATCGGGCCGCAGCGCCGCCGAAGTCCGGGCCGAGGCGGCACGGCTGCAAAAGGTGGAAAGCGATTTCATTCAGCTCTTGAAGGGTCCCGAGACCAAGGCCCGCACCCGCGTCTGGTCGCTGGCCGAGTTCATCGAGAACCCGGCCGAACCGCTGGAGCAGCTGGTCGACCAACTGAACCCGCGCGGCGCCCATCGCATGACCGAGCTGCCGCAGCTTCTGGCCCTGCACGGCTTTGGCAGCTTCCTGCAGGATCTGCGCAATCAGGGCATGGCCCCGGTCCTGATGGGTGACTTCCCCTCGGACGCCGAGCTTGCGCTGCCCGCGCCCCCCTTTGCCCGGCCCCGCGTCGTCAGATGAGCCGCTTCCACTCCTTCGTCGTCTTCGCCGAAATGCGCACCGGGTCGAACCTGCTGGAAGCGAACCTGAACGCGCTGCCCGGCGTCCACAGCCACGGCGAGGTCTTCAACCGCTATATCCTGGGCAAGAAGGACCGGACCGAGCTTTTCGGCATCACGATGGCAGAGCGCGACCGCGACCCGCGCCCCTTGCTGCGCAAGCTGCGAGAGAACACCGAAGGCCTTCCCGGTTTCCGCTTCTTTCACGACCACGACCTGCGCATCCTGGACGACGTGCTGCCCGACCCTGGCTGCGCCAAGATCATCCTGACCCGCAACCCCCTGGAAAGCTACGTGTCCTGGAAGATCGCCCGGGCGACCGACCAGTGGAAGCTGACCAACCCCAAGCGGCTGAAGACCGCCAGGGTCCGCTTCGACGTGCCCGAGTTCCTGAAGCACCTGCAGGAGATTCAGGCGTTCCAGCTTCTGCTGCTCAACGCCCTGCAGACGACGGGGCAGACCGCCTTCTACCTCGACTACGACGATCTCGGCTCGCTTGAAATCGTGAACGGCCTGGCCGCCTTCCTTGGCGTCGAGGCGCGGCTGAAGTCTCTGGACGACACGCTGAAGAAGCAGAACCCCGGCCCGCTGGAAGACAAGCTGGAAAATCCCGAGGCGCTGGCCGAAGCCACTGCCGCCGTCGATGTCTTCAACCTTGGCCGCACCCCCAGCTTCGAGCCGCGCCGAACTGCCGGCGTGCCGACCGTCCTGGCCTCTGACGTCGCGTCGCTGCTTTTCCTTCCGATCCGCTCTGGCCCCGAGACGATCATCCGCGACTGGTTCGCCCGGCTTGGCCCGACATCCGAAGGGTTCGAACAGAAATCGCTGCGCCACTGGAAGCGCAGGCACCCCGGCCACCGCAGCTTTACCGTGCTGCGGCATCCGCTCTTGCGCGCCCATGTCGCCTTCCGCCGCAAGATCGTCATGGCCGAGGCCCAGGACCTGCGGCGCATCCTGATCAACGGCTTCCAGGCCGAGCTGCAGCCCCCGGGCGAACCCTTCGCCACGCCGGAAGCCGAACGCGCCGCCTTTCTGATCTTCCTGACCTACTGCCGTCTTGCCGTGGGCGGTCAGACCGGCAGCCGCGTCGACCCCAGCCTGGCCAGCCAGACCGCGCTGGTGCAGGGCTTCGCCAGCTTTCAGCCGCTTGACCACCTTCTGCGCGAGGATCGCCTGGCCGAGGGTCTTGCCCATCTCGCCGTCGAGGCCGATATCACCCCGCCGACCGTCGCCCCTGATCCCTCGGCGGCGGCCCTGTTGTCGATCTGGGACGAGAGCCTCGAATCCACCGCCGCCGAGGCCTACGCTCGCGACTACATGGGCTTCGGTTTCGCCCGCTGGCGCAGGTGAGGGCGCCTCATGGCGTCTGCGTCATGGCTGCGACGAGAAGACGAAGTCGCACGAGGAGCGATCGCCAGTTCAGATGCCGAAGGATTTGCCCGCCGTGGCCAGAGTCAGGCCGCCTGCGGTGCCCGGCTCTCGGTCAGGATCACGTACAGCTTCGCCGGGTCTGAATTCGCCCGCAGCTTGGTCACGACCGACGGGTCCCGCATCGTCCGGCTGACCAGGGCCAGCGCCTTCAGGTGGTCCACCCCGGAATCCTTCGGCGCGAACAGGCCAAAGACCAGATCCACCGGCTGCCGGTCGACGCTGTCGTAGTCCAGCGGCTTTTCCAGCCGCAGGAAGACGCCGATGATGGTCTTCAGGTCCTCCAGCCGCGCGTGGGGCAGGGCAATGCCATGCCCCACGCCGGTTGGTCCCAGCGACTCGCGTTCCTGCAACCCTTCGATGGCCGCCGCACCGCTCAGGCCATAGGCTTGCGACGCGATTTCACCCAGCTCCTGAAACAGCCGCTTCTTGGAGGTGAACTGCCCGACAACCCGAACGGCGCCTGGCACAAGTAGCTTGGATAGTTCCATGAGGGGGCGATGTTCCTGAGCCAGTCCGGGCGCGTTACTTTGCGTTTCGAGGATCGATCCAGCCGATGTTCCCGTCATCCCGACGGTACACGACGTTCACGCCCCCATGTCCTTCGTTCCGGAACACCAGCATCTTCTGCCCCGCCAGCTCCATCTGCATCACGGCCTCGCCAACGGTGATCGAAGGGATCTTCGTCTCCATCTCGGCGATGACCACGGGCTGCAGGCTGTCAGGCTCAGCTTCTTCGGCGTCCTCGGTTGCGGCGAGGATATACGAGGACCCACCGCCGAATTCAACCGGTCCCGGACGGTTCGAGTGGTGGTTGCGGATTCGCCGCTTGTAGCGCCGCAACTGCTTGTCCAGCTTCTCGCGGCACGCTTCGAAGGCCGCATAGATCTCGGAGGCTTGCCCCTTTGCCTGCGCGGTCAGGCCGGTGGACAGGTGGATCACCGACTCGCAGACGAATTCATGCGCAACCCGCGAGAAAACCACGATACATTCGGTCGGGCGCTGGGCATACTTCTCGATCACCTCGCCCATTTCCGCCTTCACATGGGTCTGAAGAGCCTCACCGACGTCGATCTGTTTCCCACTGATCTGATAGCGCATGGCCTCTCCTTTCGCATGCATTCCAGTCCGATCCGGTTCAACCCGGTCGAACCGATCCCCTACACAAGAGATGGAAGGAACGTTGCGTCACGCAAGGGCCGCCGACTGAAGACTTCGCGGCACGACGGGTCAAACCGAGGGCAAATGACGCACGCATTACGGGCATTTGGCGCAGTCCCGCCCCCGGTTGTCAACCGAATCGATGCGCCGGCTCAGACGATGCGGAAGTTCTCGCCCAGGTAGACGCGGCGCACGGTTTCGTCGCGCACAACCTCGTCCGTCGTCCCGCTCATCAGCACCTTGCCATCGTGCAGGATATAGGCGCGATCCACGATCTCCAGCGTCTCGCGGACGTTGTGGTCGGTGATCAGGACCCCGATCCCCCGGCTTTTCAGGTCGTGGACCAGATGGCGGATTTCCCCCACGGCGATGGGGTCGACCCCGGCGAAGGGTTCATCCAGCAACAGATATTTCGGATCCGCCGCCAGACACCGAGCGATCTCCACCCGCCGCCGCTCACCGCCCGACAGCGCCAGCGCCGGCGTGCGGCGCAGGTGAGTGATGGAGAATTCGCTCAGCAGCTCCTCCAGCCGCTCACGCCGCTTGTGGCGGTCGGGCTGCACGATCTCCAGCACGGCAAGGATGTTGTCCTCGACCGACAGGCCCCGGAAGATCGACACTTCCTGCGGCAGATACCCGATCCCCAGCCGCGCGCGGCGGTACATCGGCAGGGAGGTCACGTCCTTGCCGTCGATCAGCACCTGCCCGCCATCGGGCATCACCAGCCCGGCGATCGAGTAGAAACACGTCGTCTTGCCCGACCCGTTCGGACCCAGAAGCGCCACCACCTCGCCCCGGTGCAGTTCCATGCTGACGTCCCGGATCACCGGCCGCTTCTTGTAGCTTTTCCGCAAGCTGCGGATCTGCAACCCCGCCTGGCCGTCCGTCACCTTCAGCTCTGGTCGCGCCATCAGTCGCCCCCCGGCTGGAAGGTCGTGGTCACCCGACCTTCCATCACCCCGGTCCCGTCCTTGAGGTTGATCGACAGCTTCTGCCCGGCCATCGCCGACCCGCCCTGCGTCAGAAGCACCTCCCCCGACAGCACGATCATGCCCGTGTCGATGGTATAGACCGCCTCCTGCGCCTCGGCCGCATCGCCCAGGTTGGTGACTGTCACCCCACCCGAGGCGGCAAGGCTTTCGATGTCGTTCTGCTGGGTGCCGTAGGTGATCTTCACCTCACCCGCCGTCAGCTTCATCTCGCCTTGCGTCACCACGACGTTGCCGCTGAAGACGGCGGTCCCGTCGGCGGTGTTCACCGCAAGCTGGTCGGCCGTCACCTGCACCGGCAGGGTCGTGTCCTGGTTCAGCTCGCCGAAGGCGATCTTCTGCTGCGCCTCGGCGACCTGTGCCGTCAGCGCCAGAGTCAGCGCCAGAGTCAGGGTCAGGAGCAGATAACCAAACCGGAATGCCATGCGTCGAACCTCTGCAGCCGGGTCAGCTGCCCGGTTGGTATACCAGCCGGACACCGCCCTTGAAAACCAGAACATAGGCACCGGGGGTCCGGTTGTCCTGACTTAGCACCATACCCGCGGCAGAGATCTCGCCCGCTGGGCCCGTCGCCGTCACCGGCGCCCGGCTTTCCAGCCAAGTCCGGTCCAGCTTGGCCGCAACTTCAGCGGTTTCCAGCCGGTAGCCGGTCGAGGTTGTCAGCGTCACCCCGCCCGACAGCACCACCTGGCGCGTGGTGTCGTCCATCCGTGCCTCGGCCGCAACCAGTTCGGTCCTCCCGCCATCCGGAGTGGCAAGCTCCAGCCGAAGCCGCGCCGCCTGGGCCGCAGACCCTTCGGCCGCCGGTCGCGCCTCGTCCGCGGAAAGCGTCAGCGCCGAGCCGTCCTCGGTCGTCCCGGCATAGGTCGGCGCGGTCATCCGCGGTTCGCGCGCCAGATCCTCGACATCGACCTCGGCATAGGGCAGGGCGGCGTCCGGGTCGATCCGGCGGGCCACCAGGAACAACGTCGACAGGATCGCCAGCGCGGCCAGCGGCAAGGCCACCTTCAGCCAGCCCACCACGCGCGTATGCCGGTCAACCCGCGCCATCGTCAGGCGACGCCAGCCCGCAGGCAATCGTGGACATGCAGGATGCCGATGGGGCTGCGGCTGTTGGCGGCCGTCACCAGCAGGCAGGTGATCTTGCGGTCGTTCATCAGGGCCAGAGCCTCGCCCGCCAGCGCCTCGGGACCGATGGTGCGCGGGTTCGGCGTCATGACTTCGCCCGCAACATGCAGCATCAGCCCTTCCAGGTGCCGCCGCAGGTCGCCGTCGGTGATGATTCCGGCAAGTTCGCCCTGCGCGTCGGTCACGCCCACGACACCATAGCCGCGCTTGGTGATCTCCAGCAGGGTCTCGCCCATGGCCAAGTCGGCGGCGACCAGCGGCGGGTCCTTGTGCATCAGGTCGCCGACCTTCAGCAGCCTGGCCCCCAGCTTGCCGCCGGGGTGGAACATGCGGAAATGCTCGGGCGTGAAGGCGCGGTGCTCCATCAGCGCGATGGCCAGCGCATCGCCAAGGGCCAGCGTCATCGTGGTCGAAGTCGTCGGCACGATCCCCTTTTCGCAGGCCTCGGGCACCTGCGGCAGCAGAAGCCCCACTGTCGCATGCCGCATCACGGTGGAGCCGTCACGGCTGGTGATCCCGATCAGCGCAATGCCGAAGCGCTTGGCATGGGCCAGAAGGTCTGCAAGTTCCGTCGTCTCGCCCGAGTTGGACAGCACGATCAGCACGTCGCCCTCGGCCACCATCCCAAGGTCGCCGTGGCTGGCCTCTGCCGGGTGGACGAAATGCGCGGGCGTGCCGGTGCTGGCGAAGGTCGCGGCGATCTTCCGCGCGATATGCCCCGATTTCCCCATGCCAGAGACGATGACCCGCCCCCTGGCGGCCATCAGAAGGCTGACGGCCTTCGCAAAGCTGTCGTCCAGGACATCGGCCAGCGTCTCCAGCGCCCCAGCCTCGCGGCGGATCACCCGGCGGCCGGTGGCCAGAAGGTCAGTGGAGGAAGATGTCATTGGTGTCTTCCCAGCCCATCAGGTCAAGCTCGGCCCGCGTCGGCAGGAAGGCGAACAGCCGCTGCGCCAGGTCCAGCCGGTCCTCGCGGATCAGCCGGGCCTCCAGTTCCGCCTTCAGCTGATGCAGGTAAAGCACGTCCGAAGCCGCGTATTCCTTCTGCGCATCGGTCAGGGTGACCGAGCCCCAGTCGCTGGTCTGCTGCTGCTTCGAGACATCGACGCCCACCAGGTCAGCCAGCAGGTATTTCAGCCCATGCCGGTCGGTGAAGGTGCGGATCAGCTTCGAGGCGATCTTGGTGCACCAGACCGGTGCAGTGGTGACGCCGAAGGCCTGTTTCATCACCGCGATGTCGAAGCGGCCGTAGTGGAACAGCTTCAGCGTCTGCGGATCGGCCAGCAGACGCTCCAGGTTCGGCGCGCGGGTCTGGCCCTTGGCGATCTGCACCAGATGCGCGTCGCCCGACCCGTCCGACAGCTGGACGACGCACAGCCGGTCGCGGCGCGGGTCCAGGCCCATCGTCTCGGTGTCGATGGCGACGACGGGGCCCAGGATCAGGCCGTCGGGAAGGTCGGATTGGTGCAGATGGATTGCCAAGGGGGTGCTCTTTGCTGGATCAACCCCCGGATTACGCTTGCGGCCCCGAAGGGTCAACCGGCGCGCGCCTCACTCTGCACCGCACCGCTCGTCGGTGCACTTCGTTTCCTCCTCGCTGGGGAGGCTCTTGCTGGCCTGGCCGACGCGGACAGTCCAGCCACAGTCCTGGCGGGCAACGGCCAGGACGGGTCCAGGGATCCGGCGGGGCAAGGGCGCAGCAGGCATGGTCGAAAGACCACACGCGCCCACAAGCAATGCCCGGGCTCCAAGACCACTTCCAGACCTTTCACGCAGGACATCCGATCAGTTCACCAGGAACTCTGCATGCAGCGCCCCGGCCGCATTGATGCTTTTCAGGATGTCGATCATGTCGTGCGGAGCCACCCCCAGCGCGTTCAGGCCCGCCACCACCTCGGCTAGGTCGGTCCCACCCCGCACCTCGGCCAGTCCGGTCCCGTCCGTCTCGATCGAGGCGTTCGACCGCGGCACCACCACCGTCTCGTCCTCGGCGAAGGGGTTCGGCTGGGACACCAGCGGGCTTTCCTCGACCCGCAGCGTCAGGTTGCCCTGCGCGACGGCGACCCGGCTGATCCGCACATCGGCGCCCATCACGATCGTCCCCGACCGCTGGTCCACCACCACCCGCGCCCGCGTCTCGGGTTGCACCAGGATACCCTCCAGCCGGGCAAGGACATGCGCCGGCGACTGCATCCCCGTCGCTCCGATGTCGACCGCCACGGTCCCGGAATCCTCCATCAGCGCGACCCTCGCCCCGAATTCCGCATTCACCGCCTGCTCGATCCGCGCGGCCGTGGTGAAATCCGCCGATTTCAGCGCCAGGCGCAGGCTGGGCAGGCTGGCGAAGTCGAATTCCACCTCCCGCTCCACCCGCGCGCCCGAGGGGATGACCCCCGCTGTCGGCACGCCCTGCGTCACCCGCGCCGCATCGCCTTCGGCCACGATGCCGCCTGCGATGATCGTCCCCTGCGCCACGGCATAGATCTGGCCGTCCGCCCCGTTCAACGGCGTCATCACCAGCGTCCCGCCCAGCAGACTTTTCGCGTCGCCGATGGCCGAGACCGTGACATCGATTCGCGCCCCGGCCCGGGCAAAGGGCGGAAGCTGCCCGGTGACGAAGACCGCTGCCACATTCCTTGGTCGGAACTCCTCTCCGGTCACATTGGCCCCCAGCCGTTCCAGCAGGTTGGCCATGATCTCTTCGGTGAAGGGGGCGTTCCTGAGACCGTCGCCGGTGCCGTTCAGCCCCACCACCAGGCCATAGCCCACCAGGTCGTTGCCGCGGACGCCGTCGAACTCGACAAGGTCCTTGATCCGGATCGATTCGGCAGCGGCGGCGCTGACGGTCAGGATGAGGACCAGAAGGAAGCGGATCATCGCAGGAACTCCGTAAGGCTCAGCCGCGCGACGCGGGCGGTGACGAGATAGAGGGCTTCAAGCTGCGTCCGGAAGGTCTCCAGCCGGGTCGCGGCTTCGTAGGGGTCGGCCGAGCCGATGTCCGACCGCAGGATGCCAAGCGAGGTCGCCTCGGCCGCATTGCGGCTGCGGGCGGTTTCGATCTGCGCCTCGACAGTGCCGATCCGGGCGGCCAGCGTGATCCGCGCATCTTCGGTCCGGTGCAGGGTCTGGCCCGCGATCTGGGCCAGCCGGGCGCGTTCGTCGGCATTTCCGGCCAGGACCCCGCGGTCGATCAGCGCGGCCATCGCAAATCCTGCCAGCGTGTCACGGATCGCCGGGTCCAGTGCGGTGGTCGACAGGTCCGCCGCCTCGCCGGGGGCGATCGGCGCCGCCGAAAGCGAGGCGCCCCCCTGGTAGAACGCACCGAACCCCAGCGGATCGGCAAACCAGCCGTTCACCGCAGCCTCGACCTGACCCGCCGTCGTGGACCCTGCCGCCGCCGTCTCCAGCGCGGCCAGCAGATCCTCGGACCCGCCCAACGGGACCCTGTCGGTCGCAACGCCGGAAAAGACAGCGCGGCCCGAGGCTTGCGTGTTGATCATACCCACGACAGACGCCAGCCGCCCGCGTGCGTCGGCTGCCGTGACGTTCACCTGCGCGGGCGTCTGCACATCGCGCGATCCCATCAGGGTCATGGTGATGCCCGAGGCCAGTTGCGACAGGCCCGCGATGGCGGACTGCTGTGCCGCCGTCTGGAAGGCCGCATCGGTGGTGTTGGTCTTGTAGGCCGCAAGCCGCGCGAGGCTGGCGTCCACGGCCAGAAGCGGCGCCACGTCGCCCCGCATCACCTTGCCGATATCGGCGTGCCTGCCAGTGGCCACCTCTTGCGCAGCGCGCTGCACCTGCCCGCGCAGGTCGGCCCCCTGGCGCGCGAGAATGTTCGTCAGACTTGCATCGCCCACCGAGATCCGGGTCATCTGCCAAGCCTTATGAGAATGTCGATCATGTCGGCCACCGCCTGAATGACCTTTGCGTTGGCGGCGTAACTTTTCTCAAGCACCAGCAGCTCCTGCATTTCCCGGTCGGTATCTATGCCGTTCTGCGCTTCAAGGTCGGTCAGCGCGGTCAGCCGTGCGGCCGAGAAGCTTTGCTCGGACTGCGCGGAAAGCCGCAGTGCCGAGGCGTCTGACAGGATGTCCGAAGTCAGGACCGCAAAGCTGCGGTTGCCGGCAGCAAAACCGGTCGAGGCCAGCGGCCGGGCCCCTGTCAGTGCCGAGTGCAGCGCGGCCAGAAGCGTGCCGTTGCCCGGCGGGCCTTCTGTCGCGGCCCCCAGCCCGTCGCGCAACCGGAAGAGCGCGCCGCCCTGGGTCGGATCGGCGGCGGCGTTCAGTCGCAGCCGACCGGCAAGACCCGCCTCGTTCAGCGGATCGAAGGCGCCGCCCCCATCGGTGAAAAGGCCCGCAGCCCCTGGGGCAAGGGTGGGGTCAAGACCGGCAAAACGCTCCACCAGGTCGCGGGCAGCGGCGTCCAGCTTCCCCTGCGCGCTGACCGAAAGCTCGTCGCGGACCGAGAACAGCGCCCCCAGCGTCCCGCCCAGGATCGGGCTGGCCGAACCGGCCGTCTCATATGGCCGCCCGTTGATCGTGATCCCGGACAGCCCGCCAAGCGCCTGGGTCATCTCGGGGGTGATCGTGTGGACGGGGGTAAAGCCGATGACCGCCGCCGAGCCTTCCAGCAGGGGCGCGCCTCCGACGGTGAAAAGGGCAATCTGGTTCAGATCGCGCGGAACCTCGCGCACCGGGACGATGGCCGAGATCTGGTCGACCAGCCTCTGCCGTTCATCCAGCAGCGCCGAGACATCGCGCCCGGCCCCGGTGAAAGAGCGCAGGTTCACGTTCAGCTCGTGCAGTTGCTGAAGCGTGGCGTTCAGCTTGCCGACGTCCTCACCTATCCGGCGGTCGGCGCTGGCGCGGGCGTTCTGGATGTCGGTCGTGGCGGCGGCAAGGCCGGCCATCAGCGACTTGGCCGTGGCGGCAACGCTGTTGAGACGGGCCTGCGATTCCGGTCGCCCGGCCGACTCGACCAGCGCCTGGTCAAAGGTGGCAAGCCGCGCCGCCAGGGATGAGGGGTTGTCGGCGGTGCCCAGCGTCTGCTCGACCCGCTTCAGGAACTCGGCCCGGACATCGCGGTCGCCACCGCCCGCCTGGGCGATGCGCCGTTCGCCCAAGAGATGCCGGTCGACATCGCGGGTGACGCCCAGGACCTGGACACCTTGCCCCTGCCCCGCCAGCACCGCCGCGCCCAGGCCAACCTCGCGGCGGGCAAAGCCGGGCGTCGTGGCGTTGGCCACGTTCGACGACAGGATTTCCGCCTGCCGCGAGGTGGCCGAGAGGCCCGACAAGGCTCCGGCAAGGGCGGAGGTGATGCTCATCGCCTATCACCGCTTGATGTTCGTGGTTTCCTGCAGCATCTCGTCCACCGTCTGGATGACCTTGGCGTTGGACGAATAGGCGCGCTGGGTCTGGATCAGGCTGGTAAGCTCTGCTGCGACGTCGGTCTTCGACCCTTCGCGCGAATAGCCCTGGATCGACCCCGTCGGCCCCGAACCCGCATCCCACAGGAAGAACGAGCCGGAGTCGGGCGAGACCTGGTAGGTCTGGTTCGACAGCGACAGCAGTCCATTGGGGTTCGGCACGTCCACAAGCGGGATCTGGAACAGCCGCCGGGTAAAGCCGGTGTCGTAGGTGGCGTTGACAAAGCCCTTTTCGTCGACCTCGACCGTGGTCAGGTTGCCGACCGGCGAGCCGTTCTTGGTGATCGAGACCGGCGCGAAGTTGTCGGACAGCTGCGTCAGGCCGTTCGGGTCCCCGGCACGCCCGATGCCCACGGTCATTGGGCCGCCCGCGACGGTCAGCGCGAGTGTCCCGTCGGCCGGGTTGTAGGCCCCGCCCGAGACCACGGTGACCGAGGCCAGGGTTCCGCCGGCGCCGCGGCTGTCATCGAAGACCAGGTTGTATTCGCCGATCAGGTTGCCGCCACCGGCGCTGTCACGGATCCGCATCGTCCACTGGTTCGACGCCCCCGTGGCCGGCACGGTCGGGACAAATGTGATCTCCAGCGATTCCGAGGTGCCGAGGTTGCCGAAATACTCCACCGACAGGGGCGGCGGGACGGCGGTCGATCCGGCTTCGGTAAAGGTCGCGGGCAGGTTGACCCCAAGGTTCATCGCCGTGGTCGGATCCCCCGCCGTCTGGTTGGTGTTGATCACGATGGGCACCAGGCCCGAGATCGTGTCGCGCGGGTTCGACGGGATCGTCCCGTCGGCATCCGCAGGCCAGCCCAGCAGGACAAGACCAGAGTCGGTCTTCAGGACGCCGTCGGCATCCGTGCGGAAGCTGCCCGTCCGCGTCATCAGAAGCGGCGTATCGGACAGGGCGTTGCCCAGCGACACCTGGTTGATGACCGGCAGCATCCCGCGCCCGGCGATGGCCAGATCCAGCGGATTGCCGGTGCCCACCAGATCGCCGCGTTCGTCGATCAGGCGGATGGTCGAGGCCCGGACGCCGCCGGCGGAATAGGCACCGGACCCGCGAGAGCCGGTGATGACCATGCTGGTGAAATCGGTGGAGGAACGCTTGTAGCCGAATGTGCCCGAATTCGCGATGTTGTCGGAAATCGAGGCCAGCCGGGTGGCATTCGCGTTCAGCCCGGCCACACCCGCGCTGAGCGAGGAGGATATCGTCATGGGAAAGCGCCTTTCTGCAGCTTCGACCTCTGGTGGGTCGACCCTGCAGCACGGCGTCTTAACATGGCCCTAATGGATAAAAGTCTAAGGATTATCGGTCGCGGCGCAGCAGGATGACCTCGATCCGGTTGTTGCGTTCTGCCGCAGGGTCGCTGACGGTCGGCTTGCGGTCCGCATTGCCGGTGACGCGCTGCATCCGTGCGGCGTCAATGCCCGCCTCCTCCAGCACCTGGCGCGTGCTTTGCGCGCGGTCGGCGGACAGGTCCCAGACCGGGTTGTCGATCAGCGTTACCGGATGCGCCCGCACGTGGCCCGATACCGCAATCTCGTTGGTGGTCAGGCTCAGGACCTCGGCCAGAACATCGGCAAGGGCAATCGCGACCCTGGTCGGCTTGGCGGTGTCCGCGTCGAACAAGGGCGCATCGGGGAGATCGAAGATCTCGATCACAAGGCCCTCGTCCGTCACCCTGGTGATGACGTGGCGCAAAAGCTGCTGCATCGAGTTGCTTTCGCCGCCGCGCGCCAGCAGCGCCTTTTCCACATCCTCAAGTTCGGACTGGGCCTTGCCTTCACCCGCAGGACCCTTGCCGGCGTCGTCGCCCGCCGCCTCCGCCGAACTGGCCGAGGTCCTCCGACCCGTCGCACCGGTGCCGGTATGGGCCATCGTCTCTTCGGCAAAGACGCTGTTGCCGCCAAAGGCCCCATCGCCGCCACCCGAGATGCGGTTCACCGGGATCGTCGGATTGAAGTAATCCGAGATCCCCTTCCGTTGCTTTTCCGTCGTCGCGTTCAGCAGCCACATCAAGAGGAAGAACGCCATCATGGCGGTCACGAAGTCAGCGTAGGCCACTTTCCATGCCCCGCCGTGGTGGCCCCCGCCACTGACTACTTTCTTCCGCTTGATGATGACCGGCGCCGCATTACCTTGCGCAGCCATCCACATCACCCAAGCCATACACCCAGGTCCCTGAATAGCAGCCGCAGGCTTTACATGCGCTTAACCCATTGGGTTTTAGCGAGTTTTCATATTCCCGCCACAGTCGCCACCGCCACAGTCGCCGCCACCACGTCAGCGCAGCGCAGCCCGCCAGGCGCCCAAGGTCGCGGTGGTCGCATCGCCCTCGATGACCCCCAGCAGGATCGACGGTCCGATCCGGGCGCCGACGATGCTGTGCCCCTCGACCAGCATGGCACCCAGGATCATGCAGATCGCATCGCCGGGGGCGGCGGACAGGCTGTCGAACTGCCGTTCAAGCGAGTCTCGTTCGTCGGCCAGAAAACCCTGGAGGTGCGAGACCATCTCTTCCGGGCCGTCGGTCCGGCCAGCTTCCGCCCCGCCGTCGATCAGCCAGGCGACCAGCGCCGGACCCACCGCCGACGCGAAACCGGACAGCCCGGTTTCCCCCGCCGCGATTTCCGCAGGCGTGGGCGGCACCACCACCTCGGGCAGCTCGACGGGGTCGTCGTCCGGTTCGGTGACGTTCAGGTCGACCAGCAGCAGATCCGCCAGCAGCGCGACCGGCAGGCCGATGCTGACCTCTTCGCCGCCGCGACCGGCCGGGCCCGAGAAGACATGCAGTTCCTCTCGCACCAGTGCGACGCCCTGGAACAGCTTGATCAGCTCATCCTTGTGCTCGTCCTCAAGCACGTCGGTCGCCAGACAGGTTTCCGCGCCCGTCAGGCCCTCGGCCCCGGTCACGCGCAGGACGCGGCGGCCCGCGACGTCCAGAGTAAGACTGGGGCCAGCAGCCGAGACAAAACGCAAGGAGCGGGCAAGCATCGTCTCGTTCATCACCCGAAGCATCTGGGCCACGGGGTTGCGGTCGGTGGCTTCGGAAATGACCCGGCCTCCGCCCGGCACGATGCGGGCGGACGTCTGCAGGCTGTGCAGACGCGCAAGGATGGGAAGCGTGCCCCTGTTCAACGGTTTGCCCGGCCCTCGTCACCCGGCATGGGTGATGCTTTCAAGCGTGGTACGGATTTTCGCTACAAACGCGGGAAGGTCAATGCCGTGGTCGCAGATGCAGCACAACGCATCGGCCGGTTCGACGTCGGACCGCAGGAACACGCGCACTGTGTCCGGTCCCATGACCACCGCGGCATTGGGTTCGCCGAACGCCTCGACCGAAAGCGAGAACAGCGGGTCGTCAAAGCTGGTGCGGGCCTGATCGCAAAGCCGGTCCAGGTATTCCTGCGTCGTCGACAGCGGACCCATGCTGGACAGGATCATGCGGGAAGACAGGTCGGCAAAGGCCACCAGACGGGCCTGCGGAAATGCCTTCACCACCGCGCCAAGGCTTTCGTTCACGCCCAAGGCTGCATCCTTTCCGGCTTAAAGGCCCTTCAGCCGGCCCAGCGACGGAGCCTCGGTCGCCCCCAGGATCTGATCGGAAAAGGACACCAGCGTCGGACCGGAGTCGTCCGTCGGCCGTTCGGTGCGCAGCAGACGCTCTCCGGAAGCGACGCGCCGCGGCAGGACCTTCAGGACTGGGGTGTTCCGGACCGCCATCAGACGCTCGAACGTCTGGGCGATAAGGCTCTGGCCCACCTCGGTCGGGTCCGCGGGATCGGGACGGATCATCGGCTTGCCCTCGTCGCCCGGTTCGGGGTGACCTTCGTCGATGATGCGATGGATGATGTCGAACAGCGCTTTCGAGAAGGCGTCGACACCGCTGTCCTGCCACCTGGCCTCGTCATCACCGGCGCGCATCGCCTGCAGCAGCGAAACCGGGTAGACGTCGGCAAAGAGGCCGTCGGTTTCCTGCTTGACCCGCTTCAGCACCTTGGCGCGGTCGCTGTCGCCGACGATCTTGTCGAAGCGGGTGACCAGAAGCAGGCTGTTCTGCCGCATTTCCTGCGGGAAGGTCGACCAGACGCCCGATTCGGACTGCCGCCAGGCCTGGGTCGCATGGGTGCACCACAGGACTGCGTCGGCAAGATAGGCCATCCGCTCCCACACTTCGGACGACATCGACGGGTCCGAGATCCCGGGCATGTCGACCAGGTCGCAGTAGCGCAGGATGTCGCTTTTCATGAAGATGCGGATATGCTCCGTCGTCTCCAGGCTGACCTGCTCCAGTTCCGACAGGTCCAGGTCGTAGGCGTGGCCATCCAGACCCATCGTATAGGCGTCGTCCTGGCCATAGGACAGCCAGACCGGCGGCAGCTGTGTGGCTGTCACCTTCTCCAGAAGCGGCTTTGCCCCCATCAGCACGTTGCAAAGCGTGCTCTTTCCCGAGCTGAATTCGCCCATGATGGCGATGCGGGGCTTGCGGGTCAGCGGCATTCCACAGGTCCTTTCGTACCCTCGACCGATCAGTCGGCGTAAATGGCAAGCTCGTCCATGATCGAGGTCAGACATTCCTGCCTGTCCTCCCAGGCGTTCACGCCGAAGAGTTCCTTCATCTCTTCCATCGAAATCTCGGAAGATGCCAGAGCGCTCATCAGAAGTTCGCGCTGTTCCTGCAGGAAGTCCTTCAGCGTCGCCTGGGTCCGTTCCCGGAACAGGCCGATCTGGATGGTCTTCAGGTCGTTGATGATCGGGTCGGTTTCGGCCCGGATCAGCTTGTTGAAGTCCTGCGCAAAGGCCTTGTAGCCGCGGCGGCGCTGCCACCAGCCCTTCCACCAGCCGACCTGCAGGTCCAGCGCGATGGTCTGGCCCAGGTTGATCGGCGGCGGGATGTAGCTGACAACCGGCGTCTCGATCTTGAAGCCTTCCACCGTGATCGAGAAGGTCTTGCCGTAAAGATCGGCGATCTTGACCGCGGTCTCGTTGTTCACCTCGGCCGCAATGGCATGCATCTTCTTCAGCACGACCTGGTAGCTGGACGAAAGCAGCATCCGCAGCCCCAAGGGGCTGTAATGCCAGGTCGCATCTTCGCCATTGGTCTGCAGATGCTCGATCAGGCTGTTCGTCGCGCGGTCCAGGAAGCGTTCGTAGCTTTGGTCGATGCGGTGAGTGAAATCCTTGCACACGGTGTTGGTCATGTGCGTCAGCTTCTCGATCGCGGCCAGTTCGATCCTGCGCAATTCGCTGTCCAGCTGGTCCGTGGTCATCGTCCGGTTCAGCTGGCCGTCGGATTCCAGGATGCGGACCTGATCGACCACGTCCAGCGACTGGGCCAGGTTCAGCGCCTGGCGCGACGACTTCTGCAGCGCCTCGCGGACCGGGCCTTCGTACATCCGCTGCCCCAGCGCATCCAGCAGCGCCGGCACGCCCGAGGCATGCCAGACCAGCTGCTCGGCCGACCAGGCGTCCATCTTGTCGGCAAAGGCCGCGCGGGTCCAGTTGATCGCCGAATCCGTCGAATCCTCGGTCATCTCGTCGATCTTGCCGTCGAGGACGGCGTTGGCCCAATGCGCCGAGCCGTAGATGATGTCGATGTCCGGCGGCGCGTTGTTCTTTTCCAGCGTCTCAAGGATCGCGCGGTGGATTTCCGGGACCTGGTTCGCCGGATCGGGAAGTTCGTCGATCCGGTTGACGAAGATGATGATCTCGCGGCTCTGGCGGTGCGCGATCAGGCGGATCAGCGCCATGTCCATCGTGGTCAGCGCCTGGTGCGCCGAGAGGACGACGATACAGGACCGGCTGTCGCGGACCGCGTTGATCGTGATCTGCTCGCGCATCATGAACGTGTCGTTCACGCCGGGCGTGTCACGGACGCAGAGCTGGATCGGGAAATCCTCACGTTCGATGTAAAGGTCCGCCGACTTGGTGATGTCGGTAAAGCGACCCTGCTCGGCGCCGCCGGTTTCCTCGTCGCCGACACAGACGTAGCGGCGCAGCAGCGCGTCATCGACGGTGCCATAGCGGTGCTCGGTGCCCAGAAGCATCTCGAACTTGCGGCCCAGACGCGCCTGCGCCTTCTCGCGCATCTGCACGACCTGAAGGCGCAACTTCTCAAGCTCGTCATCCGCTCCGGCGCGGGCCGCCAGCTGGCCGATCCGGCCACCGTTCGACACCAGCTTTTCCCATTCGGCGTTGTCGAAGAACTTGAACTTCGCCTTCACGTTCAGCTCGGGCGAGGGTGTGTTGATGTGCAGCGAGGTGACGACCGAGGTCCAGGGGTTCACGTCCGTCGGCAGCAGGTTCGGCGCGCCGATCATCGCATTCAGCAGCGAGGTCTTCCCGGCCTTGATCTGGCCGATCACTGTCACCGAGGGCTCGACCTCGCGGACCTGGCTCATGATCCGCGTCACCTTCTTCGAGGTGTCGGGGTCGGCCATCGTCACGAAATCGCGCAGCACATCCTCGAACTGCGTGATGGCGTCGGCAATGCGCGTCAGGCCCGGAAAATTGCGCTTCAGCGCAACGTCAGGCTCCTGCACAGCGACGCTGTCCAGCTCATCCCGGTTCTCTGCTACCGCACCCAGTCCCATGATCACCTCATACCTGCGGGCTTGATCCGTCCGATTGGCAAGCACATAGACTCAAGTCCCCGCAATCATGTCATAAGTTTGGAAAGTGGTCCCAATTGGGCACATTCTTGACGATTCTACGCTCACAATGGCGTCACGTGGCGCGTAATGTTTCCAATTCGCGCTTAAGTTGTAGAAGAAGGGTCAGCGCATCGTCGGCCGGAGCGTGCCCTTTTTCCAGTTGCATCAACATGATAAGGTCCATGACCTCCCCCACGTCACTGCTGATTCTGCGCATCTCGTCGGACCGCCCGCGCGAGACCACGCTTTGCAATTGTTCGCTGGTTTCGCGGGCATGTTCAAGAATCAAGTCGACCGGAACCTTGCCTTGCGGATCGACCACGCCGGCAAGGCCGGTCGACCGCACGACGATCAACCCGACCGCCTCGTCGACCAGCGACTGCTCGGACGCAGGCGCCGGCCCGGCGGCTGTGGTCGCAGGCGCAACCGGCATGGCCCTGGGGGCGATGCGGGGCCGTTCCCGGCGGGGTGGGGGCGCGTCCGGCGTCCGCGGTTCGCGGCGCATGATTGCTGCGGGCGAGAACTGATCTTCCGGTGCTACAGCCGGAGCCGCGACCGCTGCCCGAGGAGACCGCGTGATCGGCGTGGTCCGAAGCGGCGCGGCCGGCGGCTCGACCGCCGCCACGGCGCGGGCGCGGGGCTCGCGGTCGAACAGCCGTTGCCGGTCAACCGCCCGCTCGGCGCGCGCGACAGGGGCGGGCGCTTCGGGGTGCTGGCCGGACCCTGTCGGCTCCGGTGTCGGCTCCGGTGTCGGATCTGGCACTTCGCTTCCGGACGCATCGGCCTCGGCGACATCCTCGACCTTGAAGGGGTTCTCCTCGATGGCCGATTCCATCTCTGCGGGGGTGGCGCGCAACGACGACAGGTCGGTCATCGGAACGTCGCGGCCCGCCACGCCGGGGCGCCGACCGCCGAACAGTTGCGGCCGTGCCGCCCGCACGGCATCGGCACCGGGTTCGGGCCGCAGGGCAATCGTCCGGTCGGGACGGTCGCGCAAGGCAGACCGCTCGCGAGATGCGGGGGCTTCCGTTGCCGGTTCTGGCCCGATCGCAGCTTCGTCCGAAGCCGCTTCGACGGGTTCGGGCGCCTCTGTCGTCTCGGCAACTGGTGGCGGCGCCTCTGCCAGGGGCGGAGTCGGTTCGTCCGGCAATGCTGTCGCTGCGGCTGCACGCGGGCGCCGTGACGCATCTCGTGCGGGCTCTGCTTCGGGCGCAGGAGGCGGCACGTCGGTTTCGGCCTTCGACTTCCAGGTCGTGCGCAGCGGCACGGATGGAGCGACCGCCGCATCGCCTTCGGGCGCCACACGCTTGATCCGATCGGCAAAGCGCCGTCGTGTTCCGGGCTGCTCCGGCTCGGGCGTCAGCGCAGCGGCTGGCGTGGGCATATCCGGCGCGGCCCAAGGCGCGGGTGCGGCTTCGGGTTCCGCTTGCGCGATCAGCGCCGGCGCCTCCGGCGGCTCCACCAGCGGCGGGGCAGCTTGCTCGGGGACCGCTTCCAGCTCGGGTGCCGGGTCGGGTGCCAGGTCGGGTGCCAGCTCGGGTGCCATCTCGGGTGCAGGCTCTGGCGGCGGGGTCCAGGCCTGCGCCGTCTCCGTTTCAGGCTCGGCAAAGCGCTTGGCAACCAGCTCGCTGGCCTCGACATGACGCGCCAGCAACAGTTCGGCCGTGTCCATGTCGGCCCGGCGACCCGACTGCACCCGGGTCTTGATCGCGGTGATCACCGCCGAGGCGCCACTGTCGCGGAACAGCTCGCGGTTCACCTGCCCGCCCGCTGGCATCGCCGCGCGGGCCTGCTTGGCCGAGATCGACAGGATCTGCCGGAACTCCTCGCTGGCGCGCAGCTCGACGCGGTCATGCATCGCCTGCGCCGCGTCCCGGCTGCCCAGAAGGTCGACCTTGGTGAGGAACATGAAACTGTTGTCCTTCACCGCGTCGGGCAGGCTTTCCCAGACCGCCTGCTCCTTCGGCAGGTACGAGGTGGTGCACCAGATCACGATGTCGGCGCGCTTGCTGGCCCAGGTCGCGGCCCGCTTCTGTTCGGCCTCCATCGGGCCGGCCGAGACTTCCAGCAGGCTGATGACCCGCAGGGCGGGCAGGTCCAGCTCAAGTGTCACCAGCGCGGGCGCCAGCGGCAGCACCTCGGCCAGGTCGGCGCCGGGAACGACCTTCGTCGTGCCATCGGTCAAGGTGCAAAGCATCCGCGTCACATCGCCGTGCTGGACGATGATCGTTGGCAGGCGGAGTGTTTCCGGCACGACGACCGACCCCACCAGCAGGTTCAGGATCGACGACTTGCCCGAGCCGGGCAGCCCCAGCAGCGCGACCCGCGCCGGACGCTCCAGCCGTTCGATCAGACGTTCCGCAGCCTCTGCCGGACCGCCGGCAGGGAGGAGCCCGCGATCAAGTGCGCGGCCAAGCCGCTGGGCGACAGTCAGTTCTCCGTCCGGATCTGCCATGACTTACTTTATGACGGTGACTCGACGTGGCCGCAACCGTACAGGGGACAAATCCTCAACCGATTGGTCGTGGTTGCTTTCCTGCACCGCCTCGATGACCGGGCGAGCTGCGCGCGCGGCCCTTGCTTCCGGCAGCGGAGCCGCCAGCGGAACTGGCGTTGCCACCAGGGGCGCAAGTGCTGCCGCCAGGGGGGTCGGACCCGTCGTCGGACCCGTCTGCTGACTGGGCAGGCGCACATGTTCCGGCGCAACCGTCGTCAGCCGCCGGGGCCGGGCCACTGCGGTCGACGGGCCTGCGGGCCGATCCTGCGGCGAGCGGACCGAGGCGTCGTTCACCTTGATCACGGTAAAGCTGATGTTGTCCTGATCGGGATCGTCCAGCCGCGTCAGCTCTTCCAGCAGCCGCTCGGCGATTTCGGTGGACCGGGCCTTGCGGGCCTTGTGCAGCACCCTCTCGATCTGCGCATCGGTCAGGAACTGCAATCCGTCCGAGGCGCAGACGACGATGTCGCCCGCCTTCAGCTCGAACGGCCTGGTCGGGCAGTCGATCTTCGGGATCCGCGTCCCCATCAGCACCGAGATCAGGCAGTTGCGGTCCGGATGGTTGGCTGCGACCTGCGGGTCCATCAGGCCGGACTTCACCATGAAGTCGATCTGCGGTGCCATCGAATGGTCTTCGTTCAGCTGCGTCAGCCGCCCGTTGCGAAACAGGAACAGCGGCGAATCCCCGATCGAGATCCACCACAGCCGGTTTTCCACCAGCGCCGGGACGACAAGGGTCGCGCCCATCCCCTCGGTCTCGGGGTGGCTGCGGGTGTGCTGGCGCAAGGTCTCGTTGGCCAGGTCCGCGACACTGCGCAGGATTTCCGGCGCGCGCGCCTCGAAGGCCACGACATCGGCGAAATGGAACTTCAGCTCGCTGAAGACCTCGGTCAGGATGATCTTCGACGCGACATCGCCCGCAGCGTGACCGCCCATCCCGTCCGCAAGGACGACGAAGCCGGCCTCGGCACCCACCGGGAAATCGGCCGTTATTGCGTCTTCCTGATAGTCGCGCGCACCCTGGCTGATGCCCGACGCAACATCATACCGTGGCTCACGCGATCGCCATATCATTACCGTCTCCCTCGGACGCAACCGCCGACCAGTTGAAGTCGGGCGTACACAATACTTTCAACATAAGGGTCGTTTCACCGATCTGGATCACGTCCCGGTCCCCGACCACCGACGTGGTAAGCAGGGGCTTGCCGTTCAGGCGCACCAGGTTGGACTTGCCGCCGTGCCCCAGATGAAACTGGTGCGTCGCCGGGTCATAGGCAATCGCCGCGTGGTTCTGGCGCGAGACCGCCATGTCACCGAAGTCCAGCGAGATGGTCTGGTCCGCGCCCCGTCCGATCTGCGAGATGCCCCGCATCACCGGAAACGCGGCACCCCGGCCGGGACCCGAGACGATCACCAGCCAGCCGGTCGGATACATCACGACGCCCGCCTTGTCACCAGGCTCGATCGAGTCGTCCATCCGGCCTTCGTCGAACAGCGGCACCACGGCTGCCGGCTGCGGCTCGAACCCCAGGACGCGCGTCTTGGTCCGGGTCGCGCGCCGCCGTGCACCGGCATCGGCCGCGATCTCGCGTGCCGGGGTCGGGAGAGCGGCGGCAGGAACCGGCTCTTCCTCCATCTCCCAGATGTTGACGGAGGGGGTCGGGCCTTCCTTGGCCACCACGGCGCTGTTGGGCGTCTGGGTCAGCACCTCGGGGGCGCCACCCGCAAGCTTCGGGAAACGTCCCGCCGCCGGCCCGCTGCCCTGCGCGACCGACTGGATTGCGGCTTTCGTAGCCTCGATCTGTTCGGCCTGATCGCCGTCGAAACGTGTCGCGCGCCTCGATTTCGAGCGTCCAAAGAGCCAGGCGAAGAATTTCATGTTCGTACCCCGAACCCCGGACCTGCCCCGAGGCTTCATCATTGTTGCCCAGGTCAGGTTACCAAGGCCTGAAGAGCCAAAGGTCGCCCTTGCCAGACCGCTGCATCCAGAACCAAACCGCCCCGCCCGCCAACCACGCCCGCCAACCTTCTCCGCCCCCGCGGCCCGGGACGGACTGACAGACCACCCCTCCTGCCTGCGAAATATTCAATAACTTTGTCCAAAAAATGATCCTAATTCGGTCATTTCACGGATCAAGTCTTTCCGCTGGTTCAGGCCACGCGGCTGACAACGAAATCTGCAAGTTGGGAAAGAATGTCACGCAGCGGATGTTCGGGCAAATTGTCCAGCGCCGCCTTGGCCTTCGCCGCCCAGGCCAAGGCATCACTCCGGCACGCAGATATTGCGTCGTGCCGCTGCAGAATCACCAGAGCCTGTGCCAGGTCGCCCTCGCGCTGGTCGCCCTTTTCAATCACGCGCGTCCAGAAGGCCCGATCCTCCGGACTGGCCCTGGCCACGGCCTTGATCAAGGGAAGGGTCAGCTTCCTTTCCCGGAAATCGTCGCCGGTATTCTTGCCGATCACTGCGGTCGAGCCGCCGTAATCCAGCATGTCGTCAACAATCTGGAAGGCAATTCCCAGGGCATCACCGTAATCGCGCAGCGCCGCGATCTGGGCCTCGCCGGCGCCTGCGATCACGCCGCCCACTTCTGTCGCCGCGGCGAACAGCGCCGCCGTCTTGCCACGGATGACCTGCAGATAGATCCGTTCGTCCGTCGCCAGATCCGTGGCCGCCGTCAGCTGCAGCACCTCGCCCTCGGCGATGGTGGCCGAGGCATCGGCCAGGATGTCCAGCACCCGCAGGCTTCCCGTCTCGACCATCAGCTGGAAACTGCGGGCAAAAAGGTAGTCGCCCACCAGAACCGACGACTTGTTGTCCCACAAGAGGTTTGCCGTCGGCCGCCCGCGGCGCCGATGACTTTCGTCGACCACATCGTCATGCAGAAGCGTCGCGGTGTGGATGAACTCGACCGTGGCGGCCAGCTTCACATGGTCCTGCCCCGCGTAGCCCAGCATCCGCGCCGCGGCCAGCGTCAGCAGGGGACGCAACCGCTTGCCCCCGGCCTCGACCAGATGCGCCGTGACCTCGGGGATGCGGGGCGCGTGTTCGCTGGCCATCCGCGCGCGGATCAGGACGTTCACCGCCGCCATGTCGTCGGCCAATGCGGCGCTCAGCCGGTCCTGCGGCGCCATCGCCTTGTCCACCGCCGTCTCGCCCGCACCGTCCATGCTGCCTGCCGCCCTTGCCCCGCGCGAAGGGCGGGATTAACTGAAATCCATGAAGGAACTTCTGCGCACCAACGACCCCACCATGATCGCCTTCGCCACCGTCCTGCTTGAGGGCGAGGGTATAGCGACCTTTCCGCTGGACGTCCACATGAGCATCCTGGACGGAAACCTTGGCATCCTGCCGCGCCGGTTGATGGTGGCCGACCGCGACCACTTCCGCGCCGCCGCCATCCTGCGTGACAACGACATCCCGGTCAGCCCCTGATGTTCGCCACAGAGGACCTCTCGGACGACGGGTTTCTCTGCGGCCGGGTCCGTCTGCTGCAACCCCGGAAGGGCTACCGCGCCGCGACCGACCCCGTGCTGCTTGCGGCCGCCTGCCCGGCAGTGGCGGGGGAAAGCGTGCTTGACCTTGGGTGCGGGGCGGGGGCTGCGGCGCTGTGCCTTGGCCAGCGCGTGCCTGGCCTCGCGCTGGCGGGGCTGGAGCTGCAAGCCGCCTATGCCGACCTCGCCCGCCGCAATGCGGCCCGGAACGGCATCCCGGTCGAAGTTCACGCAGGCGACCTTGGCCGAATGCCCTCGGCCCTGCGCCGCGACTTCGACCATGTGATCGCCAATCCGCCCTACTATCACCCCGGCGGCAGCCCGTCGCCCGTCGCCACCCGCGCCACGGCGATGCAGGTGGACACCCCCCTTTCCGGCTGGGTCGGCGCTGCCACCCGCCGACTGCGCCCCGGCGGCTGGCTGACCCTGATCTGCGGCACCGACGGCCTGCCCGAGGTCCTTGCGGCCCTGTCCCCCAAGCTCGGCTCTGCCGCCGTCCTGCCGCTGGCCAGCCGCGAGGGCCGCCCCGCCCTGCGCGTCATCGTCCAGGCCCGGAAAGGCGGCCGCGCACCGTTTCGCCTGCTCGCGCCCTTCGTCATCCACGCCGGAACCGCCCATGACGGCGACCGCGAGAGTTACACTCCCGCCGCCCAGGCCGTGTTGCGGGATGGCGCCGATCTCCTCGCTCACTTCCGCTGAATTGGACGCAACATTCTGTCACAGGGCTGCAACAACTGATGACACGACTCGGGTTTCGTGGTGCACTTCACCGGCAACAACCAAGGAGGACGACCATGACGATCCAATCCCATCTGGTGGAACTGCGCAGAAAGCACGAGACCCTTGCTGACATGGTCGAAAAGGCCCAGCGCAGCCCCGGAGTGGATGATCTGAAGATCGCCGAACTGAAGAAGCAGAAGCTGAAGCTCAAGGAGGAAATCACCCGGCTCAGCGCTCACTGATCCTTTTTGGCGCTGGCTTTCGCGGCCAGCGCCGCCCCACCCGCGATCAGCACCGCCGCAAGGGCGATTGTCCATGTCAAGGGTGTGATCCCGGCAGCCACCAGTGCCAGGGTTGACAGCAGCGGCGCCGCATAGCTTGCCACGCCCAAAAGCTGGATATCGCCGCGTTTCATGCCGACATCCCAGGTGAAGAAGGCAGCGCCCACCGGCCCGATCCCCAGCGCCAGAACCGCCGCCCAGCCCAGCAGACCCTCCGGCCAGACCGTCTCTTCAAGCGCCAGATGCGCGGCAACCGACAGAGCCGCCGTTGCCAGGCAGAACACGGTGACGCTTGCTGTCGGAACCTCGCCCAGCCGCCGCGACACCACCGAATACCCTGCCCAGGTCAGCGCGCAGACGAAGGCCAGCCCCAATCCCAGGGCCGAGCCACTTCCCGCGTCCCCCCGACCCAGCACGATCACCGCCGCCCCGGCAAAGGCGATCAGCGCCCCGATCACATGCGGCGCCCGCAGCCGCTCTCCCGGCAGCAGGCCCGACAGAAGCACGATGAACAGCGGCCACAGATAGGCGATCAGCCCGGTCTCTGCCGTGGGCGACAGTCGGAAGGCGGTGAAATACAGGAAGTGATAGCCGAAAAGTCCAATGGTACCAAAGGCGTAGACCTTCCAGCTGACACCGCGCAGCACACCGAACCCTTGCCGGGCCGTCCAGATCAGCCCGATCAGCCCGCCGATCCCGAAACAGATCGCGTTCAGCAGCAGGGGCGGCACCGGAGCGCTGCCGATGGTGAACAGCGCCAGCAGCGACCACATCAGCACGGCAGAAAAGCCGATCAGCGTTGCCTTGCCCCTGGTCACTTTGCCCTCCACTCGGCTGGCCCTGCATAACCGCGTGCCCTGCAAAGGAAAAGGCCGCCCCGAAGGACGGCCCGCCATGCTCCTCGATGACTTCGTCTCTCGTCGCGGCGCTCCCGACGAGAAGACGAAGTCGCACGAGGAGGCGTCAGACGAAGAACTGCCCGCCGTTCGCGCTGATGGTAGAGCCGGTGATGAACCCGGCATCGTCAGAGGCCAGGAACACCACGATCCGCGCGATCTCCTCGGGTTCGCCCAGGCGCCCCACCGGGATCTGCGGGATGATGCGTTCGTTCAGCACCTTCTCGTCGATGGCGCGCACCATTTCCGTGCCGATATAGCCCGGGCAGATCGCGTTCACCGTGATTCCGGCCCGCGCACCCTCCTGCGCCAGTGCCTTGGTGAAGCCCAGGTCGCCCGACTTGGCCGCCGAATAGTTCGCCTGGCCCGCCTGACCCTTCTGGCCGTTGATCGAGCTGATATTCACCACCCGGCCGAACTTCCGGTCCCGCATCCCCGACCACAGCGGATGGGTCATGTTGAACAGGCCGGTCAGGTTGGTGTCGATCACCTCTTTCCACTGGCCCGGAGTCATCTTGTGGAACATCGCATCCCGCGTGATGCCCGCGTTGTTCACCAGCACATCCACCGGACCCAGATCGGCCTCCACCTTGCTGATCCCCGCCGCGCAGGCGTCGTAATCGGCCACCGACCACTTGTAGGTCGGGATGCCGGTCTTCTTGGTGAAGGCCGCTGCCGCCTCGTCGTTGCCGGCGTAGTTCGCCGCAACCGTGTAGCCCGCCGCCTTCAGCGCAACCGAAATCGCCGCCCCGATTCCCCGCGACCCGCCCGTGACCAATGCAACCCGTGCCATTTTGCCTCCTCCCGGCATACTGTTGTATTCCTTGTAATCCTGTTACCGAAATGAAAGCGGGCGCGCAAGATTATTGCGCGCCCGCATCAAGCTTCCGCCCGAAACGATCAGGCGCGTTCAAGGCACATGGCGACACCCATGCCGCCGCCGATGCACAGCGTGGCCAGGCCCTTTTTCGCGCCGCGACGGCCCATCTCGAACAGCAGCGTGTTCAGGATGCGCGCACCCGAGGCGCCGATCGGGTGGCCGATGGCGATCGCGCCGCCGTTCACGTTCACGACCTGCGGGTCCCAGCCCATGTCCTTGTTCACCGCGCAGGCCTGGGCCGCAAAGGCCTCGTTCGCTTCGACCAGATCAAGATCGCCGACCTTCCAGCCCGCCTTGGCCAAGGCCTTGCGCGAGGCATGGATCGGGCCGACGCCCATGATCGACGGGTCAAGCCCGGCGGTCGCGTAGGACGCGATCCGTGCCAGCGGGGTCAGCCCGCGCCTGGCCGCTTCTTCCGCCGTCATCAGCACCACGGCCGCAGCGCCATCGTTCAGACCCGAGGCGTTGGCCGCCGTGACCGAGCCGTCCTTGGTGAAGGCCGGACGCAGCTTCTGCATGCTTTCCAGCGTCGCGCCGTGGCGGATGTATTCGTCCTGATCCACCAGGATGTCGCCCTTGCGGGTCTTCACGGTGAAGCCGACGATCTCGTCCTTGAACTTGCCGGCCTTTTGCGCGGCTTCCGCCTTCGTCTGGCTGGCCAGCGCGAATTCGTCCTGCATGTCGCGGCTGATCTGCCACTGGTTCGCGACGTTTTCCGCCGTCTGGCCCATGTGATAGCCGTGGAAGGCGTCCCAGAGCCCGTCCTTGATCATGCTGTCGACGAAATTCATGTCGCCCATCTTCTGCCCGGCGCGCAGGTGCGCGACATGGGGCGACAGCGACATCGATTCCTGCCCGCCCGCGACGATGATCTTCGCGTCGCCCAGCTGGACGTGCTGCGCCCCCAGCGCCACGGCGCGCAGGCCCGAGCCGCAGACCTGGTTCAGCGACCAGGCGCTGGCCTCTTTCGACAGGCCCGCCTTGATATGGGCCTGACGCGCCGGGTTCTGGCCCTGACCGGCGGTCAGCACCTGGCCCAGGATCGTCTCTTCGACTTCGGCCTTGTCGATCCCGGCCCGCGCCACGACGGCTTCGATCACCGCAGCACCCAGGTCATGCGCCGGTGTATTGGCAAAAGCGCCGTTGAAGCTGCCCACGGCGGTTCGGCCCGCCGACACGATTACGACATTGGTCATCTGGTTCCTCTCCCACTAGCGCCCGAGGGTGCGCCACGGCACGAGGGGCTCGCGCCGCATCCAATCATGCCCTAAGGGCATCCTGCTGCAAGTGCAATAACGATGGCGCCGCAGGACCGATTCCTGCCCGGCCTGTCGCAAGCCGCCCCTTTGGACCAGCGCCTTACCCGATCAGGAGGCCTTGAGATTGGGTCGCCCGTGCCGAAAGGCGCGAAAGTCGGGCGTCACTGTCGGTGGGCCGAAAAGGTAGCCCTGCAGACACCCCACGCCCGCCTGACGCAGCCAGTGCGCCTCACCCTCGGTCTCGACCGATTCGGCGACCGCATACATTCCCAGCTCCTGCGCCATCGCGATGGCCGCGCGGGTCGCGCCTTGCGCCTCCGGCGTCCTGTCGATGTGCTTGATCAGGCTGCCGTCGATCTTCGCAATCTCGAATGACAGGTCCTGCAAGGTCCGCAGCGAGGTCATTCCGGCGCCGAAGTCATCCAGCGCGAACACGATCCCATGCTCGCGCATTTCGGACATGAAGGGTTTCAGCACGTCGGGCACCTGCATCGCCGAGGCTTCGTTGATCTCGAGGATCAGGTTCTTGCCCAGGCGCGGCGCTTCCTGCAAGGCGCGGCGCAGGATGTCGGACCAGGGCCGGTAGCCCACCGACCGGGCCGACATGTTGATCGACACCCGGATCTGCGGGTTGCGCTGCATCGCCAGCAGACCCAGCTGCAGCGAGGCGCAGTCGATCTCGCGTCCCAACTGGCGCTGTTCGACCACCGGCATGAAGTCGCGCGCCGGGATCACCTGGTCGCGCAGGTTCAAAAGCCGGATGAACCCTTCGAAGAAGCCGATGATCGTCGGGTCGGCCGCATAGACGACCGGCTGGAACGCCAGCCGCATCCGCCCGTCCTTCAGCGCCGAGGCGACCAGCGCCAGCGTCTCGCGGTCCTGCGCCGAAATCGCCGCGTTCAGGGGGCTTGAGACCAGCGGGTCGCGGTCGAACTTCGACACCTTCGGCCCCTTCATATAGCTCATGTCCTGCCCCCGTCCGATGACTTCACGCTCGACACCCTAGGCCAGGATCGGTAAACGGAAGGTCAATATTCACATTTTGTTCCAATTCTCCCGATCTCCGATACAGGGGTTTCCGCCATGCAAAATGCCGACAATTCGACGCGTTGCCCCTGGTGCGGCACCGATCCGCTGTATGTCGCCTATCACGACCACGAATGGGGCCGCCCCGAACGTGACCCCCGCCGCCTGTTCGAGCTGCTGATTCTGGAAAGCTTCCAGGCCGGGCTTTCCTGGATCACCATCCTGCGCAAGCGCGACCATTTCCGCGCCGCGTTCCAGGGCTTCGACCCTGCGGTCATCGCGACCTGGGGGGAAGCCGAGACCCTGGGCCTGCTGCAAGACCCCGGCATCGTCCGCCACCGCGGCAAGATCGAGGGCACGATCCGCGGCGCGCAGGCCTGCCTTCGGATCGAGGCGCGCGAGGGGTTCTCGCCCTTCCTGTGGTCCTTCGCCCCGCCACCCGGCCCTCGTCCCGCCACCCCGGCCCAGGTTCCCGGACAGACCGCGCAATCCCAGGCGATGTCCAGGGCGCTGAAGGCCGAGGGCTTCAACTTTGTCGGCCCCACCATCACCTATGCCTTCATGCAGGCCTCCGGGATGGTCAACGACCACATCGCCGCCTGTGACTGGGGCTGACCCCTTGGCCTTTTCCGCCCCAACGGCCATATAGGGACAAACATCCATCCGGAGGTCCGAATGCTGGGTCTGGGCGAAAAACCGCAAGCCGACGCGAACCTGATCAAGGACGCAACCGAAGCCTCATTCATGGCCGACGTGATCGAAGCCAGCCGCGAGGTGCCGATCATCGTCGACTTCTGGGCCACCTGGTGCGGCCCCTGCAAGACGCTTGGGCCGATGCTGGAAACCGCCGTCAAGGCCGCAGGTGGCAAGGTGAAGATGGTCAAGGTCGACGTCGACCAGAACCAGCGCATCGCGGGCCAGCTGCGCATCCAGTCGATCCCCACCGTCTATGCCTTCTGGCAGGGCCAGCCCGTCGACGGCTTCCAGGGCGCCGTGCCTGCCTCGGAACTCAAGGCCTTCATCGACCGCGTCTCTGCCCTTGCTGGCGACGGCGGCCTTGCCGAAGCCATCCAGGCCGCCGAGGACATGCTGACCGAAGGCGCGGTCGTCGACGCCGCCGAGACCTTCGCCGCGATCCTGGAGGAAGAGCCCGAGAACGCCGCCGCCTATGCCGGGCTTGTCCGCGCGCATCTGGCGCTGAACAACCTCGACCAGGCCGAAGCCTTCATCACCGCCGCCCCCGCAGCCATCGCCAGGTCCAAGGAACTGGACGCCGTCCGCGCCCAGCTGGAACTGGCCCGCCAGGCCGCCAACGCCGGGCCCGAGGCCGAGCTTCGCGCCGCCGTCGATGCCAATCCCGAGGATCACCAGGCCCGCTACGACCTCGCCGCCGCGCTTCTGGCCGCAGGCAACCCGCAAGAGGCCGTCGATCAGCTGCTGGAACTCTTCCGCCGCGACCGCGAATGGAACGACGGTGCCGCCAAGACCCAGCTCTTCACCATCTTCGAGGCGCTGAAGCCGCAGGACCCCATCGTCTTGGCCGGTCGCCGCCGACTGTCGTCGATGATATTTGCCTGACCTCATCCACGGGCTAACTAGGTGTCCATGATCACCGCAGCCGACCTGCCGGACACCATTCCGGTCTTCCCGTTGCCAGGGGCGCTCATGCTTCCCCGGGCGCGCCTTCCCCTGCACATCTTCGAACCGCGCTACCTGGCGATGATCGAAGACTGCATGAAGACCAAGCACCGCCTGATCGGCATGATCCAGCCGCGCGAGACGCCCCAAAGCGAAAAACGGGCCGGAGAAAAGCGCCTGCAAGCCATCGGCTGCGCGGGTCGCCTGACCGGCTTCTCCGAAACCGAGGATGGCCGCTACATGGTCACCCTCTCCGGCGCGTCGCGCTTCCGCGTCAAGGAAGAGGTCCAGGGCTTCACCCCCTACCGCCGCTGCCTTGTCGACTGGGCACCCTTCGCCCGCGATCTTGGCCCGACCGAAGACGACCCCGGCTTTCGCCGCGCCGAATTCATGTCCCTCCTTGGCCGCTACTTCACCCGGCTGGATCTCTCGACCGACTGGAACAGCCTGCGCGAAGCCGAAGTGGAGCTTCTGATCAACTCGCTTTCCATGCTGTGCCCCTTCTCCCCCGAAGACAAACAGGCCCTGCTTGAGGCCCCCACCCTCGTCACCCGTCGCGAAACGATGGTCACACTGATCGAATTCGCCCTCCGCGGCAGCGGCGAGGAAGAGACCCTGCAATGAGCGAACCCGCCGACCGCCGCATGCTGGAGGCTCTGGTCTGCCCTGTCACCAACGCCGTCCTGACCTATGACGCCGAGCGTCAGGAACTGATCTCCAAGGCGGCGCACCTGGCCTTCCCGATCCGCGACGGCATCCCGATCATGTTGATCAGCGAGGCGCGCCAGGTCGACTGACCCGGCGGCGCGGCACATTGGGGGGGTGACACCGACCCCGCAGGTGGGCGATCCGCCCAGCGCACTGATCCGGCTTCACTTGCCCTTAACCTCTTCCGCCGGATAGGATTCCAAAGGGAACCCAAGGGGCCGCGCATGACGAACCACCTTTACTACGGCGACAACCTGTCCGTCCTGCGCGAAAGCATCGGGTCCGAGAGTGTGGACCTCATCTACCTCGACCCGCCCTTCAACTCGAACGCCGGGTACAACGTCCTTTTCAAGGCCCCCGACGGGTCGGGAAGTGCCGCCCAGATCGAGGCGTTTGACGACACCTGGCACTGGAACGACAGCGCCGAGGCCGCCTTTGCCGATGTCCTCCGCTCGGGCAATTCCGCCGCCGCCGAGATGCTGCGCGCCATGCGCGGCTTTCTGGGCGAAAACGACATGATGGCCTACCTCGCCATGATGGCCGTGCGGCTGCTGGAGTTGCACCGGGTGCTGAAGCCCACCGGCAGCCTGTATCTGCACTGCGACCCGACGGCGAGCCACTACCTGAAGATCCTGCTGGATGCGGTGTTCGGGAAGGAAGGGTTCCGAAGCGAGCTTATTTGGAAACGCACAACTGCTCATTCTGCCTCAAAACGCTGGGCAGATGTCCACGATACGCTTCTGTTCTACTCGAAATCTGCCAACTACATCTGGAACAAGACTTACACGGACTACGAAGAAAAATACAAACTGCGATTCCGAAATGTTGATCCTGACGGGCGGCGTTGGATGGATGATAACCTTACCGCACCGGGGCTTCGCAACGGCGACTCTGGCGCAGACTGGCGCGGCTACAACCCATCTGACAAGGGGAATCATTGGAAGGTTCCAGCCTCAGAGGTGGTTGAGTTAATTGGCGCTGATGAAGCCGCAAAGCTTAGCACAACTCAGAAACTTGAAGTCTTAGAGCAGCATGGATTGATCCACTGGCCAAAAAGTGGCGGGTTCCCGCGCTTCAAGCGAACGCTTGGCAAAGGGATGCTTGCTCAAGATCTGATAGCGGACATCCCTCCCCTCAACTCCCAAGCCCAGGAACGCCTTGGCTACCCCACCCAGAAGCCCGTCGCCCTCCTCGAACGCATCCTCAACGCCTCCTCCAACCCCGGCGATGTGGTGCTTGATCCGTTTTGCGGCTGCGGCACCACGGTCCATGCGGCGGAAAAGCTTGGGCGGCAATGGATTGGCATCGACGTCACCCATCTTGCCATCGGCCTGATCGAAAAGCGCCTGCGCGATGCCTTCCCCACCGTCCGGTTCACCACCCACGGCGTCCCGCAGGACATCCACGCCGCCCGCGACCTTGCCGCGCGCGGCAAGTATCACGAGTTTGAAAAGTGGGCGCTCTCGCTCATCGCCGCCCAGCCCGGCAACTTCGGCAAGAAGGGCGCGGATCGCGGGCTGGACGGGCGGCTCTACTTCGGGGCCAAGGGCACCACGCTGGGCATCGTCTCCGTCAAGGCGGGTGAGAATGTCGGCGTCAGCATGATCCGCGACCTGAAAGGCGTGCTTGACCGCGAACGCGCCGGGGTGGGCGTGTTCCTGACCCTGACCGACCCCACCAAACCCATGATAGCCGAAGCCGCCAGCGCGGGCCTTCACGAAGAACCCGGCTTTGCCCCCGTCCCCCGCCTGCAGATCGTGACCGTGGAACAGGCGATGCAGCTGCGCGAACGGGCGGTCCAGCTACCCGCCCGCCGCGACGACGCCTTCAAGCGCGCCGCGCGCGAGGACGCCCCGCATCGCCAGGGCGCGCTGGACCTGTAGGTCGGGGTTCACCCCGACTCATCCCGATTCACCCGGCCCCGTAGGGTGCGCATTCATGGCGCACCCCCGCCGGTCGAAGGCTCAGAACAGCCCGTCGCCGCCCCTGTCCTGCTCGACCACCTCGTCGGCGACCACGGCCCCCGCCCCGCCAATGATCAGCGGCGCGCAGCCCGCGACCAGAAGCCCCGCCATCAGAACCGCCAGCGTCATACCCGTTTTCCGCATCATCCCGCCTCCTGCCAAATCATTGCCAAATCCTTGACGCCCACGGTCAACACACTGTCGGGCCTTGCAAAAACGGTTCTGTCCATTGTGGACAGGGTCAGAACTCCACCCCCGGCTGGGCCTTGATCCCGGCCCGGAAGGGATGCTTCACCAGGGTCATCTCGGTCACCAGGTCCGCCGCCTCGATCAGCTCTTCCTTCGCATTCCGACCCGTCAGAACGACGTGAGTCAAGGGCGGCTTCTCGGACTTCAGGAACTCCAGCACCTCGCCGATATCCAGGTAGTCATAGCGCAGCGCGATGTTGATCTCATCCAGCAACACCAGACGGACCTCGGGGTTCCGAATGATCTCCTTCGCCTTCTCCCACCCCGCCCGCGCCGCGGCGATGTCGCGGGTCTTGTCCTGCGTCTCCCAGGTGAAGCCCTCGCCCATCGCGTGGAACTGGCAGAGGTCGGCGAAGTGGGTGGTCAGCAGCCGTCGCTCGCCGGTATCCCAGGCCCCCTTGATGAACTGCACCACCGCCGACGGCATCCCATGCGCCACGCAGCGCAGGATCATCCCGAAGCCGCTGGAGGACTTCCCCTTTCCCGCCCCGGTGTGAACGATGATCAGCCCCTTCTCGCCTTCCTTGCCCGCCATGATCTTGTCCCGCGCGGCCTTTTTCTTCGCCATCTTCCGGGCGTGCCGGGCAAGCTCGTCGACGGCAGGTTCGGGCTCGGGTGTCGCGTGAGGCTCGGTCATGGTCGGTCGTGTCCTTGACAAGGGGGGGGTGCTTGCCTCAGGTGGGCTGGCGCTGGTTCCTGTTTATGACAGGCGAAGAGGGAATGCGACAGGCCCGCCCGACAAGATGGGCGACCCAAAGCAGCCGCCCCCGCGACCGTGACCGGAGAGGTCTCCAATGCCACTGGCGTCAGCCGGGAAGGCGGGGGGCCGTGGGGAGCCCCCCGTATCCGCAAGCCGGGAGACCTGCCAGCGCGACGGAAGAAACCGGCGGACGGGGTGTTCCGCGACCGGGTGAGGGCGGGGAACCGTCCTCTCTGGCCCATGCCCCGAAGCCACAAGGACAGGCGCGATGGGCACCACGCTATATGTCTGCACGACGTGCAAGGCCGGGGAACCGGTCCTTGACGGTGATCCGCGACCGGGTGCCCAACTGCACGCCGCCCTGACCGCCGAACCTGCGCCCGAAGGCGTGCGGATCATCGGCGTCGAGTGCCTCTCGGCCTGCAACAGCGGCTGCGCGATCTCGCTGTCAAAGCCCGGTGCCTGGTCCTACGTCTACGGCCGCCTCACCCTTGACGACGTCCCCGCGATCCTGGAAGGGGCGGCGAAATATGCCGCCACCGCTGACGGCATCGTCCCCTGGCGCGACCGCCCGACCGTCTTTCGCAAGCAATCCATCGCCCGCATCCCACCCCTGACCTTACCCGAGGCCGCCGAATGAACACCGCAACGACCGATCTTGCGAAAATCCCCGTGACCGTGATCACCGGCTTTCTTGGCGCGGGCAAGACCACGCTGATCCGCCACCTGATGCAGAACCCGCAAGGCAAGCGCCTGGCGATCCTGGTGAACGAGTTCGGCACCGTGGGCGTCGACGGCGACATCCTGAAAGCCTGCGCCGACGACAACTGCCCGGTCGAGAACATCGTCGAGCTTGCCAACGGCTGCATCTGCTGCACCGTCGCCGACGACTTCATCCCGACGATCGAGGCGCTGATGGCCATGCCCACCCGCCCCGATCACATCATCATCGAAACCTCTGGCCTCGCCCTGCCAAAACCCTTGCTGAAAGCCTTCGACTGGCCCGCGATCCGCAGCCGGATCACCGTGGACGGCGTCATCGCCCTGGCCGATGCCGAAGCCGTGGCCGCCGGCCGCTTCGCCCCCGACGTGGCCGCCGTCGATGCCCAGCGCGCCGCCGACCCGTCGCTTGACCACGAGACGCCCCTCTCCGAGGTTTTCGAGGACCAGATCCTCTGCGCCGACCTGATCCTGCTGTCCAAGGCCGACCTTGCCGGCGAAGCGGGGCTTGCCACCGCCCGCGCCGTCATCACCGCCGAGATGACCCGCAAGGTCCCGATGCTGGCGATGACCGAAGGCGTGATCGACCCGCGCGTGATCCTGGGCCTGAACGCCGCCGCCGAGGATGATATCGCCGCCCGCCCCTCGCATCACGACGGACACGACGACCACGAACACGAAGACTTCGACACCATCGTCGTCGACCTGCCCGAAGTCACCGACCCCGAGGCGCTTGCGCTGGCCATCCAGCGCCTGGCGAACGAACAGCAGATCCTGCGGGTCAAGGGCCACGTCGCCGTCGCGGGCAAACCGATGCGGATGCTGGTCCAGGCCGTCGGCGCAAGGGTGCGGATGCAGTACGACCGCCCCTGGGGCACCCAGGCCCGCCGCTCGCAGCTGGTGGTCATCGCCGAGCATGACGACATCGATGCGGCCGCAATCCGCAAGGTTCTGGGGGCCTGACCGCCATGCGCCACCCCGTCCCCACCCTCGGGCACGCAGCGCCCCCCTCCCCCCGCCGTGGGGGAGGGATGGGGT
>Ga0208100_100040_pt1 | contig 60165 bp, 59 predicted proteins | sample SubbioR11_8A_Aug_FD_184817 | JGI IMG/M metagenome (GOLD analysis project Ga0208100, IMG submission 184817) | Serpentinite rock and fluid subsurface biosphere microbial communities from McLaughlin Reserve, California, USA - CR11_8A_Aug (SPAdes) | ecosystem: Environmental > Terrestrial > Deep... | reverse complement strand
GCGGCAGGCGCTCGCGCAGTCGCCGGTGCTAGACTGATCGCGCTCCTCGCTGCCGCAGCGCACGGCGGCCGTCGACCGGCGGTGCCGGCGGTCGTGGCGAGATCTCTGTCGCGCCGGCACAACCTGCGGCGCTGGCGCTTGTGCCCGATGAGTCTTCCGTCGTCCGCCAGCTCCTTGCCACTGTCCGCGCTGACCGCGCTGTCGCCGCTCGACGGTCGCTACGCGTCGCAGGCGGCCGCACTGCGCCAGGTGTTCTCCGAGTTCGCGTTCATGCGCGCGCGGCTGCGGGTCGAGGTCGAGTGGCTGCTCGGCCTCGCCACCCTCGGTCTGCCCGAACTGGCGCCGCTGCCGGCGGCGAGCGTGGCGCGGCTCAAGTCACTGGCGGCGGAGTTCTCGCTCGCCGACTGCGAGCAGATCAAGGCGATCGAGGCGCGCACCAATCACGACGTCAAGGCGGTCGAGTACTTCATCAAGGGCCGCATCGGCGACGATCCGGCGCTGCGGGCGGCGGCCGAGTTCGTCCACTTCGCCTGCACCTCGGAGGACATCAACAACGTCGCCCACGCGCTGATGCTGGCGCAGGGGCGAGCGCTGGTGCTGGAGCGGCTGCGTGCCGTGCACGCGCGGCTGCGCGAACTGGCGCACGCGCACGCCGGGCAGCCGATGCTGGCGCGCACCCATGGCCAGCCGGCCAGTCCGACCACGGTCGGCAAGGAGTTCGCCAACGTCGCGCTGCGGCTCGCGGCCGCGATCGACACGATCGGGCGCGCGCCGCTGCCGGCCAAGATGAACGGCGCGGTCGGCAACTACAACGCGCACCTGGTCGCTTGTGCGCAGGTCGACTGGCAGGAGTTCGCGCGGCGCGTGGTCGAAGGCCTCGGCCTGAGCTTCAACACGCACACCACCCAGATCGAACCGCACGACGGCATGGCGGCGCTGTTCGACGCCCTGGCGCGCGCCAACACGGTGCTGCTCGACCTCGACCGCGATCTGTGGGGCTACATCGCGCTCGGCTACTTCCGCCAGAAGCTCACGGAAGGCGAGGTCGGCTCCTCGACCATGCCGCACAAGGTCAACCCGATCGACTTCGAGAACTCGGAAGGCAACCTGGGTCTGGCCAACGCGCTGCTGCGCCATCTGGCCGACAAGCTGCCGGTGTCGCGCTGGCAGCGCGATCTGAGCGACTCGACCGTGCTGCGCAACCTGGGCGTGGCCTTCGGCCACTGCCTGATCGCCTACGACGCCTGCCTGCGCGGGCTGGGCAAGATCGAAGTCGACGCCGAGGCGCTGGCGGCCGATCTGGACCGCGCCTGGGAAGTGCTGGCCGAGCCGGTGCAGACCGTGATGCGCCGCTATGGCGTGCCCGAGCCCTACGAGCAACTCAAGGCACTCACGCGCGGCCAGGGCATCACGCGCGAGGCGCTGCACGAGTTCGTGCGCGCGCTGCCGATTGCGCCCGCGGCGCGCGAGGCGCTGCTGGCACTGACCCCGGCGACCTACGTCGGCTGCGCCGCCGAACTGGCGCGGCGCTGCTGAGGCCGGCCGCAGGTCGTGGCGCTGTCACAGCAGGGCAACGCGTCGTGATCGGCAATAATCGTTGCCGGTGCGCACCGCGGTCACGTTCCTGACCGATGGCCCGCACATCATTCGTGACCCCACTCGAGGAGATCGGTCGATGAACAAGACCCTGCTGTCGCTGTGCGCCGCTGCCGGATGTCTTGCGGCGGCGCCGGCTCAGGCCCAGTTTGCCAAGCCCGAGGATGCGATCCGCTATCGTCAGTCGGCCTACGTGCTGATGGGCAATCACATGGCCCGGATCAACACCCAGTTGCGCGCCGACAAGCCGGACTTGGCGGCGATCCAGCGCAGCGCCGGGATCATCGACTTCGCCTCGCAGTTGCCGGGCGAGGCCTACATCCCCGGATCGCAGACCGGCGGCACGCCGCCGACGCGAGCCCGGCCAGAGATCTTCCGCGATTCGCAGGTCAGGGAATTGGGCGCCAGGATGCGCGAAGAAGTGGTCAAGCTCAACGCCGCCGCCCGTGGCGGCGATCTGGCCGCGATTCGCGCGCAGTTCGGCGAAACCGGCAAGAGCTGCAAGGCTTGCCACGACAAGTTTCGGCGCGACTGATCGGCGGCGCAAGGCGGCGCAAACAACCGCCAGCGGCGCCGCCCTGCGGCCCGCTGGCCGGTGACAGCGGCGCCGATCAGAAGCGCAGCCCGGCCTTGGCGCCGTAGCTGACGATGCCGCCGGTGCTGTCGATCTCGAACGCAAGGTTCAGGCCGAGGAAGACGTTGATGCCGGCGAAGGCCTTGGTCTGCGAGAAGCTCTCTTCGCCCAGACCCGGCACCCGCTGCGGCGTGCTGCGCACCCACACCTGACCGACGCCGGCGTAGGGCGTGAACAGCGCCAGACCCTTGGACACCGAGACGTCGACGCCGGTGGTGGTGAGCTTCAATTGGTCGATGCCGCGCGTGGTCGTGTAGCTGCCGCGCAGCGCCACCGCCGGCAGCGCCACACCGCCGGCGACGATCGCCCAGCGCAGCTCGCCGCCCAGGTACTCGAGGTTGCTGTCGGGCAGCCGCGAATAGACGCCGCCGACATCGATGCCGAACGGCAGTCCCACGTGCGCGCGCAGCGTCGGCACCGGCAGCACCGTGTCGACCGCGCGCCCGCCCGAGGCGAGCGACAGCAGCGCCGGGTTCTTCAGGTCGGTTGCGGTCACCGCCAGACCGAGGTCGAAACCAGGCACCCCGAGCGCCTCCGACGGGATCAGCGGCTTGTACGACAGCGCCGCGCCGAGATCCTCGGACAGCAGGCGGAACTGGCGCTGGCTCAGGTTGCCGATCGTGTCGAGGTCGGCGGCCGGTGCCGCCGGCGCCGACAGCAGCAGCGCGGCGGCGGCGGCGACCGGCGGGGCAAGGGTACGAATCTGCATGCAGCAATCTCCGATGGGCGAACGCAGGCTCGTCGAGTCAGCCCGTCGCTGCCGATTGTCCGACGCCGGCGCGCGCGAGCGCCACGTGCCGATCGCGCGATCGGGCGAGACCGGCCGTCTGGGGCGCTGGTCGGCCGTGGCCGATTCGCGCCCGCGCCGATGGCGGTTCAGAGGCGACGCAGGCGGCCGCGCACCAGATCGAGGGCGGCCTCGAACAGTGCGCTGCCCGCGCGACCCAGTTCGTCGCACACGGTCAGGTGATTGCAGCCGGCGAGCAGCATCTCGCGCGCGACCTGACGCGGCCAGTGCCGTGCCATCTGCGCGGTCTGGCGTCGGAACTCGCTCGACTCCAGTGCGCCGACCGCCAGGCACAGCGGCGCGGCGGTTGCCGCCGGCAGTCGCAGCGGCGACAGGCGCGCGGCGCGCGCCGGCGTCAGTTGCAGATCGGTGTTGACGAACGGCGCGTGCCGTAGCGGTTCGAGGTCGTACAGGCCGCTGACCGCGAGCCCGCCCTTGACCAGATCGGCCGGCAACTGCCGATCGAACACCGGCCACTGCGCCGCCATCGCCATCGCCGTCAGGTGCGCGCCGGCCGAGTGGCCGCAGACGAAGATGCGCTGCGGATCGAAGCCGTAGCGATCGCCGCGTCGATGCAGCCAGGCGAGCGCGCGCAGCGCCTGGCGCACGATCTCCTCGATCGGTGTCGCCGGCGCCAATCCGTAGTTGAGCAAGGCCACCGCCACGCCGCGCGCCACGTACGGCGGCGCCAGCCAGGAGAAGTCGCGCTTGTCGAGCGAGCGCCAGTAGCCGCCGTGGATGAACACCAGCAGCGGCGCCGCCTCGCCGCGCGCCGGAAACAGATCGAGCCGTTCGCCGCCGCTGTCGCCGTAGACGAGATCGATCAGGCCGGCCTGCGCGCGCCGCGCCAGCGCCGCCCGCTGCGCCCAGCGCGCGAAGATCAGCGGATGCTCGGGGATCGCGGCGCGAGCGTTGTACTCGCGCTCGTAGAAGTCGCTGTCTTGGCGCCGCATGCGCAGGGTGTGCCGGAACGTGGGTCGCAGGCCGCGCGCAGCGCGCGGCGCCGACGCGAAGCAGTCTAGCGGCCGGCTCCGGCTTCGGGCGGCAGGTTGAAGCGAGCTGCGCGCTGCCGCTACAATCGCCGCCTCGTTCGGGGACGTAGCTCAGCTGGGAGAGCGTCGCGTTCGCAATGCGAAGGTCGGGAGTTCGATCCTCCTCGTCTCCACCAACGATTTCTCAGGCAGCGCAAGCGTTTGCCGGACTGCAGCAGCGAAGCGAGGTTGCTCTGCCTTCGTCTGTGTTGCGATAGTCACTGCACCACCAGCGCACCATCGGGGCCGGCGTGATCGCGGGCCTCGTTGCTTCTGCGCATGTCCGGGGCTCGGCTGGGCGCGGGCATGCTTATGCGCGTCTTTCGGTTGGCTGCCGCTGCTGACCCGGCGCACGCCGTGAGCCCTCGGTCGCTTTCGCACTGAACGCGAGAACCCGCACGGGCTCGCCGGATGAAGGAATGCGAATCGATTGCATATGACAATGATTCGCACTATTCTTCGCCTGCCGTGCAACGGCACCGGTGTTCCTGCGGCTGAACGCGGCGCTGAACCGGGTCATCCGGCGAGCGGACGTGGCGCAGGCCCTGCAGCAACTCGGCGCCACGGTGCTCGGCAGCACGCCCGAGCAGTTCGCGGCCCACAACCGGCGCGAGGTCGAGCGCTGGAGCGCGCTCATCCGGCGGCTGGGGGTGCGCGTGGACTGATGGCCGGCCGGCGCTGCGCGCCGACCAGGACCGCAACGGCATGACCCGAAGTCGACCTTGCACAATGTTTTCGTCAAGGCGACGGCGGCGGTATGGATCGCACGAGGAGAAAGCAGATGCAGATCGATAGTGGATTGGCGCAAGCCGCGTTCGACTACGACAAGGCGCCCGGCCATTGGGTGCTGGCGCGCATGGGCAAGCGCGTGTTGCGTCCGGGCGGACGCGAACTGACCGAGCAGATGATCGGCGCGTTGAACATCACGCCCGACGATGACGTGGTCGAGTACGCGCCGGGGCTGGGACTGACTGCCCACCTGGTGCTGCAGCGCCGGCCGCGAAGCTACACCGGCATCGAGCGCGACGAGGCGGCCGCCGCCGAGACGCGCCGCCTGTTGTCCGGCGCAGCGCAGCGTGTCGTCATCGGCGATGTGCTCGGCAGCGGGCTGGATTCAGGCTGCGCCTCGGTCGTGTATGGCGAGGCGATGCTGACGATGCAGGCCGATCCGCAGAAGCGCAGGATCGCGCAGGAAGCCGTGCGCTTGCTCAAGTCGGGCGGGCGTTATGGCATCTACGAGTTGTGCCTGAAACCCGACACGATCGCTCAAGAGCACAAGGAGGAGGTGCAGCGCGAACTGGCGCAGGCGATCCGTGTGAACGCGCGTCCCCTGACGATCGAGGAGTGGCAGGCCGTGCTGACCGATGCCGGCCTGCGGATCGAGGCGGTTCGCACGAGCCCGATGCACCTGCTCAAGCCGGCGCGCATGCTCGCCGATGAAGGGCTGCTGCGGGCGCTGCGGATCGCCTTCAACATCGTGCGCACCCCTGCGGCCCGACAGCGCCTGATGCAGATGCGCGCCGTGTTCAATCGCTACGCCGAGCACCTGGGCGCGGTGGCCATGGTCGCGGTGAAGCCATGACTCAACCTGCGCCGGACCTGACCAGCAAGCCGCAAGCGTTGACCGGCCTGATCGCCGTTCAGACCGGTGCCGTCGTCAGTCGCACGCTGGTGCACAAGGCGGTCGGCACGGTCACCTTGTTCGCCTTCGACGCCGACCAGGGCTTGAGCGAACACAGCGCGCCCTACGACGCGCTGGTGCAGGTGATCGAGGGCGAGATCGACATCCGTATCGCCGCCGATCCGCACGTGGTGGCGGCCGGCCAACTCCTGCTGCTGCCGGCCAGCGTGCCGCATGCACTGCATGCCCATGCGCCGGCCAAGATGCTGCTGACGATGATCCGCGCCTGAGCCGCGTCTGAGCGCGCCCGGCCGCTGCCGAAGCGCTCAGCCCCGCAGCGCGTAGCGCGGAGGGTGGGCCAGTGAGCACGCACCTGGGCCAGGCGCTGCAATCCGGCGCCGGACCGATCCAGAGCGACGTCCGGCCTGCGTCCAGCCAGATCAGAGCGCGCGGATGGAAGAGTGCGATCGCTTGGCGCGCTCCTGCGCGGGTGCATCGCGTGCGTCGCGGCGGTTGCGTTTGACCGCACCGGCGCGGGCTACGGTCCGTGGCCCGGGTGCCCGTCGTCGATGAACCTCACCCGGCAATTGATGAGTATCATTCTCATCACAGCCAGCCAGTGACGCCGCTCCCCGCGGACGGACAGCCAGCCTCCAACAAGGACTGACTCCGTTCGAACAGTCGCAACAACAGGGGGGTTTCATGCAGACGATCAAGGCGACCCACGGCCGGCCACTCGCCGCGCTCATCGCACTGCTCTTCATCGGCGGCAACGCCAATCACGCGGCGGCACAGGCGCAATCCGTGCAGGCCCCGCCGGACGACCAAATCCAAAGGCTGCCGCCGGTCGAAGTGCGCGACAGGAGGCTCGACGCCGTGACCGAGCGCACCGGTTCGTATACGACCGGTTCGACCGCCGCCGCCACCCGACTCGACCTCTCGCCGCGCGAGACGCCACAGGCGATCTCGGTCATCACGCGCCAGAAGATGGACGACTTCGGCCTGACCGACGTCGACGACGCTCTCCAGGCGACCACCGGCATCACCGTCGAGCGGGTCGAGACCGACCGCACCTACTACACCTCGCGCGGCTTCGACATCACGGCGTTCCAGGTCGATGGCGTCGGCGTGCCGTTTGCCTACCTCAATACCTACGGCAATCTCGACTCCGCGTTCTACGACCGCATCGAAGTCCTGCGCGGCGGTACCGGACTGACCGCGGGTCTGGGCAATCCGTCGGCAACGATTAACTTCGTGCGCAAGCGCCCCACGCGCGCGCTGCAGGCCTCGGCCGCGGTGACCGCGGGGTCGTGGGCCAATCGGCGCGTCGACGCCGACCTGTCCGGGGCGCTGACCGCGGCCGGCGGTGTGCGCGGCCGTGCCGTGGCCGCGTACCAGGACACCGAGTCCTATCTCGACCGCTATGCGCACGAGAAGAAGATCTTCTACGGCGTGCTCGAAGCCGACCTTGCCCCGCGCACGCTGTTGACCGTCGGTCACAGCCGCCAGGACAACCGCGCCGACAGCCCGCTGTGGGGTGCGCTGCCGCTGTACAACACCGACGGCGCGCCGACTGTCTACGAGGTCTCGGTCAGCACCGCGGCCGACTGGGCGCTGTGGAAGACCGAGTTCGCGAGCAGCTTCGTCGAGTTGGCGCAGGCGTTCGCCAACGGCTGGCAGGCCAAGGCGCTGCTCACGCGCAATCGATCGACGAGCGATGCGAAGCTGTTCTATGTCTACGGCACGCCGAACCCGACCACGCCCGGCTCCGACCTGTTCTCATTTCCAAGCCTGTACGACGCCGTCAATCACCAGACGATCGCCGATGTGTACGCGACCGGTCCGTTCAACTTGTTCGGTCGCCGCCATGAGTTAGTGCTCGGCGCCGGCTGGTCGAAGGCCGAGAACGAGGATATTTCGCGCTTCGGCGAGGACATCGGCACCGAGATCCCGCATCTGGAAACCTGGGACGGCCGCTATCCGCAGCCGGCATTCACCGGCGGCACCGACGGCGGCGACACCACCGACCGCCAGACCAACGTCTACGCCGCCGCGCGCGCGAGCGTGACCGACCGCTTGAAGGCGATCGGCGGCGCGCGCCTGACCAATCTCGATAGCAGCGGCACCACCTATGGCCGCAAACGCGACAAGTCCTACGACAACAAGCTGACGCCTTATGCCGGCCTCGTCTACGACTTTCACCCACGCTACTCGGCGTACGCCAGCTACACCAAGCTGTTCCAGCCGCAGTTCGAAGTCGACGTCACCGGCGCTCGCCTCGAGCCGGTCGTCGGCCGCAGCACCGAAGCCGGCATCAAGTACGAATCCGCCGACCGCAAGCTGAACGCCGGCCTCGCTGTCTTTCGCAGCAAGCAACGCAACCTGGCCGAGCCTGCCGGCTTCGTTCCGTTCGCCCACCACACCGCCTCGGACGAGCTCAAGAGCTCAGGCTACGAGCTCGACATCGCGGGCGAAGTGCTGCGCGGCTTGCAACTGGCCGCCGGCTACACGTACGTGAAGATCGAGGACGCCGCCGGCGCGCCCAAGCGCAGCTTCGTGCCCAGGAAGTCGCTGCGTCTGTCGACGACCTGGCGCGTGCTGCCGGCGGTGCGAGTCGGCATGCACGTCAGATGGCAGGACGACATCTACGTCGAGCACGAGACGCGGGCCACCACCGGGCCCAATGTCGGCAGTCCGATTCGTACCGAGCAAGCCGGCTACGCGCTGTTCGATCTGATGGCGCGCTACGAGCTGACGAAGAACCTCGCGCTGGCGGTCAACCTGAACAACCTGACCGACGAGAAGTACTTCCAGAGCCTGTACTGGGCCGAGTTCGGTCAAGGCTATTACGGCGCGCCGCGCCACCTCAATGCGACGCTGAGCTGGAAGTTCTGATCACCATGACTGCCAGCAAAGCTTCGATGGTCGTGGGCCGCGTGTCGGCCGGGCTGCTCGGCGGCTACGCCTTCACCTGGGGCTTTACCGCGCTGGGAATCGCCGGCCTGGTCGCTCTGGGGGTGGACTTCCACGAGGCCGAGACGGGCGTGCTGCTGCTCGCCTTGCTGGTGTTCCTGGGCGTGTTCCTGTGGGCCTTCGCCGCCGCCAGCCTCGCCCGCGTCTGGCTGGTGCTGGCCGGCGGCGGTGCGTTCATGACCGCCGCCGCCTGGGCGCTTCAGCGCGCCATCGTGCACTGAAGGAGGCCGCGCCATGTTCTCGAGTTTGCGCCTGTCGATGAGCTGGCTGCACACCTGGTTCGGCCTGGTGCTGGGCTTCGTGCTGATGGTGGCGTTCTTCTTCGGGTCGCTGTCGGTGTTCGATCGCGAGATCGACCGCTGGGCGATTCCGCAGACGCGCTTTGCGCCGCAGCCGATGCCCTCGTTCGACCGCATGCTGCTGCCGATCCTGCGCCAGGTGCAGCCCGACGAGCAGGACTACGCCGCCAACATGCCCGCGCTGCACGACGCGAGCAAGGGGCCGATGACGCCGCGGCTGGAACTGCCGGTCGACGAGTACTGGGCCTACACCACGCACCGCGACCCGGTGCTCATCATGGGTGTCGGCTTCGGCGTTCCGCAGCCGAAGGATCCGGCCGCGCACAACCACATCCACGGCAACGTGACGATCGACCCGCGCACCGGCGAGCTGTTGCGCGACGACCAGCTCAAGATCGGCAGCGGCTTCTTCTACCCGATGCACTACAGCCTGCATCTGAAGTGGCGCGACCTGGGCATCTGGATCGTCGGTCTGGCGGCCTTGACCATGCTCGCCGCGCTGGTGAGCGGGGTGATCCTGCACCGCAGGATCTGGCGCGAGTTCTTCACCTTCCGGCCCTGGAAGCGAACCCAGCGCAGCGCGCTGGATCTGCACAACCTGACCGGCGTGGTGGCGCTGCCGTTCCACTTCTTCTTCGCCTTCACGGGGCTGGCGATCTTCGCCGGCCACTTCTACCTGCCGGTGGGCAGCACGCTGCTCAAGCCGCTGCACGAGCGGCACGAGGTGCAGGAGGCGCAACGCACCGGGCTGCCGCACGAGCGCGCCGGCGTGGCCGCGCCGCTGGCCTCGGTGGACGCGATGGTGCTCGAGGCCAAGCGCCGCTGGGCCGCGCGCGACATGGCCGGCCAAGTAGGCTTCCTGCAGATCCACCACGTGGGCGACGCCAACAGCTTCGTCTCCATCTATCGCGCCGGATCCGATCGCGTGGCGCTGGTGGGCGAGGGCATCCACTTCAAGGCCGCGACCGGCGCCGTGCTGCGCGAGGACCCGCCGCGCACGGTGGTGGCGCAGATCAACGAGTTCCTCACCGGGCTGCACCTGCAGCACTTCGAGCACTGGCTGCTGCGCTGGCTGTACGTGCTCGGCGGCCTGCTGGGCGCGGTGTGCATCGCCACCGGATTTATCTTCTTCGTCGAAAAGCGCAAGCAGCAGCACGCCGCAGCGGGCGGCCAGGGCAGCCGGGTGGTGGACGCGCTGGCGGTGACCACGGTGACCGGCATGGTGATCGCGGCAGTGGCGATGCTGGTGGTCAACCGGCTGCTGCCGGCCGATCTGGCGGGCAGGGGTGAGTGGGAGAAGGCCGCGTTCTGGGCCATCTGGGTACTGGCGATGATCCACGCCTTCGCGCGCAGCGGCCCGGTGGCGCGCTCGCGCATCAACCCGGCCTGGCGCGAGCAGTGCTGGGCGATTGCCGGACTCGCCATCTCTGCCGTGCTGCTGAACTGGATCACCACCGGTGACCATCTGGTCGGGACCGTCTTCACCGACACCTACTGGCCGGTGGCCGGCGTGGATCTGAGCCTGCTGGCCAGCGCCGCGCTGGCGGTGGTGGCCGCCCGCAGCCTGGCCCGGCGCGAGCGTTGCGCCGAAGAAGTCGGCGCCCGGGTGCAGGCGTCGGATGAGACCGATGACGGCCTGCCTGTGACCGCAAGGCTGACACACCATGGTTGACGCGACGTGGCTCGTCCTGACCGCTGCAGGCATGGCGACCGTCGCTGGCTGTGCCTGGCTGGCGCTCGCGATGGACGTGCACTGGCAGCAGGTTCATGGAAGCCCGGGCCCGGCGCGCGCAACCCGAATTGCGCTGCGGGTGCTCGGGATCGCGGGGCTCGCGGCTTCTGCGGCGCTGTGCTTCATGGCCGATCGGCCGTCGATGGCGGTGCTGGTCTGGGTGATGCTGCTGGCGGGCGGCGCGCTGTCGGTCGCCTTGACGCTGGCATGGAAGCCCGAGGCGCTCGGGGTTCTGTGGTCCGGTCGGTGGTGAACCGGGAGCGAGGGTCGAGGTGATGGAGCTTCGCCGCCTGCGTCATTGCGTTGCCGTCGCCGGGGCGACAAGTTTCGTTCGCGCGGCCGAGCGGCGGCATGTCGAGCAGTCGTCACGGGCGCGCGGCGCTGCATGTCAAGTGCTCTGCCGAGCGCAACCTCAGGGCGTTGCGCTGCGCGTCGGTTGGCCCGGCGCTGACCTGCTGCCGCGGCGCCGTGCGCACGCTGCACTTGTGGCTGCGTTACCGCCTCCGAGCGAGCGCGAGCCGTGCGAGCTCAGCGCCGAGTGCTCAGAGCACGCCGCTCAGATCGATGCTGAGCCCGGGCAGTTGCGCCACGGGGGTCGGCCCGGGCGTCTCGGTGGCAGTGATGTCCAGATAGCGCTCGCCTTCGGGACGCCGGTAGAAACGCGCGAGCGAGAAGTCGAGGTCGATGATCCAGACTTCGGCGATGCCGTGCCTGGCATAAATGGCCGTCTTGACCTGGCGGTCGTAGGTCGAGGAGGAGTGCGACACCTCGATCACGAGCAGCGTATCGGCTGCCGTCGGCAAGGCGTCGGCATAGTGGTCGCTGCGCGGCTTCAGCAACGCCAGATCGGGCTGAGGTACCGAGTAGTCGCCGAGGCAAATCGGGGCCTGCACCGAAAGCAAGGCCGAGTTGCCGATCGCCAGCGTCATCGTCCGGGCAAGGCGGTTGACCGTGCTCGCATGTCTGCTGCCGATCGGTGCCATGTCGACGATTCCCCCCTCGATCAACTCGACGCGCGCCTCCGGTGCGAGCAAGCCGACTTCGCCCATCCGGTAGAAGTCGGCCACGGTCAGCCGGTGACGCGTGACACCCATCTCGGCCGGCAGTTCGTCGATCGCGCTCATCGCCGCGTCCCTTCACGCTTCGAAGCTCGGGGCAGTATAGCCAGCGCCCCCTGTGGCGCAGAAGCGGGTGGGCACGTGCGCCGACCAAGCTCGAGCCGGCTCCCGGGCCGATGGCCGCGGCCTTTGATGCGCGAGGCTCTCGGTGTCGGTACGCAAACCAGCTCCCCGTTGTCGAACCCGCCAGCCGCCGCCAGCACGCTTCGACCCGGACTCAGGACACCCGCACTCCGTGACTTGCGGCTGACTGCCGCGCGGTGGCGGGTTGTCCGCAGCCCTCGACTTGCAGGAACGCCCATGAACGACGACCAACGATCGCTTTGCCTCGACCGGGTTGAAGCCGGCATGCCCTACGCGGTGCTTCAGGTCCGCTACCCCGACGCGGCTGCCGACTGGCCGCAGCGGCTGGAGGAACTGGGCTTCCTGCCCGGCGAGCGGGTGATGGTGATGGCGCGCGCAGCACCGGGCGGCGATCCGCTGGCGGTGCGCGTCGGTCACTCCACCTACGCACTGCGCCGGCAGGAAGCGGCCTGCGTGCAGGTCAAACCCTGGCCGCGTGAGCCGGCATGAACACGGCGGTGATCCATCTGCACCCGAGCGGGCCGCTGGTGGCGCTGATCGGCAACCCGAACTGCGGCAAGAGCGCGCTGTTCAACCTGCTGACCGGCAGCCGGCAGAAGGTTGCCAACTACGCCGGCGTGACCGTCGAGCGCAAGGAGGGGCGCTACCTCAACGCTGCCGGCAAGACGGTGCGCGTACTCGATCTGCCGGGCGCCTACAGCCTGCATCCGCGCGCCCCCGACGAGCAGGTCACCTGCGACGTGCTGGCCGGCAATGCCGCCGGCGAGAAGCGTCCGGACCTCGCGGTGTGCGTGGTCGATGCGACCAACCTGCGCCGCAGCCTGCGCCTGGTGCTGGCGGTGCGGCGGCAGGGCATGCCGGTGGTCGTGGCGCTGAACATGGCCGACCGTGCCGAACGGCAGGGCATCCACGTCGATGCCGAGCGGCTGTCGGCCGAACTCGGGGTGCCGGTCGTGCGCACGGTCGGCGTGATGCGCGACGGCGACGCGCAGTTGCGCCGGCTACTGGACGATCCGGCGCTATGGCGCCGTGCCGACGAAAGCGGCGCCGGCGCGGCAGCCGCGGCGGCCAGCACGCGCGGCGACCACGAGACCGTGCACGGCATCTTGCAGCGCCTCGGCCTCGATCGACTGGTCGCCCATGAACCGAGCGACCGCATCGATCGCGTGGTGCTGCATCCGCTGGCCGGCCCGCTGATCCTGCTGGCGGTGATGTTCCTGATGTTCCAGGCGGTGTTCGCCTGGGCCGAAGCGCCGATGGGCTGGATCGAGGCGGCCACCGCCTGGGTGAGCGAGGGCGCCAGCGCGCTGCTGGCCGAGGGCTGGCTGCGCAGCCTGATCGTCGATGGCCTGATCGCCGGCGTCGGCGGCGTGATCGTGTTCCTGCCGCAGATCGTGATCCTGTTCTTCTTCATCCTGCTGCTCGAAGACGCCGGCTACCTGCCGCGCGCCGCCTTCCTGCTCGACCGGCTGATGGCGCGCGTGGGACTGTCGGCACGCTCGTTCATCCCGCTGCTGTCGAGCCATGCCTGCGCGATTCCCGGGATCATGGCCACGCGCACGATCGCCGACCCGCGCGACCGGCTGGTGACGATCATGATCGCGCCGCTGATGGCCTGCTCGGCACGGCTGCCGGTGTACGCGCTGCTGATCGGCGCCTTCATCCCGCAGCGCCAGATCGGCGGGCTGGTGGAACTGCAGGGGCTGGTGCTGCTCGCGCTGTATCTGGGCGGCATCGGCGGCGCGCTGGCGGTGGCCTGGGTCCTCAAGCGCTTCACCCAGGCCGGCCGGCAAGTGCGGCCGCTGATGATGGAACTGCCGCAGTACCACTGGCCGGCCGCGCGCAACGTGCTGCTCGGCCTGTGGCAGCGGGTGCTGATCTTCCTGCGCCGGGTCGGCGGCATCATCCTGGCGCTGACCGTCCTGCTGTGGCTGCTGGCGAGCTATCCGGCGCCGCCGGAGGGTGCCACTGCAGCGGCGATCGAGTACAGCTTCGCCGGCATGCTCGGCCAGGCGCTGGCAGTGATCTTCGCGCCGATCGGCTTCAACTGGCAGATCAGCATCGCGCTGGTGCCGGGCATGGCCGCGCGCGAGGTGGCGGTCAGCGCGCTCGGCACCGTGTATGCGCTGGCGGCCACCGGCGAGGACACCGCGGCGGCACTGATGCCGCTGATCGCCCAGGGCTGGAGCCTGGCGACCGCGCTGTCGCTGCTGGTGTGGTTCGTGTTCGCACCGCAGTGCCTGGCCACGCTGGCGACCGTCAAGCGCGAGGCCGGCGGATGGAAGTGGGTGCTGGTGATGGCGGGCTACCTGTTCGCGCTCGCCTACCTGGCGTCGTTCGTCACCTACCGGACGGCACTGCTGCTGGGGGCCGGGTAGACACGCAGGTCGGACATCATGCGCGCCGCGATGGAAACTTTCTGGTTCTGGCTCAGCCGTGCGTTCGCGACCACGAAGCCCAGGCGCAGGACCTGGCCCTTTGTGCCCGGCAGCTACTTCGTCACCGATCCGGATGCCCCTGTCGCCGTCACCACGCTGGGCAGCGTGGCGCTCGCCGAAACCGTCAGCCGCGACGCGCCGGCGGGACTGTGCATCGTCGGCAAGGTCGAGACCGAGAACATCGGCATCGAGAAGATCGTCAAGAACGTCGTGTCCAACCCGGCGATCCGCTACCTCGTCTGCGCCGGCAACGAGCCGCCGCGCCACCTGACCGGCGCGACCCTGCTGGCCTTGTTCGCCAACGGCATCGACGAGCGCAAACGGATCCCCGGCGCGCCCGGCATGCGGCCGCTGCTGCCGACAGCCGAACACATCTGCGGCCGAGTTGCAGGCGTTCCGCGCCCAGGTGCAGCCGATCGACATGATCGGCTGCACCGACGTCGCCCGCATTCACGCGTGGGCGGTCGAACTCGCGCAGGTGGCGGCCGCGCGCCCGATCGTTCGGCCCGCGCGCGCGCCGGCCGGGTCGGCGCCGGTCGAGCGCGTGGTCGCGGCCGGCGTCGACCCGGCGCGCATCAAGCTCGACGAGGCGGGGTACTTCGTCATCCACGTCGAAGGCGAAGCGCTGCTCGTCGAGCACTACAGCTACCGCGAGGAACTGCTGCGCGTCATCGAAGGGCGCACTGCGCGCGAGCTCTACCTGACCTTGATCGGCAACGGCTGGGTCTCGAGGCTCGATCACGCCGCCTACCTCGGCAAGGAGCTGGCGCGGGCCGAGTGGAGCGTGAGACAGGGCCTGCCCTTCGTTCAGGACGGCGCGTAGCGTGGGGCCGCCACAACTGCGCCCCGGCCAGGGCCGGCGCGTCGTTGATGTCGTCGCCGACGAAGGCGATGCGCACGCCCTCGGCCTTCATCTGCGCCACCAGATCGGCCTTCTGGTGCGGCAGCAGCTCGCCGTGTTAGACGTCGAGGCCGAGTGCGTGTGCCAGTTCGGCAGCCCGCTCGCAGTGGTCGCCGGTGAGCATCACCAGGCAGCGGGCGCCCAGCGCACGCAGTTGCGCGAGCGTGGCGGCACTGGAGGCGCGCAGCCGATCCTTCAGCGCGATGAGCATGTCGTCGGAGTGGCGCGCGATGGAGCGTTCCATCTACTCGCCCAGCGCCAGCATGAACACCGTGGTGTTGGCCGAGACATGATCGCGGCTGCCGGTGGAGATGCCCACCGCGAGGGCCTCCAGCACTTGGGAGTTGATGCCGTCGGCGAACAGGTCGTCCAGCGCTGCGGCATACAGCGGCAACGATGTGCCGCCAGGGTGGCCGGCGTGCGCAGGCCGAGCGGCAGGCCGCCAGTGCCCAGCAGCAGCGCGCCGCTGGACACCACCGTTGCGAACTCCTTGCCGCGGCCCGGCGGCAAGCACGGGAGCGGGGCAGCGCGGCTCATGGCCGAGTCATGCTCCGCTCATCCGCGGCCGCGCGCGCACGCTGCACATCAACTACCGCACCACGCACCAGATCCGCATGCAGACCGATCGCCTGCTGGCGCCGGAAGTGGCGGATGTCGACGGCAACTTGGAGCAGCGGCGCGGCACGGTCTCGGTGTTCAACGGCCCGGCGCCCGTCGTGCAGATGTTTTCCGCTCAGGACGCGGAGATCGCCGCCGCCGGCAAGTGGATCGCGACCCGCCAACAGGAAGGGATCGCGCCGCACGAAATCGGCGTGTTCGTCCGTTGCGAGGTGAACCTGCCGCGCGCCCGCGCGGCCGTCGAGCGCGCCGGCCTGCCGTTCAACCTGGAAACCGCAGTTGAACGCGCGGCAGAGTGCGTGCGGCAGGCCGGCTGGCTAGAGCCTGTCCCCGACTCGATCGGGGACGCGACGACGACGCGGGGCCGTCCCCCGCTAGGAGGAGCAACAACGCCAGGCGGCTTGCCGTGCGCGCTATGCCGTGCGTAGCGCTGTCACCTTCCGGGTGAGCGCACTGCAGAGGCCAAACTCTTGCAGGCGAGGGCATTGATCAAAGGAGCCTGAACTTGAGCGAGCGGTCAGGCCCCAATCGCCCAGGGCAGCATGGTGGATGGTACTGATGTCGTATATACTTCATTCACACAAACATTCCCGGAGCAGGTCATGTCCAAGGAAGCCGTCTTCACCATGAAGCTGGAGCCCGAGCTGCGAGACGCGTTCATGGCCGAGGCCGAGGCCAGCCACCGCCCCGCTTCGCAGGTCGTGCGTGAGCTGATGCGCGAGTTCGTCGAGCGTCAACGGCAGGCACGCGAGTACGACGCGTTCCTGCGCGGCAAGGTCGATACGGCGCGCGGGCAGATCGTGTCCGGCCAAGTCGCCAGCGACGCCGACGTCGAGGCGCGCTTTGCTGCCCGTCGCGCTGAGCTGCGGGCCCGAGCAGGCGGCGCTGGCACATGAGGGTTCTGTGGACCCTGTCCGCCGAGCAGGACCGCGCCGACATCGTCGACTTCATCGCCCAGGACAACCCGCTCGCTGCCATCCGAATGGATGAGCTCTTCGGGACTGCCGTCGGCCGGCTTGCCGAGCACCCCCTGATGGGACGGCCCGGGCAGATCCCGGGCACCCGCGAGTTGATCCCGCACGAGAGCTACCGCCTGGTCTACGAGGTGCAGGCCAACGCCGGGTGGATCTTGGCCCTGGTGCACACCGCTCGCCTGTGGCCGCCTGCCCGGCCGTGATCGGGGACGGCAGTCGAAGGCGTTCTACCCGCAAGCCCGCAAATGCCCGCGGCATTACTCGTAAGCTCAACGGGCGGTTTTTGCACCAGGCAACCGCCCGCTACCACTGTTCAAAAAACCAACCGTTCTCGGTTGGTTTTTTTTCGCCCGCCCCCCCAGTGTTGGCGCGGGTTCGGGTCTTGCTGGTTAGACCGTGCTGCCGAGGGCCGAGACGCGAGGTGCATCGCTTCATCCATTCCCAGCCGGATCCTCTTGCGCCATCTCGGCCCCGCGTCAGCCGGTCCGCCCTGCTCGATGCACTGGGTCGAGACGCGCTCGACGGCGAAATGCTCGACGGCTTCGACTTCTGCGGCTGCCCGCACGCCGATCGCCGGCTCGCCAACGCGGGCGGCTGCTGCTCGGTCGCGCGCTGGCTCGTGCCGCCGGCCGGCGGGTGGTCGACGGTCGGCTCGCGCAGGCGTGCCGATCGCGCAGCGGCTGGCGCTGGACGATCTGCTTTCGGACCGCGCGCGTCGCCTGCCGATGCGGCCGCCTCACCGGCGCGGCGACCTCGATGAGCCGTCCCCGGCCGACTCCAGCAGCGCCTTGAGCGGCGCCAACGTCCCATCGCCCTGACCTTCGGCGCGCAGCAGTTCGATCGCGCGCGCGATCTGCGCGCGGCCTTCCGCGGGCCGGCCCAGTCCGACCAGCGCGCGGCCGCGCAGCGCCGCGAGCTTGCCATCGCCGCGCGCGTCGGCCGAGGCGCCGGCCAGCCGCTTCGCCTCGATGCGCTCGATCACCGCCAGCGCCTGCTCGTGCCGCCCCAGCGCGACCAGCACGCTGGCGTGCGAGTAGCGTGCGGCATCGACGAGGCTGGAGTCCTCGCCGGAGGTGACGATCAGCCCGGCAACCGCCGCGCGCAGGTGCGCCTCGGCGGCCTCGAGCCGGCCGACCTCATGCTCGGCGTCGCCCAGGTTGATGCGCTCCACCAGCGTGTACTGGTTGGACTCCCCCCAGCGCCGCACGGCACGCGCGTAGACCTCGCGCTGGATCTGCGCGCGGCGGTCGCTGTCGCCGACCAGGCTGTGCAGGTAGGCCAGCGACGACAGCGCCGCGATCGTCGCCTGGTCGTCGTGCCCGCGCGCGCGCTCCTGTTCGGCCACCGCGCGCTCCAGATGCGGGATGCCCTCGGCCGGGCGGCCCTGGTTGCGCAGCGCGTTGCCCAGCAGCCGGCGCGCGCTGGCCAGCATCGACAGGCCGACGTTGTCCTCGGTGTAGGAGTCGCCGGCCAGCATCTCGCGGGCGATCGCCTCGGCGCGCGCGGCGTTGCCCAGCCGCAGCGAGGCGTCGCCGATCGTCAGCCGGATGTGCGCCGCCAGCGGCACGTCGTCGGGCTGCACGACGCGCTGCATGGCCTGCGCGGCGGTGTAGGCCTGCAGCGCGGGCTGCACCTCCAGGCGCTGGAAGTGGTAGGTGCCGCGCGCGAGCTTGGCGCGCAGACCCAGCTCGCCCGGGCTGTCGCGGCGCGGGCCGGCCAGTGCATCGGCCTCGTCGAGCCGGGCCCGTGCCTCGTCGAACTTCGACAGCCGCACCAGCACCGTCACGAGGTCGTACTCGCCGAGCAGCCGCTCTTCGGCGGCCGGCGGTAGCCGGGCCTGGTGCAGCTCGGTCACGCGGCGCAACTGTGCCTCGGCGACGGCGTAGTCGCCGAGCGCGCGGTAGGCGCGGCCGAGCGTCGTGCGGATGCCGGCCTCGATCAGCGGCGCGTCGGCGAAGCGGCCGTCCAGGCGGCCGCGCGCGGCGTCGAGCAGTTCGCGCAGGCTGGGGTTGCGGTCGTAGGCGATGGTGCTGGTGCGGCTGCGACCGCCGCCGAGCAGGTCTTCGTTGAGGAAGCGGTGCATCTCGCGGGCCAGCGCCGCCTGCGCAAGCGCTTCGTCGCGCGCGGCGTCGGCGGCGCGGTACTGCCACAGCGCCGCCGCCAGGCCCACGCCCAGGGCCGCGGTGGCGGCCGCGATCCACGGCCGGCGCGCCCGGCTGCGCGCCAGACTTGCTTCGGCGGCCTGCAGCCGCTCTTCGCGCAGGCGCGCCTGTTCGGCCGCCGAGCGGCGCTCGTCCAGCGTGGCGATCTGCTCGATCAGCGCGCTGGCGGTCGGCAGCCGGCGATCGGGGTCGCCGTCGGTGGCGGCGGCGATCGTCGCCGCCAGCAGTGGATCGGCGATCGCCGTCTCCCAGCCGGGCGCGATCGGCCGCCGCAGGTCGCCGGCCAGCAACTGGTACAGCAGCAGCGCCAGCGCGTAGACGTCGCTGCGCACGGTCGGCGGTTGGCCGGCGATCAGTTCGGGCGCCAGGTACAGCGGCGTGCCGCTGGTGTCGGCGTCCAGCGCTTGCGTCAGCGTCAGGCCCAGCCGGGTGATGCCCAGCTCGCTGAGGCGCTGCGGATTGAGCAGCCGGCCGCTGCCGAAGTCGGTCAGGCGCACGCGCCAGCCGCCCTCGGCCCGGGGCGCGACCAGCACGTTCGCGGGCTTGATGTCCTTGTGCAGCACGCCGACGCCGTGGGCCGCAGCGACCGCCTGCGCGATCGCCAGGAACATCCTCAGGCGGCCGTTGCGGTCCAGGGCGGCCAGATGCCCGGCCTCGGCCCAGGCCGGCAGGCTGTCGCCACCGTATTCGCATTCCAGGAAGAACGGCGGCGTCTCGAAGTTCCAGTCGACGATGCGGGCGATGTCGTCGCGCTCGCCCAGGCACTCGACCAGCACGCGGTGCAGCGTCGCCTCGCGCTTGAGCGTCGCCAGCCGCTCGCCGTCGCCGCCGAACTTGAACACGCGCAGCTCGCGCCTGCGCGCATGGCGGGCCAGCCAGACCTCGCTGGCCCGAGAGGGGTTGAGCTGGCGCTCGAGCACCCAGTCGGGGCGGTGCGGCACGGCCTGCGCGCCGGCCAGTTGCAGCCGGCTGGCCAGCCGGCGCCCGCTGGCGCTGCGCTCGACCGGGCCGTTGAGCCGGTAGCCCAGCCGCGGCAGCGTGACGATGCGCTCGGCCTGCGCCGGCCCCAGCGCCTTGCGCAGCTTGGTCACCGCGTTGGGCAGCACGTTGTCCACGGTCGGCCGGCCGGCCCACACGCGCTCGAGCAGTTCCTGCCGCGTCACCACCTCGCCGACATGGCGCAGCAGTTCGCCCAGTACCTGCAGCGGCTTTTGCTCCAGCTCCACCGCCAGGCCGGCGACGACGAGCTCGAAGCGGGTCTCGTCGAACTCGACGTTGCCGAAGCGGTAGCGGTACAGCGGCGGTTCGCCGTCGGGTTCGGTCGACACGGCGCGGGTCCCTGGGCACGAAAGGTGTCGGCGCCGGCGATCGGCGCGGACACGTTGCCCGACTGTACCGAAGCGGCCCGCGGCGTGGTCCCCGGCACCGGCCGGCCGCCGGGTCTCTCTTTTCAACCCACGCCTTGGCGCATCGGCGCGCGGCGTTAGGAATTCGTGATCTCGCGTGATGGCGGTTTCGGCCGCCGTGCCCGAGCATGCGGCCCCTTGCCACCGCTTGCGCCGCCCGCCGCCATGCCCACACCGCGCACCGTCAACGCCACACCCGCCTGGGCCGCCATCGCCGCCGCCTTGCTGCTCGCCGCCTGCGGCGACCGCATCGAGTCCGACATCCGCCAGCGCTTCGCCGAGAAGTACGACAAGCCGCTGTGCATCAACTTCCGCTCGGCGTTCCCGGCCGCCATCAGCGCCAGCCCGATGAACAAGGACACGCTGACCTGGCTGTCGGCGCTGGAGAACGCCGGGCTGCTGTCGGCGCGCGAGCTGCCGCCCGACCGGCGCGCCTTCTTCGGCGACCGCCGCTTCGAGTTCAGCCTGACCGATGCCGGGCGGCGCCAGTTCCAGCCCGATCGCGGCTTCTGCTACGGCCGCGCCGAGATCGTCGAAGTCATCGACTACACGAAGCCGTCGGAAGTCAGCGGCGTGCCCACCGTGCAGGCCCAGGCGCGCCTGCGCCGGCACATCGAAGCGGCCTGGGCACGCGACCCGGCGCTGGCCGGACTGGTCGATGCCGGCGACCGCACGGTCGACATGGTCCTGGTCAAGAAGGCCAAGGCCGGCTGGTCGCCGGCCTATTGAAGGTCCGGGCGCCCGAGCAAGCGCACGCGACATCCCGCATCCGACATCCGAGATCGGCACCGAACCTGGAGTCCCTGCCCATGCCTGCCCCCCGAGTTTCGAGCCACGGCGCACCGACGGCCGCAGCGACCGGCCTGGCACTGTCCGGCCTGCTGCTCTGCACCCTGGTGCTGTCGGCGTGCAGCGGCGGCGACAAGCCGGCCCAGCCAGCCGCCTCGGTGCGCCCGACGGCGGCCGCACCGGCGGGTGTGCCCAAGGCCAAAGCGGCGCCGGCGCGACCGCAGGACAGCCTGCCGGCGCCGAAGTGCCCGTCGAACGCGGGCGCCCGCCACCCGGGGCCGGACATCGTCGGCCTGAAGCTGGGCATGAGCTTCGACGAGGCGCTGAACCACGCGCGCTGCGCGCTGCCCGACGGCGTCGTCGGCATCAGCAACCGCTGGTTCCAGCAGATGCGCACCGGCAGCACGGCGCTGCAGAACCAGGGCTTCACGGTCCAGCGGGGCGACACCTCGGACTGCGACTACCGCAAGATCGGCGACGCGCAGAAGTGCGGCCTCGGTCGCCGGGTCTGGGACCATGTCGCCGAGGCCATCTCGGTGGCCTCGCCGGGGGTCGACGGCCGCCAGGTGGTGATCGGCATCTGGCGCCAGCAGCACTGGAAACCAGGCGAGATGCCCTCGCGCGAATCGGTGCTGCAGGCCCTGCGCGACAAATACGGCCGCGAAGGCGAGCTGCTCGACACGCTGCACGGCACCATGAGCTGGCGCTACGACAGCGCCGGCCAGCCGCTGGCGCGCGCCGACCCACGCTTCCAGGAGTGCTTCGGCATTCGCGCGCGGCCGGGCACCCAGGCCTGGCGCGAGGGCTGCGGCCTGTCGATCAGCGCCGACATCGTGCCGGCGCGCGACAACCCGCAGCTCGTGCAGTCGCTGTTTGTGGGCATCGCCCACCAGGAACGTCTGCTCGCGACCGGCGAGGCGATGCAGGCCGAGCTCGACCGGCTGGACGCCCAGCGTCGCGCCGGCGAGGTCGAGCAGGCCGCCGGCGCCAAGCCCCGGCTTTGACGCCGGCGCAGCACTCGGACCCCCGCCACAGGAAGGACCCGCCATGACTCTCGCCTCGTCGTTGCCATCGTTGCGATCGTTCGTTTACCGCCTGCTGGCCGCGCCGCTGCTGGCGCTGGCCGCGCTCGCGGCACCGCCCGCCGCCACGGCCCAGGGCATGTGCCCCGGCGAGCCGCTGTGCCGGCAGGTGCCGAAGTTCACCGCCACGATCACCGAGTTCCGCGTCAGCCCGAACACGCTGGGCAACCGGCCGATCCAGGTCGCCGTGCGCTTCACCAACCGCACCGACCAGCCGCTGATCCTCGGCTATGTCGACGGCAGCGCCGTCGCCTTCGACGACCGCGGCAACAAATACGAACTGCAAAACACCAGCAAGCTCACCGGCATCGGCCGCGTGGAGCGCCACCGCTTCGACCCCAAGTTCACGCTCGGCCCGGGCGAGAGCGCCGACGCGCGCATGGAGATCAATTTCTTCGTCAACCGCAACGTCGTCGTCGGCACCGGCTTCGACCTCGAAATGAGTGTGCGCGAGATCGACCCGCTGCCGGGCCATCAATTCCGGCTGGGTCGCGAACATGCGCTGAGCTGGCAGCACCTGGCCAGTGGCGCCGGCGGCCGAGCGCCGGCGGCGGCCGGGCCGGCGCCAGCGCCGGCCGTAGCCGCGGCAGCCGCCTCCGCGCCGCAGGGCGTCGCGGCGCCGGCGCTCGCGGCTGCGGCCGGCGACCCCTGCGCCGGGGTACCGAACTGCACCGCCAGCGGGCCGGTGGCGGCGCGTATCGTCGGCGTCGCCTCGGGCGCGCCCAAGGGCAACAACCACGAGGTGACGGTGCGCATCGCGTTCCAGAACCGCGGCAGCGAGCCGATGATCCTGAACTACAAGCAGGACACCGGCGTCATGCTCGACGAGCGCGGCGAGCAATACATCGTCGACTCGCGCTACCGCGAGTCGGTGCAGGGCATGCCGATCGCCACCCGCGACAAGGCCAGTTCGCAGTTCACGCTGCAGCCCGGCGAGTCGCGCACCGCCGCCTTCGTCTTCCGCCGCTTCGTCGGCAATGTGCCGGCGGGCAGCGTGTTCACGCCCAGCCTGGCGGTCGAGCAGTACGCGCTGCTGCCGTCCAACCAGTTGCGCCTGGTGCGCGAATACGCGCTGGGCTTCGGCGAGGTGCGCGGCGGCGGCTCAGCGGCCACTTCGGCGCAGGACCTGCACAAGGCGATCAAGGGTCTGGGAGAGATCCTCAGGGGCCGGTAGGTGAAAACAGCGCAGAGGGCCGGTTCGGGGCGGCCGTGCGCGCCGCCTGCCCGCCTCGGCGTGCGGATGCGCGTTGCGGGCAGCGTCTCGGCCCCGGTGCCGCACCGGCGAGGCACTGATCGCCCAGGCGCAGGCGCTGATGGAATCGAATCGGGCCAGCCCGCCGGCAGGATCGTGCCGGCAGTCGATCAGAACGCCTGATCCCAACGCTTGCTGAGCCGCAGCGCGGCGTTCACCAGACCGACCATCGAGTAGGTCTGCGCGTAGTTGCCCCACTGCTCTGCCGTGCGCGGGTCGAGATGCTCGGCGAGCAGGCCGTGCCGGTTGCGCGCGCCGAGCAGCACCTCGAAGTGCCGGCGCGCCTCGTCGTGGCGGCCGAGCGCGGCGAGCGCGTAGACGTACCAGAACGTGCACACGATGAACGCGTTGGTCGGCACGCCGAAGTCGTCGGCCTCGGCGTAGCGGAAGACCAGGTCACCCTGTTTGAGCTCGCGCTCGATCGCGCCGACGGTGGCGGCGAAGCGCGGGTCGTCGGCGGCGAGGAAGCCGAGTTCGTGCAGCAGCAGCATGCTGGCGTCGAGCGCATCGCTGCCGGGTGCGCCGACGAACGCGCCGCGGCGCTCGCTCCAGGCGCTCTCGCAGACGAAACGGTGGATCCGATCCGCGGCTCGCCGCCAGCGCGCGGCGTCGGCCTCGAGGCGCAGGACGCAGGCGATGCGCGCGAGCCGGTCGCAGGCCGCCCAGCACATCACGCTCGAGAAGGTGTGCACCCGTGCCGTGCCGCGCAGTTCCCACAGCCCGGCGTCCGGCTGATCGTGCACGGCGAGCGCGCGGCTGCCGAGCGGCTCGAGGCGCCGGAACAGCGCCTCGTCGCCGACCCGCGCGAGCCGGCGGTCGAAGAACACGTGGGTCGCGGCGACGATCGCGGAACCGTAGGCGTCGTGCTGCACCTGCCGATACGCCTGGTTGCCGATGCGCACCGGCCCCATGCCGCGGTAGCCCGGCAGCGCCTCAGCCGTGCGTTCCTCGAGCTCGGCGCGGCCGTCGATGCGATACACCGGCTGCAGAATGCCGTCGGCGCCGGCGGCGACGTTCAGCAGGTACCCGAGATAGCGCTCCATCGTGCGCGTGGCCCCGAGGCGGTTCAGCGCGTTGACGACGAAATAGCCGTCGCGCAGCCAGCAGTAGCGGTAATCCCAGTTGCGCCCGCTCGACGACGCCTCGGGGATCGAGGTGGTCATCGCCGCGATGATCGCGCCGGTGTCGTCGTAGGCGTTGAGCTTGAGCGTGATCGCGGCGCGGATCACGTCGTCTTGCCACTCGAACGGGATCGACAGCGCGCGCACCCACTCGCGCCAGTAGCGCACCGTCTCGTCGAAGAACCGTCGCCCGACCTCGGACACCGCGTCGGCGACGGTCTCGTCGGGGCCGAGCAGCAGCGTGAGCTCGTGTTCGAGAAAGAACCACGTCTCCTCGGCGATCGCGGTAATCGAGCCGTCGGTCGTCAGCCGCAGAGCGTGGTCCGGGGCGACGTAGCGCACGTGGTGACTGCCGAGAGTGGTGGCGCAGCGCTGCGCGCCGTAGCCGAAGGCCGGCCGCACGCGTACGCACACGCGCGGACTGCCGGCAAGACGGCGCAGCCGGCGCACGAGCATCATCGGCCGGAACACGCGCCCGAACTGGCTGAAGCGCGGCGCGAAGTCGGTGACCTCGACGGCGCCGCCGTGGCGGTCGTACAGGCGCGTGACCAGCACTGCCGTGTTCGGCAGATAGGCCTGCTCGCTGCGCGCGCGATCGACGACGTCGATCGCGAAGAATCCGAAATCGCCGTCGCCCCGTCGCTCGCGCAGCAGCGAGCAGAACATGGCATCGCCGTCGAAGCGCGGAAAGCACGCCCAGACGATCTCCGCGTCGGCGTTCACCAGCGCGCCGATCGCGCTGTTGCCGATCAGGCCGAGGTCGAGGGTCGACATTTCAGTTCGCCGCCGCGACCAGCCGTTGCAGCCACCCGCGCACGGCGTCGACGCCGGACAGGCGCACGGCCGCGCCGGTCGGCCCGCCGCCGACCTTCACCGACAGGCCGCCGCGGCCGTTGACGATGCGGAACCCGTACTCGTCGGTGAGATCGTCGCCGACGAACACCGGCGTGCGGCCGCGAAACGGCGTCTCCTCGAGGAACTCGACGATCGCCGTACCCTTGTCCTTGCCGGCAGGCCGCAGCTCGAAGACCATCTTGCCCCGCTGGACGGCGAGCGCCCCGCCGGATCCGGCGGCCAGGCGCTCGACGAGCGCGCCGAGCGTCGATTCGACCAGCGGCGCGCGACGGTAGTGGGCAGCGAGCGTGAACTCCTTGTCTTCGACGAGAACGCCGCGGTGGCCGGCGGCGAACGCCGCGAGCTGCGCGCGAGCGGCAGCGATTTCGGGCTGCGGCCCGGCATGCCGGTGCAGGGCGCCGTGCGCGTCTCGCCGCTCGAAGCCGTGCAGACCAGCGACCGGCAACACCAGCGGGGCGAACAGCCGGTCGACGTCGGCGATGCGGCGCCCGGTGATCAGCGCGGTGGCGCCGCCGGTGGCGCGATGGGCGGCGCACAGCAGCTCGAGCGTCGCGCGATCGCTGGCGACCGCGTCGGGCGCCTCGGCGATGTGCAGCAGCGTGCCGTCGACGTCCAGGAACAGCGCGATCTCGCGCAGCGAGGCATTCGCCAGCGCCGGATCGACCGCCGCCGCGCCGCGCACGGGAGTGCCGATCATCGCCGCGCTACCTCCCCTCGCGGCGCAGCGGGACGACCGCCCCGGCGGCGCGTTCGCTGATCCTGCCTCGGCGGCGCATCGTCGCCGCGTCGAGCAGCATCCGTCCCGCCCAGCGATAGACGTTGAACTCGCGCACCAGCCCGCGCATGATGCGCATCCGGTCGCGCTGCTCGCCAGCGGGCATGGTGAGCGCCAGATGCATCGCCGCCGCGCACTGGTCGGTGTCGTACGGGTTCACCACCAGCGCCTCGGGCAGCTCGCGCGCCGCGCCGGTGAACTGGCTCAGGATCAGCACGCCGCGCTCGTCGTCGCGCGCCGCCACGAACTCCTTGGCGACCAGGTTCATGCCGTCGTGCAGGCTGGACACGAAGCAGACCTCCGCGGCGCGGAAGTGCTCGTAGACCTCGGGCGGCTCGGCGTGCCCGACGCGCAGCACGATCGGCGACCAGGCGGCGCGGGCGTAGCGCTCGTTGATGCGCGCGGCCAGCGCGCGCACCCGCGCCTCGAACCCCTGGTATTCGTCGATGCGCGAGCGCGTCGGCGCGCACACCTGCACGAACGTGAAGCGGCCGATCCATTGCGGCTCGAGATCGAGCAGCCGCTCGACGGCGCGGAAGCGCTCGAGGATGCCCTTGGTGTAGTCCATGCGGTCGACGCCGATGCCGATCGCCACGTCGTCGCCGATCGCGTAGCGCCGGCGGATCGCGCTGCGGCAATCGGCCACCGACGGCCAATGCGCGCTCTCCGCCGGGGGCCACTCGATCGAGATCGGGTAGCGCTTGACCGCGGTGGTGCGACCGCCGTAGGTGACGTTGAAGGTCTCGCGGTCGACGCGCGCCTCGAGCACGCGATCGACGGTATCGACGAAATTGTTGACGTGGAAGCGCGTGTGAAAGCCGAGGATGCTCGAGCCGAGCAGCCCGGCGAGCAGCTCTTCACGCCAGGGCAGGATGCCGAACGCCTCCGGGTTCGGCCAGGGGATGTGCCAGAACGTGATGATCGTCGCGTCGGGCAGCGCGTCGCGCAGGAGCTTCGGCAACAGCGCGAGGTGGTAGTCCTGGACGAGCACGATCGGGTTCGGGCTGCGCGATTCGGCCACGACCGCCTTCGCGAAGCGCTCGTTCACCGCCCGGTAGCAGCTCCAGTCCTCGGCGCGGAACGTCGGGCGGACATGCGCGATGTGGCACAGTGGCCACAGCCCCTCGTTCGAGAAGCCGTAGTAGTAGCCGCCCTCTTCTTCGGCGCTGAGCCAGACGCGGCGGATGCGGTAGCGCGGATTCTCGGGCGGCACCCCGATACGGTCGTGCCGGTCGACCACTGCACGGTCGGCCGAGCCGCTGCCGTGCGCGATCCAGGTGCCCGAACAGGCGCGCATGATCGGCTCCAGCGCGGTCACCAGTCCGCTCGCCGGCCTCTGGACCTCGATCCGATCGTCGCTGCGCGTGTGGATGTAGGGCTCGCGGTTCGAGACGACCAGGATCTCCTCGCCGCGCAGGTCGGCGCGCAGGATCGCGCGCAGCGTCTCCGGCGTCCAGGTGATCTGGCTCTCGTCGCGCCGGCGGTAGCCGGTCTCGAGCTCCTTCATCAGCGTGCGCAGGTCGCGCGCCAGCGGCTGCAGCTCGGGCATCGTGAACCGCGCCGCCGGGCGCAGGAGCCCCTCGCCGCGCAGCACGGCCTTCATCCCCTGCACCCAGCCGCGCCAGCTCAACTGCGCGACCACCACGGTGATCAGCGACACCAGCGCGCCGAGCGCGACCAGAAACCAGAACACGTAGCGCTTGGTCTCCTCGCTGCGCCGCGTCACGAAGCTCATGTCGTGGACGATGACGAGCTTGCCCAGGACCTCGTGGCCGTCGCGCAGGTCATTGACCGCGACATGCACCGGGCCCTTCACGCCTTCCAGGATCCGGGTGCCGCCGTCAGCGAAGCGGTCGAGACCGTCGCAGGCGATGTCGGCCGGGAAGGCCCGGGTGGCGACGAACCGCTGCTGGTGCAGGTCGCAGAAGCCGAGCGCGTAGATCCGCTCGTCATCGGCGATGCGGTTGAACAGCGTGGCGGTCCTCGAACGCGCGTTGGCGCGCACCAGCTCGGCGAGCGGCTCCTGGACGGTGTTGGCGATCAGCGCCGCGCGGATGTCCAGGTCGCGCACGAACCAGCGCAGCGTGAGCTGGTCGACCAGCGGCTGCACCGCGTAGGCGACCAGACCTATGGCGAGCAGCAGCGGCAGGACGAAGCGGAGCGACAGTCGCACGGCAAGAAGTCGCGGGCGCAAGATCGAGTGTGCGCGGAGTCTATTCCGAGTCGGGTATGAGGTCGTGACGCTCGCAGTGGCCGCAGCGCAACGCGCCGATCGTCGTGCCGGGACGACAGCGTTGGCGGCCGGGCGAGTGTCCTGCACGTTCAGTCGGCGGCAACCGTCAGCGCGGTTCGTAGGACAGTGGCACGAAGCGCAACGGCAGCCCCCGCTTGCGCGTGACCTGGCCGTCGGCGCCCTTGCGGATCAGCGGCAGGTCCTCGTCGCCGGGGCCGGTGCACACCGGCATCGCCATGCGCCCTGCGCGGCGCAACGGGTCGGGCAGCGGCTGCGGCACGGCCGGCGCCGCGGCGGTGACGACGATCGCGTCGAGCGGCGCACACTCGGGCCAGCCGGCGTAGCCGTCGCCGATGCGGGTGTTCAACCTGGACGACTGAGCCCGAAGCGATGCCGGCGCCTGCGCGCCCCGGCATCGCCGCTGCGGTCTGTGGTCTCCGTGCCCCCGTGGCTGGCCGTGCACCTGTTGCATGACCCTGCGCGCAGTGGCCAAGCTTGCCAACGCAGTCGGACGGCAAAGCCGACGTGCAGCGCTCCGACTCACCAGCGGACAGTGACTCCGTAGGCGGCAAAGCGCGCGTCGCGCGTCACAAGGATCAGCTTCTCGGCCTGCGCCTGCGCGATCAGCAGGAGGTCGAACGGATCAGGATGGTGGTGGGGCAGCATTGCGACGCCGGCAGCGTGCCGGTCCGTGATCGGCAGCGCGGCAAACCGGCATTGCACGATCAGCTCGGGCAATTCGGCCACGCTCAGCGACAACTCGGGCAGCTTGCCGAGCCGCTGCTTGATCGCGATCTCCCACACGCAGGCGCTGCTGACATAGACGACCTCGCCCCGCTCGATGGCCCGTCGGGCGCTGCCGGGCAGGGCGGCATCGTCCAGCAGCCAACGCAAGAGCGCGTGCGCATCGAGCAGCAGCCTCACGCGCGGCCTTCGAACTCGCGCAGCACGGACTGCGGCAACTCTTCGAAGAAGGCGTCGGTCAGGCGGCCGCGTCCGCGCGCGGCGCCCGGTACGCGCCTGGCGGTGGAGTAGGGCACCAGGCGCGCGACCGGCTCGCCGTTGCGGGCGATGATCACGTCCTCGCCGCGGCCGACCGCTTCGATGAGCTTGGACGACTGCGTCTTCGCCTCGTGAGTGTTGACGGTATGTGGCATCGCACACCCTGCTAGGCTCGAACACGGTCACGACTGTAGGCTTGGCTAGGCATCTTGGTCACGCCGACTGGGCGGGATCGACGCCGGCCGGCAGCGGCGCCGTGCCTCCCGTGCGCGTCATGCCGTGCGTAGCGCTGTTGCCTTCCCGGTGAGCGCACTGCAGAGGCCAAACGTTCGCGCACGTTCTTGTTGTTGCCCGCCGGGCGCAGGGCGGAAGCGGACAAGGAGAGTGCTTTCACCCAGTAGTGTCCCAACGTTCTCAGCCGAGCGGCTGGCAAGTTGATGATCTGTCTTGAGAAATCGCCGTTTGGGTCTGGTCTCGATTTGAACTTCGCGACCCAGACTTCGCCCTCGTTGCGGGCCGTGCCCGCAGGAGGTAGCGATGCATCAAGGCAAGCTCGTTTTCGCGCAGGTCATGGCGCACCTGCCGCTGTCGACGTTCCGGCGTTCAAGTGGATCAAGCAGCACCTGCGGATCAAGGCGTTCTTCGGCACCAGCGAGAACGCCGTGAAGACGCGGATCTGGATCGAGGTGGCGACCTACGTGCTGATCGCCATCGTGAAGAAGCGCGCAATGCTGCCGCATAGCCTGTACGAGCTCCTACAGATCCTGAGCCTGACGATGTTCGAGACAACGCCGATAAATCAACCGCTTACGCCACCGCCTCTGACACAGGATGACGACCAACAGCTCGTTCTCCTCTGAAAGACGTTGGGACACTACTGGCTCGACCGCATTCATGACGGCAGCGTCACCGACGTGAAGACGATCGTCTGCACTTAGTGGCTCGAGCGTTTTCTCGGCGGGCGCTAGCGCCGCCGGCTGCGAGCGCTCCGGGCGAGGGTGGCCGCGGCGCAAGCTTGCGCAGCATTCATCGCTGGCCCAGAGGCGGGCCTCTGGCGCACGGTGATCCTGTGCGAACCGGGTCGATGCCAGCGACGTCAACCGGCGCCGGACGGCCTGGGCCGTCGCGGGCGTCAATGCGACCGCGGTGTCTTCGCCATGCCGGTAGTTTGACAACGCCGCGCGCCGCCGCTTACCTTAGCGGCGACCGCAGCCGGGAGGGACAGCGCCGATGGCCGAGCCGCAGAAGCGCGCACCGCGCCTGGTTGCCCTGTGCATGCTCGGCTGCCTGCTGTTCAACTATCCGATCCTGGCGCTGTTCAATGTCCCGGGCACGCTGTTCGGAATTCCGATCCTGTACGCGTACATCTTCATCGCCTGGGCGCTGCTGATCGTGCTGATGGCGCTGACGGTGGAACGCGGCGGCGATTAGCGCGCTGGGGCTGAGCCCGATGCTCCAGGGCTGGGTCATCGTTGGCATCTCGTTCGCGTACCTCGGGCTGCTGTTCGCGGTCGCGTACTACGCCGACCAGCGGGCCGACGCCGGGCGCTCGGTGATCGCCAACCCGTACGTCTACAGCCTGTCGCTGGCGGTGTACATGACCGCCTGGACCTTCTACGGCTCGGTCGGGCGCGCGGCGAGCGACGGCATCGGCTTCCTGCCGATCTACATCGGTCCGACGCTGATGATCGCGCTGTGGTGGATCGTGCTGCGCAAGATGCTGCGCATCGCGAAGGAGAACCGCATCACCTCGCTCGCGGACTTCATCGCCTCGCGCTACGGCAAGAGCGCGCTGCTCGGCGGCGTGGTCACGGTGATCCTGGTCATCGGCATCGTTCCGTACATCGCCCTGCAACTGAAGGCGATCTCGCACACCTTCACGATCCTGCTGCACTACCCGGACATCGTCATGCCGGCCACCGACGCCGCGCTGCCGGTACTGCAGGACACCGCGTTCTGGGTGGCGATGATCCTCGCCGCCTTCACGATCCTGTTCGGCACGCGGCACCTGTACGCGGCCGAGCACCACGAGGGCATGGTGGCCGCGATCGCCTTCGAGTCGCTGGTCAAGCTGCTCGCCTTCCTCGCCGTGGGCATCTTCGTCACCTTCGGCATGTTCAACGGCTTCGGCGACATCTTCGCGCGCGCCGCTGCCGACGAGCAGTTGCGACCGCTGCTCACGCCGCTGGAAGGCGTGGCCGGCAGCTACGCGAGCTGGGTATGGCTGACCGTGCTATCGATGCTGGCGATCATGTTCCTGCCGCGGCAGTTCCAGATGGCGGTGATCGAGAACAAGGACGAGCGGCATCTGAAGCATGCGATCTGGCTGTTTCCGCTGTACATGCTGGCGATCAACCTGTTCGTGCTGCCGATCGCCTTCGGCGGCAGGCTGCACTTCCCCGACGGCACGGTCGACGCCGACACGTTCGTGCTGACGCTGCCGATGGCCGAACGGCAGGAACTGCTCGCACTGCTGGTGTTCATCGGCGGGCTGTCGGCCGCGACCGGGATGGTGATCGTCGAGTCGATCGCGCTGTCGACGATGGTGTGCAACGACCTGGTGATGCCGGTGCTGCTGCGGCTCAAACGTCTGCGGCTGAGCGAACGTCCCGATCTGACCCGCTTGCTGCTTGCCATCAGGCGCTGGACGATCGTGCTCGTGATCCTGCTCGGCTACCTGTACTTTCGTGTGGCGGGCGGGGCGTACGCGCTGGTGGCGATCGGCCTGATCTCCTTCGCCGCGGTGGCGCAGTTCGCGCCGGCGGCGCTGGGCGGCATATTCTGGAAGGCCGGCACGCGCCGCGGTGCGCTGGGCGGCCTGCTGGCCGGTTTCGGCGTCTGGCTGTACACGCTGATGCTGCCGGCCTTCGCCCGTTCCGGGTGGCTGCCGCTGTCGCTGCTCGAGCACGGGCCGTTCGGCATCGAGCTGCTCAAGCCGCAGGCGCTGTTCGGGCTGGCCGGGCTCGACCAGATCACGCACGCGATGATCTGGAGCATGATCGCCAACGTCGGCCTGTACGTGTCGCTGTCTTTGTTCGGAACGCAAAGCGCTGCCGAGCGCCGCCAGGCCGCCGCGTTCGTCGACGTGTTCCGCAGCGAGTCCGGCGGCAGGCGCTTCTGGCGCGGAACCGCTTCGGCGCGCGAGCTGCACAGCCTGCTGGCGCGCTTCGTCGGCGGCGCCGCCGCCGACGAAGCGTTCGCCCAACACGCGCGCGCCTCGGGCAGGCGCTGGCCGGACGAAGATCTGGTCGCCGACGCCGAGTTCGTGCACTTCGTCGAGACGCAGCTCGCGGGCGCGATCGGTGCCGCGTCGGCGCACATCATGGTCGCTGCGGTCGCCAAGGAGGAGGAGCTGACGCCGGACAAGGTCAGCGAGCTGCTCGACGAGGCCTCGCAGGTCATCGTCTACAGCCACCGGCTCGAGCAGCAGTCGCGCGAGCTGGAAGCGGCCTCCGCCGAGCTGCGCGCCGCCAACGAGCGGCTGAAGGAGCTGGATCGGCTGAAGGACGACTTCATCTCGACCATCACGCACGAGCTGCGCACGCCGCTCACGTCGATCCGCGCGTTCTCCGAGATCCTGCTCGCCGACCCGAAAGTCGATCTGGCCGAACGGAAGAAGTTCCTCGGCATCATCACGCGCGAAACGGAACGCTTGACCCGGCTCATCAACCAGGCGCTGGACCTCGCCAAGATCGAGTCCGGGCGGGCCGAATGGCGCATCGCCCACGTCGACGTGCGCGACATCGTCAACGAAGCCATGGCGCAGATGAGCCAGGTGTTCAAGGACAAGGCCGTGGCGCTCGCGCCGCAGTTGCCGGCCGGTGCCGCCACGGTCGCGGTGGACGCCGACCGCCTGCTGCAAGTGCTGCTGAACCTGCTGTCCAACGCGCTGAAGTTCAGCCCCGCCAAGCACGGCCGCGTCGAGGTGGTCGTGCGCCAGACCGATGCTGCGGTGCGCGTCGACGTGCGCGACAACGGACCGGGCGTTCGCGCCGAGGACATGCCGTTCATCTTCGACAAGTTCCGTCAGTTCGGCGATACGCTAACGGCGAAGCCGGCCGGCACCGGGCTGGGCCTGCACATCAGCCGCCAGATCATCGAACACTTCGGCGGCCGGTTGTGGGTCGAGAGCCGCTTCGGCGAAGGTGCATGCTTTTCGTTCACGCTGCCGGTTGCCGCTGCGCCGGCCGCGGCGCAAGACCGCACGGAGGCGTAGTGGCTGCCGACAAGCGCAAGGTCGTGATCGCCGACGATGAACCGAACATCGTCACGGCACTGGAGTTCCTGCTGCAGCGCGCCGGCTACGACGTGCGCTGCGCCGCCAACGGTGAAGAGGCGCTGGCACTGGTGGAGTCGTACGCGCCGGATCTGGTGCTGATCGACATCATGATGCCGGGCAAGAGCGGTTACGAGGTTTGCCAGAAGATGCGCGAGCGGCCCGAGTGGCGCCAGATCAAGATCGTGATGGTGACCGCCAAGGGTCGCGAGGCCGAGGTCAGCAAGGGCCTGTCGCTCGGCGCCGACCTGTACGTGACCAAGCCGTTCTCGACGCAGGAACTGATCGCCGCCATCGATCGGCTGCTCGCCGACGGCGCATGAGCGCCGCGTCCGGCCCGTTGTTGTGGATCGCAGCGGCCTGCGCCGGCGCGCTGGCGCTGCTGGCGAGCGCCGCTGCGCTGTTCGGCATCGGCCTGGCCGATGCCGAGCGGTCGCTGCTGCGCGTGATGGCGGCGGACGCCGCGCCGGTACTTGCGTACGGCACGGCGATCCTGCTGGTGTTCGTCGGCGCGGCCGCACACTGGCTGTATCGCCGCTATCCGCTGGCGGCGCGCCGGTTGGCCGAGCAGACGCACGTGCTGCTGGCGGCCAATCCGGATCACCGCGTCGGTGCCGGCGGCGCGGCCGAGATCGGCGCGGTGGCCGCGTCGATCAACCAGCTCGCGGCGCGCTACCGGCACAGCGAACGCGAACTCGACGCCAGGAGCGCCGAGGCGCGCGCCCGCGTCGAGGAGGAGCGCGACCGCTTCGCGGCGCTGATGTCGGAGCTGACCGAGGGCGTGCTCGTGTGCAACGCCGACGGCCGCATCCTGCTGTACAACGCGCGCGCCGCCGCGCTGCTCGGTCAGGCGTCCGACGGCGCGGGCAACTACGCGCCGATCGGGCTCGGGCGCTCGGTGTTCGGTCTGATCGACCGCGAGCAGGTCGCACACGCGCTCGACAAGATCCAGCAGCAGTTCGCCGCTGCCGTCGAGCGCCCGCGAACGAGTTTCGTCACTGCCGCCGCCGGCGGCCGCGCGCTGCGCGTGCGGGTGACGCCGTTTCTCTCGGGCGCCGAGCGGCAGGTCGCCGGCATGGTGTTCACGCTCGACGACGTCGGCGGGCTGCTCGGCCGCGAAGGTCAGCGGCTGAAGCTGCTGCAGTCGATCGCCACCGGCGTGCGCGCGCCGGTGGCCAATCTGCGCGCGGCCGCCGAAAGCCTGGTCGCGTCATCCGACATGCCCGAGCCGCAGCGCGCGCAGTTCGTCGACATCGTCGCCGCCGAGGCGCGCGTGCTGACCGAGCGACTGAACGCGGCGCTGGCCGATTACGCCGATGCGCTGAAGGGCAGCCTGACGCTGGAGGACATGCGCGTGGCCGACCTGCTCGCGGTCGTGCGGCGCCGGCTCACCGACGCGGTGGGCGTGGTGGCCGACGTCGAGCCCGGCGCGTCCGAGCTTTGGGTACGCGTCGACAGCTTCGCCATCGTGCATGCGTTTGCTTCGCTCGCCGCGCGCGTGCGCGCCGACTACGGCGTACGGGTGTTTCGCTTGCGTGCTGCCGCGCACGGCCGCTTCGCCGAGATCGACCTCGTCTGGCTCGGCACGATGGTCGCGAGCGACGTGCTGCTGCTGTGGGAGAAGGAACCGCTGGCGAGCGGCGCCGACGAATCGCCGCTGACGCTGAAGGACGTGCTCGAGCGCCACGGCGGCGAAGTCTGGTACAAGGCCGACCGCCCGCGCCAGACGGCGTGGTTCCGCTTTCTGCTGCCGCTGGGCGAGCCGGCGGCCGCGGCGGCGCCGCGCGCGCAGCCGGTGGCGGCGCGGCCCGAGTACTACGACTTCGACCTGTTCGAGCGCGTCGACACGCGCGGCGAGCTCGGCGAGCGCCGCCTCGCCACCCTTGCCTACACGGTGTTCGACACCGAAACCACCGGGCTGGAGCCGTCGGCAGGCGACGAGATCATCTCGATCGGCGCGGTACGCGTCGTCAACGGCCGTCTGCTGAAGCAGGAGGCATTCGAGCAACTGGTGAACCCGCGCCGGTCGATCAGCCGCGAGTCGACGACGGTGCACGGCATCGACGCCCGCGCGCTCGCCGGCCAGCCGACGATCGAGGAAGTGCTGCCGCGCTTTCACCGCTTCTGCGAGGACACGGTGCTGGTGGCGCACAATGCCGCCTTCGACATGCGCTTCCTGGAGCTCAAGGAAGCGCAAGCGGGGGTGCGCTTCGCGCAGCCGGTGCTCGATACGCTGCTGCTGTCGGCGATCGTTCATCCGAGCCAGGACGACCATAATCTCGACACGATCGCCGAGCGGCTCGGCGTGCGCGTGATCGGCCGCCACACGGCACTGGGCGACGCCCTCGTCACCGGCGAGGTGTTGCTGCGCCTGCTGCCGCTGCTTGCCGAGCGCGGCATCGTCACGCTCGGCCAGGCGCTGCAAGCCTCGCGCGCGACGTACCTCGCACGGCTGCAGTACTGAAGCAAAGGCGCCGATGGCGGACAACGACACGTCGATCGAACGCCGCCTGGCGGCCGAGCACAAGGCGCTGGCGTTCGCGCTGCGCGCGCTGCTGCGGCGCGCGCCGGTCGTGTGCGGCGAGACCGATGCCGTGCGCGCCGCGGCGGCGCGCATGCGGGCCGAGGGCGTGGGCAGCATCGTCGTCGTCGACGACCGCCGGCGGCCGGTCGGCATCTTCACCGAACGCGACCTGGTCCACGTTGTGCTCGACGGCGCGCTGGACGGACCGATCGGCGCGGCGATGACCCGCGATCCGCTGGCGCTGGCGGCGGACACGCCGGCGTACGAGGCGGCGCTGGCGATGATCGAACTGCGCATCCGGCACGTGCTGGTGACCGAGGGCCAGGCGCTGGTCGGAGTCGTGTCCGAGCGCGACCTGTTTTCGCTGCAGCGGCTCGGGCTCGGCGAGCTGACGATGGAGATCCGTCTGGCGCGCGGCATCGACACGCTCGCCCAGCTCGCCGCGCGCCTGCGGCGACTGACGAAGCTGCTGGTCGACCAGGGCGTGGCGGCCGAGCAGTTGACGCTGTACGTATCGCTGCTCAACGACCGGATCTGCCAGCGCATCGTCGAAGTCGTCCGCAAGCGCCATGCCTGGGACCGCATCGCGTGGTGCTGGCTCGCGTTCGGCAGTGAAGGTCGGCTCGAACAGACCTTCGCCACCGACCAGGACAACGGCCTGCTGTTCGAGGCAGCGGACGCACGCGAAGCACGTGCGCAACTGCTGCCGTTCGCGCGCGCCGTCAACGAAGCGCTCGACGCCTGCGGCTACCCGCTGTGCAAGGGCAACGTGATGGCTTCGAACCCGGACCTGTGCCTGTCGTCGGCCGAGTGGCAGGCGAAGCTGGAGGGCTGGCTCGCCAACTCGGATCCGAAAGCGCTGCTCGACGCGGCGATCTGCTTCGACTTGCGCGCGCTTGCCGGCGACGCGCGGCTGGCGCAGACCTTGAGCGAGTGGTTCCTCGCGCGCACGCGCGTGCGGCCGAACTTCCTGCGGTTGATGGCCGAGAATGCGCTGCAAGCGCGGCCGCCGCTCGCCAAGTGGCGCGACTTCGTCACCGAGGCCGACGGCGCGATCAACCTGAAGCTGTACGGCGTGCGGCCGTTCGTCGACTGTGCGCGCATCGTTGCGCTCGCCCACGGGCTGCCGGCCACCGGTACGGCTGCGCGCTTTCGCGCCGCGGTCGCCGCCAGCGTGCTGCCCGAGCGTGACGCGCAGGCCACGGTCGCCGCGTTTTTCTTCATCCAGCAGGTGCGGCTGCGCCACCAGGCGGCGCTGGAGAAGCTGACGGAAGAGAACGCCAACCGCATCGACCCGAACCGCCTGAACGAATTGGACCGTCGGACGCTGAAACAGGCGTTTCGCCTCGAGCGCGACATGCAATCGCGGCTGGCGATGGACTATCAGCTCGGTTGACCGCTGTCCGTTGTCACGCCGCCCGCGCTTCGGATCATCGTCTCGACTTGAGAACCGCAGCCCTGAAGTTGAAAGAACTGCTACGCCGATCAGAAGCAGGTGCGGTTACGGCACCGCGTCGAGCAGACGCCGCTCGCCGGTCAGGCGGCGAATGGCGCTCACGTCCTGCACCGTCTCCAGCGTGCCCAGGTAGCGGCCGTCGCGGTCGCGCACGGGCCAGTAGCGGATGTGCACCGTGCGGCCGTTCATCTCGATCCAGAACTCGGCGACCTGGCGGCGGCCGGCCTTGAAGTCGGCGAGGATCTGGTCGACCAGGTGCAGGCTCTTGGGCGGGTGGCAGTTGTGCACCGCCATGCCGATGGCGCCGCGCGTGCGGCCGAAGATCTTTTCGCCGTGCTCGTGGCTGAAGTACCGCACGCGGTCTTCGTGGTCGATGAACGACAGCTCGACCGGCAGCGTGTTCAGGATCGCCGCCAGCACCTCGCGGTCGAGACCGAAGGACAGGTCGCGCAGCTCGCCCAACGCGATGATCCGCTCGGCGCTCCGGTAGTAGCGCTGGCGCGTGTCGGCGCCAAGCGCAGCCTCCACCGCCTCGATGCCGCGCACCACTTCGTCGGCCTGCGCCTCGCTCAGCAGGCGCAGCGCCATCGGATAGAGGATGTCGTTTTCCTTCCAGAAGTGGTCCTTGCACAGCGCCGCGTAGTCGGCGAAGACCTGACGCAGCGTCGCGAGCTGGTCGCGGTCGCCCGCCGCGTAGGCCGACGCAAGCGGCACCAGCCGCGCCAGCAGTTCGGTGGCGCGTTGGTGCTCGTGCAGCATCACCGCGAGCGGTCCGCCATGGCGCGGCATGCCCGCCGCCTCCAGCCGGGGGAACAGGTGCCGTTCCTCCTTCTGGTTGTGGCACTGCTCGACGTAGCCCTGAAGGTACTCGCCGAGCAGACCGACCTGCTCGGCTGACGGACCGTCGGCGCCGGCGAACGTCGTCTCCATCGCGGCGAAGACCCGTTCGGTGATTTCGTGGTCGCGCCTCAGCAGTTCGTCCCAGCGCTGGCTCATGACTCGGTGACTCCCGGCAAAGTGCGGTCGCGGCAGTCTATGGCCCAGCGCGCGCAGGCTCGGCCGGGCGGACTTGCGGGAGATCAAGCTGTCCGCGATCGGCGGCCGCGAGTTCACATGTTGGTGTAGTTCGGCCCGCCGCCGCCCTCGGGCACGACCCAGACGATGTTCTGCGTCGGGTCCTTGATGTCGCAGGTCTTGCAGTGGACGCAGTTCTGGAAGTTGATCTGCAGTTTCTGGCTGCCGTCGACCTCGACGAACTCGTAGACGCCGGCCGGGCAGTAGCGTGACTCGGGGCCGGCGTATCGGGCGAGGTTGGTCGCCACCGGCACCGCGGCGTCCTTGAGCCGCAGGTGCGCCGGCTGGTTCTCCTCGTGGTTGGTGCTGGACAGGTACACCGACGAAAGCTTGTCGAAGGTGAGCTTGCCGTCTGGCTTCGGATACTCGATCGGCGCGCACTCGGCCGCGGGCTTGAGCTTGTCGTGGTCGGCCTGCTTGCGGTGCAGGGTCCAAGGCGCCTTGCCGCGGAACACCAACTGGTCGATGCCGAACAGCACCGCGCCGGTCTTCAGACCCCGGTCCAGGTACGGCTTGAAGTTGCGCGCGCGGTGCAGTTCGTCGTGCAGCCAGCTCGCTTCGAACGCGGCCGGGTAGGCGGCCAGTTCGTCGCCGCTGCGGCCGGCGGCCACCGCGTCGAAGGCTGCTTCGCCGGCCAGCATGCCGCTCTTGATCGCGGCGTGCGAGCCCTTGATGCGCGGCGCATTCAGGAAGCCGGCGTCGCAGCCGATCAGCGCGCCGCCGGGGAAGGCGAGCTTCGGTAGCGACTGGATGCCGCTGGCGTTGATCGCGCGCGCGCCGTAGGCGAGGCGCTGGCCGCCTTCAAGGAAGGCGCGGATCGCCGGGTGCGTCTTGTAGCGCTGAAATTCCTGGAACGGCTCCAGGTACGGGTTGGTGTAGCCCAGCCCCACCACCAGCCCGATCGACACCTGGCGGTTCTCGAAGTGGTACATGAAGCCGCCGCCGTAGGTGGCGTGGTCGAGCGGCCAGCCGGCGCTGTGCAGCACGAGGCCCGGCACATGCCTGGCGGCATCGATCTCCCAGACTTCCTTGATGCCTATGCCCCAGGTCTGCGGGTCGCGGCCTTCGTCCAGGCTGTACTTCGCGATCACCTCCTTGCCCAGATGGCCGCGCGCGCCTTCGGCGAACAGGGTGTACTTGCCGATCAGCTCGACGCCCGGCTGGAAGTTGGCGCTCGGCTGGCCGTCCTTGCCGATGCCCATGTGGCCGGTGGCCACGCCGCGCACCGCGCCGCGCTCGTCGTACAGCACCTCGGCGGCGGCGAAGCCGGGGAAGATCTCCACACCGAGCGCTTCGGCCTGCTGCCCGAGCCAGCGCACGACGTTGCCGAGGCTGACGATGTAGTAGCCGTCGTTGATGAAGCACTTGGGCAGCAGCCAGTGCGGGTTGTAGAGCGCACGGCGCTCGGTGAGGATGTAGAAGCGGTCTTCGGTGACCGGGGTGTTCAACGGCGCGCCGCGCACCTTCCAGTCGGGGATCAGTTCGTCGAGTGCGATCGGATCCATTACCGCGCCGGACAGGATGTGGGCGCCGATCTCCGAGCCCTTCTCGAGCACGCAGACGCTGATCTGCGAGCCCCTCTCGGCCGCCCGTTGCTTGATGCGAATCGCCGCCGACAGTCCAGCCGGACCGCCGCCGACGACCACCACGTCGTACTGCATCGCTTCGCGCTCAATGGCCAGGGGCTCTGTCATTGACGATCTCCGTTTCGTGAGGGCAGGGGGCGATGCGGTCGGCGCTGGTCGACGGCGTGCGGCAAATCCCCCGCGCGGAGGGGCACCGGCGAGGGCGGCGCTGGCCGATCAGCGGCGGCTCGGCGCTCCACTGGATCGTGGCGACGCGCTGCGCGTCGCCGGAAGCGGCGTCAATTCTATGTGCGATGATCATCTCGCCCCTGGAGGGAACACTCGGGAACACTCGATGCGGACCAATCTGAAGGAGAAGATCGCGCTCGTGACCGGCGCCTCGAGCGGACTGGGCGCGCAGTTCGCGCGCGTGCTGGCGGCCAACGGCGCACTGACGGTTCTGGCGGCGCGTCGCGTCGAGCGTCTGAAGGAACTGCGCGCGCAGATCGAGTCGCGCGGCGGCGCCGCCGACGTGGTGCCGCTCGATGTCACCGATCCGGCGTCGATCGAGGCGGCGGTGGCCAAGATCGAGCAGGAAAACGGCCCGATCGACATCCTGGTCAACAACGCCGGCGTGTCGGCGGTGGCGCGCCTGACCGAGGCGAGCCCGGTCGACTTCGACTACCTGTTCAACACCAACGTCAGGGGCGCGTTCTTCGTCGCCCAGGCGGTGGCGCGCCGGATGATCGGTCGCGCCAAGGAGCAGCAGGACTTCCGCGGCCGCATCGTCAACATCGCGTCGGTGGCCGCGTTCAAGCCGCTGTCGCAGATCGGCGTCTACTGCATGACCAAGGCGGCGGTCGTGCAGATGACGCGCGCGCAGGCGCTCGAGTGGGGCCGCTATGGAATCAACGTCAGCGCCATCTGCCCCGGCTACATCCGTACCGAAATCAACGCCGAGCACTGGCACACCGACGCCGGCCGCAAGCTGCTGCAGGCGCTGCCGCGCAAGCGCGTCGGCGAGCCGGGCGACCTCGATCCGGTGCTGCTGATGCTGGTCGCCGACGAGTCGCAGTTCGTCAACGGCGCGATCGTCGCCGCCGACGACGGGCTGAGCGTGACCTGAGGCCGGCGGCTGGACGCCGGTTCGAGCATGAAGGAGTTCGTCTGCGGCATTGCGCTGCGCTGGGGCGACATGGAGGCCAACGCCGCAGGCGTTCCAGCATGACGCTCATCGAGCCATGGCATCCGGCGAGGTCTGACAGAGAATGAAAGAGTTCGTCTGCCGCATTGCGCTGCGCTGGGGCGACATGGATGCCATGGCGCACCTGAACAACGTCATGTACTTCCGCCTGATGGAGGAAGCGCGCATCCAGTGGTTTGCGCAGTTCGGCATTGCCACGCTTGCGGTCGGCGAGGCGCCGATCCTCGCGCACGCGGCCTGCGACTTCGTCAAGGCGATGACCTACCCGGGCACCGCGGTCGTGCGCCAGATCGTGACGCGGGTCGGTCGGTCGAGCGTCGAGATGTCGTTGGCGATCGAGCGCGACGACGAGCCGGGCGTGGTCTACGCGACCGGGCGCACGGTGATCGTCTGGTACGACTACGCGGCGGGCCGGTCGATGCCCTGGCCGGAAGCGGTGCGCGCGGCGATCTCCTAGAATCCCGCCCGAACCCCCCGGGCGGAGAAAACCCCATGAACAAGCTGTACCCATCAGCGGCTGCCGCACTCGCCGACGTTGCGCGCGACGGTCAGACCGTCGCCGTCGGCGGCTTCGGACTGTGCGGCATCCCCGAGGCGCTGATCGCAGCGCTGCGCGACAGCGGGGCGAAGAACCTGACCTGCGTGTCGAACAACGCCGGTGTCGACGGCTTCGGCCTCGGTCTGCTGCTGGCGACGCGGCAGGTGCGCAAGATGATCTCTTCCTACGTCGGCGAGAACAAGGAGTTCGAGCGCCAGTACCTGTCGGGCGAACTCGAACTCGAGTTCACGCCGCAGGGCACGCTGGCGGAACGGATGCGCGCCGGCGGCGCCGGCATCCCGGCCTTCTTCACCAAGACCGGGGTCGGCACGGTGGTGGCCGACGGCAAGGAGCTGCGCGAGTTCGACGGCGCGCAGTTCGTAATGGAACGCGGCATTCGCGCCGACCTGTCGCTGGTCAAGGCCTGGAAGGCCGACCGGCAGGGCAATCTCGTCTACCGCAAGACCGCTCGCAACTTCAATCCGGTGGTGGCGATGTGCGGCAAGGTCACGGTCGTCGAGGTCGAGGAACTGGTCGACAACGGTCAGATCGATCCGGACCACGTGCATACGCCCGGCATCTTCGTGCAGCGGGTCGTCGTCAATCCGCGGCCGGAGAAGCGGATCGAGCAACGCACCGTGCGCACCAAGTAAAGGAGGAGTGGCGATGGCCTGGACCCGGGAAGAGATGGCGGCGCGCGCGGCCAGCGAACTGCGCGACGGCTTCTACGTGAACCTCGGCATCGGCCTGCCGACGCTGGTGGCCAATTACATTCCGCCCGGAATGGACGTCATGCTGCAGTCGGAAAACGGCCTGCTCGGCATCGGTCCGTTCCCGCTCGAAAGCGAGGTCGATCCGGACCTGATCAACGCCGGCAAGCAGCTCGTCACCGCGCTGCCGGGTTCCAGCTTCTTCTCGAGCGCCGATTCCTTCGCGATGATCCGCGGCGGCCACATCGACCTGGCGATCCTGGGGGCGATGCAGGTCAGCGAAAAGGGCGATCTCGCCAACTGGATGATCCCGGGCAAGCTGGTCAAGGGCATGGGCGGGGCGATGGACCTGGTGGCCGGCGTGGCGCGCGTCGTGGTGCTGATGGAGCACTGCGCGAAAAACGGCGAGCACAAGATCCTGCAGCGCTGCACGCTGCCGCTGACCGGGGTCGGGGTGGTCAACCGGATCGTCACCGACCTCGGCGTGTTCGACGTCACCGGCGATGGCCTGCAGGCGCAGGCACTGGCGCCCGGCGTCACGCCCGAGGAGGTGCGGCTGAAGACCGGCTGCCACGTGCACCTGTCGCATCTCGCTGCCGCCTGAGGGCAGGCGCGCCGGCGACCGCTTGCGCCCGGCCGCGGCGCGCCCGCTGGCGATGAGCGGCGATCGCTTCGCCCGTCACGAGTCCGGCGACTCGAGTTACCGGCATCGCTCGCTCGGCCGCAGCGCGCGCGTGCTCGCGCTGGCGGCGGCGCTCACCCTCGGCTACGCCGTGGTGCAGGCGGCCGGCGGGGTGTGGACCGGATCGCTGGCGCTGCTGGCCGACGCCGTGCACATGGCGACCGACGGCGCGGCGCTGCTGTTCGCGCTGGCGGCCAGCATCGTCGCCCGGCGGCCGGTCACGGACCGGCACTCGTTCGGACTGGCGCGGGCCGAGGTGATCGCCGCCTTCGTCAACGCGCTGGCAATGCTGGCGCTGGTCGGCTGGATCTTCTACGAGGCGATCGACCGCCTGCGCCAGCCGGTGCCGGTGCAGGGTCTGGGCGTGGTCCTGATCGCCGCGGTCGGGCTGGCGATCAACGCGCTCGTGGCCTGGGCGCTGTCGCGCGACCGCGACAACGTCAACACGCGCGCCGCGCTGATCCATGTCATCGGCGATCTGCTCGGTTCGGTGGCGGCGATCAGCGCCGGCCTGATCATCCACTTCGGCGGGCCGCTGCTGGCCGACCCGCTGCTGTCGGTGTTCGTGGCGCTGCTCATCGTGCGCTCGACGCTCGCCGTGCTGCGCGTGACCACGCGCGTGCTGCTCGACGGCGTGCCCGAAGGCATCGACTACGAGCAGGTCGGGCTGGCGCTGGCGCAGGTGCGCGGCGTGCGATCGGTGCACGACCTGCACGTCTGGTCGATGGTGCCTGGCCGCACGGCGCTGACCGCGCACCTGCGGGTCGACCGCATCGAGTCGTGGCCGACGATCCTGGCCGAGTCGCGCCGCGTGCTGCGCGAGCGCTTCGCCATCGATCACGCGACGCTGCAGCCCGAGTGGCCGCCGCCGCGCGAGGTGCCGATCGCGCTCGCCGGACCGCCTGCGCACTGAGCGCTCAGCGACTCGGCTCGGGGCGGCCCGGCGGGCTCACTGGACTACCCTCGCGCTGTGCGGGAGGGCGATCGACCTCGGGGCGGCCCGGCGGGCTCAGGACGTCGCCCGATGCACGAGCCACATCGCCGCCATCAGGATCGGCTGGTGCACCAGGTACACGGTGAGCGCCCAGGTGCCGAGGAACACGAGCGGAGCCGGTGCGCGCGCATTCAGGCGCGCCAGCAGCGGCGTGAGCGCGAAGCCGCGCCGCTGCCACAGCGTCGCTGCGCCGATGCCGACCAGCACCACGCCCAGCCACGGCAGCAGCGGCACGTAGTCCTCGGTGCGCGGCTTGACCGCTGCCAGCCCGATCATGTTCATCGGCGTCGGGTTGAACGCCTCGTGCGCGAACAGTCGGCCGAAGGCGAACACGGCGATGCCGAGCGGGATGTTCCAGGCCGCCAGCGGCAGCGCCAGGCGGCCGATGACGAGCGCCGCGGCGATGAAGTGCAGGATGCCCATCCAGACGAAGCGCGGGCCGAACACGACCCAGGTCGCGGCCGACACCAGCAGTGCGGCGCCGGCCACCTGCGCCCAGCGGGCCCAGAACTCGCGCGCTGCGCCGTGTTGCGCGCGCAGCACCAGGCTGGCGCCGACCAGCAGCAGGAACTGGCCGACGATCGCAGTGCGCCAGCCGACCCAGGGCTGGTCGCGGTTCATGGCCAGCGTCAGCCAGCCGAAGAAGTCGAGGTCGTAGATGAAGTGATAGACGATCATCTGCGCCACGGCGAAGCCGCGCAGGGCATCGATGATCGGCAGGCGGGCAGTGGCAGTCATGCGGCGGGTGCACAGCGTGTGCCGATGCTAAGCCAGGGACGGGACTGCGCCGCGCGCCGGCGCGGCCGCTGCGGACCGCGTCGGTATACTGCCGCTTTACCGGTATCGCCTCGGCGCGCGCGGGGCGGAAGACTCCATGACCAAGTACGTCTTCGTCACCGGTGGCGTGGTGTCCTCGCTCGGCAAGGGCATCGCCGCCGCCTCCCTGGCAGCGATTCTCGAGTCGCGCGGCCTCAAAGTCACCCTGCTCAAGCTCGACCCCTACATCAACGTCGACCCGGGAACGATGTCGCCGTTCCAGCACGGCGAGGTGTTCGTCACCGAAGACGGCGCCGAGACCGACCTCGACCTCGGCCACTACGAGCGGTTCATCAGCGCCAAGATGCGCAAGGTGAACAACTTCACCACCGGCCAGATCTACGAGTCGGTGATCAAGAAGGAGCGCCGCGGCGACTATCTCGGCAAGACCGTGCAGGTGATCCCGCACGTCACCAACGAGATCCAGGAGTTCATCGAGCGCGGCGCGCGCGCCACCTGGGACGGCAAGACCGACATCGCGATCGTCGAGATCGGCGGCACGGTGGGCGACATCGAGTCGCTGCCCTTCGTCGAGGCAGCGCGCCAGATGAGCCTGCGCCTGGGCCGCGGCTCGTGCTGCTTCGTGCACCTTACGCTGGTGCCGTTCATCGCCTGCGCCGGCGAGCTCAAGACCAAGCCGACCCAGCACAGCGTGCAGAAGCTGCGCGAGATCGGCATCTCGCCCGACGTCCTGCTGTGCCGCGCCGACCGGCCGATCCCGGACGAGGAGCGGGCCAAGATCTCGCTGTTCTCGAACGTGCCGCTGAACGCGGTGATCAGCGTCTGGGACGCCGACTCGATCTACAAGGTGCCCGGCATGCTGCACAAGCAGGGGCTCGACGAGATCGTCTGCTTCACGCTCGGCATGCCGTCGCGTCCGGCCGACCTCGCGGTCTGGGAGCGGCTGGTCGAGCGCCTCGAGCACCCGCAGCACGAGGTGCGCGTCGGCATGATCGGCAAGTACGTCGACCTGTCCGATTCCTACAAGAGCCTGAACGAGGCGCTGATGCACGCCGGCATCCACACCCGCACGCGGGTGGCGATCGAGTACGTCGACTCCGAGGCGCTGGAGTCGGCCACGGCGGCCGAGGCCGCCGCCATGCTGCGGGCGCTCGATGCGATTCTGGTGCCGGGCGGCTTCGGCAAGCGCGGCACCGAGGGCAAGATCCGCGCGATCCGCTACGCGCGCGAAAACGGCGTGCCTTATCTTGGCATCTGCCTCGGCATGCAACTGGCGACGATCGAGTTCGCGCGCCACGTCTGCGGCCTGGAAGGCGCCAACTCGACCGAGTTCGATCCCGACACGCCGCACCCGGTGGTGGCGCTGATCACCGAGTGGCTCGACCGCACCGGTCGCATCGAGCGGCGCAGCCAGGGCAGCGACCTCGGCGGCACGATGCGGCTGGGCGCGCAGAAGTGCCCGGTCGAGCCCGGCACGCTGGCGGCCAGGATCTACGGCGCCAGCGTGGCCGAGCGCCACCGCCACCGCTACGAGGTCAACAACGTCTACGTGCCGCAGCTCGAAGCGCACGGCTACCGGGTCGCGGCGCGCACGCCGAGCGAGAACCTGCCCGAGATCATGGAGCTGCCGGCGCACCCGTTCTTCATCGGTGTCCAGTTCCACCCGGAGTTCACTTCGACGCCGCGCGCCGGTCATCCGCTGTTCAAGGCTTTCGTCGAGGCGGCGCTGGCGCGCCGGCAGGCGGTCGCCGCCGACGCGCAACCGATGCAGAAGGTGGCCTGATGCGGCTCGCCGACTTCGACGTCGGCCTCGACCGGCCGCTGTTCCTGATCGCCGGCACCTGCGTGGTCGAGAGCGAGCCACTGGCGATCGACACCGCCGGTCGCTTGAAGGAAATCACCGCCGCGCTCGGCGTGCCCTTCATCTACAAGTCGAGCTACGACAAGGCCAACCGCAGCTCGGGCAAGAGCTTCCGCGGACCGGGCATGGACGAAGGGCTGCGCATCCTCGCCGAGGTGCGGCGCCAGATCGGCGTGCCGGTGCTCACCGACGTGCACACCGAAGAGGAGATCGCGGCGGCGGCGAGCGTGGTCGACGTGCTGCAGACGCCCGCTTTCCTGTGCCGGCAGACCGACTTCATCCGCGCCTGCGCGGCGAGCGGCAAGCCGGTCAACATCAAGAAGGGCCAGTTCCTGGCGCCGCAGGACATGACCAACGTGATCGACAAGGCGCGCGAGGCGGCACGCGAAGCCGGCCTGTCGGTAGACCGCTTCCTCGCCTGCGAGCGCGGCGCCAGCTTCGGCTACAACAACCTGGTGAGCGACATGCGCTCGCTGGCGATCATGCGCGCCACCGGCTGCCCGGTGGTGTTCGACGCCACGCACTCGGTGCAGTTGCCGGGCGGGCAGGGAAGCACGAGCGGCGGCCAGCGCGAGTTCGTGCCGGTGCTGGCGCGCGCGGCGGTGGCGGTCGGCGTGGCAGGCCTGTTCATGGAAACGCATCCGGACCCGAACAACGCCAAGAGCGACGGCCCGAACGCGGTGCCGCTGCACCGGATGCGCGCTCTGCTGGAAACGCTGGTCGAGCTGGACCGCGCGACCAAGAAGTCGGGCTTCATCGAGAACGATTTCAACTGAGCAACTTCGGCCCCGGAGACACCGATGCCTGCCGCCTACGTGATCGTCGACGTGAGAATCAGCGACGCCGAGCGCTACCGGCAGTACATGGCGACGGCGCCGGCGGCGGTGCAGGCCTTCGGCGGCGAGTATGTCGTGCGCGGCGGCCGCTGCGAGACGCTCGAAGGCGGCTGGCAGCCGGCGCGATTGGCGATGCTGAAGTTCCCGAGCTACGAGCAGGCCCGCGCCTGGTACGACAGCCAGTCGTATCGCGCCGCGCGCGAGCTGCGGCTCGGCGCCACCGACTTCTTCAACATGGTCCTGGTCGAAGGCGTGGCGGCACCGGTCTGATCGTCCATCCAACCCAACGCGAACAACAACCATGAGCACGATCGTCGACATCATCGGCCGCGAGATTCTCGATTCGCGCGGCAACCCCACGGTCGAGTGCGACGTCCTGCTGGAAAGCGGCGTCATGGGCCGCGCCGCGGTGCCCTCGGGCGCCTCGACCGGCAGCCGCGAGGCGATCGAGCTGCGCGACGGCGACCAGGGCCGCTACGGCGGCCGCGGCGTGCTCAAGGCGGTCGAGAACATCAACACCGAGATCTCGGAAGCGGTGATGGGGCTGGAGGCCAACGAGCAGGCCTTCCTCGACCGCACGCTGATCGACCTCGACGGCACCGACAACAAGATGCGCCTGGGCGCCAACGCGATCCTGGCGGTGAGTCTGGCGGTGGCCAAGGCGGCGGCCGAGGAGGCGGGGCTGCCGCTGTACCGCTACTTCGGCGGCAGCGGCCGGATGCAGTTGCCGGTGCCGATGATGAACGTGATCAACGGCGGCGCCCACGCCAACAACAACCTCGACCTGCAGGAGCTGATGATCATCCCGGTCGGCGCACCGAGCTTCGCCGAGGCGGTGCGCTACGGCGCCGAGGTGTTCCACGCGCTGAAGAAGATCCTGCACGCCGCCGGCATGAGCACCGCGGTCGGCGACGAGGGCGGCTTCGCGCCGAACCTGAAGAGCCACGCGGCGGCGATCGAGCTGATCCTGCAGGCGATCGACCAGGCCGGCTACGAGGCCGGCCGCCAGATCGCCATCGGCCTGGATTGCGCGGCGAGCGAGTTCTACCGCGACGGCAAGTACCACCTCGCCGGCGAGAACCTGGTGCTCGATGCCCGCGGCCTCACCGACCTGCTGGCGACCTGGGCCGACCGCTACCCGATCCTGTCGATCGAGGACGGCATGCACGAGGGCGACTGGGACGGCTGGACGCACCTGACGCGCACCCTCGGCGGCAAGCTGCAACTGGTCGGCGACGACCTGTTCGTCACCAACACGCGCATCCTGCGCGAAGGCATCGCCAAGGGCGTCGCCAACTCGATCCTGATCAAGATCAACCAGATCGGCACCCTGACCGAGACCTTCGCCGCGATCGAGATGGCCAAGCGCGCCGGCTACACCGCGGTCGTGAGCCACCGCTCGGGCGAGACCGAGGACGCGACCATCGCCGACATCGCCGTCGGCACCAACGCCCTGCAGATCAAGACCGGCTCATTGAGCCGCTCGGACCGGATCGCCAAGTACAACCAGTTGCTGCGCATCGACGAAGACCTCGGCGAGATCGCCGGCTATCCGGGCCGCGATGCCTTCTACAACCTGCGTTGAACGGATCACGACCGGACCCCGCCGGCGGCTGCGATGCGCATCGTGCTCTACCTGCTGATCGCGCTGCTGCTGCTGATCCAGTGGCCGCTGTGGTTCGGCAAGGGTGGCTGGCTGCGGGTGGCCGAGTTGCAGCGCCAGCTCGAGGCGCAGCGCGCCAGCAACGCCGAAGTCGCCGCGCGCAACGCGGCGCTGGCGGCCGAGGTCGACAGCCTGCGCCACGGCCAGGAGGCGATCGAGGAGCGCGCGCGCATGAATCTCAACATGGTGCGCGCCGACGAGGTCTTCTTCCAGCGCAGCGAGGCGCCGGCCGCAGTCGATCCGCTGCGCACCTCGCGCTAGGCCGCCGCTTGCCGCCGCCTGGCGGCCATGGCCGTGGCGCCCAGGATCTGGGGTAATCCCGTGGTCGCGCTGACCCCGATCGGCTTGGGCCGGGCGCGCGATGGGACGATAATTGCCCGCTTTCGCCGGTGCGACCTCAGGGGTGGGCGCCGCCTGCGGCCGCGACGCACCGCGCCGCGAATCGCAGCGGGCCGCTCGGACCGGTAACAGCGCCAGACGACTTCGCGCGCGCCGCCGATTCGACCGCCACGCGGCGTGCGGCGCCGGCACGGTCGCCGCGGCGATCGCCACCAGCCACTCGAACAAGAGACGAATCCATGGAATTTTTCGCCACCCTCTGGCTCGGCATGCCAGTGTGGATCTGGTTGACCTTCATCGTCGTCGTGCTGGCGATCCTGGCCTTCGACCTCGGCGTCCTGCACCGCACCGCGCACGAGATCGGCGTGCGCGAGAGCCTGAACATGTCGGCCCTGTACATCGGGCTCGGCCTGCTGTGGTCGGTGGTCGTCTACTGGATCTACGTCAGCTACTCGGGCGCCGACTCGATCGATCCGCAGATCGCCGCCGCCGCCAGCGCCGAGGAGCGCGCCTGGACCGCGGTCAAGCTGTACATCACCGGCTACCTGGTCGAGAAAACGCTCGCCCTCGACAACGTGTTCGTGATCTCGATGATCTTCACCTACTTCGCGGTGCCGCGCGCCTACCAGCACCGGGTGCTGTTCTGGGGGATCATCGGCGTGCTCATCCTGCGCGCGATCATGATCGGGCTCGGTGCGGCGCTGGTGATGCAGTTCGCCTGGGTCATGTACTTCTTCGCCCTGATCCTGATCGCCACCGGCGTCAAGATGATCGTGATGATGGACAAGGCAGTCGAGATCGCCAACAACCCGGTGCTGAACTTCATGAGGAAGCGCCTGCGCGTGACCGACACCATGCGCGGCCAGAACTTCCTGGTGCGTGAGCCCGACCCGAAGACCGGCAAGGTCGTGCTCTGGGCGACTCCGCTGTTCCTGTGCCTGGTGCTGGTCGAGATCGCCGACCTGGTGTTCGCGATCGACTCGGTGCCGGCGATCTTCGCGATCACGCCGGACGCCTTCATCGTCTACACCAGCAACATCTTCGCCATCCTCGGCCTGCGCGCGCTGTACTTCGCGCTGGCCGCCGTCGTGCACCGCTTCCACTACCTGAAGTACGCACTGGCGATCGTGCTGATCTTCATCGGCGCCAAGATCTTCGTCGGCGACTGGATGTTCGACGGCAAGGTGCCGGCCTCGCTCAGCCTTGCGGTCACCGCCACCTTGCTGCTGAGCGGCATCTTCTACTCGCTGTGGCGCACGCGTAACGGCGCCTCGACCGCCGGCTCGTAGAGCGCGCTGCCGGCGCCGGCGGAGTTCAGCCCGGCAGTTCCGACTGGCGCGCGACGATGCGGCCGACGATGCCGTAGTCGACCGCCTCGGCCGCGCTCATCCAGTAGTCGCGGTCGATGTCCTCGCGCACGCGCTCGAGCGGCTGGCCGGTCTCTTTCGCGATCACGGCGGCGATGCGCTCGCGCATCTTGACGATCTCGCGCGCCTGGATCGCGATATCGGCCGCGGTGCCGCCGCTGCCGCCGCTCGGCTGGTGGATCAGGAAGCGCGTGTTCTCGGTGGCGAAGCGACGCTCTTTCGGCACCGCCAGATAGATGTGGGTGGCGGCGCTCGCGACCCAGCCGGTGCCGATCATGTTCACCGGCGCGCGGATGAAGCGCACCACGTCGTGGATCGCGTCGCCCGACTCGACATGGCCGCCGGGCGAGGAGATCAGCAGGTTGATCGGTGCCTCGGAATCGGCCGAGAGCGCGATCAGGCGGGTGATCACGCTGTTGGCCAGGCGCGAGTTGATCTCGCCGGCGATGACGATGAAGCGGGACTGGAACGCCTTCTGCTCCAGGAATTCGAGGCCCTTGTCGGCCGGTAGGTCGCGTTCAGCCATGTGGTGTGCGATTCGCAGCAAGGTGGCAGGACGGGGCGCAGTCTAAGGCGTTGCCGCGCAAGCGGCCGGCGCGGCGATGCCGGGCGTCAGACCCTTCGGCCGAGGACCTCGACCCGATGCCAGACGAGGCGCTCAGAGGTGAGGCTGCCGCACGTCGTCGCGGCTTCGCGCCCACAGTTCCAGCGGAGTGCCGACCGTGCTGCACAGATGTCGTCGCGCCGTCTCGGCGGTGACGCGGCTGGCGAACGAGATCGACTGCGCATAGCACTGGCCCGCGAGCCGGTACAGCCAGGTCCGCCGGCGCACGATCACTGCGGTTCCTCGACGGCAGCGAGGGCAAGGTCGGCGAGTTGCTTGCGGCGCTTGCTGCCGTTGCGGCCGGTCAGCAGCGCGCTGATGCGACGGTCGAGCGTCGCCCCCGCGGCCACCTCGATGCGGCCGATCGTTCTCTGGCGATCGAGGTTCTCGAGCAGACTCAGCAATTGCTCCTGGCTGAGGGTCTGCAGCCTGTCGTCGGTCCAGTCGATGCGCATCGGCGCGTGGAAAACGGGCTGGACTGCACTTCCTGACTTGCGCGCCATGGCGTTCCTTTCGTTGCCGTCCACAACATTGTGGCAGGCGGCCTCGCTGCCCAGGCGCGCTGCGCAAGCCGCTTCAACTCCCCCGGTTCATCGCGCGCCGCGACGATTGCCCCCGACGGTACCGTGAGCCTGGTCTGGATCTGCCGGCCGATCGCCGGACGGCCGAGAATGCCGCCAGCGAGCGGCCTCCAGGTCGTACGTTCCGAAGTCTGCAAGAATGCCCCAGATGATCGACGCCGGGGCGCCGATATCGAGGGCCGTCGCAATCCGCGGCAGCGACGCAGCGGAGGTCCCGCAGCGCGTCTGTCGGCGACCTTCCTGCGCCGACGCGCACGACGTTGCGAATCGAATGCGGCGCCGCAATTTCAAGTGTCCGCTGAAGAAAACAAATCGTTCGACAGCCGGCGCGAAAGCGCGTACAGTCCGTTTGCTTGCGTAAAAGGCTCGTCTTTCCTCAGGTTCTCTCAGGCCCGTCACGACCGATCGTGACGGCGCATCGCGGGTTTTCCAGGTTCGCGTTTCTTGATCGTCGGCTCGCCGCGGGGCGTTCTCGCGGCTGATTACTACTTCTCATTGACCTTTCAAGGAACGAGAAAATGGCATTAGGCACAGTCAAGTGGTTCAACGACGCCAAAGGGTTCGGATTCATCACTCCCGAGGACGGCGGCAAGGATCTGTTCGCGCACTTCTCCGAAATCCAGGCCGGCGGCTTCAAGTCGCTTGCCGAGGGACAGCGCGTCGAGTTCGTCGTCAAGCAAGGCGCCAAGGGTCCGCAGGCGGCTGAAATCAAGATCATCTGACGACGGTCGAACCAGGGCGCGGCCCCGCGCCGCGTCTCCTCCACCCTCGGCGCCGCGAAGCGTGCGGCGCCGGGAATCGATGCACGGTCGCCGGGCGCCGTGCTTCCCGAAGGGGGCCGGCCGGTGCCGGCTTCGACTCGACCCATCCTGTTGTCCGGAGGATTCGCCTTGGCGAAGGAAGAACACATCGAAATGAACGGCGTCGTCGACGAAGTACTGCCCGACAGCCGTTATCGCGTCACCTTGGACAACGGTCACGCACTGGTCGCGTATTCCGCTGGCAAGATGCGCAAGCACCACATTCGCATCCTCGCGGGCGACAAGGTTGCGCTCGAACTGTCGCCCTACGACCTCAGCAAGGGGCGAATCACCTTCCGCCACATCGAGAACAAGCGGCCGGCCGCGCCGCACAAGCACGGGCGCTGATCGCCGGCCGATCGCCGGCTCGCGTGCAGGCTCGCGCCTGCGGTCTGTACCGAGCGCGCCTGGACAGCGCCGTCACTTGCTGAGCAGGCGCATCGCGCGGGTCAGGCCGTCGAGCGTGAGTGGGAACATGCGACCGCCGACGATCTGATCGACGATCGAGATCGACTGCCGGTACTGCCACAGCCCTTCCGGCTCGGGATTGATCCAGACGTGCTTCGGGAAATGCTGGGCGAAGCGCTGCAACCAGACCGCGCCGGCTTGCGCATTGTCGTGCTCGACGCTGCCGCCCGGCTGCAGGATCTCGTACGGGCTCATCGTGGCGTCGCCGACGAACACCAGCCGCCAGTCCGGGTTGTACTTGCGCAGCACGTCCCAGGTGTCGAACTTCTCGGCCAAGCGACGCCGGTTGTTGCGCCACAGCCGCTCGTAGACGCAGTTGTGGAAGTAGTAGAACTCGAGGTGCTTCAGTTCGCTCCTGGCGGCCGAAAACAGCTCCTCGACGCGCCTGATGTGCTCGTCCATCGTGCCGCCGACGTCCAGCAGCATCAGCACCTTCACCGCGTTGTGCCGCTGCGCCACCATCTTGATCTCGAGCCAGCCGGCATTGCGTGCGGTGCTGGCGATCGTGTCGGGCAGGTCGAGTTCCAGCTCGGCGCCCTGGCGTGCGAAGCGCCGTAGCCGGCGCAGCGCGACCTTGATGTTGCGGGTGCCGAGCTCGACTTCGTCGTCGTAGTCGCGGTAGCTGCGGGCCTCCCAGACCTTGGCCGCGCTGCGGCCGCCGGCCGACTCCCCGCCGACGCGGATGCCGGCCGGATTGCGGCCGCCGGCGCCGAACGGCGAGGTGCCGCCGGTGCCGATCCATCTGTTGCCGCCGTGGTGCGCGCCGTCCTGCTCGTGCAGCCGTTCGCGGAACTGCGCCAGCAACCGGTCGAAGCCGAGGGCCTCGAGTCCGGCCAGTTCCTCGGCCGAGAACTCGCGCTGCAGCAGTTCCCTGAACCAGTGGTCCGGAATTTCCTTGGTGATGTCGAGCTGCGTGCGCACGCCGTGGAAGAACTCGCCGAAGGCGCGATCGAACTTGTCGTAGTGCGCTTCGTCCTTGACGAAGGTCGCCCGCGACAGGAAGTAGAAGTCGTCGATCGAAGGGCCGATCACTTCCTTCTTCAGCGCCTGCAGCAGCGTCAGCAACTCGTTGATCGATACCGGCAGCCGCGCCGCGCGCAGGTGGTAGAAGAAGTTGATCAGCATGGCGCGTCGGGCGCGAGCTTACCTGTGCAGGACCGGTTGTGTCCGACGATGCGATCGCGACGGCGCAGGATTGCGCACCGCCGCGTCGTCGACGCGCGCGGCGGCGGGCGGCGTCACCCCGAGGCCGCTTCGTCTCCTCGATCTTCTGGCGCCGGACTTCGCGTGGTAGGCGCCGGTGATCGGCTCGACCTCGTCCGGAATGTTCGCGGCGATCAGATCGGCCAAACGCCGGACCGTCGATTCACGCGGAAAGCTGTGGCGCCAGACGATGCCGATCGTGCGCTTGGCGGTCGGCGCCGCCAGCGGCCGGATCTGCACCAGCGTTTCCGGGATCGAGCCGACGCCAGGCAGCGTCGCAAGCTTCGGCAGCAGGGTGCAACCGACGCCCGCGGCCACCATCTGGCGCAGCGTCTCCAGGCTGGTCGCCTTCAGTTCCTCGCGCTCGACCGAGGCCACGGCGCCGCAGATCGCCAGCGCCTGCTCGCGCATGCAGTGGCCGTCCTCGAGCAGCAGCACGTTCTCCCGGCTCAGGTCCGCTTCGGTGATCTGCGCCTTGGCCGTCAGCGGATGACCGGCCGGCAAGGCGGCCACGAACGGCTCCCGGAACAACGGCAGCGCCTCGACGCCCTCGCTGCGCAGCGGCAGCGCAAGCAGCAGCGCGTCGAGGCCGCCGTGCAGCAAGCGTTCGAGCAGGTTGGGCGTGAGGTCCTCGCGCAGCAGCAGATGCAGCTTCGGAAAACTGTCGCGGATCGGTGGCAGCAACGACGGCATCAGATACGGACCCAGCGTCGGGATCACGCCCAGGCGCAGCGGGCCGTTCATCGGATCGTGGCCCTCGCGCGCGATCTGCCGGATCTGCTCGACGACCTCGAGGACCAGCCGCGCCCGGTCGATGACCTTCGCCCCGATCGGCGTCGGCAGCAGCAGGTGCTTGTTGCGGTCGAACAGCGTGACGCCGAGATACTCCTCGAGCTTCTTCAGTTGTGCGCTCAGGGTCGGCTGGCAGACGTTGCAGGCATCGGCGGCCCGCGCAAAGTGGCCCTTGTCCGCCAGCGCCACCAGATAGCGCAGTTCCTGCAGGGTCATGATCGTCCTCGTCGCGTGATTCGAACCGAGCCTGGGAGATCGCGCAAGACAACCCGCGCGGCCGAACGCCGACGTTCGCGCGCGTCAACCGTACTCCATCGCCGCCGCACGCTCAAGCGCAGAAGCGTCGGACCGGTCGATTGGTCGTGTCGATATCCGATATCGAAATCCACCACCGAGACCGCGCGACCGGCGCCACGCCTGGGAACCGGACAGGTGGCCGCACATTGACCGATTCGATCTCGAGCATCCGAAGGCACAGACGCGTTCGTCGATGACCGAGATGGACACAATCAATTTGTCAGCCGGCCAACGCGCTGCCTAGCATGGCCTCGCTTCGCGACGAACCGGCCGGACGCTGTCCGAGCGGCTCGGCGCCCAACACACCAGTCGGGGCGATCATGAACGTGCGGCGGATCCCGGGTCTGCGAATGCTCGCCGGACTCCTGGCGCTGGCGGGGCTGGCGGCCCCTGCGGCGTTCGCCTACGAAGTCGTCACTGTGGCCGGCGGCGGCGGCATCGAGGGCAAGGTCGTGTTCACCGGCGAGGTGCCGATCCGCAAGATCATTCCCACCAAGGATCGCGAGATCTGCGGTGCACCGCGCGACGAACCGCAGATCCTCGTCGGCGCCGACAAGGGCGTGCAGGACGCGGTCGTATGGCTGAAGGGCGTGACCCGCGGCAAGGCCTGGGGCCCGCCGGACAAGGTGCCGGTGCTCGACCAGGAGAAGTGCATCTTCAGGCCCAACGTGCAAGTGATCCGGCCCGGCAAGATCGTGATCGCGAACTCCGACCCGATCCTGCACAACACCGCCGGCTTCTACGGCCGCCGCGCGGCGTTCAATCACGCGCTGCCCGACAAGGGGATGAAGGTCACCAGCGAGTTGCCGCGTCCGGGCATGGTGCGCGTCGAGTGCGATGCGCACGGCTGGATGCGTGCCGACATCTACGTCGCCGACAGCCCGTATTACGCGCTGACCCGAGCCGACGGCGGTTTCCGCATCACCGAGATACCGCCCGGCAGCTACACACTGGTCGTATGGCAGCGGCACGTCGGCGAGACCGAAGTGCCGGTCGCCGTGAAGAGCGGCGAAACGGTGAAGCTGTCGATCGATCTGAGAAAGAAATAGACCGACGAACCAGTCCGGCTGCCTCGTGCAACCGGCGCAGCCAGAGGAGCGGACGAGATGACGACACGCGACCAGTTGCGGCGCGAGATGGATCGCACGCTGCGGGCGCAGGGCGAACGGCCCGGCCGCGGAACGGTGATCACGCGGCGCGCTTTCCTGCACAAGTCGCTGCGCTACGGCACCGCGAGCGCGGCGGCGTGCGGCTTCTTTCCCCTGATCAACACGCTCGACGTGGCGTACGCGCAGACCGGACAGAGCTTCCGCTTCGCCTGGGTGTCGGACACGCACCTGTATCCGAGGGAGTTGAACACGCGCTTCGTCGACAAGACGGTACGCGCGTTCCGCGAGGTGCAGGCGATGAACCCGCCGGCCGACTTCCTGATCTTCGGCGGCGATCTCGCCCAGCTCGGTGACCCGGTGGAACTGAGGCTCGGCGCCGAACTGCTGAAGGAGGTGAAGATCCGCAAGCTCTACATTCCCGGCGAGCACGACTGGTATCTCGACATGGGCGCGACGTGGAACAAGATGTTCGGCGCCTCGCCGTGGACCTTCGATCACAAGGGCGTGCGCGTGATCGGGCTCGACACGATCAGCCACGCGCCCGACTTCTGGACCCGGCGCAAGATGAGCCCGAAGGAACGCATGGGGCACATGGCGACCCTCGACGGCACCCTCGGTGGCGCCTGGTCGGCCGTCGGCGACAAGCAGTTGCCCTGGCTGTCCAGCACCTTGTCCGACTGGCCGAAGGACCGGCCGGTGCTGCTGTTCACCCATACGCCGCTGTACGAGTACTACCCGCCGTGGAACTTCTGGATCCGCGACTGGCGCGACGCGCACGAGATCCTGAAGCCGTTCACCAACGTCACCAACGTGCACGGCCACACGCACCAGGTCCTTTACAACGAGATCGGCCGCGTGCGTTCGATCGGCATGCTGGCCACCTCGTGGCCGTGGCCGTACGCGCCCGAAGGCGTGCCGATCCTGACCAGACCGATGATCCGCGCCGATCCCGGCGATCCCTTCGACGGCGTCGGCTGGAGCCAGTTGACGATGAACGCCAACGGTCGCGTCGACAACGAATACCGGATGTGGCGCAAGCACATCTTCGCCGACAAGGACTGGGACTCGGGTACCGGCGACAACCGCAACCAGGTCCTCAGCCCGCGCATCGCCGATCGGATCTAGGTCCTGCCCAGCACAGCGCCAGGAGCGACAACCATGAAAAGCAGAGCACTCCGTTATCTGGTGGTGGCGGCGACGGCGGCCGGGGCGCTCGCCCTGCTGGCCGACCTCGAACGGGCGTATGCGCACAGGGAGCCGCATACGCTGGAGCAGTTGAAGCTGTTCGATGACATCTTCATGGAACAGGTGCGCCTGGGAGATGTGCTGTTTCACGGCGACGCCGCGACCGAGAAGAAGATGGGTGTGAAACTGTCGAACACCGGCATGGCCTGCGCGATGTGCCATCCGTTCACGTCGGACGTGCATCCGCACGAGTTCCCGAAGTTCCAGGAACAGATGAACGAGTTCGCGACCCTGCGCGACATGATCAACTGGTGCATCGAGAAGCCGAACGAGGGCGAGAAGATCGACGTCAACAGCCCGGCGATGAAGGCGCTCGAGGCTTACATCTACTGGTCGCACCGGAACACCAAGCTCGATCCGGGCCGGCACTGAGAAGATGGCCAGCGCAGGGACCGCGCCGGGGACCGCAGGGTTCCCCGACCTCGACTCGCTGATCGACCGCGAACTGATCCTGAAATGGACCTACTGGGGTCTGTTCTGGCTGCTGTTCACGCCGAGCATCGGCGTCACCATCTCGACGCTGTTCAACTACCCGGACTACCTGGGTACCTCCGAGTACCTGACGTTCGGCCGGCTGCGGCCGATGCACGTGAACGGCGTGATCTTCGGTGCCTTCTCCACGCTGTTCATCGCACTGTGTTACTACCTGCTGCCGCGGCTGTGCGGCGTGAAGATCTGGAAGGGCGAGTGGGGCCACTGGCTGGTGTGGGCGTGGAACCTGACGCTGGCCGCCGGCATGGCGTCGCTCGCGCTCGGCTACAACCAGGGGCTGGAGGCCGGCGAGTTCCCGCTGGCGATCGACGCCTTGATCTTCGTGGTGCTGGCGATCACCACCGTGCAGTTCCTGATGACGATCGCACGGCGCCGCGAGCCGCAGCTGTACGTCGCGGTCTGGTATCTGATCGGCGCTTTCGTGTGGACGGTGATCAACCTGGTCCTCGGCAGCTTCATCCTGCCGTATGCGATCAGCGGCATCAACAGCGCCGCCTGGCACGGACTGTTCATCCACTACATCGTCGGCCTGTGGATCACGCCGGCCGGCTACGTGCTGATCTACTACTTCCTGCCGGCGAGCGTGAAGAACCCGATGTACAGCCACAAGCTGTCGCTGGTCGGGTTCTGGTCGTTGGCGCTGTTCTACCCGTTCGTCGGCATCCATCACTACCTGTACAGCCCGATCGCCGACTGGGCCGAGACGCTGGCGATCATCACCTCGATGCTGCTGATCGTGCCGGTGTGGACGGTGCTGCAGAACTTCTTCGGCACGATGATCGGGCGCTGGCAGGAGTTCGGCCGCAACCTGCCGGCCAAGTTCTTCATCATGGGCTCGCTGATGTACCTGGTCGGCTGCTTCCAGGGCTCGACCGAAGCGCTGCGGTTGATCCAGCAGCCGACGCACTTCAGCGACTTCGTGATCTCGCACTCGCACCTGACGGTGTTCGGCACCTTCGTCGTCTGGGCGGTCGGCGGCGTGCTGTACGTGCTGCCGCGCCTGGTCGAGCGGCCGCTGTGGTCGTTCAAGCTCGGCAACTGGTCGTTCTGGCTGATCACCTTCGGCATCACGGTGATGGGGCTGGATCTGACGATGGCCGGGTTGCAGCAGGGCCACATGCTGATGGCCGGCGCGGAATGGGTCGATTCGCTGGTCGCGATCCGGCCGTACTGGCTGGTGCGAACGATCGCCGGCATTTCGATGGACATCGGCTTGTCGCTGCTC
>Ga0208100_100039_pt1 | contig 61465 bp, 57 predicted proteins | sample SubbioR11_8A_Aug_FD_184817 | JGI IMG/M metagenome (GOLD analysis project Ga0208100, IMG submission 184817) | Serpentinite rock and fluid subsurface biosphere microbial communities from McLaughlin Reserve, California, USA - CR11_8A_Aug (SPAdes) | ecosystem: Environmental > Terrestrial > Deep... | reverse complement strand
CATTATGAAAAGCTGATGCGACATCTTTACAGTTCACACCGAGGTTTCATGAGGGCACTTTAGATAATGTACAGCTTTCGATAAGCGTTATTATCTAAAGCATTACATAATATCGATATGCCTTTAGAAGACATCTTTATCGCACGCATGGGAGGGGAAGGATATGCCTTTAAGCAAGTTTTGGCCGAATAAGACTCTCCTTTGGAAAGACTGGCGCCTAACTTTGCCGGTGTTTCTGATATGGACCTCCTTTGTCACCTTCATCAGCACCCTCACGTTTGTCTATCACCTCGTGAGCTACCGCGCGGGGGGGTGGGCGTGGACCGGCGAGTACTGGCACGGCTTTAGGGAGGTTTACCGCCTGCTAGAGAGCAGTGGGGGATTAGCAGGTAATGCAATGGTCATGTTAGCAATTGGCCTAGGCGCTGTCTCGCTCGGCCTTGAGCGCCAGAGGGGAACCTTGTCCCTACTCGTCAGCATGCCCTACGCGCGGCGCGAGATTTTCCTGAGCAAAACTTTGGTCGGGCTTGGCCAGATCGGCCTGCCCTTTATCGCTAACGCAGTCTTAATGACTTTGCTCCTGTGGGCAAATCGCGGCGTCAACTTTCCATTTGACGCAAACACAATCTGGAGCTGGGCGGTGCACTCCGTACTGGTTTTGACTTTTGTGCTGTGCATTACGCTACTTGCTTCCACGGTGAGCGGTAAGGGCGCGGCATTCTTGGCGCTTGTTCTTCTCTTCTTCCCTATTGGTATGAACATGTTGGTGGAAATGAACGCTATGCAGTGGGAGGTAGCGGGCCTCGTATCGCGCGGCCAAGGGCTGTATCGGTACTGGTCTGACCTAGCACTCGATGCTGCAATGTACCTCACAGTACCCACTTGGCTAATAGATTTTCCAAGCGTAGTCGCCGCTAATTCTACAGCCTTTGTCGAAGGAAACGTTGTCGAGTGGGATTTCGCCAACCGCGTATGGGCTTTTCTGCGCGAGCACACCTATATCTTGTACTTAGGACTAGTGGGGCTTAGCCTTGGTGCGTATGCCTTGGCGCAGAGGTGGTTCGCGCGCAATCAGCTTGAATTTGACGGCGAGCTTTTGGTATTGCCTAGCCTTAGGCCGCTTATAGCCACAGGATTTACCGTCTGCAGCGCAATGCTTGGCGGTGCTGTGTTGCCCGCACTGTTCCGTAGCGGGGGGTCCATGCAATTAGCCGTCATTTTGCTGTCCTATGCTGGTAGTGCGGCTATGGCGTGGATGCTGGTTACCCGTTTTCTGCATCCCAGCGAGGGCACGCGGGAAAAAAGTACAACGACGCTATTAGCGATGCCACTAACGACACTACTCCTGATAGGCGTTGTGTCGGTGGCGATAGTGCTTGTGGCTACGCTTGGAATGCCTATGTTTGGAGGGCCTGGGCAACTCTCCGACGCGCAGGTTGTCCCGTTAATGGCGCTGGCGGAGGCAGTCATGGAGAGGCGCACTGCAGCCCTAGTGGTGGATGATGCTGCACCGCTGGTAGCGCTAAGTAATGAACTGGCTTACGAATCGCCGGAGCTATTTAGCCGTGAGCAAGCCCTAATCGCGAAACTTGCGGCGCATCGCGAAGCACTGCGCCAGCAGGGCGAAACATACATTCGCAGTGAAACAAATCTGGTTTTCGTGAGTTTTGGCGTCGCGCAAAATACCGCCACAATCGTGGCGGTAGAGAGGGGCAAACTGTATTATGCCGCAGTTTTACCCGGGCAACCGGAGTATATGGCTTGGGAAGCGGAAAGGGTATTCGTTTTCGTGAAGCAAGACGCGGTTTGGGAATTGACTGAGATCGGAGTAGTGGGCAAAGGGCTGCCGCCAAATGAGCCAGGGGGTCAGTGAACAATTGATTCAATCATCTCCACAACCCGTTCCGGGTCTTCTGGCGTAAATATTACGGGGCGTTTATTCTTGAGTAGCAATATCACGGCTGGGTCATGGAGATGACTGGCAACTACGTCTACCCAGCCATACAACTCATGCGAGTAAAGCCCTACCTCGTAGTCTGGTGTGCCGATTGCCCACCATCCGAAGCCTAGAGACGAAAGGTCCGTAAACACGGCTGCACAACTGATTTCGTCGTAGGCAATATGTCGTCTCCGCAAAGCTGAACGCAGGAAGATGCCATTTTCTCGAAGCTCATAGGATAGATACCCCGGCAAATAAAGGTATATCGCGCTTGCGACAAGTACGAAAAGAGGAACATCCACGATTCCGCGCAAACCACGTGGACGCCCCATCATTACCCACTCGAGGACAACGAGCACTCCGATTATTATACCCAGCACTACCACGCGCTGAAGTAATTTCAGATGGCTTCGGGGATTTTCTTGCTTAGCTAATGGCACTGGTAAGACCAAGCCTTGCTTTGCCATTGTCATCACCTTCCTCTTGAACATTAGTGCAATATGCCGAGGTGCAGTTCATAGCTACCAACTCTTTTGATTTCGACAGCCTTCAACTTATCGTACTCAGAGAGCAGTAATCTTTGTTCTCTTTTTTCGCTATGGTTTCGGCTACCGCAAGTGCCTCTTTGAGATGCACTTGCTTTTGAGTTGCTTCGCCGCACACCGCGTACGCCCTCGCTAACGCCTCATGAGCGAAAGCTAAGTCAAAATCACCGATGTTTTCAGCCACGCACATGTTCAAGCAGTGTCGGGCGTGATAGAGTGCGCTTTCGCCCATTCCCGCTAACGCGTAGACGCGCGCTATCTGCCATTCTCCTCTCAGAAAGTGGAGCGGCGTGCCAATTTCTCCCCAGTGAAAGCGTGAGGCGTGCACCATATGGATCATCATCCATAAAGCGCCTCCTCTATGTTTCTAGCTAAAGTATAGCAAGATTATGCTGGAAATGTAAGTGCGAATTACCTCTTCGCACGCTGGGAGAGAGGGGAGAGTCCTTTGGTTCGCCGAAACAATCATATCGGAGTAGTCTACAGCACCAAAGAAAACAGCATCTATGCTTAGTACGCGCCAACTTATAGCAGTTCACTGGTACTCCCCGCAGCCGGATGCGCTATTGCTCGAATCAGCGCGTTAGTGTGTTCGTCGTGCACTCCCTAACGACGCAAATCCGAGCAACGGTCGCCTTTGTAGCGGAAGCGCGCGTTTTGCTAGGCACCCTGAGGGAATTTCGATATACTAAAGAGGTTAGCGAGGAGGGGCTCTTGTGGGAGCATTGTTCGAATACGGCGCACGCATCAAGGCTTTCAGCCGTAACGCCAGGCTCTTTCTTTTGGCGGGGCTACTTGGGGCACTGTATCAGCAGGTGTACGGCGTGCTGGGCAATTTGTTTTTGCTCGAAGCGGGCTTAAACGCCGATTTTCTCGGCCTGATGATAGCAGTTTCCTCGGTGAGCAATGCGGTTTTCGCCTTGCCTGCGGGCATGCTCAGTGATCGTTTTGGACGTAAGCGCGTCGTGATTTCAGGGGCTTTTCTAGCTATCGCGGGGCAGCTTATTTTAGTTCTCTGGCCTACCCCAAGCCTTGCCCTTCTCTCGGCATTAATCGCCGGCGCGGGCGGAGCGGTCTTGATGGTTTCGACATCACCCTTTCTGGCGGAGAACAGCACTGCGGAAGAGCGGGCGCATCTTTTTAGCGTAAACGCCGCTACCTGGACCGTAAGTGGTGTTATCGGCAGCTTTCTCGGGGGAGCTCTACCGCTAATGTGGGCCCGCATAATGGAGAGTGCCCCAGACTCGTTAATCGCCTATCGCCTAACTCTATTTACGGCACTAATCTTACTTGCTGTTGCTGTTGTCCCATATTATGCTCTAGAGGAAAGGCGCGAACCAAAGCGAGCGACACATCGCGAAAAAATGCGACTTGTGCTGCCCTCGCGTGAGTTAATGGTAAGGCTGCTTGTGCCTGAAATCATACTTGGGTTCGGGGCGGGCATGATTATTCCTTTTCTCAATGTCTATTTTGCCCGTCAGCTCGGAGCGTCGGCAGCGCAGATAGGCAGCATCTTTTCGGTGATGTCGCTTGTGACGACTGTTGCTTTGCTTTGTGCCCCCTTGCTCGAGGGAAAGTACGGCACGGTTAAAGCTGCCGTCTACACGCGTATCCTATCGGTACCCTTGCTTTTGACCATTGCCCTGACCAATACCTTGTGGATTGGCGCAGTGGCGGCGTGGTTTCGTTCCGCTCTGATGAACGCGAGTATGCCGCTAGTGAGCAAATTCAATATGGAGGTGGCAGGCCCCGGCGAACGTGCTACGCTCAGTAGTCTGGTCGGCATGACGTGGACTGTGGGGTGGGCGCTGGGCGCACGCCTAGGTGGACGATGGATGGAGACCCACGGCTACAACTTTCCCTATTTTTTCACGGCGGCGTTATATGTGATTAGTGCTTTTGTTTTTTACTATTTCTGTTTGCCCCTAGAGGAGAAGTTGCAGAGCAAAGGGTAAAAGCGAGGTGGTACAGTGTCCGTTCTGGTGGTTAAAGATATTACGACCTACTATTTCGACAAGCTGGTGCTGGACCGTGTAAATTTCGCGATTAGTGCCAAAGAGAAGGTAGCTCTGTTAGGGAGCAACGGCTGTGGCAAAACGACGCTCTTGAAAGTCATCAGCGGAAAACTGAAGCCTGACGAGGGCGCAATTACGTTGCACGGCGGCGCAAAAACGCACTATCTCGCGCAGGACCCTGATTTGCCGGTGGGGAAAAGTCTTGAAGAAGCGGTAACAGGCGTGTTTGCGGGCATCAAGCAGCTCGAGGGGGAAGTGCGCGCGCTAGAAGCACAGATGAGCAACACGGGACAGCTCGACAAGCTCTTGCGCCGCTATGGAGAGCTGACGCAGCAGTTCGAAGCGGCGGGGGGATACGAGCTTGGTTTCAAAGTTCGCTCGGTCTTGTTTGGGCTGGGCTTTACAGAAAAAGACCTTGCCCTCTCCACCGAGCAGCTCAGCGGAGGACAAAAGGTGCGGGCGGCCTTAGCCAAGGCTTTACTCGAGGAGCCCGAAGTATTGCTGCTTGACGAGCCGACGAACCACCTTGATTTAAGCGCAGTGGAATGGCTAGAGGGCTTTTTGCCCTCATACCGGGGAGCGGTAGTAGTTGTTAGCCACGACCGTCATTTCTTGGACCGGGTGGTGACGCGCTGCCTAGAGTTAGAACATCACCACATTGCCGACTACCCCGGCAATTTCAGTAAATACCGCGCTCTTAAAGCGGAACGCCTTTCGCTCATTGGTGCAGTCTACGAGCGGGAACAAGCGGAAATGCAGCGCATGAAGCAATTGATCAACCGCTTTCGTGCCGGTACGCGCTCGACTACCGCCAAGAGCTGGGAAAAAAGACTGGAGCGCATGAGCCATCGCGCCGTAGTCAAAACACAGGGCAAAACGAGCCTAAAGCTGCACATTGGAGAGCACAAGCGCAGCGGTCGGGACGTCTTAGAAGTGAGTGATGTTCAAGTTGGCTACGATGAAAGAATGCTGTTCGCGCCCTTCTCGGCACAGGTGCGCCGCGGCGAGCGAATCGCTCTGCTCGGGCCAAACGGCAGCGGCAAAACCTCGCTGCTCCGTGCCCTAGTAGGCGAGATTCCTCATCGCGGCAAGCTGCGTTGGGGCGCAGGGGTGAGCGTGGGGTATTTTGATCAAGAATTGCGGCTTAGCGGCACTGCCCACTCGGTGCTCGAAGAGATTTCGCTGAACTTTCCCCACCTAACTGAACGGGAAGCGAGAGACTGTCTCGCGGGCTTTCTTTTTAGGGGCGACATGGTGTTTCAGAGCGTGGGCACATTGTCGGGAGGGGAGCGCAACCGCCTGAGTCTAGCTAAACTTCTGCTATCGCCGGCGAATGTGTTGGTGCTTGACGAACCCACGAACCACTTAGACATCGAAAGCAGGGAAGTGTTAGAACGTGCGCTTCTAGGGTACACGGGTGTCATTTTGTTTGTTTCGCATGACCGGTACTTTCTTAGCAATGTAGCTACCCGTGTCTGGCAGTTTGCCGACAAAAAGATTATCGACCACCGACAAAACTATAGCGACTGGCGACAAAGCTTGCCGGTGCCCAAAGGGCGCAGCGTTATAGCTACACCCAAAAGTCAGGATGCCAAGCGCAAGTCTTCGAACATCGATGCTCTAGAGAACGAAATAACGCGGTTAGAGCAGGAGAAGGTCGCCCAAGAGGATTTGATGGCGAAAGCGGAATTTCTCAAGCAAAAAGACGGCGGCCGCGACGCTATCGCGCGCTATATGTGGGTTTGCTCGCGCCTCAAAGAGCTGTATGCGCAATGGGAGCGCGAAAGTGACGGTTGACGGTTGACGGTTGACGAGCGACGACCAGCGAGGAGGCAAGTATGGATATAGAAAAGATCATGGCGTGGAGCTAAACTTTCCCCTCAGCCGCCGCGAACTCGAGGCCCGTATTGCCCGGACGGACGCCTTCTTTGCGCTCTGGGAAGCAGAGGAGCGGGGCGAATTGACGCACATGAAGTCTAGGTTGGGGATGAACTGGCATGAAAGCCTGTCTGCTGTACTGGGTGAAGCGAGAAAAAGTCTATGGTGAGAAGTGCCGGAACTGAACATATGGAAGGTGAGAAGCATGGGTAAAGTTACGGGTAGAGTGGGCGGGATCATCGGAGGGCTTGATGTTGACTGTTATGTATCATCGGGGAGCGTTGAAGGGCGTATCGGCGGATTGTCCCGGGGTGCAGATGTTAAGTTTGTAATCAGTCAGCATGGCCTTATTACAGGGCGTATGGGTGGTGGAATACTTGGGCAGGACGTGCGCCTAAGGTTTACCGAGGAAGAGATTAGCGGCCGGGTGGGAGGGGATATCGTAGGTGCGGATGTCGCTCTCAAAGTTTCAGGCTACGAGGTCGGTGGCAGAGTAGGTGGGGATGTTATAGGGTTTAGTTGTAGGCTTATATACAACCCTAATGGCGGGGAACTGCGTGGTCGGTTGGGGGGAGAGTTTAGCGGGCACGATGTCAACCTTGTAGTCTCAGACTGTCCGCTGGTTGTAGCTGCGCTAATTGCTGCCTTAACATATAATTACTACCTTTCTACGCGGAGCTCAAAAAGGGGCTCAGGTTTGAATCCTTAACCGCCAGAGGGGGTCGCATGTCGGCGGTCGGCGCTCCTTGGGGTGTGACGCAGACAACGTAGTCTTCGCGCTTGCGGCGACTCCATTCTAACAAGAGGGCTTTTTCATCCGCAGTGAGTTCACTATCAGTAGCGCTGATGTAGGACCCAAACAATGCCGGGTTGTTCCAGAGGATGCTTCGCAGACGAAAAGTGCGTCGTGCTTCCCAGAGGGCGGGATGGTCGACGCTGGGAACTGCATCGAAAACCCGGTGGTGGGTATTTACATGTCCATCTTTTCCTAGGTACATTCAATCACCCCATGTACAATAGTCGAAGTATTGACGATGCGGGATACTTCCTTTGTTCCGCACTGAAGGAGTTGGTACGCACATGATGAAACTAAGCCTGATGCACAAAGTGGTCGCGACCATAGACAAGGATTATCGCTCACCAATATTGTCGGCGGTCGGTGCTCCTTGGGGGTGTGACCCGGACAAAGTCTATTTCTGGCGGGCGAGTGCCAACTTTGCTTGCATCACCGCCGTAGGGGACCAACGTGTCTTTCTGCGCTTTAATAGCATCACTGAAAGGACCCCTCAACTTGTAGAGGCTGAGGTAGAGGTTCTAAGTACTTTAGCTAAACTAGGTTTGAGTGTTAACGCCCCGGTCAAATCCGTGTCCGGCAGGTATGTCGAGGTTGTCGCGACGGAGTGGGGAGCCTACGTAGCCGTCGCTTTCACCCGCCTTACCGGAAAGCACATTGACTCAAGTGACATGGCCCCGGAACAGCTAAGGGCGTGGGGGGCAGAGCTGGCCAAGTTGCACAATGTCTCGGGGAAGCTTCCCAGTGTTTTTGTGGAACAGCGTCCTTCCTGGGTCGATTTACTGGATTTTGCAGCTCCGTTCGCCCTAGAGGAAGAGATTAAGGCAGAATTACAAGCTGTGAGAGAAGACCTAGCCAATCTTCCCCAGAACACACAGAACTATGGCCTAATCCACTTCGACTTTGAGTCAGACAACTTAGTGTGGGAAGACGGCAGAATTTCCGTCCTCGATTTTGATGACTCTGCCCGAATGTGGTACGCCGCCGACATCGTTTTCGCAGTCCGGGATTTCTTCAAGGGTCAGACAATAGATGTGCGGGACTCGCGCTTTCAGCTCTTTATTGAAGGTTACCGCTCCGAGCGCACCCTAGACGACTCCGAGCTCATGCGCATGCCTCTCTACGTTCGCTTCCACCGCCTGTTCTTTATCGCCAGATTAAGGCTCTGCCTCGACATTGACATAAACAACCGCGACTTGCCCGATTGGCTCATTAACCTCTACCGCAAGCTCTCTTGCCGCGTGGAGCAATACATAGCAGACATCCGTGCGGGTCAAATCATCTGTAACTAGCGGAGTTGCGCCTCTGTGGTGGGCGTGAAAAAAGGGCTGCCGGTGCGCTTCTACTCCGCTCTGCACGGTAGGCTTCAAGCCCTCCGGGTACCCATCTACAAACAACTCAATATACCTCTCGAAAGTGACGTGTTCTCCGCGAACACGGCCGTCAGGCCAATGTGGGTCCGTTCGTTTCACTTTCACTTCATTGACAGTCTTCGATTTGGCAATTATAATGGTCATATCGAATTCTTTAGATGTGAGGTGGCGGGTATGACAGACTACACACAGCATGCAAAAGTGTTCAAAGCATTAAGCGAGCCCAAGCGAGCCATGATTGTAGAGATGCTTTCCTGCGGGGAGTTATGCGCCTGCATGATTTTAGAGAAATTCAACATCTCCCAATCCACATTGTCCCACCACATGAAACTCCTGCGCGAATGCAGGCTTGTTAAGGTCAGAAATGAGGGCAAATGGACGTACTACTCGCTGGATGCGGAAACAATCAGGGAAACAGCACAGTTTTTCCACGTCCTCACTTCTGCTAAGGAAAACTGCATCTGCCAGGAAGAGGCGGACGGCGGTGTAGGCCGTGAAGGATGTGATCAAAATGAATAAAGAAAACTCCTGCGGTGGCCCGGTCAATGCTTGTAATGCTGAGGGCGGAGAAAGAAATACGGGGATCGGCTTTTTTGAGAAATACCTGACCCTATGGGTGGCTCTGTGTATGGTTGCCGGTATTTTGGTTGGAAAGTTTCTTCCTGTCATACCTAATTTTTTAGGCAAATTTGAGTATGCACAGGTTTCAGTTCCCATCGCTGTTTTAATATGGTTGATGATTTATCCCATGATGATGAAGGTGGACTTCGCCAGCATTAAGAACGTGGGCAATAACCCGCAAGGCCTGTATGTCACTTGGGTGACGAACTGGCTGATTAAGCCCTTTACGATGTTCGGCATCGCCTGGTTTTTCTTCTATGTGGTCTTCAAAGGGTTTATTCCAGCCGAACTTGCCAAGGATTACTTGGCCGGCGCTATCTTGCTTGGTGCCGCACCCTGCACGGCAATGGTTTTTGTATGGAGTCACCTGACCAAGGGCAGGCCGGCTTACACCGTGATACAGGTTGCAACAAACGACCTCATTATTCTCGTAGCCTTTACGCCAATCGTTGCTTTTTTGCTTGGCGTGGGCGGCGTCTCTGTTCCGTGGGATACGCTTATTCTGTCGGTGGTCTTGTTCGTGGTCATACCGCTATCCGCAGGCATGGCGACAAGGGCTTGGATGATTAAGCACAAAGGTGCGGAATACTTCGAGCAAAGGTTTATTCCCAAGTTTAATAACATTACAATTATCGGTTTATTGCTCACGCTGGTTATCATTTTCTCTTTTCAGGGGGAAGCGATATTGAGCAACCCCCTGCACATCCTGCTAATTGCCATACCGCTCACATTGCAAACCTTTCTAATCTTTTTTATAGCCTATGCCGCCTGCAAGCTGCTTAAACTGCCGCATGACATAGCGGCTCCGGCCGGCATGATTGGTGCGTCCAACTTCTTTGAGCTAGCCGTAGCGGTGGCGGTTTCCCTGTTTGGCGCGGCTTCGCCGGTGGCACTGGCGACCATTGTCGGGGTGCTTGTGGAAGTGCCTGTTATGTTGACGCTGGTGCGTATCGCCAACAGAACCCGTCATTGGTTCAAGGAGGGAAAGCAACATGGACAAACCTAAAGTCGCCTTCATTTGTGTTCATAACTCCTGCCGTTCGCAGATTGCCGAAGCGTTGGGCAAATGCCTTGCCGGTGACGTTTTTCAAAGCTATTCGGCAGGAACGGAGGCAGTACAGTACATCAATCAGGATGCCGTCCGATTGATGAAAAAGCTTCATGGGATTGACATGGAGAAAGCACAATATCCCAAGCAGCTTTCTGATATTCCGCCGGTTGATATCGTCGTGACTATGGGCTGTAATGTCGCGTGCCCGTACCTTTCCTGCCGACACAGGGAGGACTGGGGGCTAACCGACCCGACAGGAAAAAGCGATGAGACGTATGTGGCTTTAATCGCCGAGATTGAAGCTAAGATCAAAGAACTAGCGGAAAGAATCAGGTTTCATGGGAAGGTTAATCCACCAACATAAGGAATGGAAAGAATATTTATTCAGCGATCATATTTGATCCTTCCTTGCGCAGGGAGCCCGATGGACCGGTAACTGGGTGCACTGCGTTGGGGGGTAAGGCCACGTTGGCGTATAGCTTGCCAATTGGGAAACTACAAACCGAGAAACAGATCGTGTTTAATGTTCCTCTTGGCGATTCTTTGTTCTATTAAGCTCTTTTTTACGGACCCAATCATTTTGCCAGAGCCTGAAATATAGTAGCCGGCGTTGTTGCCCCAATCCCGAACACATGCCGAAAGATTGGAAGCCAACGTAAGGCTCGTCAGATAATCCGCCTTGATGAAATCGTTTTGTGACACAACTTCTTCGAACTCCTGCCGGTAGGCATATTGCTCCGCATTGTCAGCATACAGCAGCTGCATGGCGGACGGAGCTTGGTCTTTGTGCAGTGCGGCGTGCATTATCATCGACCGGTACGGCGTAATGCCAATTCCTCCGGCGATGAGTACGACGGGTTTTTGCGAGCCATCCAGATAAAAGGGGCCGAATGGGCCGCGCATGCTGATCTGGTCCCCCGGCGTTAATTCCGAAAGTGCCTGTTTGTATGCGCTAGGCTTCTCAGTGATACGGGTGGAGATGTGCACCACCGCTTCGTCGGGGTGTGAAGCGATGCTGAATCCCCGCCATGAGCCGCCTTTCAGTTTTCTAGAGAAAGACAGAATGCCATGCTGCCCCGCCTTCCAGGTGATAGAATCCTCCGATTGAAAGAAAAAAGACGTAATATTACCCGTCTCGTGCCTTTTTTCAAGAAAGGTTAGTTTGTGTTTTTGCAACACCGGCGCTATGTCCTGAAGAAAGCCCAAATCAATTACCTCCTTGTATTTTTCGTTCCCTATTTCATTTTATCGCTAGTGCCAAAGCATTGGCTACTAGGAATTTACGCACGGCAAAAGAAATTTTTTATGGTGAAGGATTTCACGATGTGGCGTCAAAATTAATACCGAATAACATTACGGGTGCCATAGAAAAACCACGAGGAGGATTCTGGATGATTAAAAAGGCAGCGGACATGAAGGTAGATGTACACAGCGAGTTTTTGGGTGGCAAAGGGACTTTGGTCAACACGCATTTTCTGAACAAAGAGGAGGCAGCCGGAGTAGGTAGGCTCTTTGTCAAAAGCAAATTATCGCCCGGCAGCTCTATCGGCTACCACACCCACAAAGGTGATTTTGAGGTCTACTACATTCTCTCCGGCAAAGCACTAGTCAGTGACAATGGCATTGAAACAATCCTAGAGGCGGGCGACTCGATTTACACACCTAACGGGTCCTCTCACTCGATTGCCAACGCCAGTGAAGTGGATTTAGAGTACATCGCTTTGATCCTCTATGATAAGCAAACTGTTTAAGTGCACTTCATAGCTGGAAATGAAAAGGGGGCTTTTGGAAAACAGAAAGAGTGAGTTACAGGGCAGAACTTTTTAGAAATCCGAATCAAGCGAGGAGAATGAATTAACGACGCTTGTCGCAAAAACCTTATGGCCATTACAGCCTGAATTCGGCATTAAATGCATTTAGACAACTTGCGACAGAGCTCAAGAGGGCAGCGGTCGCTCAGAGCAAGGCCTTCTACTTTTTTTCATGCCTATCGCCCCGGCATTTTCAAGAACAGCAGATGTCGACGCAACAAGTCTGCTAATTCCCCATGAATCCGGAGAATCAAAGTAGTCAACCACTCGGGGAGATTTTCTGGAGGCGGCGGCATTTCGTATGCAATTTGTGAGAAATTTCACATTCTTTACTAGCGACGTCATAAACAAGTCCAGGCAACATCATGCTTTGGTCTCAACATAGGAAGGCGGTGAAGCAATGCCCCTGTTCGAAAAAATGGCGGCGGGGTTCGAATCTCTCAACGCGAAGGTCGAGTCCTTGCTACAGTACTCAGTCTATGCTTTGGTGGTCATTGTGACTCTAGAGGTTTTTGTCCGCTCTGTCTTTGGCGCACCCCTCATCTGGGCACGCGACTCGATGCTTTGGTTTTATTCTACTATGCTACTTCTGCCTGTGGCTTACTACTACTCCCGCGGCGCACACATTTCCGCGAGCGACCTCGTGCAGAGCTTCAATTTGAGCGCAACGCAAAAAGCCACCTTGAGTCTCATCAACAACGCAGTGCTTTTGGTCGTAGCGGCCCTGCTCGTCAACCCTGCTCTGTCACGCCTTATGGTTTCGTTGCGCATTGGTGAAACATCCATTTTGACCCTTTGGCGCCCGCCGCTGTGGCCTTTCTTTATTCTCATCCCGATCACCTTTACCTTAGTCAGCCTGCAAGCTTTGATCGGGGTCGTTAGGTCAGCACAGGCATTATTGAAGGAGGATGAACAACGATGAGCCCCCAAGTCATGACCATACTGTCCTTCGTGGGACTCATTGCAGGCATTCTCATCGGCATGCCAGTATCAACCGTGCTAATGAGCATCGGCGTCATCATAGGCTTCGCTGCCCTCGGCCCACTTAGCCTCGACCTAATGGTTCGCGGCGTTTTTGCGGTAATGGCGAATGATACACTGGTCGCCTTGCCGCTCTTTGTATTCATGGGCTGTATGCTGCAATCCTCGGGTATCGCGGACCGTCTTTTTCATAATCTGCGCTTGGCACTAGGCTCGTTGCGCGGCGGACTAGGAATAGTAACGATTTTAATTTCGACTATCCTTGCCGCAACTACAGGTATAGTGGGGACAGCGGTGATTATGATGGGAGTTTTAGCTCTCCCTAAAATGTTAGAAACCAAGTACAGCAAGCCCTTGGCAGCAGGAATCGTCTGCGCGGGAGGGACGTTAGGAATCCTTATACCACCTAGCATTATGCTGATCCTCTACGGCTTGTCGGCAGGCGTATCCATTGTTTCCTTATTTGCCGCCGCCCTTGTGCCCGGGTTGATGCTAGCTGTTTTGTACATGCTCTACATCGCTATCGTATGTTACCTTCGCCCCGAGCTTGGCCCCCCATGCTGCGAAGAGGAGCGGGCACTTATCAACCCCGCCACTTTTGCATCGGAACTAGTAATCTCCCTTGTCCCCCCGCTCGCCTTGATCTTAGGCGTGCTCGGAGCAATCCTGCTTGGCATTGCCACGCCCACCGAGGCTGCAGGCCTCGGCGCCTTAGCTACCGTCCTTTTGTGCGTCGCTATGCGCAAGTTTACTTGGATTGCGCTGCGCGATGCCGCGAAACAGGCCGCACAAGTGTCCTCCACAATTCTCTGGCTTATGGTCTGTGCCCAGATGTTCACCTCGGTCTTCTTGGGCATGGGCGGAGGCGAAGTTATCAAGGACTGGATTTTAGCTATTGCAGGCGGAAATCCGACAATTGTGCTGTTTATAATGATGGTTTCCATATTCTTGCTTGGTCAAATTGTCTGCTGGACCGGAATTTTACTCATCACCGTCCCTATTTTTACGCCGATTGCCATCACCATGGGCTGGGACCCCATCTGGTTCGGCATGTTGGTCTGCGTTAATTTGCAAATTTCGTTCCTGTCGCCGCCCTTTGCTTATGCCATTTTTTACCTAAAACAGGTTGCTCCCCCGGAATTGCAGCTACAAGACCTCTACCGCGGAGTGTGGCCATTCATCGGTTTGCAGGTAGTAGGGTTGCTGCTTATCGCCCTGTTTCCCGAACTCGCCTTATGGTTACCAAGGCTATTGCTTAGGTAGCACGGGTGTCGCGCGCTAGCTTAAAGGGCAGCGCTAAATAAAAGGAGGGTCAATGAGTGAAAAACAAAGGTCTCACAATCCTACTCATCGTTGCCGTCTTAGGGTCATTCTTGGTCGGTTATGCTGTCCGCCCCATGGTCACACCTGCCGCAGGTCCGGGTGAAGGCCCCGGCGCAGTGACCAATTGGACAATGCAATCCGGCTATGCGGCGGGGCATCCAACCTTTGTCCGGCTCCAGGCATGGGTCGAGGAGGTTCAGCGGGCCACCAACGGCCGCCTCGTCATTACCCTGCATCCAGTGACTGCGTTGATGCCGCAGGCCGAGCAATTCACCGCCGTTTCGGGGGGAACATTACAGGTTTCGCTTGGCCATGGCGCGTGGTGGATAGGCACAAACCGCGCTTTTGCCCTCTCTGATGCACAGGCGTCCGGACTTTCATCCGAAGAAATGCAGTTCTGGCTGATTAACCACGGCGGCCTGGCGAAGATTCAAGAACTCTACGCTGCCTACAATATCCATTGGCTCCCGGGCGTAGACTTTCCAGCTGAAATGTTTCTCTGGTCTAAAAAACCCATCCGCGTTCCTGCTGACCTGCAAGGCGTAAAGGTGCGCGCTGCCGGTCTGGCGCTAGACGTCTTCAGACGGTTAGGACAGGAAGCCTTCTTTATGCCCGGCGGCGAAATCGTACCCTCACTGATGCAAGGGGTTATTGATGCCGCCGAGTTTACTCAGCTCTATGGCGATATCGCGCTAGGCTTTCACGAAGCCGCCCGGTACGTAAACGTCGGCAGTCGCGCTACGGCCATGACGGTAGGCCTTGAGTTCAACAAGACCGCATGGGACAAACTTCCTGCCGACATGCAGGCGATTGTCACTAACGTAACCCTGGCCCACTTTATGTTTAATGATGGGCATCATCGACTGCTCGAAAAGCAAGGGCTTGTGCTAGCACGCGAGAAGGGCGTTACTATCGTCGAGGTGTCACCAGAGCTCAACAATCTTTTCCGCAGCACCTGGGATCAGCTCAACGATGAAGAAGGCGCAAAAGACCCGCGCTTTGGGGCGATCTGGAACTCGCTGAAGGAGTTTCGCACCAGCTACCGAGAGCTTGCCGCAACCATGTGGCCTTGGGAATAGCCGATTGCAGGAGAGAGCCTAGGGCTGCGGCCCTAGGCTCTCTTTTTTCAGTTTATTGACCGCTATATAAGCTCTAATCAATTGCAATAGCCGTCTGCCAGCTATTCAAGGCAACCCTGCCTTCCTCGAAACCAAAGCGAAAAACCTAGGGGTGTTGTTGCCACAGGACAGTCCCCGTCATTCTTGGTTATGGGGCGATAAAGACGGGGATGTCGCTTGGTCCGCGCTGCTCAATTTGCAGTGCAAAGTCTACCTGTCCGGTGGACCGGATCTTAGCAATAAAAGCTTCGGCTAACTCCCTAGTGGCGAACAATCCGGCCTCGACAAAGTGCTTGCCCTGATTGTCCTGCAGCATACGCACACCGCTCTCGGGCCAGCCGAGCGCAGCATTTAAGACTCCTTCCTTAATACCGATCTGCTCACCAACGTCATGCGAGCTGGTGCGCACAGCGTAGCGGCGGGCGGTAGCGGCGGTCTGACCCGGTGCCACTTTGATTCTAATCCCAGCCGGCGAAGCTACCTCGGTCACGGTCACCTCTACAGGTCCGTTGAAAGTGAACATAATGCGCTGGGCCGAGTCATCTAAGGTGATGATTCTGTAGGTGTTCCGGATAAGAGGGCTACTAGTGATTTCTGGCATGACTCCTCCGGCAAACAGTGAGCGTACACCTTGAAGCTCGAGCAATAGGCCGTGCGGATAGTCTTGCTTAGTGGTTTTGAACCAAGGGGCAGTCTGGGTGGCGCTCTGGCCCTGGGTAAAGGTGATCTCAATAGTGTTCCGGCTAATGGTGATGGGGCCTACTTCTTGGCCATCGGTAATGGCCCCGCCCAGAAGATAGTTCTCGAGGCGTACCGCGCGCACCACCCAGCCTATGCCCGGCAGCTGTTCCATGGCGCGGCCAAATTCTGGCATGGCGTTGAGCGTTAAGACGGAGGCGAGCAGGGCAGCGGCTACCGGGAGCAAGGTGCGTTTGGATAGCAGCGACTGCTTCTTGGCCTTGTGGGCCCTGTCCACCGCTCGGCGAACAACCATGTCCATCTCCGCCGGACACTTTAGGGCATTGTAGGCGTTCTGCGCACCGGTTGATTGATGTTCCTTCATATTATGGCCTCCTTCAATTCAAGTCGTAGTTCTTTCAATGCTCGGTTCAAGCGGGTCTTGATCGTCCCAACCGGGGAATTCATCACTGCGGCAACCTGCTCAATAGTCATGTCCTCTAGATACTTTAAAATGATGATGGTCTTCTCTGGTTCGCCAAGGGCATCTATGGCTTGATAGAGGTCAATCAGCGCGTCTTGGTCTTCTCTTGCATCCGTCTCTTGCGACAAGGGTTTGTCAGTCAGAACCAAGCGCCCATTGGCCTTGCGAAGATTGAGCGCGCAGTTTATTAAAATTCTGATTAGCCAAGTATAAAATTGCGCAGGCTCATTGAGCTTGTGGAGCGAAATATAGGCCTTGTACACCGCATCGCTGACCACATCGAAAGCATCTTCGCGGTTTCTGGTGTAGCTGTAGGCAATTCGGTAGAGGGAGGACTTTTTTTCTAAAATCAGTTCCGTAAATGCCGCTTGGTCACCTCGCTTGGCCATCAGAACCTTCTGTTCTATATTCACGTCTTGACCTCCATTCAAGTAGGGGGGAAAGCTTTCATGCATATTAGACAGCTGAAACCGACAAATGGTTTTGCCGGACCATATTCGCGGGGAGGGAGGACTGCTTCGATATGATAGAATTACCCTAAGAACTGAGCCCGGCACGTGCTTGCACCTGTGCTCCCAGAAGAAAAAATAGAGGTGAGATTGTGTTAAATACATATGAGGATTTTAAGAAACACCTACAAAATGTAGGGTTCATGCCTTTGTCACATAACAAAGTAGGGTTCCCTTCGCTTGCTAGCCTGACGATGGAAGAAGCATGGCACACCGGCGAAGTCAACGACCCGTGGATTTGGAGACGGCTAGTCGCTGAGGAGAAGCTTGCGGCCTACGGTAAGTTCTTTGACAAAAAGCCTTCATTTATAACTATGGAGTGGTTCCCCTATTTTCTGGCTACTAGGAGAGGCCTGACTAGCGTAGAGGAGCTGTACGCTAGGGGTAAACTTAGCCATGCAGCCAAATGTCTTTATGAGTTATTTAAAGGCCCGAAGGAGATTCCAGCCCACGACATTAAGCCATTACTTGGTCGCGACATGGGCAAAACTGAGTTTGACAGCGCCTTGACCGAGCTCCAGATGGGGATGTTCTTGACTATGTCCGGCGTAGCGCAGAAGACCAATGCACGGGGCGAGCCGTACGGCTGGCCTTCGGTGTGCCTGATGAAGGTTGAAGAGTGGGTGGGTGAGACCGTCATGGACAAGGCTGCGGGACTCGACCCGTTTCTAGCCCGGACTGAGATAATTGCCAAGGCGAGGGATTTAAGTCCGGATGTTAGCGAAAAACAGCTGGCTAAGTTTCTGGCGGTGTAACCGTTCCCATGTAGCGCCGGCACATAGGCTACAAATAGGTCGGTACACCGAGAGTCCCCCTGCCCAAGGCAGCAGATTAGTCGACTATGCGAGAAATTTGTGCTATCGTATTAATAGTGGAACATGCCAATGCCTGACGTGGAATACCCAATGTGGGATGGCATTGCTTCGGCAAGACATCAGGAGTGAAGTTAGTTCGCTCTTTTTTTGGCGTTAGCGAGAGCAGCATTAGAAAGAGCAAGCATGGGGCGGGCGTACAAACAAAAAGACACGTCCCCAGTGTTTGCAGGGGAGGACAATTTTTCTGCATGTTGGAATTTAAGGTCTTGACAATTCAGGATAGAGCATGGGTGCAGCCCCTGCTTGTTAAGAATGGATCGATGGGCAATGACGCCGCTTTTGGCACGCTTTATATTTGGTCCGATGTTTATCATCATTCCGCCTGTCTGCACGAGGGAACATTGTTTTCCCTCTATGGCGGTGAGTCGAACATTTATGGCGTGCCGGTTGGCGGCGATTTGCCTTGGGCTCTCGGGGTACTTATGGCTGATGCCCGCGCTAAGGGGCATCGCTTTAGGTTGTGGGGGCTAACGCGCGAGCAGATGGCCGAGGTGGAGCGCGTGATGCCCGATACTTTTAAGTACCGCCTCAACCGTGATGGTTCTGACTATATCTATCATGCCGCTGACCTCGCCACCTTGGCCGGGCGCAAATTCCATGATAAGCGCAACCATGTCAATCGTTTTCGCCGTACTTACAGCTATGAGTACGAGGACATCACTGCCGCCAACCTGCCGGAGATAGCCGTAATGGCGGATGAATGGCGGCGCGCGAACCATGGCAAGGGTGACGAAGACCTCAAGAGGGAAGGCTGTGCTTTGGATACCTCGCTCGCGCAGTTCATTGAGCTAGGTTTTAGCGGGGGGCTCATCAGGATTGAGGGAGCCGTGGTTGCCTTTACATTGGGCGAAGAAATAAACAGCGAGGTCTACTTAGTGCATTTTGAAAAAGCGCAGAGCGAATTTGGGGGCCTTTACGCCGCCATCAATCACGAGTTTGCCAGTCGGCACCTCGGGAAGTATCGCTATATCAATAGAGAAGAGGACCTCGGCATTGAGGGTCTGCGCAAGGCCAAGATGTCTTACAACCCGGCCTTTATCTTGGAGAAATACGTAGCTTCGCTCAAAGGGGAGACTTTTGGTGACTAGAGAGATTAGCCTGGGACGCTGGGTGATGAGGGACGAAATGGCCGAGCTGTGGCGGGTGGCCTTTCAGGACAGCGAAGAGGCCACGCAGCATTTTTTTAACTATCGTTTTCAACCCGAGAATTCTTTGGTCTACTTAGTGGACGGCAAAGTGTCTTCCATGCTCCATATGTTGCCGGTAGAGCTGGTCGTCGGCGAGCAGTTAGAGCCTGCGCAGTATATTTATGGGGCGGCAACTTGGCCTGTCCACCGTGGGGTAGGCCATATGGGGGCCTTGCTGGCGGCCGCAGCGGCTTGTGGCCAGTGGCGGGGAGAGAAATATTCGCTCCTCTTACCCATGAACCCGGCCCTATATCTTTACTATGCGAAGCATCAGTATCAGCCGTTTTTTCAGACGCGCTATGTAAACCTGACCCGTGAAGAAATGCAAAGTTACGCCAAAGAAAGCAACACGGCAATGGCCGCGCCCACCATGGTCGAGCTGGCGGCAGAGCGCAGGGAATTGTTGGCTACTTACCCTGGCAGTGTTATCTGGGGCGAGCAGCACCTGGCTTACGCGGCCGCTTTGTATGAACTCTACGGCGGAAAATTTATCAGCCTAACAGAGCCGGGGGGGTCGGCTTACGCCATGGGGATTAACAGGGGAAATGGTGAGGTGGAGTTGGTCGAGGTCGTAGCCACGCCTGCGCTGCTTGGCCCCTTGGCTCGCGAAATAGTTCGCCAAATGCCTGCCGTAAGCTATTATTTGCGTCTCCCAGCCTTTGGCGAGCTCTGGGCCGGGCAGGGGGAAGTTAGAACCCAAGGCATGCTTAAGGCCCTGACTGACGAGGGGTTACTAAGCCTACAGGGGGCGGCCTACCCCTACCTAGGTCTCACGCTCGACTAATATGCATGGCCGCCGGTTCATCTAAGATTAGCTGCACATCGTGATGGAGCTTGAGGAATGTGGCGGGAGTGGCGTTTGACACCGCACCGTGCACTAATTCATAAATGGCCCGGGCTTTACTGTTCCCGCTAGCAAGGAGCAGTATTTTTTTGGCTTGCATAATGCTCTTTATCCCGAGGCTGATGGCATAACGCGGCACGTCGCTGCGCGAGGCAAAGAAGCGGGCGTTGTCGGCTATGGTAGCCTCGTCTAGCTGCGCCCGATGCGTGCCCAGCGCAAAATCCACTCCCGGCTCATTAAAGCCGATGTGGCCGTTTTGTCCAATGCCGAGCACTTGCAGGTCAATGCCGCCCACGCCTGCTATTTGTTGTTCGTATTCCTGACATGCTTCATCGACATCCACCGCCATGGCATTGGGCAGGTGGGTGTTTTTCAATTTAATGTTGATGTGGCGGAAAAAGTTATGGAACATGTAGTAACGATAGCTGTTGATGTTTGCGGGGGGTAGACCGATGTATTCGTCGAGGTTAAAAGTTATCACTTGCGAAAAATCCAGCCCCTCCTCGCGGTGCATACGGATGAGTTCCCGGTACATGGCCAAGGGGGTCGCCCCCGTAGCCAGGCCGAGCACGATGCCGGGCTTTTGCACGATCTCGTCCGCAACAACTTTCGCCGCCTCCAGACTCAAATCGTGGTAGTCTTTAGCCACAAAGATGCGCATGGCTTGTCCTCCGATAAACTTGCCGGCCCATTGTATAGGTCGCTTGAATGTTCATGTCGGCGTCAAATATCGTAAAATCAGCATCCAACCCGGGGGCTAAGTGCCCCTTGATGTTTTCGATGCCGAGAAGTCTGGCTGGATTAGCGGTGGCGAGGAGGACAACCTCGGGCAAAGAAAATCCGGTGTTGAGCATAGTGTTCTTGATAGCTTGATTCAAGGTCAGGGTGCTCCCTGCTAAGGCACCGCTCCGGAGCCTAGCGACATTGTTCTCTACCAGTACATCTTGCCCGCCTAAGGAGTATACGCCATCCGGCAGGCAGGCCATGGTAGAGTCACTGACGAGGATAATCCGTGGCGTACCCTTGGCCTTAACCACCAGTCGCTGCATGGCGGGGTGAATATGGATGTTGTCGGCGATGAGCTCGCAGTAGGCGTCACTGTCAAGAGCCGCGCCCACCGCACCGGGGGTCCTGTGGTGGAGGGGAGGCATGGCGTTAAAGAGATGTGTAAATAGATTGGCCCCGTCTTCGATCGCGACCCGAGCCTCATCGTAGGAGGCTTTGGTGTGGCCAATGGAGGCAACGATGTTGTTACGGCGACACTCTTTGATAAAGTCGGTGGCGGTCAGGGCTTCGGGGGCAAAAGTCACAATCTTGATGACTTCCCGGAAGGGGGCGATTTTTGCGAATTGCAGGTTGCTAATATAGGAGATGTTGTGGGCACCTGCGGCGAGCGGGCTGATAAACGGCCCCTCGAGGTGGGCACCTAGAACCGCGGCCCCGGCAGCTTCATGCATCGCTCGTCTGATGTTGTGTAAGGCCGACTCAATTCGGCTCATGGGCATAGTCATCGTGGTTGGCAAGAAAGCGGTGACCCCCACCGACGGAAGAAGACGACTCATTGTAAGCAAGCTCGTGGGGTTTTCATGCATGGTATCCAGGCCGGCCAGGCCATGTAGGTGAATGTCGATGAAGCCCGCGGACACATAGTGGCCCCTAGCGTCTAACGCCCCCGCTAGCTGATGGGTCGGTAAGGCGTTGCAGGTGGCGACGGCCACAATTTGCTCATTAAAGACCAAGCAGTGGTTGGGCAGTATTTTGTCGCCGACGATGATTTGGGCATTGATGATAGCTGGCATAATGATATCCCCTCCCCTCTGATAAGAATTGTACGGCTTTGTAGGGCAAAGGCGTAAATTAACTGAAATATATTTTTTATCGAGCAGGAATGTGCAGGAAAAAGGAGAATTACTGCTACATTGGTATAGTGGTCTATACCAGTATAGCAAAGCGCCAGGGGGCAAGGCAAATATTACGGACAAAGTGCGGGCTGAGTCAGCCGCGTAAAATCGCCCACGGGAGCGGCTCAATATACGGACATTGGGGAGCAAAAAGGGGGGGGGTAATCGGTTGCTGGGCAGATGATTGACAGAGTGGGCGTCAATGGTTAGAAAAGTCTGAAAATGAAAGGAGATCAGTATGAATTACTCGCAAATCGCTACCAGACTGCTTAAACTTTGTGGAGGCAAGGAGAATATACAGGCCCATGCGGCGTGTATGACGCGTTTGCGGATTACCCTCAAAGATGAGGGCATGGCAAACTATCAGGATATCAAAAAGGTGGATGGTGTATTGGGTGTTGTGGAAGGTATAACCGTCCAAATCATTTTCGGCCCAGGCAAAGTTACAAAGGTAGGGGAAGAATTGGCCGGATTGACGGGGCTCAAGTTAGGCTTTGAAGAAGCTGAGGTAGAAGAAGTCGCTAAGGAGTACAAGGGAGCATTGAAGGCCAAGCAGCAGCACTGGATACACCATTTATTGAACAAAATCGCCAATATTTTTATTCCTCTCCTTCCTGGGATTATTGCCGCAGGCCTAATTAACGGCCTGACCAATGTAATAAATGTTTCTACCGGGGGTGCGTATAATGCGTTTTGGTGGTATCAACTTATACGGACCTTGGGCTTTGCCGTATTTACATTTTTGCCGATCTACGTTGGCATGAACTCCGCGAAGGAATTTGGCGGGACTCCCATCCTTGGAGCAATTGCGGGAGCATTATCGGTAACGCATGCGGGCATGCCTTTGTTGATGCGAATAAGCGGGCAACCCATCTTAATGCCTTTCACTAATGTCGCATACAATCCGGCAGTCGGGGGCTTAATGGCAGCGCTATTTGCAGGTATGCTCTTTGCTTACATCGAGCGGTCTGTCAAAAAGGTAATGCCAGACGTGGTCACTACATTCTTCACGCCGCTCGCGACGGTCATCGCTGGTGGGTTTGTGGCGGTATTGCTCATCCAGCCCTTTGGGTCCGTAGTGACTACAGCAATTTTCGGCGCACTTGATTTCGCCTATAATCAAATGGGATTTGTAGGCGGCTATTTGCTGTCGGCAGGATTTCTGCCACTGGTAGCCGTTGGGCTGCATCACGCGCTTACGCCCATCCATGTCATGTTGAACAATCCGGATGGCCCGACACAAGGTGTTAATTACCTGTTGCCAATTCTGATGATGGCTGGGGGTGGGCAGGTGGGTGCTGGGTTTGCATTGTATGTACGCACGAAAAACGCCAGATTAAGGCAGATGACTCGAGACGCGTTGCCTATTGGTATCCTTGGGATAGGTGAACCATTGATGTATGCGGTCACATTACCATTAGGCAGACCATTCATAACGGCGTGTTTGGGCGCTGGTGTTGGCGGAATACTAGCGACTACACTCAATTTGGGCGCAATTACAGTTGGTGTTTCCGGGTTGTTTGGTTTGCTCATCGTTCAACCAGGGACGCAAATGATGTTCCTTGTTGCCATGTTAGGGGCCTATGCCGGTGGTTTCGTGGTGACGTATTTCTTCGGATATGATGAAAAACGTATTGACGAAGTCTATGGGGCTTAACTTTCACTTGATCATGTAAGGTCGGGTAATTCTTCCTGTGAGGAAAATGACAAGTGCAATTGCCCAGATCAGAATGCCGCGTCTCGGGGATGAGGGGGGAAAGTTGCTGCCTCAATTAGAGGCCGCCTTAAGGCCAAAGAGGGTGAGAGATGTGTTTCATTTGGGGTTTTCGGTCTATATGAGTTCGGGGAGGGACAAGTGTCTCGAGGTCATCGCTAAAGCAAAGAAAGCGGGCCTGAAACATGCTTTTACCTCCCTGCACATCCCTGAGGAAGGGTCTGCTGACTTTGTTAGGACAGCGAGGGAAGTGTTAGATGCTTGCCATGAAGCTGACATAGCAGTCATGGCAGATATCGGTCCGCGCACAGTCCAAAAAATGGGGTTAACACAAATCGAAGACTTGAGAGGGAGTCCTATCACCCATTTACGGTTGGACTATGGCTTCGCTTTTGAGGAAGTGGTACCCCTTTCGCATCAGTTTCTGGTAGTTCTTAATTCCTCGACCTCGTCTCTTGCATCCTTCCATCGGCTGAAGCTTCTGGGTGCTGATTTCTCGAGGTTTGCCACCTGCCACAATTTCTATCCAAAACCTAGGACCGGCCTTTCGTTAGAGCGAGTTAAAGTGATTAATGAGCGCTTATCGTATCTGGGTCTCACCAATATGGCGTTTATACCGGGCGATAAGGAATTGCGGGGACCGTTACATCAAGGTTTGCCCACGGTTGAGGAACATCGCAATGCACCGGTGTTGATAGCCGCCCTGCAAATGCTTACGCAAACAATGACGGACATTGTCTATGTTGGAGATGTGGATGTTACAGATGGCACCTGGCAAAAACTTCAAGATTTATCTTCGGGCTTCGTTCGGCTGCGATGTCGGCTGATGAAGTCCTATGAGGACCTCGCCAATAGCGCTCATCATGACCGTCTGGATAGCAGTGAATATGTAATTCGTTCGGTTGAGTCGAGGGGGTATGCGACGCCCGGTCGCATTATCGAACCAGCTTTGCCACAAAAGATCTGCCGAGGAGACATCCTCTTGAGCAACAAACTGTACCTGCGCTATTCGGGTGAAATTGAAATTGCAAGGTGTGACATAGGGTGGGAAGAAAGGGTGAACGTAATCGGCTATATTGATGAACGCGATGTAGCTTATCTTCAGTACATTAGGGATGGCATGGGGTTTATTTTGGAGGCAACAGCGGAGGTAGCACCTATATGACAGTCAAAATCGATCATTTGGCAACAGAACAGCGCAACCCTAGTACCATGAATCTGGATGAGTTGACCCCCCTTGAGGTTGTGACTAGGATGAATCAAGAAGATGCCAAGGCAGTTGTTGCCGTGCAACAGAAATTGGAGGAAATCGCTAGAGCGGTGGTCTTGATTACCGAGCAGCTAAGAAAGGGAGGCCGGTCAATATATTTCGGTGCGGGAACTAGCGGCAGGTTGGGTGTCATCGATGCTTCCGAATGTCCGCCAACTTTCTCAACAGTCAACGAATTTATTGGAATCATTGCGGGTGGGGATGGGGCGTTGCGCACTGCCGTTGAAGGTGCGGAGGACACTCCAAGCCTTGCGGTTAAAGACCTAAAAGCCTTACAACTTGGCGCAACCGATGTCGCCATTGGGATTTCGGCCAGTGGACGTACGCCGTATGTCATCGGTGGATTGTACTATGCCCGTGAAGTTGGGGCCAAGACAATCTCAGTTGCCTGTAATGCTGATTCCGAAATCGGGAAGCTGGCTGATGTGGCAATAGATGTCGAGACAGGGCCGGAAGTGCTGGCTGGGTCGACTAGATTAAAGGCCGGTTCGGCTCAAAAGATGATTCTCAATATGTTGTCTACAACCGCCATGGTCGGAATAGGCAAGGTCTATGGTAATTTGATGGTTGATCTACATCCTTCAAATCTAAAACTGATTGAACGCGCCAAAAAGATTATTATGCAAGTTGGCGAGTGCGATTATGACACTGCGAGCCAAGCATTGAGGGAGGCTAACTTCAAAGTAAAGACGGCCATCGTTATGATTAAGTGCAATTGCTCTAAGGTAGAAGCGGAAGACAGACTTAGTGTCGGGGTCGGATTTATCAGGATGGCTATTCAGGAAGGCAACTTTCGGACAGACGATCGGTGATCTGCGCTCTGCATCCTAGAAATATTGGTAGGAGGCATGTCCAGGATGATCGACGTTTATACAGCAATGGCGCTAGACGGAGATAGCCCCGTCCCGCTCTATTTTCAAATTCAGTCCTGCCTGATGAGGGCCATTGACAATGGGACGCTCATGCCGGGGAACAGGCTGCCAAGCGAGCGCGAACTGGCAGCGAAACTCGCCGTCAACAGGAACACGGTGCGGCAGGCCATGAGTGAGCTGGTCAATGAGGGGCTCTTGACCCGCAAAAGGGGGCTGGGAACATTTGTCGCTCGCCCCAAGTTGGAGCAAGGGTTGAGCAAGCTGACCAGCTTTACTGAAGACATGAGGAAGCGAGGGTTCAGGCCGGCAGCGAGGCTCATAGCACTCGAAGTGCAGGGCGCGGACAAGAAAATGGCTCAATCCTTAAGGATTGGCCTCGGGGAAGCAGTCATTGTCATCGAAAGGCTGCGGTTGGCAGACGAGGAACCAATGGCCCTTGAAGCATCTCATTTGCCGGCAGGGCGCTTCCCCGCGTTCCTCACCTTAAGGACTGAGGTATCTCAGGGCTCCCTCTATGATATCGTGCGCGACAGGTACAATGTCACCTTATGCGCCGCGGCTGAAACGTTGGAGGCAAAGGTTGCCTCGGCGCGGGAGGCGGCACTGCTAGAAATACCCAGTGGCATGCCGGTGCTTTTGCGCGAGAGAGTGACCTTTGACCAAAACGGTACTCCGGTTGAATATGTTAGGTCGCTGTATCGTTCGGATAGGTATAAATTTATGGTCGAGGTGGGGCAGTGAGGGTTACCGGACCGCAACAGCGGTCCGGTTTTGTTTTTTCGACCTGTAGCCAGTGCTTAACCGTATGTACTATGTTATGAACTAGGTAAGATTTGGTTGAATTGTGGACGACAAATTGCTATTATTAAGAAGACTACTCAGACAATTTACAGTTCGGCACCTTGGTTCAGATTCTCTCGCCGTCCATGAGCTATGAAGGAGGGATACAAGCGCCGTAGATATTTTGCACGTCAAGGTGAGGAGGTTGCAGGATGAAGGCTGAGAAGTATGCCGTGGTGGAAGCATCGGTCGCTAGGCGCATGTTGCCGCATTTAGCGGTCCTAGTTTTCATGGCGATAACCTTGTGGGTGTGGCATTATGCTCTGAGGGTAGAGACGGCCAAGTCGCAAGCGAGTTTTGACGAGTTCTCATTGGCCATATCCTCGAACATCGAAAATCGTCTTACAGCCTACAAGATGATTCTTCAAGGCGGAGCAGGTTTATTCGCCGCTTCCGGCGAGGTAAGTCGTTACGAATGGCAAAGCTATGTCGAGTATCGGCAGTTTCGTTACCTTGCCGGAGGCTTGTTGGCAATGGGTTTCTCTAAAGTCATAGCACCGGGGGACTTGCTTGAGCATGAACGATTGATGCAGGCGGAGGGCTTCGCCGATTACCGGGTCTGGCCGCCGGGAAAGCGTGATTCCTACACCGCCGTGGTATTTATCGAGCCCTTTGAAGGGCACAACGTACGAGCCATCGGCTTTGATATGTATGCTGACGAAGTGCGGAGGGCAGCCATGTCGCGCGCGCGCGACACCGGCTTGGCCTCCCTTACGGGAAAGGTGCGGTTGGTGCAAGAAGTCGAGGTCGACGCGGCGCCGGGAGTGCTCATCTACATTCCCATTTTCGCGCGGGAACTGCCCCACGACACTTCGGAAACCCGCAAGGCGGCTCTGCTCGGCTATGTGCATAGCGGTTTTCGGGTGGAGGACCTGGTGTTGGACGCACTTTCTCACCTGCCGCAAGAAATTAGTTTTGTCATCTATGACAGTCCTACGGCATCGCCAGAAAAGGAGCTTTTCGCCAGCACGCCTGCGAGCGATGGAGCATTAACTCATAACCCCCGTTTCTTCCGGCAGCAGACTTTGGAGGTCTACGGGCGTCAGTGGACAATTAGCTTTAGCTCCACGCCCTTTTTTGAACTGAAGGAAGTGTTCTGGGTACACTGGCTGATTCTGGTTGGGGGGGCCATGGTCAGTATCCTGTCTTTTCTATTCCTAAGGGGGCAAGCGAGGACCGTAGAACATGCCAAGGTGCTGGCTTGGGAATTGACTGCCTCGCTCCGCACCAAGGAGGAGGATTACAGGTTGCTGGTGGACAATTTACCGCTCGGTATCTCTATTATCGGCCCTAACATGGAGAGCATCGCAGCTAATGCCACCATGCGCAGATGGTTCCCCGAGGGTGATTCCCGATGGCATCAAGATGGAGGGGTAAGCGCGATTTGCCCGACCACCCAGGCTTTTGTGGACGGCCAAAGCCATCATGCGGAAGTCTTGGTTTCTACCTCCGAGGGGGTGCGCACCATGTTTATTAGTGCCATGCCCTTGGTAGGCCCCGCGGGAGAGGTGAGGCATGTGCATGAAACCATTGAGGATGTCACCGTAAAGAGGCAGAGCGAAAGCGATCGGGTCGAACGCCTGGCTTCAGAGCAGGCTAGCCGTGCGAAAAGTGAGTTTGTCTCCAATATGAGCCATGAAATTCGCTCTCCCCTTAATGCCATACTCGGTTTTGGTGAACTGCTCGAGCATGTTCCTGCTCTCTCACCTAAGCAAGCGGATATGGCGCGGACCATTACTCGCAGCGGGAGGCACTTGCTCGGCTTAATTAACGACATTCTCGACATGTCCAAGATTGAATCGGGGCGTCTGGAACTTTACCCTGTCAATTTTTGCTTACATGACCTGCTCGGAGATCTAGAGCGCATGTTTCGGCCGCGAGCCGAAGCTAAGGGGCTCCATCTGCTCTTCGAATGGGCGGAAGAAGTGCCGCGCTTTGCACTAGCCGACCAAGGTAAGATCGGGCAGGTCATTATAAACCTCATCAGCAATGCCATTCGGTTCACCGACGGTGTCGGCGGCGTGGCCGTGCGGGTGCGGGCGGACCATGTAGAAGGCAGCCTCCAGAGCGATAGCCGCAACTTCATGCTCGTAGTAGAGGTGGAGGATACCGGAGTGGGGATTAAGGGGGAGGACTTAGGGCGCATTTTTGAAGCCTTTTGGCAGGACAAGTCAAAGGGTGACAAAGGTGGCACCGGCCTAGGGCTGGCAGTGAGCCGGCGCCTAGTCGAATTGATGCAAGGCACGCTCACTGTCCGCAGCGTGGTGGGCGAGGGTTCGTGTTTTCGTTTTGCAGTGCCGATAATTGAGGTGGAAAGGTCGGCCGTAACGGAGGAGGGCAAGAAGACCAAGCGGGTTATCGGCTTGGAGCCAGGGAGCGGGCCATGGTGCATATTGGTGGTAGACGACCAAAAAGATAACCGTGATCTCATTCGCACTACACTCGAGCCCGTAGGCTTTCACATTAGAGAAGCGCATGACGGCATCGAGGCTTTGCAAATGTTCGCGCAGTGGTCGCCGCATGCAGTGCTCATGGATATGCGCATGCCCTTCATGGACGGTTATGAGGCTACTCGCCAAATAAAGGCCAGTAAAAACGGCGGCGAGACATTGGTAATTGCGGTAACGGCCAGTGCGTTTATCGAGGATGAAAAAAAAGTGCAGTCGGCCGGGGCAGACCTGTTTGTGCGCAAGCCCTTTAGGGCGGAGGAGCTGTTTGCAGCCTTAGAGCGGGGTCTAGGCGTACGCTACCGCTATGCGGAAGACAGTGAGCCGACCAGCGAAGAGCCCGAAAAACTTCAACGTAAAGGGTTGTTGTCACTAAAGGAGGGGCTGCGCCATGCTATGCAGCAAGCGGTTGAGCAGGGCGATATGGGACGGCTCCTGAGCTTGATCACGCAGGTCGAAGCGCAAGACGCGCAAGTGGCGCGCGGCTTGCGGGAGCTGGCCGATCGCTACGATTACGAAACGCTCAGCTTACTGTTAGAAGATCAAGGAGGAGAGGCGAGTGCATAGCGGAAAGGAAGATGCTGTGGTTATGGTGGTAGATGACACCCCGGCCAATCTTCGTCTTCTGAGCGAGATTTTAGGTGGCGTGGGCTACCGGGTGGTGGAGTTTCCCCGTGGGGAGCTGGCGCTGCGTTCGGCAATAAAAACCCCCCCAGACTTAGTCTTGCTCGATATATTGATGCCCGGCATGGACGGCTTTACGGTGTGCCGCGCCATGAAGGACATTCCCGCGCTCAAGGATATTCCGGTACTGTTTATCAGTGCTCTGGACGACCCCGGACACAAGGTTCAGGGCTTTGCCGCCGGTGGAGTGGACTATGTGACTAAACCCTTTATGGGAGTGGAGGTCTTGGCCAGGGTGAAGACCCATCTGAGCCTTCGTCGGGCGGGGCAGCAGTTAGAGCAGCACAATCTCTACCTGGGGACTTTGGTCAAAGATCAGGTGAAAGATATTTCGGATTCGCAGCTGTCCACCATCCTGGCTTTGTCCAAGTTAGCCGAGCACCGCGACGATGAAACAGGGCTTCATGTCGAGCGTGCCCGCCGCATTTGCAGATTGCTAGCGCAAAAGCTACAAGAAGACGATTACTATTCCCGTTTCATTGACGAGAATTTTATTAGCAACATTTTTTACGCTTCATCCTTGCATGATATTGGTAAGGTGGGCATTTCTGACAATATATTGCTCAAGCCGGGGAAGCTTGATGCTTTGGAGTGGCAGGTCATGAAGACCCACACCACCATCGGGAGGAACACCCTGCGGGAGGTCTGGATCAGATACCCGAAAAATGCTTTTATCAGTATGGGAGTCGATGTTGCCGGCACTCACCATGAGCGTTGGGATGGCACGGGGTATCCTCTAGGTTTGGTGGGGGAGGAGATTCCTCTGAGCGGCCGCATCATGGCCTTGGCCGATGTCTATGATGCCCTGCGCTCTAAGCGCCCCTACAAGGAAAGTCTTGCACATGAGGTGAGTTGCCAGATTATACTTGATGGGGCAGGCCGGCAATTTGACCCGATAGTGGTGGAGGCCTTTTTGGCCATCAGCGCACAGTGTGATCAAATTGAATTGCTTTCCTCATAGAGCCTTTGCAGGCAATATGTCTTGCCTATCTCGTCTTGTTGCGACAAGGCGAGCTTTTTCTATATGCGCTGGCAGGTCAGGGCAAAAAAGTTCATAATGAGTTCATAAACCGCTGTTAGGATGGAGGTGGCAGGTGGCGAACCATTGGGGCTACGGCCAAAGGCAGGGGGATAGGATGGTAAATATACTGCTTGTGGATGACCATGAAAAAATTCGCCGCCTGATGGAGATCTATCTGCGGCGCGAGGGTTTCGTGGTGCACCATGCCCAGGACGGCAAAGAAGCGCTAGAGGTTTTGGAGCATCAGCACATGGACTTATTGGTGCTGGACATCATGATGCCCAGCATGGACGGGTACGAGTTGGTGGAGACTATGCGGAAGGCCGGTCTTACCATGCCCATATTGATGGTCACCGCCAAAGAAGGCTATCTAGACAAAAAAAGGGGCTTTGATACGGGCATTGATGACTACATGGTTAAGCCCGTGGAAATGGGGGAGTTGGTCCTCAGGGTCAAGGCCCTCCTGCGGCGGGCCAAGATTCATGCCGAGAAGAAGATTGTCATAGGCGAGATAGAGCTTGACTACGAAACTCTCGTGGTGCGCGAAGGGGTGGTGGGACAACTATTGCCGAAGAAGGAGTTCTACCTGCTGTATAAACTACTCGCCTCACCCAAAAAAATCTTCACCCGGCGTGACCTTTTAGATGAAATTTGGGGCCTCGACAGCGAGGTGGATGAGCGCACGGTGGACGTGCACATCAAGCGCCTGCGCGAGAAGTTCGCGCATCGTCTGGAATTCGAAATCATTACGGTGCGCGGGTTGGGCTACAAGGCGGAGAGAAAAGTATGAGAGGGTCGTTTTATCTAAGACTGGTCGGCATGCTCATCACCATCCTCTTTGTCAGCAACCTCATAGTTTTCGCGGTGTTCGTGCTCACTACGGAGCGGGGGGTGCTGACCGAGGCCGATGAGACCCTAGTCAGCGTCGTGAGTCACCTAAAGAGCTTGCATGCCGAGGGGGCCTTATCCGCCAATCAGCTGCCGGCTTTGCTCCGCACCGGCTACTTTCGGGCTACCATCTACGCGAACATCGGCGAACTGCGCGAGAATCGCCTGGTGTATAAATATTTCACCGCCGCAGATTTTGCCCTCCTGCGCGAGGTCGATGAAATCCAAAGCCGCACTTTGCGCCGCGGACACTTTATTATGCCGGCCGCGATAGTGCGCCTGAGTAAAAATGGGACTGCGCAGTATCTTTTTGTTGCCCCGGATTTAAGCAAGCTGATGTTCAATTTTCGGAGCATCATCGCCGCGGTCAATATGACCTCCTTGGTGATCGGCTCAGTGATGATTCTCTTTGCCGCCAACTACCTCGTCAACCCCATCAAGAAACTGAGTCTCGCCACCAAAGAGATCTCTAAGGGCAACTTCAATGTGGCCATCAATGAAGTGCGCCGGGACGAAATGGGCAAACTCATCGCCGGTTTTAACTTTATGGCCAAGGAACTGCAAAAGATCGAGATGCTTAGGAGCGACTTCATCACCGCCATCTCGCATGAATTTAAGACTCCGCTCTCGGCCATTAAGGGCTACGCTCAACTTCTCGGCGAGAGTGAGGATGAGACGGAACGAAAAGAATGTGCAGCATTTATTGCCGAGGAGGCGGAGCGGCTGGCGCACTTGGCGAGCAATATCTTGCTCATTAACCGTTTGGAGAACGAAACAGAAGCGCTCGAGCGACAAACATTTCGCCTTGATGAACAATTGCGGAAGGCGGTTTTGCTCCTAGAGGGGCAGTGGGTCGCGAAGGAACTCGAGATGGAAGTCGACTTGGCTGAGGTAATATACTTCGGCAATGAGCAATTGCTCTACCAAGTGTGGATAAATGTTCTCGACAACGCCATAAAGTTCTCCCATGCCCGCGGGAGGCTCGAAATTGCCCTCACCCAAGACCAGGGAATAACCATCTGCACCATTCGCGACTACGGGGTCGGCCTTGCGCCGGAAAACCAAAATCGCGTCTTCGAAAAATTTTATCAGGCCGATAAATCTCGGGGAACAGCGGGCAATGGCCTGGGGCTGGCCATTGTCAAACGCATTATTGAGATGCACCATGGCGAGGTGACATTGTCGGGCATGCTTGGCCAGGGCACCAGCGTCGAAGTTGTTCTCCGCTAAAATAGCATTTTTGGTCATATGTAAGGAGGAAATCAATTGTCAATCGCTCGTTTTGCTACAACTAAAAGAATAACCGTTCTTATGCTCGTCTTGGTGACCTTGGTCATCGGGGGGATGTCCTACACCCGTACACCGGTGGATCTGCTGCCGAATATGCAATTCCCCATGGCGGCGGTGATAGCCTCGTTGCCCGGGGCCGCCCCGCAAGAGATCGAGACCTTGGTGACAAGGCCCTTAGAAGCCACTCTTGCCACGGTGAGCAATATCCGCGAAGTATCCTCTACCTCCTCGGAAGGCCAGACCGTCATTTTGTTGGCCTTCAACTGGGGCACGAATATGGACTTTGCCGCCTTAGAGATGCGCGAAAAAATAGACATGGTTAGGCGGATGCTGCCGGCCGAAGTCGGCGCACCCACGGTCATTAAGTTCGACCCTTCGCTCATGCCGGTCATGGCACTAGACATCGGCTCAGGCACCCTTTCGTCAGCACAACTGCGCGATCTCGTGGACTTCACCCTAGCCTCGAGGCTCGAGCGCATCGAGGGTGTTGCCTCGATTAATGTCAGCGGTGGGCATCAGCTGGCCATTTCTGTCAGTCTCGACCCGACGAAACTAGAGGAATATGGCATCGCTTTGCCCCAGGTCACGGGCACCCTGCGTACCGCCAGCCTTAACCTGCCGGGGGGTACGCTCATGGTGGATGGGGAGGAATACCTCATCCGCAGCGTCGGGCAGCTCACCTCCGTCAGCGAAATCGAAAATTTAGTTGTGGGCATGCGTATTTTGCCGACGGCTTTGCCGACGACCCCAACACGCCTCGGGGCCATGCCTCAATTGCCCATTGTTCCCATAAGCGAGCCGGTATTGCTTAGGGATGTCGGTCAGGTGGAGGAGGTTAACACACTCTCCCAATCTCTTTCGCGCCTAAACAAACTGCCCAGCGTGTCGCTTCGCCTGCAAAAGCAGTCTGACGCCAACACAGTCCTCGTTGCCAATCTGGTCAAGGCCGAGCTTGACGCCATTAGGGCGGACTTCCCCGACCTCCAGATTGTCGCCACCCAAGACCAGAGCCGCTTCATCGAGCAGGCCATCGGTGCGGTGGGCCGCAGTGCCATCTACGGAGGCTTTTTGGCGGTGCTGGTCTTGTTGGTGTTCTTGAAGAGCCTTACCACCACCATTGTCATCGCCCTGTCGGTGCCTATTTCCGTGGTCGCCACCTTTGCCTTGGTGTATTTCGGCGGACTCACCTTGAACATGATGACCCTCATGGGCCTGGCTTTGGGCATAGGCATGTTGGTGGACAATTCCATCGTGGTCTTGGAGAACATTTTTCGTCACCAGGAGGAGGGTGCCGACCGCCTTACCGCCGCACGTCTCGGCACAGAGGAAGTGGCCATGGCCATCACCGCCTCCACCCTCACCACGGTTGCGGTGTTTTTGCCCATTGCCTTCGTGGGTGGCCTGGCTGGGATGATGTTTAGGGAGCTGGCGCTGACAGTCAGTTTTTCGCTCTTGGCCAGTTTGGCCGTCGCGCTCATCGTGGTGCCCATGTTGTCGGCCACCATTTTGAAGAACAAGCGGCGCGTGGTCAAGGCGTCTAGCAAACAACAAACCCTTTACCAGCGCACTCTTGCCTGGGCGCTAAACAAAAAGCTGGTGGTATTGGGGGTTACCGTGGCCTTGCTCGCGGGGAGCTTGCTGACCTTTGGGAGTATCGGGGGCGAGTTTATACCCACCATGAACCAGGGCGAACTTAGCCTGACAGCTACTTTGCCTGAGGGTAGCGCGCTTGCGGAAACCGACGCTGTGGCCGTTCAGGTGGAGGAATATTTACTCACCCGGTCGGAGATAGAAGCTGTTTCGGTGGCAATAGGCAGAACCGGAGGTGGTCGCGGCGTAGTCATGGGCGGCCCTATGGGAGCAGCCAATCGCGCGGTCTTCACCGTGGTCTTAAGGCCCGGGCATGGCGGCGCTGATTTGGCGGCGGAGTTAAATGCCAAGTACCAAGACTTTGTCGGTGCCACAATCTTGGCATCTAGTGCCGGCGGCATGGGCGGGGGCGCTATGGGCATGGGCGGCGATTCGGTCGAACTACATCTGGCGGGGCGAAGCCTGGAGGGACTGCAAAAGTACAGCGAGCAACTGAAGGAACTCATGGCTACCATTGAAGGTGTCAGCGACGTCACCGACAATATGCAAGGTGGTGCCAACGAGCTTTTGGTGCGGGTTGACCGCGAAGAGGCCGCCCGCCTGGGGCTGTCGACCGCGAGCATTGCCTCAGTGGTGCGCACCGCCTTCCAAGGCGAAACAGTCTCGCGCATTTCTAGGGATGGCCGCGAGATAGACGTGCAGGTACGTCTGGCCGCGACGGCTCGCCAAAGCGTGGCCGACCTCGAGAACCTCATGGTGGCCGCACCGCGGGGACAGGTGGTCAGGCTTGGCCAAGTGGCGACAATAGAGCAGGCGGTTGGTCCGGCCGCTATAACGCGCCGCTCTAATCAGCGCTATGTCGCGATTACGGGCACTGTTGCCGGACGGGATTTGCAAAGTGTCAGTGAGGACATCCAAGCCGAGCTCGACAACTTTGTCTTGCCTGCCGATTACAGCGTCGCGATGGCCGGCAACTTGATTGAGATGGAAGAGGCCTTCTCCGGCCTGACTATGGCCTTAATACTCGCCATTCTCCTCGTCTACATGGTCATGGCGGCTCAGTTTGAGTCCTTGCTCTATCCTTTTATCATCATGTTCAGCATGCCGCTCGCGGTCATCGGCGTGCTCTATGCCTTGTTCTTCACCGGTCAGACTTTCAGCGTGCCTTCCATTATGGGTATAATTATCCTGGCGGGCATAGTGGTCAACAACGCCATTGTGTTGGTGGACTACGTTAATCAGGTGCGGGCGCGCGGGCAGAGCGTCCACGAGGCCCTCATCGAGGCAGCGGGAACTAGGCTGCGACCCATCCTCATGACCGCACTCACCACCATTTTGGCACTTGTTCCCATGGCCGTGTCCTCTGGCTCCGGGGCTGAAATGCAGCGTCCGATGGCGATAGCGGTTATCGGTGGTCTGGCGGTGTCGACCCTGTTGACCCTCTACATCATCCCCATTGCCTATGACCTGGTGACCTTGCGGCGACGCGAGCCGCTGCGGGGTGATAGCGAAGAATCTGCGGGAGTGAACTGAGCGGAGTGAACTAAAATTCGGAGGCCCCCTCTGCCGAGCGGAGGGGGCCTTTTGCTGCCAAAAAATATTTTTACGAAAAGCAGGAGTTGTGTAAAGAACAAAGAAAACATACTTAAAAGATTTTAAATTTAAAATCCAAAATAAGTACAAGACAGGGGATGCAGTTCTTATGGACACGAAACACTACCAAAACCATACCTTAGTCGATGTTGCCTACAAGGCACTAAAGCGCGATATTACCGAAAGAGCCTTTTTGCCGGGGCAGAAGCTCATCACGAGAGAATTGCATGAGCGTTATGGCATCAGCGATACCCCCATTAAGCTGGCGTTAAACAGGTTGATTACCGAAGGGCTCATTGAGAGCACCCCACGGCGGGGCGTCAATGTAAAAAGCATCAATTTCGCCGACATAGATGAATTGCTAGACATGCGAAAAATGATCGAGACATACTATACCAGAAATATTTTGCATAATTTTAAGCAGGACCCCATTGTGCAGCGCCAATTCGTGGAGAATCTCGATGAGCATAAATTGCTGGTTCAGCATGGGCTTGATATTAACGATTATTTTCAAGTGTACTCCCTTGACTACGAATTCCATCGCATGTTTCTCGGTTGCTCCGGCAACAAGCGCGCCGCGCAGGTTTACGACAATCTCGGCACCCATGCTTATGCCTACTATATCTATGGTCGCCAAGATAAAGAAGAAACCATTGCCGGGGTCAAGGAGCATGAAGAAATATATGGGGCCATGGTCAACCAGGACGAACTAAGGTTACGGCAATGTGTGGAAATGCACTTAGAAAATGCCCGGGTCAAAATCAAAAGCGTCTTAGCGCGGGCGTGACGGAGAGAGGTGGAAACTAGGGTGGACCTCAAAGTAGATTTACGCGGCAAGGTAGCGGTGGTAACCGGTGGAGCGGGAGTGCTATGTGCCGGGATGTCATTATCTCTAGCGGACAACGGAGCCAAGGTAGCAGTTCTCGACCTCAGGGCGGACGCGGCGGAAGGCGTAGCCGCCGAAATCCGGCGGAAGGGCGGTTCGGCCCTGGGGCTCGGGGTGGATGTGCTCGCGAAGCCCTCTTTAGAGGCGGCTCGTTCCCACATCCTGCATGAATTTGGCACTGTCGACATCCTCATCAATGGAGCGGGCGGAAATATGCCCCGCGCGACCACCGGTGCGGAGCGGACCTTCTTTGATTTAACGGCCGAAGATATCCGCATGGTGATGGACTTGAATTTTTTAGGGACGGTCCTTCCCAGTCAAGTTTTTGGCAAAGCCATGGTGGAGAAACAAAAAGGAGTAATCATTAATATTTCGTCCATGGCGGCCTACACCCCGCTCACCCGCACCATCGCGTATAGCGCGGCCAAGGCTGCCGTTTCTAACCTTACCGCCTGGCTGGCGGTGCACTTTAACCAAGAATATTCCAAAGAGATTAGGGTCAATGCCATTGCCCCGGGGTTTTTGCTCACCGAGCAGAACAGGTATCTTTTGACCGACATAAACACGGGCGAGCCTACCCCGCGCGGGCAGCAGGTGCTGGCGGCTACCCCCATGGGCAGGTATGGGGCCGTGGACGATCTCTTGGGTGCGGTGCTCTTTCTCTGCTCCGATGCGGCCTCCTTCGTCAATGGCGCGGTTATTCCCATCGACGGGGCCTTTGCGGCCTACTCGGGGGTGTAGGGAGCGGTGTTTCCGAACAACATTCATTTGCCGGCGACCACAAGCGGGGGTTTGTCAACTGCCGCCATCGAGGCCGCACTACTAGAATATTTTAAGGCTTTTGATAGGCCCGGCCGAGTGCTCATCGTGCCGCCGGATATTTCCCGCTCGAGTTCCTATGCCGGTCCCATTGTCAATATGCTGTGGCGGCAGTTTCCCAAGGCCGAGGTAGACATCATGCCCGCCTTAGGAACACATACGCCCATGACGGCCGCCGAAATCAAGAAGATGTACGGCGACCTCCCCTTAGATAGGTTCTTAGTGCATGACTGGCGACAGGATGCGGTCAATGTTGGGGAAGTCGCCGCAAGCTACGTCGCGAGCCTCTCCGGCGGCTTGATGCAAAATAGCATTGCCGTTGACGTCAACAAGAGGGTGATTGACCCGAGATATGACTTAGTGATCTCGGTTGGGCAGGTGGTGCCACATGAGGTGGCCGGGTTTGCCAACTACACGAAGAACATCGTGGTGGGCTGTGGCGGCAGCAGCATGATCAATCAAAGCCACTACTTGGGGGCTCTGTACGGAATGGAGCGAATAATGGGCCGAGCCGATAACCCGGTGCGGAGACTCTACAATTATGCTGCCAACCAATTCTTGCCTAATGCGCCTATTATCTATGTTTTGACCGTGACGACGGTGGACGAAGCCGGGCTCAATGTTCAGGCGCTGGCCATAGGTACAGGCGACGAGCTCTTTGCCGAGATGGCCAAGGTAAGTGCCGCGCAGAACATCACCTTTTTGGATGAACCTCTGCCGAAGGTGGTGGTCTATCTTGACCCTGATAAATTTAAGACCACTTGGGTAGGCAATAAGGCCGTGTATCGCACCCGGATGGCGATCGCCGATGGCGGAGAACTGATTGTCATCGCCCCAGCCCTCGCCGGCTGCGGTGAGGACCAAGAGAATGACCGCCTGATTAAGAAGTTTGGCTACTTGGCGCAGCAAAATGTGCTAGCGGCAGTGAGCGAAGATGCTGAACTAGCGAATAATCTTTCCGTCGCCGCTCACCTCATCCATGGTTCGAGTGAGGGCCGCTTTAAGATTACCTATGCGCCGGGAAGAATGTCTCCGGACATGGTCAGGTCGCTAAAGTACGACTATTTGCCTATGGACATAGCGCTAAAGAAGTATGACTGGAGTAACTTGCGCGAAGGCCTGAACTTGGTGAATGGAGAGGAAATCTTCTACATCAGTAACCCCGCCATTGGTCTCTGGGCCACTAGGTCTAAGTTTAACAATTAGGGTAAAGGGGATTGAGAGATGCTGTTGTTAGTTTTAGAAGCCTCCACCGCATCTGCCAAGGCCTTGTTGTACGATGACGCCGCCGGTATCATCGGCATTTTGCCCAAGAATTACTCTAGTGACGCCGGCGATACCATAACCTACGATGCCGACCAGTTGATGTGGGAAACGCTGCAGGTGGGGCGGGAGCTACTAGAGCAAAAGGGGATTACCGAGGTCGATATGGTCGCCACCTGCAGCATCTGGAGTCATTCGCTCTTGATGCTTGACCACAAAAAACAAGCGGTGGGAAGGCTGAGCACCTGGGCAGATACCAAGGCCTCGCCGACAACCGAAAAGTACCGCCGCGACCAGATTCTCTACAACTTCTTATATCAGCGAACCGGTTGTCCTATCCATATTACCTACACTCTCTGGAAGTACATTCACGAGCGAGAAACGGGCAACACGGCAGGTGTCGCCTACATCGCCTCCATGCCGGACTATCTATTCTACACATTGACGGCCGAGTTGGCTGTCTCCTATAGTACGGCTTCCGCCAGCGGCTTTCTCAATTTGCACTCCCTCTCCTGGGACAACGAAGTGCTTCATCTGGCAGGTGTCAGTGAACAAATGCTTCCTAGGTTAGTGAACTCAGAATATACAGCACCTTTAACACCGGAGGCCGCCGCCGTACTGGGCATTCCGGCAGGCACGCCGGTGCTCATAACCGGGGCCGATGGCTGCATGAACCATGTGGCCGCGGGGGGTTTTGGCGAAGACCTCATGACTCTTTCCATTGGGACGAGTGCGGCTATGCGTATAGCCACCGATAGCCCCATACTGGCAAATTATCCCGCCACATGGTGTTATGTGGGGGTCGAAAATATGTGGGTGGCGGGCAGTGCCACCGCCGGCGCCGGCAACTGTGTGGCGTGGATTGGCAAGAAGATACTCGGCACGAGCAACGGCCTCTCGCTCAAGGAGCTCGAGGAGGGGGCGCGCAACTTTCTCCGGCAAGGTGATGCACCGATATTCCTGCCTTTTTTGGTCGGGGAGAGATGCCCGGGTTGGGACGATACCAAGAGCGCAATGTTTTGCGACTTGCGCCTAAATCATGATGTTTACGCTCTCTATTACTCTGTCCTCGAGGGGGTGCTCTTTAACCTCCGCCAGTGTTATGAAATTACCATCCCCATCGTTGGCCGGACGCCAAAGTTTATCAGTATATCGGGGGGTATAGAGGAGTCGCAGCTCTGGCTCTCCATGGCCGCTTCTATTTTTGGCTTGCCGGTGCACACCAATGGGCAGATGCACGCTTCTCTCCTTGGCACTGCCTACATGGGGCTCAAAGGCGCGGGCGTCCTGGACACAGTGAAAAAGATACCGCCGCAAATAGAAATGAGTTATGAGCCGGACTATGCCCTGAAAGATTTCTACACGCAGCGCTTTCAGAGATATCTGAAGCACTATAATCAGTAAATTTGCGGTCGCGGGCGGCAGTAGGAGGATGATGCTAGGTGAAAGTGTTAATCACCCCCAAGTCATTTAAGAACTATCGGGAACTGGCCTACCCTTTGCTCGCCAGCGCGGGGCTTCAGGCGATCGAAAACAACACCGGGCGCACCTTGTCCGAGGAGGAGCTGATTAGTCTCGCGGGTGAGGGTGTTGCCGGCATCATTGTCGGCCTCGACCCCCTGTCGGAGCGGGTAATAGCAGATTGTCGCGACTTAAGGGCCATCTCCAAATACGGGGTGGGGTTAGACAACATCGACCTCGTGGCCGCGGCCAAGCGCAATATCCAGGTGAAGAATGCGCTAGGCAGCAACAATATCTCAGTGGCCGAGCTGACCATAGCCCTCATGTTTGAGGCCGCCCGTCATGTGGGGGCACAGGGTGCTACGGTCAAGGCAGGGCGCTGGGAGAGAATCATGGGTATGGAACTTACGGGAAAGACCATGGGGCTAATCGGTGCCGGCCAGATAGGTCGCGAGGTGGCCAAGCGCGCGCGGGGCTTGCTCATGAAGGTACACATTTTTGACCCCTACTTTGACGACGTGGCCTTCTTAGAAAAACATCAAGCAGGGCTTGTGGACAACTTAGAGGCACTCTTGGCGCGGGCCGATGTTATCTCCCTGCACCTGCCCCTCACCCCCAGCACCAAGCACCTCATCAACCGCGTAGCTTTGCGGCTCATGAAGAAGAGCGCGGTCTTAATAAACACCTCGCGTGGCGAACTGGTGGATGAAGATGCGCTCTACGAGGCTTTAACCACAGGCGGAATCGCTTACGCCGCCAGCGACGTTTTTTCGGCGGAGCCACCAACACCGGGGGAAAAACTGCTTAATCTCAGTAATTTTCTTCTGACTCCCCACACGGGGGCCTACACGAGGGAGGCCAATGAGCGCATGGCTCTCTATTCAACGCAGAACATCATCACCATGCTTAAAAGATAGATGGCGTAGTAGGAGGTAAAAGATGAAAAAGTGGGAGATTCTTAACAAAATCGTCAGCGTGGGTCTCGTCGCGGTGGTGCGAGCCGATAGCGGGGAAGGTGCGCAACGCATCGCGTCTGCCTGTCTCGACGGAGGGTTGTCGGCTATAGAAATCACTTATACAGTACCCGGGGCCACCGAAATAATAGGCACTTTGAGCCGCTCCTATGGTTCGAATATCGTGCTGGGGGCGGGGACCGTGCTCGACCCAGAGACGGCGCGCCTAAGCATTTTAGCCGGGGCGCAGTATGTAGTAAGCCCTAGCTTTAGTCTGGAAACCGCACGCCTCTGCAATCGCTACCAAGTGCCTTACATGGCGGGAATAATGACCATCCGCGAGGCGGTTGAAGCCTTAGAGGCCGGGGTTGACATCCTCAAGGTCTTTCCGGGAGAACTGTTTGGCCCGCAGATAATCAAGGCCATTAAGGGCCCCTTGCCCCAGGCCAATATGCTGCCCACCGGCGGTGTTTCGCTCGAAAATGTGGAGCAATGGATAGCGGCAGGAGCAGTGGCGGTTGGGGTGGGCGGTCAGCTAACCGCCGGAGCCAAGACTGGCAATTATGCAGCTATAACAGACTATGCAAGAAAAATGATCGCTAAGATTCAGGCGGCAAGGAGCAAAAGGACTGATGGGTGACCTTGGCGAGAATTCACTCTGCGCCATTTCATAGCCAAGTGCCAAATGCTTAGATGCATGAAGGGAGGGGAAACGGAGGCTTCGTAAAAATCATTGCCTACCAGGTCTGTCTCAAAAAAAATTAGGGAGGGAAATTCGTGCAACAACTAAAACACGGGAAGAAAATCTTAGCGGCCATTTTGCTGGCGGCCTTAGCGACGACGGTTTTACTTATCACCGGGTGTCAGCCGCAAGCAGATGCAGAGAAGTTTGTCCTGCGCTTCAACCATGTCCTAGCCCCCACCGAGCCGTATCATCAAGGGTTTCTTAACTGGGCGGAGCAGGTCAGAGTGAGAAGTAATGGCCGCCTGACCATCGAGGTCTCACACAGTGCGGCCCTCGGTCGCGAGGAGGACATTATCGAGCAATTGCGCATGGGCGCCAATATCGGCCAAAACACCGATTCGGCACGCCTAGGGATGTATGTGCCGGCAATCGCTGTTATGAACGCGCCGTTCTTCATCGAGACTATTGACGATGTGGTGAAGTTAAAAGAACTCCCCACCGTGCAACAATGGCTGAAAGAACTGGAACTGAAGTTTGGCATTAAGGTGCTCTCCTTCCAGTGGGTGCAAGGGCTGAGACACATGGTCACGAACGTGCCCATCAGGCACCCCCGTGACCTCGCGGGACTACGCATCAGAACCCCCGGCGCACCTATCTGGCAGGAATCGGTGCGGGCCATCGGCGCAACGCCGGTAGCACTGCCCTTTGGTGAGATATACACTGCCCTGCAAACTGATGCCATCGATGGAGCCGAGCTCGTCTATCGCAATGTCATCGGTGCAAAATTGTGGGAGACTGCCGACTACTTCAGCGAGACCGGGCATATCTTACTCATTAACTTTTCTATTGTGGGCCGGGCCTGGTTCGACAGCTTGCCCGAGGAATTGCAGACCATCCTCATCGAAGAAAATATGAAGGCAGGTCTCGCCACCTCGCGCGGCATGGAGGCCGATATCGCCGCCGCCAGGGAACTGCTCATTGCCAATGGCATGACCATTGTCACTGACGTCGACAGGGCTGCCTTCCGCGCAGCCGGCAATGCCGCTTACACCGTGCTCAACCTTACCGCGGCGCGTGACCAAATCTACAAAGAGCTCGGCCGCCCAACTCCTTAACAATCGCTAAATAGTAGGTCCCGGGGTTATCCGGCCCTGCCGGTGGGCGGGGCCGGATAACCCATAGTACAAAGGCATTTTACAAGGACGGTGAAAGTAATGAAGGCGCTCGCCAGGATCTACGACTTGATTTGTCGCGCCGAAATGACTTTGGTCAAAGGGGGCATTGCCATCCTCACTGGGTTGGTGTTTGTTTCGGCGGTGGCACGGACTTTGGGGCGTCCCGTCGGTTGGGCGGTTGATATTGCCATCTTTTTGTTTGTATGGTGTGTGTTTTTTTGCGCGGATATCGCCATGCGGCAGGGCAAGCTGGTTACCGTCGATATCGTGACCATGCACTTGCCAAAACGGGCTCGTTACTACCTGCAGTTTGTAAATAACACGCTAATCGTAGTGTTCCTGCTCTTTCTCATCCGCTACAGCATACCGCTGGCCTATACCAGCCGGTTTGTTCGCTTTCAGGGAATTAGCTGGTTTAGCTATACATGGGTGGTAATCAGCATGCCGATTGGAGCGACATTACTGCTCATCACTACTGTGCTAAAAATGCGCGAGCATTATATAAAGGGATGCTAACAAAGTTGAAGGATAGGCGGGGGGCTAATTAAGTGGCTCTGGTGTTTGTTTTGTTCTTGCTCTTTATGATGATGGGCATGCCCGTTGCCTTTGCCATCGGTATTTCGGGAGCTGTCTTTTTTGTGCAGTTAGGAACCTTGCCCATGACCATCCCAGTGCAGCTTTTTTTGACGCAGTCACAAAACTTTGTCTTGCTGGCCATACCGCTGTTTGTCTTTGCCGGCAACCTGCTTAACGAAACGGGGATTACCAACCGCTTGCTCAAACTCTCCTCCATCTTGGTAGGGCACTACCGAGCGGGGTTGGCCCAGGTTACCGTGGTTCTGTCGGCCATGATGGGTGGAATTAGCGGCTCGGCCATTGCTGACGCTTCTATGCAGGGACGCATTTTGCGTGACGGCATGCTGGCGCGCGGCTATTCCAGAGGGTTTTCGGCCGGCATCATTGGGACTAGCTCCCTCATTGTGACTATGATCCCGCCTAGCATCGGGCTTGTTCTATACGGCAGCATTGGCGAGGTATCAATCGGGCGACTTTTTGCCGCCGGCATTGTGCCTGGCCTGCTCCTCACCGCAATGCTCTTTGCCGGTGTTGCCTATGTAGCCCGGCGGAAGGGATATCAGCCGGAGCGGCAGACCAGGGCTCCCCTAAAGGAGATGGCGTCCACTTTTCTTGAATGCATTTGGGCCTTCTTCTTCCCCATAATTCTCATGGTGGGGCTAAGAATGGGTATTTTTACTCCATCGGAAGCGGGTGCCTTTGCGGTCGTCTACGCTTTAGTCATCGGCATTTTGGTCTATAAAGAACTTACCTGGAAAAAGTTTTTAAAAACTCTGGAGTCTACGGCCGTCGACATCGGCATGATTATGCTGGTCATTAACATGTCGGCCATATTTAGCTACGGCATCACTTGGGAAAGACTGCCAGAAACCTTGGCCTACGCGCTCCTGGGCCTATCCTCCGTGCCTTGGGTAATCATGCTCATTATTGTCTTGTTTTTACTCGTGGCGGGCATGTTCATGGACTCCACCGTGCTTATTTTGCTGCTCACCTCAATATTCGTTCCGGTGGCGGGGACCTTGGGCATTGATTTGGTGCACTTTGGCATAGTGATGGTGCTGACGCTCACGGTGGGGCTGCTCACTCCACCTCTCGGGGTAGTCATGTTTGTCGTCTGCTCCATATTTGAGTGCTCCGTCATAGAGTTTGTCAAGGAGTCATGGATTTTTATGGCGCTCGTGGTGCTGGTGGTGCTGTTGGTCATCTTCTTTCCGGGGCTGGTACTATTTTTGCCCAATCTATTTTTTGGCACTTAAAGATAAAAAGGGGGATGTTGGGTGGACTTTCGTAACAAGGTGGTTTTGGTAACGGGAGCGGGCGCCGGCATAGGCCGCAAATCGAGCTTGATGTTCGCCGAGCGCGGGGCACGGGTGGCCATCAATGATTTGGCCCTATCTAAGGGCGGGGTGGAGACCTTGCGCCTAGTGCAGGAATTAGGGGCGAAGGGGATATTGGCGGCCGGAGATGTGTCGCAGGCAGCAGATGCGGCGAAAATGGTCAAGGAAACTATCGCGGCCTTCGGCCGCATTGACATCCTCGTCAATAACGCGGGAATTGTCTTGCCGGGGCGTGTGGATAATATGTCCGAAGAAGATTTTGACAAGACGATGCGGGTTAATGTCAAAGGGGCCTTCTTAGTGGCCAAGTACGCGATTTTAGAGATGAAGAAAACAGGCGGCGGGGTCATCGTCAATATCGCCTCCGTCGCCGCTTTGAAGGGTGTTACCGACCGGAGCGCTTACTGCGCATCAAAAGGCGCCCTCGTCTCGCTCACGCGAGCCATGGCCGCCGATTACATGAAAGATAATATTCGGGTTAACTGTGTCTGCCCGGGCACTACCTACACCCCATCCTTAGAAGAGAGGATGCAGGCTCATCAAGACCCGGCCGCGATGCGGGCCGAGTTTATCAGCAGGCAACCCATGGGTCGACTCGGCAAAGAAGAGGAAATCGCCCAGGCGGTACTTTTCGCCTGTTGTGACGAGGCCGCCTTTATGAACGGCAGCATCGTCAGCATTGACGGCGGAGCTCTAGTCTAGTTCACTCTTGCTGAGGTCGCGGTGGCGGTAAAGATGGTACACCGGCACCCCCATGGCCGATGCCGAGGCCACCAGTGTGAAGCCGAGGTGTTGGTAGAACTGCAGGCTGCCCGCGGCTGTGGTGTAGAGGTAGATGCCGGCAACCGCGGGATGTTCCGCCAGCAGGTTTTGTACGGCCCCGAGCAAGTCGCGGGCCAGCCCGCGGCGCCGGAACTCAGGGGGAACAGCCAGCATGCTGAGTTCGCAGGCTTCTAAGGGGATGTTTTTGGGGTGGGCGGTGGCGCGCAACATGGACAGACCGACGCCGATATACATGCCGGGCAGTACGCCGAGCATGGCGGGCAAGGTAGAGCGAATGGACCAAGAGACCCGGCTTACGCTACCGAGCCCGGCTACTCCCACCACCGCGGCGACCCGGCCATCTTCGAGCCACCCGAGCAATTTGTGTTGCTCCCTAAGGGAATTGTCCACCCAGAGAGCCATGAAGCGGCGGTAATGGAGATCGCGTCCCGGCGCCGTGCTCCGAAACAGCCTGAGAAAGGCAGGGTCTTGCCGAAAGGCATCAGCGAGGCACTGGACAATTTGTGTCCTTTCACCCGGGCCTAGAGGCTGCGGTATAGCTGCACTCACGAGATGACCACCTTCATTTCTTCTTCACCAACAGATTCCAATAATCTTCCCCCCAATGCTTCTTGATAAATTCATCCCTCCCCGAAACAACCCTGTCTGCCTGGTAGGCGACGGGGTTTTTCTGATAAAAGTCTTGATGGTACTCCTCCGCAGGGTAGAATTGGCTGGCGGGCAGTATTTCGGTAACGATGGGGGCGGCAAAGCGCCTGGAATTTTCTAGTTCTGCCTTGGAGGCGAGCGCTTCGCGGCGCTGATTTTCGTTCTGGTAGAAGATTGCCGTGCGGTAGGACGGGCCGCGGTCGTGAAACTGTCCGCCCGGGTCGGTCGGGTCTATTTGCACCCAGAAAGCGGCGAGTAGCTCATCATAGCCGGTGAGGCAAGGGTCGTAGATAATCCTGACCGCCTCGTAGTGCCCGGACTTTTGTTTTTTGACATCTTCGTAGGTGGGGTTCTTCAGATGGCCGCCTATGTAGCCCGAGTCAATGCTGATTACGCCCTCTAGGGCATAAAAGGGTGAAACCATGCACCAAAAGCATCCTCCGGCGAAAATTGCCATTTCGCTCATTCTGTCTTCCTCCTTTGCTAGGGGTTGGCCTGCGTTTGTGGTAGTATATGCTTAAGAAGAGGGGAAAAGGGGCGGTCATAATGGCAGGTGCGCCGAAAGGAAAGTTGCTCGGCCAAGTGGTGGGCGTCGCCGCTCTTGGGGAGTACCAAGAGGGCTCGGTAGTCAGTCGGACGATAATAAACAAAAAAGTGGGTACGGTGACGTTTTTCGCTTTTGCCGAGGGGCAGGGATTGAGCGAACATACGGCTCCCTATGATGCCCTCGTGCAGATTTTAGAAGGCGAAGCCGACATTATTATTTCTGGCAATGCCCAGCGGGTCAAAGCGGGTGAACTGATTATTATGCCGGCGAATGAGCCCCATGCTCTGCAGGCTGTAGGTCAGTTTAAAATGCTACTAATCATGATCCGGGCCTAGCATGCGTAATGTCTTGCCATTTCAGGTGGTCAAGAGTGAGGATGAATGGAGAAGGGACCTCAGTAGTGAGGCTTACCGGGTGCTCCGCGAGCGGGGAACCGAGCGGCCCTTCGTAAATATTTACTGCCACCACGCGGAGCCCGGTCTGTACCTTTGCGGTGGTTGCGGGGTACCATTGTTCAGTTCAGACCATAAGTACGACTCGGGCTCCGGGTGGCCCAGCTTTTGGCAGGCTGTGTCCGTCGGGGCACTCGGGGAAGATATCGACACCCGCTTTGGCATGAGCCGGCGGGAAATACACTGCGCCAATTGCGGCGGACATATCGGGCACCTCTTTTTGGATGGTCCTGTGCCCACCGGGCACAGATATTGCACTAACTCTGCCGCTCTCGTTTTCAAGGCATTATCGACGATAACTTTTGGCATGGGGTGATTCTGGGGTCCGGATGCCCAGTTTGGGCTGGTAGATGGCGTGGTGCGCACGAGTGTGGGTTATGCCGGGGGCACCACCCCAGAGCCGAAGTATCACCGCCTCGGTGATCATGTCGAGGTGGTGCAGATCGATTATAATCCCTTGCTGGTTTTCCAAGAAGTCGAGGCCAAGTTTAAGACCCTATCTCAACTTCTCCGAAGCACAGCGGTGGCCCGACTCAACGGTTATGTCGGCGGTTTTGGGACGCCCGCGGAGCTAGAGCTGGAACTGCCAACATTTGGGTTCAGCCAAGGAGCAGAGCAAAGGTTGCGGGAGCATGTGGCCTCCTACTAAGTACTGGGGAGGGCATAGTTTCGCATTGATTCCACTGCAATAAGTAAGTTCTGCCTTTTACTATTCTTAGTGCGTGGAGTCCTGCGGCGAGGACGACGGCACCAACACCGTCGCTACGAGATAACGCCCCCCCCCGTAGCAACGCAACCATGCCCATAGTCACTACCGTAGCGGTCATGGGCGGGCCACCATGAGCGGCCTCATCAGCATGACTTGGACATTGGCCTTTGGGATTAGTGCGCCTCTCGAGGCATCGGTCGCTGCCTCAGAGCCTGCCGATGAGCAAGCAGCAATCTAGGGAAAGGCTACGTACTTGGCCTGTACCTGCTCGAGGACGTTGAGTTTGTCAATTAACTCATCCGCAACCTCGCACCCGCCAACCATTTGCAAGATGATGAGGCCATCCTCCGCGCAGTGGTCTTCGGCCGTATGGTGGAAGCCAATGCGTGTCTTGATGTAGCATCCGTACTGAGTCAGAAGCTGCTGCACCTTAGTGGCACCGGCGCTGCGGTTAGCAATTTTGATAGCGACGATGTTCATCTTAGGCGTTGCATCATGGCTGATATTCACAGTTATCCCTCCCCGTTGTTTGGTATTATTATAGCCCACATTGCGCCCGGGGACTAGAAGTTTCCCTCGGGCAACTTGGCATTTCAACATTCGAGCAAACAAAAAGATTTGCATTCTTTTCGCCCGAAAGAAGGAATAAGCTAAGCGATTTCGAATTAAATCAATTATGGCGCAGGAGTGTATTTTCGGACACTGGGGAGAATCCGCAGGGGGATGGTATCTCCTAGGTGCTCTTGGAAATGGCTTGGCGTTGTAAGTCAAGATATTAATTGGAGGAGGGAAAGTGTTGAAGAAAATTGCAATTGTCATTGCCGTCATCGCCTTATTGGCAGCCGGGTTTATAGTGCCGCGCATGCAAGTGGCCGACGCCTCTGGCATACGGGTCATGTTAGACGGCAAGTTCCTAACCCTAGCGGTGCCCCCGGTCATGCAAGGAGGGCGCCTGCTCGTACCGTTCAGAGCCCTGTTCGAAGGACTGGGTGCGAGCGTGGGTTGGCAGGATGCTACCAGTACCGTCACGGGAACGCGTGGCGCGACCACGGTTTCCATGGTTATCGGCAGCCGCAATGCGGTCATCAATGGTCGTCCGCAAACCCTAGATGTCGCACCGGTGGTATTGAACGGGCGTACTCTGGTGCCATTGCGCTTTGTTTCGGAGACCCTCGGCTCCACCGTCAACTGGGTAGAGCGCCACCAGACCGTAGTTGTGCGCAACCAGGTGCCTCCCGGCACCTTTAGAGTGGGCATTATGACCGGTACTGCGGTGCAAAACGAGGAAGAACTTAGGGCCGCCGAAAACATGAAGAGGAAGTATGGCGACCGCGTAGTGCTCACTACATACCCAGCCCGCTTTACCGTCGAAACCGAAACCACGATATCCAACATGATGGCGCTAGCCTCTGACCGCAATGTGCGCGCCATCGTTGTCGTGCAAGCCGTCGTCGGCACGGGTGCTGCTATTGATGCCGTGCGCAGAATTAGACCCGACATGCTCTTTATTGTCGGCCTTCCGGCCGAAGACCGCGACGTCATGGCTGCCAGATCAGATATCCTGCTGGCTACCGACGATATCTCTCGGGGCAGAACCATCGTCGAGCAAGCTCATCGCATGGGCGCGAAAACCATCGTTCATTATTCTTTCGCGCGCCATATGGCCAACGCCATGCTCTTTGAGCGTCGTCAGCTCATGGAGCAGACAGCTATTCGTCTTGGGATGAGGTTTGTCTTTATAGACGCTCCCGACCCAACCGGTGAAGGCGGCGTAGCCGGCACTCAGCAGTTTATTATGGAAGACGTTCCGCGGCAAGTTGCCAGACTGGGCAGAGACACCGCCTTCTTTGGAACCAACTGCGGCATGATGGAACCACTGATTAGGCAAGTCATTGCCACGGGAGCTATCTTCCCCGAGCAATGTTGTCCTTCCCCCTACCATGCCCTCCCAGGCGCTTTGGGAATTTCTATCCCGAGGGAAAGACAAGGCGACCTTCCTTTCGCCATTAACGCCATCCGCGAGGCTTTGGTGCGTGCCGGTGCAGCTAACAGAGTGTCGACTTGGCCGGTGCCGGTCAATATGCTTTTCGTTGAAGCCGGTGTCGAGTATGCTATGGCGGTGCTTAGTGGTCAAACCACCGGACGCGTGGACTTAATTACCCTCGAAGGTATGCTCATGGACCTGGCCGGTGGTCCGGTAACTCTCTCGAACCTGACTACCGCTCGTGGCACTTACAACCATTTCTTCCTGTTCCTATCTAGCTCCATTGATTTTTCTGCCCCACCCGCACGGTAAGTAGGCGCTAACCGGCGCAGGGTTACCGGTTTAAGGTAGCCCTGCGCTTTCACTTTGACAGTCAAGGAGGTTTGTTCAATGGAACATGACAACTATGTATTAGAGATGAAAAACATCGGTAAGCTCTACTCCGGCAACCGCGTCCTAAAAGACGTCACATTGAGGTTAAGGCCCGGAGAAATCCACGCCGTCCTTGGCGAAAATGGCGCCGGCAAGTCCACCTTGATGAATATACTTTTCGGCATGCCGGTCATTCATACCACCGGTGGTCACGAGGGCGAGATTCTTATCGATGGCAAAGTGGTCGCTATCGACTCCCCCTTTGAATCTATGAAATTAGGCATCGGCATGGTCCACCAAGAATTCATGCTTATTCCTGGCTTTACAATTACGGAGAATATCAAGATTAACCGCGAGATTACCCGGCCGAATATTGCCAGCCGCATCTTTGGACCGGCACTTAAAAGTCTCGACATGGAAGCCATGGACTCTGACGCCCGCAAAGCACTCGACACCATCGGTTTAAATATTGAGGAATGGACTAAGATTGCTGGGATGCCGGTTGGCTATATGCAATTCGTGGAGATCGCGCGCGAAATAGACAAGGCCGACATGAAGATTATTGTCTTTGATGAGCCGACGGCTGTGCTTACCGAAAGTGAGGCTGACGCGCTACTTAAGGCCATGAAAGTGATCGCCGATTCAGGCATTGCTATTCTCTTTATCACCCATCGCCTCGATGAGGTCATGACCATAGCCGACAATATCACTGTGCTGCGTGACGGTGAGTTGGTGCGCACGCTCGCCAAAACAGAAACCAACGCCTTTCAATTAGCCGAGCTAATGGTGGGTCGCAAGGTCGAAAAAATAGTCCAAGACAGCAGTAGCATGACAAAATCTGAGATTGCAGTCTCTATCAGGGGACTTAAGGTGCTCATGCCCGGTGAAAACGTGCGCCAAGTTGACCTCGATGTTTTTGCCGGCGAAATTATCGGCATCGGTGGTCTAGGTGGGCAGGGGAAGATAGGTATAGCCAATGGCATTATGGGTCTTTATCCTGCCGCTGGGCAGGTGAGCATCTTCGGCAAACCACTGGCGTTAAGTGACACGAAGGCGGCCTATGAGGCTGGTCTCGCCTTTGTTTCTGAGGATCGCCGGGGGGTGGGCCTGTTGCTGGATTCTTCTATTGAAATCAACATCGCGTTTACCGCCATGCAGATGCGCAACAGTTTCTTGCATCGTTTGGGGCCATTTTCTCAATTGGCCTATGGTAAAATTCGAAAGCATGCCTTAAAGAAGATTGCCGACCTAGACATTAGATGTACCGGCCCCATGCAACTCACGCGGCGTCTTAGCGGTGGCAATCAACAAAAAGTGTGCATTGCCCGGGCCTTGGCGCTCGACCCTAAGATTCTCTTTGTTTCTGAGCCGACGCGGGGTATTGATGTCGGGGCCAAAAAAATTGTTCTGGAGACCTTGGTCAAACTCAATCGCGAATTGGGGATGACCATTATTATGACCTCTAGTGAGCTTGCGGAACTACGGTCTATCTGTCAGCGGATTGCCATTATCTGTGGGGGTCGCGTTGAGGGAATCCTCTCGCCTGACGCGAGTGATGTCGATTTCGGCTTGATGATGGCTGGGGATTACCACAAATTCCGCGGCAAGGAGGTCGTCTAAAGTGAAGAAACTACTGTCATCTGCGCTGGCCAGTTTTGGGTTTGCGCGGCTCATCATTGTCGCCTTTCTTATTGTGCTGGTTATCGGCGCCGCGGTTCTCGGCATACCTCTAGGGCCGCTTCTGTCGAATGCCTTAGTGCGCACAGGGATGAATGGTATCTTTGTCCTGGCCATGCTTCCGACTATAATTTCTGGCATTGGACCCAATTTTGGTCTTCCGCTAGGCATTCTCTGCGGCTTGGTCGGCGGACTTTTAGCCATCGAACTCGATATGCGCGGTTTCCCGGCGTTTTTTCTCGCCGTTACGGTTGGTATCCCTCTTTCTGCGACTGTCGGAGCTATCTATGGGTGGTTGCTGAACAAAGTCAAAGGCTCAGAGATGATGGTGAGCACCTATGTGGGGTTCTCATTCGTCTCACTTATGAACATCGGGTGGATAATTATGCCTTTTGCCAGCCCCGAAATGGTCTGGCCAATTGGGCGCGGGCTAAGGGTAACTATTTCTCTTGCCGATCGCTTTGCCAGCGTCCTTGACCAGTTCTGGGCTTTTCAAATCTTCGGTGTAGTCGTCCCCACCGGGCTTCTCTTGGCATTTTCTCTGATGTGTGTTCTGATGTGGCTCTTTGTGCGGAGCAAGGCCGGCATGGCGATGAAAGCAGTCGGTGATAGCAGGCAGTTCGCCTTGGCCAGCGGCATCAATGTCGACAAATACCGTCTCTTGAGCGCAGTCCTCTCTACAGTGCTCGGGGCAGTCGGAATTGTGGTTTTTTCACAGAGCTTTACCTTTTTACAACTTTATGAGGCCCCCATGGGCATGGGTTTCCCGGCAGCCGCGGCCATACTCATCGGTGGCGCTACCGTGCGCCGAGCGAATATCTTAAACGTCATCTTGGGAGTATTCCTCTTTCAGAGCCTGTTGGTAGTTTCCTTGCCGGTAATCAATAAGGTGATTATGGTCGGAGGCGTGGCCGAGATTGCGCGAATCATTGTCTCTAACGGCATCATCCTTTACGCCTTAGCACAAGTCAGCAGGGGTGATTAACATGAAGAGAAACTTTTTGTTTGACAACATGGTGGTGCTGTTGTTTGTCGCCATAACCGGTATTGGGATATGGTTTTCTGGGTTGTCGCTGGGCTTTGTGGTGATGGACCTAGTGACGCGCATCGCTCGTAACGGACTCATGGTTGTGGCCCTCCTTATCCCGGTCACGGCGGGTATGGGGCTCAATTTTGCCGTTATTCTCGGGGCCATGGCCGCGCAAATTGCCATCATTGCCGTGATACACTGGCAAATTGCCGGCATAAGCGGCATTTTGCTGGCGACGCTCTTGTCCACACCGCTCGCCATACTCTTTGGCATTTTTATCGGGCGACTATTAAATAAGACCCGTGGGCAAGAGATGATTACCAGTATGATTGCCGGTTTTTTTGCTGATGGGCTGTACATGTTGCTGCTAATGGTCATCGTCGGTACGCTCATTCCGTTGCGTAATCCACAAATAATGCTGCCCCATGGCATCGGGATACTGAATACGGTAGACCTAGCCATCCTAAGGGGGGCGGTGGATGACTTGTACCGCCTGTCTTTCCCTCATTTTATGGTTTTAGTTGCCGTTATTTTCCTGTCCATCGGCGCATGGTTTCAGTACAGCACCCGTGGTAGCAGGCAGCCGAGTGCGAAAAAGGCCCTCCCGTTCTTTTTAATCGCCGGCGCGGCGGCAATTAGCTTTGTTCTGACGCGGTCGCCCGATTCTTCGTTCGTTATCGTGAGCGTGCCTGTAGTGACCTTTGCGATTATCGGCCTAGCTTGTGCGTTCTTGGGCTTTATTGCCACCACCAAGCTAGGGCAGGATTTTCGTACGGTTGGGCAGGATCAACATGTAGCCAAAATTTCGGGCATTGATGTTGATAAAACCAGAATTATCGCCATCACCATTTCTACGGTGATGGCTGCCTGGGGACAGATACTCCTGCTCTCGAATTTAGGCAACTTAAGCACCTATGGCAGCCATATTTCGGTTGGTGTCTTTGCCATCGCCGCCTTGCTCATTGGTGGAGCCACGGTGACCAAGGCCACTGTTGGGCAGGCCCTAACCGGGTTGGTGCTCTTTCACACCCTGTTCTTGGTTTCGCCGATGGCGGGTCGCAATTTGCTCGGCGATGCCCAATTAGGCGAATTTTTCCGTGTGTTTATCGCCTACGGGGTTATTGCCGTCTCGCTCGCGATGTATGCCTGGAAGCGAGCGTACGCCGGAAAGAGGCAGTTGCGCTCTTAATCGGCCACTACCGGTACAGAGAAAAGCGTTCCACCGCAAGGGTGGAACGCTTTTCTCATAAGTATCAGTACTTTATCAGCAAGCGGGCCAGCCAGCTCCTCTGCACATCAATGGCATGCTCGGGGCAGAGCTCCTGGCAGCAAAAGCAGCGGATGCAATCTTTAAGCGCAAGCCCGGGTACTTCGCCTTTATTCATGCGCAGAGCCTTAGGAGGGCAGCTTTGCACGCAGATATGGCAATGAGTGCACAGCTGAGGGGAAAAGCGTGGCCTAGGCTGGAGGTAGAGGGCTACTTTGTCGGCCAGCCGGCGCGGCAGAAAGCCGTCCAGCAGGTAAGCACGGGATTCAGCTTGGGGACGTTGCAGCCTATGTTGAGCGGGGGAGATACCCCTTATCTCAATTTCGCCGTAGCTTGCCCAAGTCAAAGAGCCGCCAGCGGCCTGCTCCGCCGCCACAATAGTGGGCACCTCGGCCGATTCCAAGCCCATTATCTTAGCCGCGACCATGTCCAGCGCATGCATGTTGCGGCTGGCCAAGATGTAGCCAAGATGCTTCGGCCGGCCTCCCGAAGGGCCCTCGCCCTCCATGGCCTCTATCGCATCCACTATGGTCAGTTCGGGCGCGGCCAACTCGGCGATACCCACCAGAGCCGAGCAAAAGTCCTCTATCTTGGGTGTGCGCATATGGTATTCAATCTTGGTTAAACCGGGTATTAAACCAAACATATTCTTTACCGCACAAGTCATGGTCGTTAGGCCGTGGGTCTTTAGCTTAGGTAGGTTAATGAGCACATCTGCCTTCATCGCCGGCGCGAGCAGCTCGGCGCTATTGACGGGCGTACCGGTAGCGAACGACACCTTCTCTAGGCCTAGGTCATAGTTTAGAGTGGCACCGGTCTCTTTAGCTACCGCCGCAAACCCGCACTTTTCGTAGGCCGCTTTAAGGAAGTTTGCCGTGTAGGGGCCACCGGGGCTGTCAATGATGAGCGGTCTTCCACCACAGCGCATGACCTCGAGGCACACTGCTCTGACCAGCGCCGGGTGGGTGGTGATGGCCCGACCGGGGTCCTTACCCATCAACATATTAACCTTCAAAGCCACGGTAAAGCCCGGTCGAACTAAATCGGCAAGTCCGCCGGGGAAGATAAAAGATAACGCTTCTCTTACCGCGCCAACAACAGCATCGTTCTCATAGTCAGGAGCATGGGTAATGGCAACAATAGGCACGCAGCACCTCCTCCCGCCAAACATCTTGATGGTGCTGCTACCCCTTCAGCGAAACTCATCTTGCGCACCTACTACCTCGCTGGGCGAGAAGGGCCTTCCGTTGAGTGGGGAGCCCGCTAGGACGGGGAAGTGCGATTCGAAAGTTGGGCGTGGCACATTGTAGAGAATGCCTAAGGGGATGTGGTCGCCCCATTGTCTGGCCAAAGTAAGTGCGGCCTGCCAATCGCTCGTCTCATGCCCTTCGGGGAAGTAGCATCGCTCTTTGTACCAAGCATAGGTGTTGATTTTGTTAAAGGTTGTACAGGGCTGCAAAATATCCACCAAGGCATAGCCCGGAAAGGCAATCGCCGCCATCATAGTTTCTTTAAGGTGCTTTCTCTCGCCGGCAAAACAGCGTGCCACAAAGCCCGCGCCCATGGTTAAGGCCACTGCCAAAGGCTGAAAGGGGGGTAGCACTACTCCGGTTGTCTGCACATTAGTCTGCATGCCGAGCTCGCTGGTGGGGCTGGCCTGCCCCTTGGTTAAGCCATAGACTTGATTATTGTGCACAAAGTGGGCGAGGTGGGGGTTGCGACGGATAGTATGGATGAAGTGGTTGCCACCCTCGCCGTAGCTGTCGCCATCGCCCGACTCCACGATGACCGTCAGTGCAGTGTTCGCCACCCTCGCCCCCACCGCCGGCGGCAGAGCGCGGCCATGGAGTCCATTGAAGCCGTTCAAACGAAGGTAGTGAGGCATCTTCGCGGCTTGCCCGATGCCGGAGCACATCAGCACCCGGTGTGGGGCGAGGTCGAGTTCGGCGAGAGCCTCCGCCAAGGCCTGCCTGATGGGGAAGTTCCCGCAGCCCGGGCACCAAGCGGTGTCCTTAGTTAAGTAGTCTGCGGCTTTAGACATTCTTTTCTACCTCCCGTGCGATTTCTTCTCCGCTCCAAGGGCGTCCATCATACTTTAGCAGGAGGTAAGTGGTCTGTAGGCCGCTTTCGCGGCGCAGGAGGGCGGCAAATTGTCCGGTGGCGTTGCCCTCAATGCAGAAACTATGCCGCGCCTGGGGCAAAAGGGTGGTCACGTTGTTGAGTGGCAAGGGCCAGAGGTCGCTGAAGTGGAGCATGGCGGCATTTTTGCCCCTAACGTTGAGAGTGTCGACAGCTTCGCGCATCGCCCCATAGGTGGAACCCCAACCGATGAGAAGTATCTCGGCGCGGGTGCTGCCATACAGTTCGGGCTCGCTCATCTCCGTGGCTAGGGCATTTTGCTTAAGCATGCGCTTGTCCATCATCCGCTTCCGCATGGCACCGTCCTCGATGATATGACCATCTTCGTCATGCTCATCGCTGTCAGAAAGCACCACCTCGCCGATGAATTGTCCGGGATAGGCGCGGGGTGAAAGGCCATCCTCGGTCAGGCGATAACGTTGGTAGGGGAAGGTCGCCGTTTCTTCCGTGGCCAGATGCCGCTCGTAGACTAAGCGAGAAAAGTCATAGGGCCGTATTGAGCGCGCGGTATCGGCAAAGTTTTGGTCGGTGAGAAATATCACGGGCACTTGGTACTTGTCAGCTAGGTTGAAGGCCTTGTTCAGCCGATAAAATGCGTCTTCTAAGTTGGTGGCCGAGAGCACCGCTCGGGGGAACTCGCCATGGCCGCCAAAGATGGCAAAGTTCAAGTCGCCCTGCTCAGTCCGCGTGGGCAGACCGGTAGCGGGACCGGGTCGCATGGCGAGAACCACGACAATGGGGGTCTCGGTCATGCCTGCGAGGGATAAACCTTCGACCATAAGGGCAAAACCACCCCCTGAGGTGCAGGTCATCGAGCGCAACCCGGCGTAGCTTGCCCCCAGTACCATGTTGATGGCGGCGATTTCGTCCTCGGCCTGTTCCACTACGAGGCCATGCTGTTGCTGCCGGGCGGCGAGATAGGTCATGACTCCCGTTGCCGGGGTCATGGGATAGGCCGCCAGAAAACGGCAGCCACTGGCGAGGGCGGCCATGCCAAGGGCCTGGTTGCCGTCGATAAAAATCTGTGGCGGCAGAGGCGTAGCCTTAGGCAAGGCGCAAGTCACCGGCCGAGCGGGGAGTAGGGCCGCGTAACCGGCACGGAGAGCGGCAATGTTTTGTTCGACCAGGCCCTCGGCAAACATTTCTCGAATTAAGCCTTCGGCAGTAGGCAGAGCCAGCCCAAGGAGCGACAGAACCGCCCCTGTGGCCACGGTGCTGGCTAGAATGGCTCCGCCCGCGGCGCGGGCTAGGGAACCAAAAGGAGTAGGAAGCCCACGGGGTTCCTGTGCGGGCAGGGCGAATAAAGCATTGTCGAAAATGACGCTCGCACCGGACCGTAATTTTTGGTGGTGCACGGCGTATGTTTCTTCGTTTAGGGCTACTAAGATATCGATATCCGTGGCCTGTGCCCATGGGGTAGTGCTGCCAATTCGCAGCAAGGAAAAGTTGTGGCCGCCGCGCACCCGGGACATATAGTCTTTAGACAGGAGGACGCCGTAGCCAAGGCGGGTTAGGGTCTTGCCGAGCAAGTGCGCGATGGTATCCATGCCCTGGCCGGCGGCCCCCCCGATAACAATGTTCATCTAACCACCCCTTCTTTCTCCATCTGTTCCGTTCTCCCTCTGGGACGTTGCTCCCGAGCAACATGCTCAGAAGGGCGTAGTTCTATTTTAGCACCGATTACATTTTGCGACAATTCGCTCCGATTTGGCTTTCGGTTTGAGGGGAAACTGCGCTTTCCCAGATTTAACGGGCATGGTATAGTGATGTTGTGGCAGGATGCAGGAAGCGTTTGATATTATGTCCAGCAAGAGTAAGCATTACTATAGCAATGGAGGCATTTACATGAAAATGATGCGTGTTGTTCTCATCGCCCTTATTCCCGTAACACTGGCCGCTCTGTGGTTCTTTAGGCTACCGGCTCTGCTCTTATTAGTGGTGAGTGTGGCGTCGGCGGTCGGCAGTGAGGCCCTGTGGCAATATGTGCAGAAGAAGCCCCTGAAGATTAAGGACCTCAGCGCAGTAGTGACGGGGCTTTTGTTTGGCCTGGGTCTTTCTCCTTCCTTGCCCCTCTACATTGCGGCCATTGGCGCGGCCTTTGCCATCATCGTCGGCAAGCAGCTCTTTGGCGGCTACGGTAAGAATATCTTTAACCCGGCCATTCTCGGGCGTCTGTTTATCGTCCTCGCCTTCCCCGGTACCATGCGCCCGTGGCTTATGCCGGTGGATTTAACCACAGCCGCCACCCCACTTCAGATATTTCGGGCCGAAGGTACTATGGCCCCACTCCTCGACCTCTTCACCGGGCTGGTGCCGGGTTCGGTGGGTGAGACTTCGGTGCTCGCCCTTCTCATCGGTTTTGCTTGGTTGGTGTATAAAAATATAGCCAACTGGCGCATACCCGCGGCCATTGCTGCAGCGGTGACCGCCATCGCCATCATCGCTGGGCAGGACCCACTCTTTCATCTCTTTTCGGGAAGCCTGCTGCTAGGGGCCCTCTTCATGGCCACCGACCCCATCACCGCACCGCGCAGTCAAATTGGGAGATGGATTTTTGGGGCGGGTATCGGCGTTGGCATCATGCTCATGCGTTTCTATAGCCCCCTGCCCGAGGGCACGAGTTTCGCCATCTTGGGGTTAAATGCCGCCGTTCCGCTCATCAATCGCTACACCATGCCGAAGAAAAAGCCCACCCCTGCTAAGCCCAAGGCCGTTCAACCGACGAAGGAAGGAGGGGCACAGAGTTGAGCATCAGTAAGACGCGTGGTATTTTGTACAAACTGGCGCGCATTCTAGGCGACGTGCAGGCAGTCAGCAGCGGCAGTCCTAAAAAAATGGCCAAACGTGTTGGCCGACGCATCGTTGGTCGGGCCGCGGGCCGGGCCATGGGCAAGTTGTTTAAATAACTTGCCTGCCTGAAACACTGTACCAATGAATCGATTGAGCCATGCAACATGAAAGCTTGATTCCACTGAAAGGAACACCCCCTTTGTCGGGGGTCGGCGTGCCATGTCACGCCGCTACAAAAAGCCGGCGACTGCCACAAGTGATATTCCCCTTTGTCCACATAGGACCTGCCCGAGGCGTGCACGAATTTATAAGCCCAAGGATTTCGCGATTTAGGAGGTATGCTAGATGCCACATCGGTGGGTTGACCTCTCCGGCGGCGACAGGCTGCAGCTTAAAGCATCGCTGCTCACCGGTTCCCTCAGTGTGTACTTGGTGGAAAGTGGGCGAGAGAGACTCAAGATGGCCGAGATTCTGCCAACTGGACAAATAGCGGGCAAGGAGCTTAAAGAGCACCTAGCGGAGCTGGCCCCTATTATCTCCATGCCCCCCAATGCGGTGGTCGGAGAGGCCCGGTTCATGCACAACAGGCAGCAAGTGGTCGTACGCAATCAGTTGGTCGGTCGGGAAGGGGCCGAGAACTTTCGGCATCGAATGTACCTAGCTTTGGGTTTTGGGCTGACGAGGATTACCGTGTACCGCGACGGCATCGAAATCTTTGACTGGACCGGATAACACGCCTTGCTCTTGTTCGCAAGCTGGCATAGGGTGCTGCCCTTGTAGCGCCGGCACAAAGTGGACATGCCCGCTTTCACCCTTGCAATTGTCCGCGGTCTGGCATAGAATAAATATAGAGTGCAATTAAATAGCGAGCGGGGGAGCTGGAGAGGCCGGCTGAGATAGAGAACCTAGGAGTTCTTTGACCCTTTACCTGATCTGGGTAATGCCAGCGGAGGGAAGTGCCATAGTTTATTTTGACGAGCACGCCCAGCGCGGTGCTCGTCTTTATTTGCTAAAAAAAGGAGGCTAGCAGATGAATTTAAAAAAACTTACCATTGCTGCCCTGCTCATCGCCCTGGGCACAATGGCCGCCTCAACGATTGTCTTCCCCTTCGCGGGGGCGAGGCTGTTTCCCGTGCAGCATGCCATCAACGTGGTGGCGGCAGTCTTGCTTGGGCCGCTCTACAGCGTGCTCACCGCCTTTGGTATTTCTCTCCTGCGCAACTTACTTGGCACCGGTTCGCTTTTGGCTTTTCCCGGCAGTATGATTGGGGCCTTTCTCGCTGCTTGGGTCTACCAAAAAACACATTGCAAGTTAAAGGCCGTCCTCGGTGAGGTAATGGGCACGGGGGTATTAGGCGCGGCCCTGGCCTTCCCGGTCGCCCGCTTTCTCTTAGGGCGTGATGTAGCCGCCTATGCCTTTGTCATCCCCTTCATTCTGAGCAGTCTGGCTGGGTCTGTGGTCGCCTATGTTGTGGTGATTAGCTTAAGCGACCGACTCCTAGCCCAGATGGGCCTCCGGGAGAAAGCTTGATGCAGACCGCCCTCACTATCGCCGGTTCAGACTCTAGCGGCGGGGCCGGTCTTCAGGCCGACCTTAAGACTTTTGCCGCTCACGGGGTCTTTGGCCTCTGTGTGGTTACGGCGGTGACCGCGCAAAACACGGTCGGGGTCTTTGCGGTGGAGGACATTTCGTGCGCCTGCATTTTGGCGCAGCTTGCGGCCGTCTATGCCGACATACCGGTGCATGCCGTAAAAATCGGCATGGTGTCGCGGCGGG
>Ga0208100_100038_pt1 | contig 63935 bp, 67 predicted proteins | sample SubbioR11_8A_Aug_FD_184817 | JGI IMG/M metagenome (GOLD analysis project Ga0208100, IMG submission 184817) | Serpentinite rock and fluid subsurface biosphere microbial communities from McLaughlin Reserve, California, USA - CR11_8A_Aug (SPAdes) | ecosystem: Environmental > Terrestrial > Deep... | reverse complement strand
GTGCGAAGCACCCGGCAGCGGCCGAGGCCCGGGCCGCCTAGTGGGGGATCGATTTCGAGAAGAGGTTCACGATCAGCACCCCCACCAGAATGAAGGCAAGCCCTAGTATGGCTGCAAAATCAAGCGTCTGGCGATACCAGACCCAGGCCACCCCGCTGATCAGGACGATCCCCATGCCCGACCAGATCGCATAGACGACGCCGGTCGGCATCACCCGCAGCGGGTAGGACAGCAGCCAGAAGGCCACCGCATAGCCGAAGATCGCCACCAGCGAGGGCCAGAGCCGGGTAAAGCTTTCCGACCGGGCCAGAGCGGTCGTGGCAACGACTTCGGCCAGGATGGCCGCCATGAGGAAAAGGTAGGTCCGGGTCATGTACCTGCTCTGCTATGGCCTGTGTTCCCCGGCATCCTGCGCGGGAGACGGGCGCAAGTCGAGCCGTGCTGCGACGCTTGCGCAGGCGGGACCGGCAAGGGCGGTGCTGTCGCAGGCGGGCAAGCGGGCGGGCGGCCCTCGGTTCAGCCGTCCGCGCGCATGTCGGCGACGAAGTCGCGCATGATGTCCAGCGGCGCATAGCCGCGCATCACCCCGTCCCCCATCACGAAGGCCGGAGTGCCGCTGATGTCCATCGTCGCGGCCAGGGCATGGTTGTCCTGGATCACTGCCATCACTTCGGGCGCGTTCATCCGGTCAAGGATCGGTTGCGCCTCGAACCCGAGGTCGTCTGCCAGCCGGGTCAGCGTCTCGACCGTCGGCTCGCCCCGCAGGGCGATCAGCGCGGAATGCGCGCGGCCATAGGCCTCGTCGCCGTGCAACTGGCGCAGCGCGATGGCGAACTGCGCCGACAGCATCGACGCCTCGCCCAGGATCGGGAATTCCTTGACCACGAAGCGGATGTTGCCGTCGGTCGCGAGCAGCTCTGCGACCTCGGCATAGGCCTTGCGGCAATAGCCGCAGCGGTAATCCATAAACTCGACCAGGGTGATGTCACCCTCCGGGTTGCCGCCGACCCAGTCGTTCGGATTGGCGAAGATGCGTGCGCTGTTGGCCGCGATGATCCGGGCGTCACGGTCCAGCACCGCCAGCTCCTCGCGCTGTTGCAGGACATCCATCGCCTCGATCAGGACCTCGGGGTGTTCCAGCAGATAGGCCCGCACCTCGGCACGGAAGTCCTTGCGCTCGGTCTCGGTCATGGTCGCGGCGGTCCCGGAAACCGGCGCCTCGGCCAGGGCGGGCAAGGCGGCGAGGCCGGTGATCAGGCCAAGGGCAAGGCGGGTCATGAAGGCTCCTGCAAGACCGCGGATCGGCGGCGGGCGGAGGATAGGGGGGGCCATGCGGCAAGACAAGCCGCTCTCCGCTTTGTGATCCGCGGGCTGCGGGCGGAATTTACAAACCGCGGCCAAGCGGGGATAAGGCAGCGATGACCTTGTTCAAAGCCCTGCTCCTGACCCTGCTGCTGTCGCCGTTCGCGGCCCCGCCCACGGATGCGCAAGAGCTGTCGGCGCTGGCGAAGGTCAACCCGATGCGGTCGGGGATCATCGCCACCGGCAGCGGGCTGGAGCTGCGGCTGGAGCTGAGCCAGCCGGTGCCCTGGCGCCTGCGGCTGATGGACAACCCGCCCCGTCTGGTGATCGACGCGCGCGAGGTGGACTGGAAGGGGGCCGAGGCGCTGGCCGTCGTCAGACCCGGCGTGGCGCTGCGGGCCGGGCGCTTCCGGCCGGGCTGGTCGCGCATGGTGCTGGAACTGGATGGCCCGCACAAGGTCGCCCGGTCCGAAATGACGACCGGCGAGGCGACCCGGCTGGAGATCGTGCTGGAGCCCACCGACGCGGCCAGCTTTGCGCTGGAGGCCGCGCGGCCCGACCTGCCGGAATGGGCCATGCCCGAGGCGGCCGAGCTGGTGCCCCCCCGGCCGCACGGCAGCGGCCCTCTGGTCGTGGTGCTGGACCCCGGCCACGGCGGCATCGACCCCGGCGCCGAACGCGACGGCACCAGCGAGGCGGCGCTGATGCTGACCTTCGCGCGCGAGGTGAAAGAGGTCCTGCTGCGCGATGGCCGCTTCCGGGTGGTGATGACGCGCGACGAGGATGTGTTCGTGCCGCTGGAAACCCGCACTTCCATCGCGCGCGAGGCCGAGGCGGACATCTTCCTGTCGCTGCATGCCGATGCGCTGGCCGAGGGCGACGCGCAGGGGGCCACGGTCTATACCCTGGCCGAAGAGGCCTCGGACGAGGCGGCGGCGGCGCTGGCCGAACGGCACGACCGCGACGACCTGCTGGCGGGCGTGGACCTGACGGACCAGGACGACGTGGTGGCGGAAGTGCTGATGGACATGGCCCGGACCGAGACCGCGCCCCGGACCGACCGGCTGGCCAGGGCGATGGTCGGGGCGATCAAGGCGGCCGAGATCCGGATGCACCGGCGGCCGCAGCAGTCGGCCGGCTTCTCGGTCCTGAAGACGCCGGACATCCCCTCGGTCCTGCTTGAGGTCGGGTTCCTGTCCTCGGAGCGGGACTTCAGGCGCCTGACCGACCCGGCCTGGCGCGCGACAATGGCCGAGGCGCTGCTGGCGGCGCTGCTCACCTGGTCCGAGGAAGACGCGGCGTTGCGGGCCGCCGCCAACCCCTGACCCTGCGGAAGCCCGCCCGGACAGGTATTTGTGACCGGCCAAGGTTTTGACGCGGGGCTGCGTCTGGTATACTGCGGGGGTCGCAGCTGGAAAGGGTCTTCGTGCTTAGGTTTGTCGGAAATTTTCTGGGCGCCATCTTCTCGGCGGCAACGCTGGGCGCGGTCTTTGGTGCGCTGACCCTTGGCGGCATCTTCTTCATGTATTCCCGCGACCTGCCGTCGATCGAGAATCTGGCGCAGTACACGCCTGCCACGATCAGCCGGATCTATTCCGGCGAGGGCGAGATCATCGACGAATTCGCCCGCGAGCGGCGGCTGTTCGTCGCCGCCGAGGATATCCCCGACCTGGTCAAGCAGGCCTTCATCAGCGCCGAGGACAAGAATTTCTACACCCACCAGGGCTATGACACCCGCGGGATGGTGGTTGCCCTGGTGCAATGCCTGGAAGGCGGGCGCTGCCGGGGGGCATCGACCATCACCCAGCAGGTGATGAAGAACTTCCTTCTGTCCTCTGACCGCACTGCCGAACGCAAGATCAAGGAAATCATCCTGGCCGCGCGCGTCGAAACCGCGATGAGCAAGGAAAAGATCCTTGAGCTGTACCTGAACGAGATCTTCCTGGGCCAGAACTCCTACGGTGTCGCGTCGGCGGCGCAGACCTATTTCAACAAGTCGCTGTCCGACCTCTCGGTCGCCGAGGTCGCCTATCTGGCCGCCCTGGCGCAGCGCCCCGGCAACCTGCACCCGGTCCGCCAGCGCGATGCCGCCATTGCGCGGCGGAACTACGTCCTGGGCGAGATGCTGGAGAACGGTTACATCGACCGGGCGACCTATGAGGACGCCAAGACCGCCCCGCTGGAAACCGTGCAGGGCGGCGATTTCGAGGCCTTCCGGGAATCGCTGCCGCCGCGCGACTATTTCACCGACGAGATCCGTCGCCAGCTGTCGGGCACCTTCGGGGAAGAGCAGTTCTTCTCGGGTGGCCTGACCATCCGCGCCACTGTCAACCCCGCCCTGCAGGAATCCGCCGCCGATGCGCTGCGCCGCGGGCTGGAACAATACGACCGCAACCAGGGCGTCTGGCGCGGCACCGGACAGGTGCTGCCGGCCGAGGTGCTGGGCTCCGAGGCGACCTGGCGCGAGGCGCTGGCCGCAACCGAAGTGCCGCGCGACGTGGACACCTGGTTCCCCGCCGTGGTGCTGGAGGTCGCAGAGAGCGCCGCCCGCATCGGCATCGAAGGCGTGATGGACGACGAGGACGGCCATTTCATCCCGGCCGAGGACGTGACCTGGGCCAGGAAGCTGCTTGAGGGCGGCGAGCTTGGCCGCAGGGCGCAAGTCGCGGGCGATCTTCTGTCGGTCGGCGACGTGGTTCTGGTCCGCGCGGTGACCAACGACGACGGCACCTTCAAGCGCTGGTCGCTGCGCCAGGTCCCGGAAGTGCAGGGCGCGTTCATGGCGATGGACGTGAACACCGGCCGCGTGCTGGCGATGCAGGGTGGCTTCAGCTATCAGGATTCGGTCTTCAACCGCACCACCCAGGCGACGCGCCAGCCGGGGTCCAGCTTCAAGCCCTTCGTCTATGCCGCGGCACTGGACAGCGGGTTCACCCCCGCGACCATCGTCGTCGACGCCCCGATCGAGATCGAGACGCCGCAGGGTCTCTGGACCCCGAAGAATGCCTCGAACAGGTACTACGGCCCGACACCGTTGCGGACGGGCGTCGAGCAGAGCCGGAACCTGATGACGATCCGCATCGCGCAGGAAATCGGGATGCAGACGGTCGCGGGCTATGCCGAACGATTTGGCGTCTATGACCGGATGGCTCCGTTCCTGGCGAACTCGCTTGGCGCGCAGGAGACGACGCTGTTCAAGATGGTCGCCGCCTATGCCATGTTCGCCAATGGTGGCGAAAGGGTGGAGCCAACCCTGGTCGACCGCGTGCAGGACCGTTTCGGCAAGACGATCTACCGCCACGACCAGCGCGTCTGCGAGAATTGCGGCGACGCGAACCTGCCTGCGGGGCAGGGGGTGACCATCGACACCAACCGCGAACGGGTGATGAACGCGATCACCGCCTACCAGCTGACCAGCATGATGGAGGGCGCCGTGCAGCGCGGCTCGGCCAGCCGGCTGGACCTGCCGGTTCCCATCGCCGGCAAGACGGGCACCACGAACGACGCCAAGGATGTCTGGTTCGTCGGTTACTCCTCGAACATCGTCGCGGGCTGCTACATCGGCTTCGACCAGCCCCGGACCCTTGGCGAAAGCGCCTTCGGCGGCACGCTGTGCGTTCCGGTCTTCCAGGACTTCATGGAGGAAGCGGTGAAGAAGTATGGCGGAGGCGAGTTCCGGGTCCCGCCGGGTGGCTATTTCCGCAACATCGACCGCTTCACCGGCCAGCCCTTGCCGGATGACGCCACGGGCGACAACGTGGTGGCCGAATACTTCCGCAAGGGCGAAGAGGCGTTGATCGGCATCGGTCTTGTCGTCGACGGCGGCTTTGCGATGGGCGAGAACCTGCCCCTCTTCGCCTATGGCGAGGGCGAGACCGGCGGCGGCGACCAGGGCACCACCGTGACCACCTCGGAAGGCGAGCAGGTCGTCGTGCCGAAGAAGGCCGATTTCGGCACCGTCTCCTCGGGCGGACTTTACTGACACCGCTGCCCCGACCGGGCCGCGCCCTTGCCGGGGCGCGGTCAAGGCCTTATGACCCACGCCCAAGCTCAAGGACTGGACCCGACCCATGCGCGCCGAAACCCAAGCCAATATCGAAGCCGTCGAAAAGACGCTGAAGCTTCTGGCGCAGCGGATGGATTGGGAGACCGCGCCGCACCGGCTGGAAGAATTCGACGCGATGATCGAAAACCCCGACCTGTGGAACGACCCGGCCAAGGCGCAGAAGCTGATGCGCGACCGCCAGGCGCTGCTGGATGCGGTCAACGCCTACAAGATGATCGACGGCGGGTTGAAGGACAACGTCGAGCTGATCGAGCTGGGCGAAGCCGAGGGCGATACCGAGATCGTGCGCGAGGCCGAGGCCGCGCTGACCGACCTGGTCAAGGTCGCCCAGGCGAAAGAGCTTGAGGCGCTGCTGGATGGCGAGGCCGACGCCAACGACACCTTCCTGGAAATCAACGCAGGCGCCGGGGGGACGGAAAGCTGCGACTGGGCCGCGATGCTGGCGCGGATGTATGTCCGCTGGGCCGAGGCGCATGGCTACACCGTGGAATTGCAGTCGGAATCCGAAGGCGACGGCGCGGGGATCAAGTCGGCCAGCTACAAGATCAGCGGCAAGAACGCCTATGGCTGGCTGAAGACCGAGGCCGGGGTGCACCGGCTGGTCCGCATCTCGCCCTATGACAGCGCCGCGCGGCGGCATACCAGCTTCTGTTCGGTCTGGGTCTACCCGGTGGTCGATGACAACATCGAGATCGAGGTCCAGGACAAGGACATCCGCATCGACACCTACCGCTCCAGCGGCGCGGGCGGCCAGCACGTCAACAAGACCGACTCGGCGGTGCGGATCACGCACTTCCCGTCGGGGATCGTGGTCACGTCGTCGCTGAAATCCCAGCACCAGAACCGCGACATCGCCATGAAGGCGCTGAAAAGCCGCCTTTACCAGCAGGAGCTTGACCGCCGCACCGCCTCGATCAACGAGGCGCACGAGAACAAGGGCGACGCGGGCTGGGGCAACCAGATCCGGTCCTATGTCCTGCAACCCTACCAGATGGTGAAGGACCTGCGAACCGGGTATGAGACCAGCGATACCCAGGGTGTGCTGAACGGCGACCTGGACGGGTTCATGGCCGCCACGCTGGCCCTGAACGCCAGCGGCAAGAAGCGCGGTGATTTCGCCGACGTCGATTGAGGCGAGACCCCCGGATCAAGTCCGGGGCGGATGCCGCAAACCCCTTGCCTGCCGCTTCCGCCCGCGCGTAACATTTGGGCATGAGCAGCACACCTCCATCGGCCACCCCGGACATCAACCTGATCGAGGTCTCCGACCTGGCGGAAAGCCTTGCGGCGGGCTGGCGGGACTTCAAGCGCGCGCCGATGCTGGGCTTCGCCTTCTCGGCGGTCTACGTGCTTGGCGGCTGGCTGATCCTGTGGGCGATGACGACCAAGGGCCAGGTCTGGTGGACCCTGCCCGCGGGGGCCGGGTTCCCGATCCTTGGCCCCTTCATCGCCTGCGGTTTCTACGAGATATCCCGACGGCTGGAGGCGGGAGAGCCGCTGGTGGCCTCTGAAATCTTCGGGGTGGTCTTCCGGCAGAAGGACCGCCAGATCCCGGCGATGGCGGCGGTGATCGTGGTCTATTTCCTGTTCTGGAACTTCCTGTCGCACATGATCTTCGCGCTCTTTCTGGGCCATGCGACGATGACCAACGTGTCCACCTCGCTTGCGGTGTTCCTGACGCCCGAGGGGCTGGCGATGCTGGCCTTCGGTACGGTGGTGGGGGCGGTCTTTGCCACGCTTCTGTTCAGCCTGACCGTGGTCAGCCTGCCGATGCTCATGGACCGCGAGGTGGATTTCGTGACCGCCATGCTGACCAGCTTTGCGCTGGTCAGGGAAAGCCCGCGGGTGATGCTGGGCTGGGGCGCGCTGATCGGGGTCTGCCTGTTCCTTGGGATGCTGCCGGGGTTCCTGGGGCTGTTCCTGGTCCTGCCCCTGTTCGGGCACGCCAGCTGGCATCTTTACCGCCGCGCGATCACCTGAACGCCGTCAGCGGACCGGACGGGCCACCAGAAGCGCCAGCGCGACCAGGCCCGCCACCCGCGCCACGGCGTGTTCACGCCCGAGGCAGCGCCCTGTTCACCATCCTCGGCCCCCTGCATCGCCGCCGCCGTCAGGGGTGCCACGACCAGACCAAGGCCCAGGCCCGCCAAGGCAGTCAGGGGCACCACATGGCTCCAGAACTGGCCGGTGGGCGCGGCAAGCCACAGACCGGCATAGGCGCAGGCGACCAGCGCCGAGCCTGCGGCCATCAGCGGCCCCGCGCCGAAGCGGTCGGCCAACCGGCCAGCGGGCGCCGAAAGCAGCCCGATCAGGATCGAGATCGGCAGGAAGGCCGCCGTCACCTCCAGCGCGGCCCCGACCCCCTTGACGGCGCGGGACGCGATCATCTGCTCGGGTGTCAGCGCGGCGGCATAGGCCAGCGACCCTGCGACGAAGATCATGTGTCGATGAACCCCATCGACGAGGCCAGGATCGCGGCCCAGAGGATGATGCGGCGGTCACCCGCGGCACAGAAGGAAACGGGCACCGGAGTGCCCTCCGATGCCCGCGCAATGGTCATGGCCGGTCGGCTTACTCGGCGTCGGCAGCGGGGGCAGGGGTGTCCAGCCGGACCGCGCCACCTGGGCTGCGGCCGTTGGCCAACGGGTCTTCCTGGCGCTGGACCGAGCCTTCGAAATGGGCGCCCGATTCGATGGCGATGGTCTTGTGGATGATGTCACCCTCGACCCGGGCGGTCGAGGTCAGGCGGACCTTCAGGCCACGGACGCGGCCGATGACCCGGCCGTTGACGACGATGTCGTCGGCCACGATCTCGCCGCGGATGGTGGCGCTTTCGCCCACGGTCAGAAGATGCGCGCGGATGTCGCCCTCAACCGTGCCTTCGACCTGGATGTCGCCCGTGGTGCGCAGATTGCCCACGACCGTCAGGTCCGACGACAGCACCGAGGCAGAGGCCTTGCCCTTCGGAGCGGTCGGGGTGAAATCCATGCTGGGCTTGGTCATCGGGGTCTCCGGGGTTTTGGGCTTCTCGACCTCGGCCTTCGGGCCCGGCTCGTTGATGCGGCTCTTAGAAAACATTCTTCGCTGCCTTTATGAAGGTCATCGGGTTTACGGCGTCACCGCCGAGGCGGACCTCGTAGTGGAGATGCGTGCCGGTGGACCGGCCTGAGTTGCCCATATCACCGATCCGCTCCCCGCGCGAGACCCTTTGGCCGACTTCGACCCGGATCTGGCTGAGATGGGCATAGCGAGTCTCGACGCCGAAGTCGTGCTTGATCTTGACCAGACGGCCATAGCCGCTGTCCCAGCCGGCATGGACGATCACCCCGTCGGCGGTGGCATAGATCGGCGTGCCGTAAGCGCCGGCCATGTCGGTGCCCTCGTGCATCCGGGTGCCGGCACCCTTGGGATCGCGGCGGTAGCCGAATCCGCTGGTCCAGCGGAAGCTGTCCTTGACCGGCATGGCGAAGGGCAGCTTGAAGGCGGCGATGCGGTACATGTTCATCCGGTCCAGCCCGGTCAGGATCGCGTTCGCCCGCAGCTCTTCGGCAGTGGGCGCCGCGCCAGAGGTCGAGAACGAGATCGGCGTCAGCGGGCCGCCCTGGCCGGAATAGCCTTCGCGCACGGCATCGATCAGGTCCTCGGGCGACATGCCCGCTTCGCGGAACATCTTGTCCAGCGGCTCGACCGAGACGGTCAGCGCCTCTTCCAGCTTGGTGAAGATCGCGTCGTTGCGCAGTTCCAGCGCTTCTTTCGCATCGGCGATGACCTGGACTTCCTCGCGCGCGGCCTCGGCCTCGGCCAGGACCTGGTTGCGCTCTTCGGCGGCCTCGCCCAGGGCGCCGGTCAGGAACTCCAGCGTGGCCACCGTGTCCGTCGCCCGCCCCAGTTCGGTCGCCGCGCCGGACTGGCTGTTCAGGGCCAGCGTGACCCGCTCAGCCTCGGCGCGGGCGGTGTCGCGTTCCTTGATCGTCTCGCGCAGGGTGTTCTGGATCGCCTCGATCCCGGTTTCCAGCTCGCGGCGGCGGTCCTCGGAGGCCAGCAGCCGCTCCTGCATCCCCGAGACCTGGGCCAGCGCGATGTTGAAGCGTTCCTGCGCGCGGGCGGCTTCCTCGGCGCGCAGGTCGCGGTCCGACGACAGCGAACTGAGCCGTTCCTCGTAAAGCGCCTGCTGGCGCATCGACTGTTCGCGCGCCGAACCGGCCCCGATGCTGTCCATCATGATCAGCGCGGTGGCCACGATGGTCCAGGCCAGCGCAAGCGTTCCGCCGACCATCGCGATGATCTGCGTCGTCGGCCGCAACCGGATGAACCGGGTCTCGGTATCGGATTTCAGAAACAGCCGCTGTTCGGGAAAATGCCGCTCAAGGCTTTGGTGGACGCGATAGGCAAGACGATTCAGCACGTTGGGGTCATCCGTTCATAGCCTTGGCAGTGGCTTTACCGTTACCCCAAGGCAGCTGACCCCGGGCTCGGACCTGATTAGCCATGCTGTTTCAGACCCGCAACAATTTTGACCACAGGCAGAGTTTTTCCGCGTGGGTCATGGGGTTATTCGGCAAGAAACCGCCGATCAGTCGGTTTCTGCGACCAGAGGCCAGTAGAAATCGGGCGGCAGACCGGCGTCGGCGCGCTTTGCCTCGTTGAAGGGGGGCTTCAGCTGGCCGTGGAAATGGCGGCGGACAAGGGCGTGGAACACCTCCTTGGGGTCGCTGCCATCCCGCCCGCACAGCCAGTTGAACCATTTCGAGCCATAGGCGACATGCGCCACTTCCTCGGCATAGATCAGTTCAAGCGCGGCCTTTGCCTGGGTCTCGCCATGCCTGGCGAAGACCTCGATCATGCCGGGGGTCACGTCCAGGCCGCGCGCCTCCAGCACCATCGGCACGACGGCAAGGCGGCCATGCAGGTCGCCCACGGTATCCTCGGCGGCGCGCCACATCCCGGCATGGGCGGGCAGAGCGCCATAGTGGCTGCCCATCGCCTCCAGGCAGTCGCAGATCAGGTTGAAGTGCTTGGCTTCCTCGTCGGCGGCCTTGACCCAGTCGTCGTAGAAGCCAAGGGGCATCGGCTGGTCGGTGAAGCGGGCGATGATGTCCCAGTGCAGGTCGACGGCATTCAGCTCGATGTGAGCCACGGCATGCAGAAGCGCGATGCGCCCCTCGGGTGATCCGGGGCGGCGGCGGGGGACGTCCTTCGGCGACAAAAGCTCGGGTCGGGTCGGGCGGGCGGGGCGCAGGGGCGGCTCGGCCCGGCCGAGGGGCAGGGGCTGGCCCGCCGCGCGGGCGGCGAACCAGGTGGCGGCATGGGCGCGGCCAAGCGCGGTCTTGGCGCGGCCGTCGGCGGTGGTCAGCACCGCCACTGCCAGGTCTGCCAGGCTTTGCGTCATCAGGTGTCCCCCCAAAAGTCTTCGAAGACTTTTGCAAATTCCTTCGAAGGAATTTGGCGGCTCTATGTCACAACGCCCGCGCTGCCGCCAGCACCTCGTCGGCGTGGCCCTTGACGCTGACCTTGGGCCAGACCCTGGCCACCTGACCCGCGCCGTCGATCAGGACCGTCGTGCGTTCAATCCCCATGTAGGTCTTGCCGTACATGCTTTTCTCTTGCCAGACGCCGTAGTCCTCGCAGGTGTGGCCGGTCTCGTCCGAGGCCAGGATGATCCCGAGCCCGTGCTTCTTGCAGAACTTGTCGTGGCTTTTGACGCTGTCCTTCGACATGCCGATCACCGTGGTCCCGGCCGCGGCAAATTCGGCCTGGCGCGCAGTGAAGTCCTGCGCCTCCAGCGTGCAGCCGGGGGTGTCGTCCCTGGGGTAGAAGTACAGGACCACCTTGCCGGGCTTGAGGGCCGACAGGGTCACCGTGCCGCCGCCATCGCGGGGAAGGGTGAAGTCCGGGGCGGTCTGTCCTGCGGAAATCATGGGCGGCTCCTTGCCTTGTTCACGTTTGTGATTTTGCATCTAGTTGCCTTCGCGCAAAGATAAAGGCAGGGAAAGTGCCGGGCGCTCTGGTCAGGGCGCGGCGGCAGTCAGCGGGGCGCCAGACCGAGATGAACGACCAGTCGGCGGGCTTGGGAGGCGGGCACAGGCCCGTTGACGCGCCGGTGCGTGCCGAGCCGCTGGTCCTGACCGATCCCGTGGTGCCGCAACCCGGCCCGACGCAGCCGGCCCCGGCGCGACCCCTCGGGCGCAGGTCCGCGATCGCCCGCGGGCGGATCAGCCTGACGCTGATCCTGACGCTGGTCGTGCTGGCGCTGGGGTTCGGCTACCTGACGATGGCCTATACCGGCAAGACGATCCGGGTGCCGACCTGGGGCGTGGCCGAGATCGAGGCCCGCCTGAACGAGGGCCTGGCCCAGGCCCGGCTGCCGAAGGGCAGCGCGGTATCGCTGGGCGCGGTGGAACTGGCGGTCGACGCCGATTTCGCGCCGCGCTTCCGGTTGCGGGACATTCGCCTGATCGGCGACACGGGCCGCTCGCTTCTGGCCCTGCCCGAGGCGATGGTGGCCTTCGACCCCAGGGCACTGCTGTCGGGCCAGCTGCGCCCGACCGCCGTGCGGCTGTCGGGGGCGCGGCTTGCGGTGCGGCGCGATGCGGCGGGACGGATCGACCTGCAGTTCGAAGGGGCAACCACCCGTGCCGACCCGCAGACCGCGTCCGAAGTCCTGACGGCGGTCGAGGCCGCCTTCGCCAGCCCCGCGCTGGCTTCGCTTGCCACCATCGAGGCCGAGGGGCTGACCCTGGTCCTGACCGACGACCGGGCGGGGCGGACCTGGCAGGTGGGTGACGGGCGGCTGGTGATCCAGAATGGCGCGACGGCGATTTCAGCCGAGCTTGGCCTGACGCTGCTGGACCGCGCCACCCCGGCCCAGGCCGTGCTGACGCTGGTTTCGGACAAGGGGGCGCTGACCGCGCATTTGCGCGCCCGGGTCGACACCATCGCTGCCAGGGACCTGGCAGTGATGGCCCCGCCTCTGGCCTTCCTGGGCTTCGTCGATGCCCCGATCTCGGGCGCGCTGGAGGCGCGGCTGACCCAGGACGGAACCTTCGGGGGCATGACGGCCGAGCTTGGTCTTGCGGCGGGCCGCCTGGCGCCCGGGGACGGGGCCAGGCCCATCGGCTTTGATCGCGCCGCACTGTCCCTGGCCTACGACCCCGTGACGGCAAGGATCGCGCTTTCGGGGCTGTCGGTCGAAAGCCCCTCGCTGCGCCTGACCGCCCACGGCCACGGCGACCTGCTGGCTTCCGACGGCAGCCCGCTGGCTGCGGGCGCGCTTCCCGACAGCATCCTGGCGCAGATCGCGGTCGAGGAAGTCATGCTTGACCCCGACGGTCTGTTCGAGGAACCCGTCCGCTTCGGCAGCGGGGCGCTGGACCTGCGGCTGCAACTCAGCCCCTTCCGGCTGGACATCGGCCAGGTCGCGCTGGTCGAAGGCGACGAACGCCTGCTGCTGTCCGGCGCGGTCGAGGCGACCGACAGCGGCTGGAAGCTGGCGCTTGACGTCGACCTGAACCGGATCGAGACGGAACGCCTGTTGAAGGTCTGGCCGGTCTCGGTGGTTCCCCAGACCCGGACCTGGTTTGCCACCAACGTCGGCCAGGGTGTGCTGACCGACGTGCAGGCCGCCCTGCGCCTTCGGCCCGGCGGGCAGCCGCAGTTCACCCTGGGCTACGAGTTTTCCGACACCGATGTCCGCTTTGTCCGCACTCTGCCGCCGATCCTGAACGGGCGCGGCCATGCCACGCTGGAGAACAAGACCTATACCGTCGCGCTGGACAAGGGCCATGTCATCGCCCCCGAGGGTGGCCGGATCGAGGCCGACGGGACCGTCTTCCAGATCCTTGACATCACCCGGCGCCCGGCGACGGGGAAGGTCGACCTGGTCACCTCGGCCAGCCTGACCGCCACGCTTTCGCTTCTGGACCAGGAGCCGTTCAGCTTCTTCTCCAAGGCCGGTCTGCCCTACAACCTGGGCGACGGGCGGGCGGAGCTCAAGGCCACGATCATCATGCCGCTGAAGCAGCACATCCCGATCGAGGAGGTGAGCTTCACCGTCGCGGGCCACATCCGCGACTTCACCTCGCCCGCCCTTGTCCCGGGCCGCATCCTGACCGCGCCCGAAATCCGGGTTGCGGTCGATACCGAGGGGCTGGAGTTGACGGGCAAGGGCAAGCTTGACCTGATGCCGGTGGACCTGACCTACCGCCAGGGCTTCGGGCCGGAACAGAAGGGCCGCGCGCGGGTCGATGGCACGGTGATGCTGTCGGACGACGTGCTGCGCGGCTTCGGGATCGAGCTGCCCGCGGGGTCGGTCCGCGGCGAAGGCCCCGCGGCCATCGACGTGGCGCTGGTCAGGGGCGAGGCCCCGCAGCTGACGCTGATCTCGAACCTGACCGGACTTGCACTGCGGCTGGACGCGCTTGGCTGGTCCAAGCAGGACGGCACGCGCGCTGCGCTTGACCTTGAGGCCCGCCTGTCGCGCGAACCGGTGGTAGAGCGGCTGACGCTGAACGCCCCCGGGCTGGAGGCGCGCGGCCGGATCACCACGCGTGAGGGCGGGGGGCTGGAGGTCGCCAGCTTCGAACGTGTCGTCGCGGGCGACTGGCTGGATGCCGCGGTCACGCTGACCGGACGGGGCCGGGGGGCGCTTGACGTTGCGGTGACGGGCGGCAGCCTTGATCTGCGCCGCATGCCCGACGCTGGTGGAGGTGCCGGGGGCGGGGGTCCGATCGACATCCGCCTGGACCGGCTGCGCATCTCGGACGGCATTACGCTGACCGATTTTCGCGGCGAGTTCGGCAGTCGCGGCGGCTTCAACGGCCGCTTTGTCGGCGCCGTCAACGACACGGCCCTGATCGAAGGCATGGTCGCCCCGGCAGAAGGCGGCAGCGCCGTCCGCATCACCTCGGAAAATGCGGGCGCGGTGCTGGCCGCCGCGGGCATCTTCGACCAGGGCCGCGGCGGGTCCCTGGACATGACGCTGTTTCCGCGCGGGCCCCGGGGGGAATACAACGGCGCAGCGACCTTCACCCGGCTTCGCGTCCAGGGCGCGCCCGCGCTGGCCGAGCTTCTGTCCGCCGTTTCGGTCGTGGGACTTCTGGAACAGCTGAACGGCGAGGGGCTGGCCTTCAACAACGGCGAGGTCACGTTCATCCTGACGCCAAGGGCGGTCGAGATCACCGAAGGCTCGGCTGTCGGCGCCTCGCTTGGCATTTCCTTTGCGGGCCTGTACCAGAACGGCTCGGGCGTGATCGACTTGCAGGGCGTGATCTCGCCGATCTATCTGGTCAACGGGGTGGGACAGATCCTGACACGCAGGGGCGAGGGGCTTTTCGGGTTCAACTACCGTGTCACCGGCACGGCCGAGAACCCGAACGTGGCGGTCAACCCGCTGTCGGTGCTGACACCCGGCATGTTCCGCGAGCTTTTCCGCCAGCGCCCGCCCAGCCTGACCGACGCCGAGGGGGGCGGATGAAACTTTCCGATTTCGACTTTGACCTGCCGGAGGGGCTGATCGCAACCCGGCCCGCCCGCCCGCGCACCTCGGCCCGGCTGCTGCTGGCCGAAGGCGACCGGATCAGCGACCGGCATGTCCATGACCTGCTGGACATCTTCCGCCCCGGCGACCGGCTGGTGCTGAACAACACCAAGGTCCTGCCCGCCCGGCTTCTGGGCACCCGCCAGCGCGGGGATGCCGTGGCCAAGGTCGAGATCACGCTGCTGGAACCCCGCGCGCTGGGGTGGCGGGCCTTGGCCAAACCCCTGCGCAAGCTGCGGCTGGGCGAGGTGATCCGGTTTTCCGACCGGCTTTCCGCGACGGTGGCCGAGAAGACGGAAACCGACCTCACGCTTGCCTTCGAGCTGACCGGGGACGACTTCGACACCGCCCTGGCCGAGGCCGGGGTCATGCCGCTGCCGCCCTACATCGCCGCCAAGCGCGCGGCGGATGACCAGGACCGCACCGATTACCAGACGGTCTTTGCCCGCCATGCCGGGGCGGTCGCGGCGCCGACGGCCTCGCTGCACTTTGACGAACAGTTGCTGCAAGCGCTGGCCGACAAGGGGGTGGATTTCACCGAAGTCACCCTGCACGTCGGTGCAGGCACCTTCCTGCCGGTCAAGGTCGAGGATGTGACGACCCACCGGATGCATGCCGAATGGGGCCGGGTGACGGCGGCCGCGGCGGCCGAGATCAACGCAACCAGGCGGGCAGGGGGCCGGGTGATCCCCGTCGGCACCACCGCCCTGCGACTGATCGAAAGTGCGGCCGGTGCGGACGGCGTGCTGCACCCTTGGGAGGGTGAGACCGACATCTTCATCTATCCCGGTTATCGCTTCCGGGTGACCGACGCGCTGATGACCAACTTTCACCTGCCGAAGTCGACGCTGATGATGCTGGTCTCGGCGCTGATGGGCGAAGAGCGGATCCGCAGCATCTATGGCCACGCGATCCGCGAGGGGTATCGCTTCTTCAGCTATGGCGACAGCTCGTTGCTGATCCCGGATGCCTAGCGGGTAAAGACGAAGCCTTCCCAGTCGCCCCTGTCCTTGCCGCGTGGCGCAAGGCCCAGGTTGTCGCGGTCGCAAGGCTGGAAGCCGCAGGCAAGCAGCAGCCGCTTCGAGGCCGTGTTCAGCGGATGGACGCGGGCGGTGATCCGGGTGATGTGCGGCTTCCTGACCGCCAGCCGGTCCAGAAACCGCTGCACCATCTGCCGACCGAAGCCCTTGCCGCGATGGGCCGCCCCGATCCAGTAGCTGAGTTCGGCCGCTGCGGGGTCGGCGCCGTATTCCAGCCGCACCTGGCCCACCGGCTGCCCGGCGACGCTGGCGACCCGCACCTTGTGATGCGTGCCTTCCGTCGAGACCGCGATCAGCGCCCGGGCGGTGTCAGCGTCCAGGGACGTCGGCTGTTCCTCCAGCATGAAGGTCCACAGGCTGGGGTCGCTCATCAGGGCGCGGTAGGCTGCCAGATCATCCTCGACCCAGACCCGCAGGGTCAGCGCCTGGGGCCTTGCATAGACCGGGGTGCCGGTGATCTGCTTGTGCAGCGGCAGGATGCCCATCTGCCAGGACAGCGGCGGCGCGGTGTCATCCTCGTCCTCGGCGTGGTGCACCCAGCCCTGCTGCAACGGGCAATAGGACAGCGCGACGCCCGAGGCCCGGGCCAAGGCCAGCTCTTCGGCATTCAGCACGCCATCAAAGCGGTCGCGGGTGGTCCGCTTGCTCTGGTCGGTCATGGCCTGTCTCCCTGATGTGCTTGCTTTTCAGGTGGGAAGTCCGCCTTGGAATTCAACGGGTGTGACCGATACAATTCCAAATTCGGGTCCAACCTCGGGTCCAACCTCGGGTCCAAACTCGGGTCCAATCTCGGGTCCGATTTCCGGCCCGCATTCGGGACCGATCCCGGTTCCGATCTTGCGGCAGGACAAGGGCTTGCGCTTGCCTTGAGCCGAATCTTCGGGCAGTCAGGACGCAACTCCGGCGTGGCAGGAACGACGATGCTCAAGGTTCTTTCCCATTCCTGGCCGCTGCTGATGGGCATCATGCTGCTGATGGTCGGCAATGGCATCCAGGGCACGCTTCTTGGCATCCGCGGCAATCTGGAGGGGTTCACCACCTATCAGCTGTCCTACGTGATGGCCGCCTACTTCGTGGGCTTCCTGTTCGGCTCCTGGGCCGCGCCCCGCATGATCCGCCGCGTGGGCCATGTGCGGGTCTTTGCCGCGCTGGGGTCGCTGATCTCGGCGATCCTGGTGATCTATCCGGTCTACCCCGACTGGGTGGTCTGGACCGCCCTGCGCGTGCTGGCCGGCTTCTGCTTTTCCGGCATCTACATCACCGCCGAAAGCTGGATCAACAACACCGCCTCGAACGAGACGCGGGGCCAGGCGCTGTCGGCCTACATGATCGTCCAGATGATCGGCATCATCGCAAGCCAGGTCCTGCTGAACCTGCCCGACCCCACCGGCTTTGCGCTGTTCATCCTGCCCTCGGTCCTGGTCTCGCTTGCCTTCATGCCGATCCTTCTGGCACCGACGCCGGCCCCGGCCTTCGACAGCACGCGACGCGTCTCCTTCGGGTGGCTCTTCCGCATCTCGCCGCTTGGCTGCGTCGGGATGCTGCTGACCGGAGGCGTCTTCTCGGCCATGTTCGGCATGGCCGCGGTCTGGGGCGCGCAGGAAGGGCTGACGCTGCGGCAGATCTCGATCTTCGTCGGCGCGATCTATGTCGGCGGGCTGGTGCTGCAATATCCGATCGGCTGGGCCTCGGACCGGATGGACCGGCGCACGCTGATCACCGGGCTTTCGGCCGTTGCCGCCGTGGCGATGCTGGCTGCCGCCGCGCTGCCGCTGTCCTTTCCCGCCCTGGTCGGCATCGCCGTGATCCTGGGCGGCATCACCAACCCGGTCTATGCGCTGCTCATCGCCTATACCAACGACTTCCTGCCGCGCGACCAGATGGCCGGGGCCTCGGCCGGGCTCATCTTCCTGAACGGCTTCGGCGCGATCTTCGGCCCGACCTCGACCGGCTGGATGATGGAACAGGTCGGCCCGCCCGGCTTTTTCCTGTTCATCGGCCTGCTCTATGCCGCGCTGGCCGCCTACGCGCTGTACCGCATGACGCGCCGCGCCGCGCCCAGCGTGTCGGGCGCCTTCCGCGGCGTGACGCTGGGGGCCTCGCCGCTGGCGGTCGAGGCCGTCCTGGAAGAGGCCGCCAAGGACGACCCGGTCCGCAAGGACACGTGACATCTTCGGGTTGCAGCGCCGCCCGATCCCTGCAAGGCTTTGCCAAAGCAGGGAGGCCCCCATGTCTGACCCGGTCGAGGTGCTGGACTTCTGGATATCCGAGATCGGCCCGAAGGGCTGGTTCAGCGGCGGCGAGGCGGTGGACATGGCCTGTCGCGACCGCTTTCTGGACCTCTGGCAGGCCGCCCACGACGGGGGGCTGGGACATTGGGTCGAAGGCCCCGCCGGGACGCTGGCCTACCTGGTGCTGACCGACCAGTTTCCCCGCAACATGTTCCGCGGCCAGGCCCGCGCCTTCGCCACCGACGCCCGCGCCCGCGCCGCCGCCCGCCGCGCCGTGGCGCTTGGCTGGGACATCGCGGTGCCCGAACCGGAACGCACCTTCTTCTACCTGCCCTTCGGACATTCCGAGGACCTGTCGGATCAGGAGTGGTCGGTCGAACTTCACGCGGCCCGCATGGTCGAGGATGCAGAGTATCTTCTGCACGCGCGCGCCCACCGCGAGATCATCGCCCGCTTCGGCCGCTTTCCGTTTCGCAACGCCGCGCTGGGGCGCGCGACCACGCCCGAGGAACAGGACTTTCTGGCCGCGGGCGCCTATCCGGCCCTGGTCGACCGCCTGAGGGCGGGGCAGCAGGCGGGGCAGGAAGAAAGCCATGCACCTGACGCATAGACCCACGGCAACGCCAATGTTGATTGGGTCCGGCAGATAGTTTAATGGCAAACTACTTTTTCTGGAGGAGGGAAAGATGGCTGCCCAAAGCTTCGACGTAATCGTGATCGGTGCCGGACCGGGGGGCTACGTCGCCGCCATCCGCGCAAGCCAGCTTGGTCTCAAGGTCGCCATCGTCGAGCGTGAACACCTGGGCGGCATCTGCCTGAACTGGGGCTGCATCCCGACCAAGGCCATGCTGCGCAGCGCCGAGGTCTTCCACCTGATGCACCGCGCCAAGGATTTCGGTCTGGCGGCCACCGGCATCTCTTTCGACCTGCCCGCCGTCGTGGCGCGGTCGCGCGGGGTGGCCAAGCAGCTTTCCGGCGGCATCGGCCACCTGATGAAGAAGAACAAGGTGACCGTCTTCATGGGTGCCGCCACCTTGCCGAAGCAGGGCACGGTCAGCGTCAAGACCGACGCCAAGAGCGGAGGGGGCACCGAAGAGCTGACCGCCAAGTCCATCATCCTTGCCACCGGCGCGCGGGCGCGCGAACTTCCGGGGCTGGAGGCGGACGGCGATCTGGTCTGGTCCTACAAGCACGCGCTGGTTGCGACCCGGATGCCGAAGAAGCTTCTCGTGATTGGCTCGGGTGCCATCGGCATCGAATTCGCCAGCTTCTTCAACACCCTGGGCGCGGATACCACCGTCGTCGAGGTGATGGACCGCATCCTGCCGGTGGAAGACGCGGAAATCTCGGCCCTGGCGAAAAAGGCTTTCATCAAGCAGGGAATGAAGATCCTGGAAAAGGCCGCGGTCAAGAAACTGGACCGCAAGCCGGGCGTCGGGGTGACTGCGCATATCGAGCAGGACGGCAAGCTTGCCACGCAGGATTTCGACACGGTGATCTCTGCCGTGGGCATCGTCGGCAACGTCGAGGGCCTGGGGCTCGAGGCTTTGGGTGTGAAGATCGACCGCACCCATGTCGTCACCGACGCATACTGCCGCACCGGGGTCGAGGGGCTTTATGCCATCGGCGACATCGCGGGCGCACCGTGGCTGGCGCACAAGGCCAGCCATGAGGGCGTCATGGTGGCCGAGCTGATCGCGGGCAAGCACCCGCATTCGATCAAGCCGAACAGCATCGCCGGCTGCACCTATTGCCACCCGCAGATCGCCAGCGTCGGACTGACCGAGGCCAGGGCGAAAGAGGCGGGTCACGAGATCAAGGTCGGGCGTTTCCCCTTCATCGGCAACGGCAAGGCCATCGCCCTGGGCGAACCCGAGGGTCTGGTGAAAACCATTTTCGACGTCAGGACGGGAGAGCTGCTGGGCGCCCACATGATCGGCGCCGAAGTGACCGAGCTGATCCAGGGCTACGTCATCGGGCGCAGCCTGGAGACCACGGAAGAAGACCTGATGAACACCGTCTTCCCGCACCCGACCCTGTCCGAGATGATGCACGAAGCCGTGCTTGACGCCTACGGACGCGCGCTGCACATCTGATGCGGTCGCTGAACCGGGTCGTGATGCAGAAGGCAAGCCGGGACTGGATCACCAGTCTTGGCCCCGAAACTCTGGAGGTCCTGGAGCTTTCGGGAAAATGGGGACAATCCTTCCCGTTTCGCAGCTATCGTTTCGTGAACCGCAGGAAATTCGACCCCTGCAAGGGGCCGCTGCTGGATGACGACGGCAAGGTTGTCCGCTTCGACCTGATCATGGCCAACCAGGTGTGGGAACATGTCGACCGACCCTATGCCGCCACCCGCAACATCTACCGGATGCTGCGCTCGGGCGGCTGGTTCTGGGTCGCGGTGCCGTTCTTCGCCCCGTTCCACGGTGCCCCGGTGGACTGTTCGCGCTGGACGGCGCGGGGGCTGAAGAACCTGCTGATCGAGGGCGGTTTCGAGGCGGACCGCGTGCAGTCGCACCAATGGGGCAACCGGCACGTTGCCGCGCGCAACCTTGAAGTGCCCTGGCCGCCCGCCTTGCGCGACGATGACGACCTGACCAACGACCCGGACTTCCCCGTCGTGACCTGGGCTATGGCGCAGAAGGACTGATCAGCGGGACGCTATCAGTAGTCGGTCTGCATCCCGCAACTGCCCAGCCGGTCGCCCAGCATCCGCGTCAGCAGGGCGTCGCGCGCAAGGCCGGCCGCTTGCAGGAACTGCGCCTGAACCTGGTAGGCCTCGGCCTCCAGCGCCGCCGGGCAGCGCGCGCGCCGGTCCGCGCCTGCGGCAAACTGCGCGGCATGGATCAGCTCGTGCAAGAGGAAGCTTTGCCCATAGGCCGTGGTCAGGTCCAGGTCGGGGGCCAGCTCGATCCGTCCGGTGTCGGGGAAATAGGCCCCGGCCTGCGACCGAAGCCCGGCATTGCTTCCCAAAAGTGAAAAGCCGATCTCGGGGCAGGGGACCGCAGCGTAGTCCGTGCTGGCGACGAGGGTCCGGTTCAGCTCTGCCACCAGCGGGCAAAGCGCATCGGCCTGGACCGGAAGGCCGGTCCCGATCATGACAAGAGCCAGTGCTGCGGCGCGAGTCGTCATGAAATCCATGCTGAACTGTCACGCCAACTTTGCAAGTCTGACATGAAGATGTGCAGTCACGTTCTGGTGCTGCGTCACCTGGCAAGAACACCGGTGTCAAGAAACCCGGATCGTCCGCAAGTAACGGGTTGAAATCATTGCAGGATGCGGGATTGTCCGCTGTGGACACCCCCTCTGGCATCCCGGCCGCGATCCGGCTAGGACTTCTTCATGCGCCCGCTGCCCCCCATGCTGCTTGTCCTCCTCCTCTGGGCCGCCGGTCTTGGTGCCGCCGCCCAGTTCGGCAAGATCTCGATCCTGTATGAGCCGCTCCGCGCCAGCTATGGTGGGAACGGAGAGGTCGCGCTTGGCCTCGTCGTGTCGATCGTCGGCATGGTCGGCCTGATCTTCGGCACCACCGCCGGGCTGCTGGTCGCCCGCATCGGCCCCCGCCGCGCCATCGTGGCGGCGCTGGCTGCCGGGGCCGCGATGTCCGCGCTGCAAAGCCTGATGCCCGCCTACCCGCTGATGCTGGCCAGCCGGATCGTCGAGGGCGCCAGCCACCTTGCCATCGTCGTCGTCGGCCCCACGATGATCGCCGCCCTTGCCCCCGAGGCGCGCCGCCCGCTGGCCATGACCCTCTGGTCCAGTTTCTTCGGCGTGACCTACACGATCCTGGCCCTGATCGGCCCGCATGCGACGCCCACCGGCCTGTTTCTTGGCCACGCCGGTTACATGGCCGCCCTCGCCGCGATCCTGGCCCTGACCCTGCCGCCCGATCCGCGCGGCCAGGCGCTGCCGATGGGCAACCTTCTGGCCCAGCACGCGGCCATCTACCTTTCGCCGCGCCTTTCCGCCCCGGCGATGGGGTTTTGCTGCTACACCTTCCTTTACGTCGCCGTCCTGACCCTGCTTCCACCCCAGACGCCCGAGACCCACCGCGCCCTGATCGCCGCCGGGATGCCGCTTGTCTCCATCGCGGTCTCGCTGACCCTGGGCGTGCTGCTTCTGGGACGGATGTCGGCGGTGCGCCTGGTCCAGACGGGCTATCTGGTGGCGATCCCGGGCTTTCTGATCCTGTGGGCCTTCTGGGGGCAGGGCGCGGGCATGGTCGCAGGAGGGTTCATCTTGTCCGGCGCTCTGGGCATCGTCCAGGGCGCAAGCTTCGCCGCGATCCCCGAGCTGAACGCGACCCCGGACGACCGCGCCCGTGCGGCCGGGGCGGTGGCGCAACTGGGCAACCTGGGGACGACCACCGGCACCCCGGTCCTTGCGGCGCTTCTGGCGGTTTCGGGGGCGTCTGGCCTTGCCCTTGCCGCGATCACGCTTTGCGCGATTGGCATTGCGCTGCACAGCCTGCAGGCCCGCCGCCGCATGCGTCAGGCAGATTGACGCGCGTTCACTTTCCGTTCACAGATTCTGGTTGGAGACTCGCCCGCAACGTCCTATCTGTTGCGGCGGCATCCGGGGGTTCAGCATGGCCGAGCAGAAGTTCATCGAGGTGCGCGGCGCGCGCGAGCACAATCTGAAGTCGGTGGATGTCAGCATCCCGCGCGACCGGCTGGTGGTGATCACCGGGCTGTCGGGGTCGGGGAAATCCTCGCTCGCCTTCGACACGATCTATGCCGAGGGCCAGCGGCGCTATGTCGAATCGCTGTCGGCCTACGCGCGGCAGTTCCTTGACATGATGGGCAAGCCGGATGTCGATCATATCTCGGGCCTGTCGCCCGCCATTTCCATCGAGCAGAAGACGACCTCGAAGAACCCGCGCTCGACCGTCGGGACGGTGACGGAAATCTACGACTACCTGCGCCTGTTGTTCGCGCGCGTCGGCACCCCCTATTCCCCCGCCACCGGCCTGCCGATCACCGCGATGCAGGTGCAGGACATGGTCGATGCGGTCATGGCGATGCCCGAAGGCACGCGGGCCTATCTGCTGGCCCCGATCATCCGCGACCGCAAGGGCGAGTATCGCAAGGAATTCCTTGACCTGCGCAAGCAGGGCTTCCAGCGCGTCAAGGTGAACGGCGCCTTCCACGAGCTGGAGGACCCGCCGACCCTGGACAAGAAGTTCCGCCACAACATCGACGTCGTGGTCGACCGGATCGTGGTGAAGGAGGGGATCGAGACCCGGCTGGCCGACAGCTTCCGCACCGCGCTGAACCTGGCCGACGGGATCGCGGTCGTCGAACTGGCCGACAGCGCGGATGCGCCCGCCCGCATCACCTATTCCGAGAAATTCGCCTGTCCGGTCAGCGGCTTCACCATCGCCGAGATCGAGCCGCGGCTGTTCAGCTTCAACGCCCCCTTTGGCGCCTGCCCGGTCTGCGATGGCTTGGGGATGGAGCTCTTCTTCGACGAACGCCTGGTGGTTCCCGACCAGAACCTGACCCTGATGCAGGGTGCCATCGCGCCCTGGGCCAAGTCGAAGTCGCCCTACCTGACCCAGACGATGGAGGCCCTGGCCAAGCACTATGGCTTCAATCTGAAGGCCAGGTGGAAGGACCTGCCCGATGCCGTGAAGGACCTGTTCCTGCACGGCTCGAAGGGGCAAGAGATCGACTTTCGCTATGACGAGGGCGGCCGGGTCTATCAGGTCAAGCGGGTCTACGAAGGCATCATCCCCAACATGGAACGCCGCTACCGCGAGACCGACAGCGCCTGGTCGCGCGAGGAGATGGAGCGTTACCAGTCGAACCGCGCCTGCGGGTCCTGCGGCGGCTACCGGCTGAAGCCCGAGGCGCTGGCGGTCAGGATCGCGGGGCTGCACGTGGGCCAGGTGGTGCAGATGTCGATCACCGAGGCCTATGCCTGGGTCGAAGGGGTGGCCGCGACGCTGACCAGACAGCAGAACGAGATCGCGAAGGCGATCCTGAAGGAAATCCGCGAACGCCTGGGTTTCCTGGTGAATGTCGGCCTGAACTACCTGACGATGAGCCGCGCGGCCGGCACCCTGTCGGGCGGCGAATCACAGCGGATCCGGCTGGCGTCGCAGATCGGCAGCGGCCTGACCGGGGTGCTTTATGTGCTGGATGAACCCTCCATCGGCCTGCATCAGCGCGACAATGACCGGCTCTTGACCACGCTCAAGAACCTGCGCGACGCGGGCAACACTGTGCTGGTGGTCGAACATGACGAGGACGCGATCCGCGAGGCGGATTACGTCTTCGACATGGGGCCGGGGGCGGGGGTGCATGGCGGGCGGGTGGTCAGCCACGGCACGCCCGCCGAGGTCGCCGCCGACCCGGCCAGCCTGACCGGCCAGTATCTGTCCGGCGCGCGCGAGATCGCGGTGCCGAAGGCGCGGCGCAAGGGCAACGGCAAGGTGCTGACGGTGGTGGGTGCCACGGGCAACAACCTGAAGAACGTCACCGCCGAGTTTCCGCTGGGCAAGTTCGTCTGCGTGACGGGCGTGTCGGGGGGCGGCAAGTCCTCGCTGACCATCGAGACCCTGTTCAAGACCGCCGCCATGCGGCTGAACGGCGCGCACGAGACCCCGGCACCTTGCGAGACGATCAAGGGCTTCGAGCATCTGGACAAGGTGATCGACATCGACCAGCGGCCCATCGGGCGCACGCCGCGGTCAAATCCGGCGACTTACACCGGGGCCTTCACCCCGATCCGCGACTGGTTCGCCGGCCTGCCAGAGGCGAAGGCGCGCGGCTACGGGCCGGGCCGGTTCAGCTTCAACGTCAAGGGCGGGCGGTGCGAGGCCTGCCAGGGCGACGGCGTCTTGAAGATCGAGATGAACTTCCTGCCCGATGTCTATGTGACCTGCGAGACCTGCAAGGGCCAGCGCTACAACCGCGAAACTCTGGAAGTAAAGTTCAAGAACAAGAGCATAGCCGACGTTCTTGACATGACCTGCGAAGATGCGCGCGCGTTCTTCCAGGCCGTCCCCGCGATCCGCGAGAAGATGGAGGCGCTGTGCGAAGTGGGCCTGGGCTACATCAAGGTCGGCCAGCAGGCGACGACCCTTTCAGGGGGCGAGGCGCAGCGGGTCAAGCTGTCGAAGGAGCTTAGCCGCAGGGCCACCGGCCGGACGCTGTATATACTCGACGAGCCAACCACCGGCCTGCATTTCGAGGACGTGAGGAAACTGCTGGAAGTGCTTCATTCCCTGGTGGATCAGGGAAATACCGTGGTGGTGATCGAGCACAACCTCGACGTGGTCAAGACCGCCGACTGGGTGATCGACATCGGTCCCGAGGGCGGCGACGGCGGCGGCGAGATCGTGGCGACCGGCTCCCCGGAAGCCATCGTGAAGATCGAGGCGAGTCACACCGGCCGCTACCTGAAGGAGCTTTTGAAACCGCGGCGCATCGCTGCAGAGTAGGGGGCGTGCGGGTGCTGCACGCGGTGGTTCTGATGCTGGGAGTCGTGGCTGCGCTGCTGGCGCTGGTCTTTCTGTGGCTGGCGATCGGCGTGCACCTGTCCGGCATCGGGCAGCGCCTGGCGCAAGCGGCGGTCCTGGTGACGCTGGCCCTGGTGCTTTGGGGTCTCGGGACGGGGCGGCTGTTGCTTCCCTTTGGCGTGGCGGCGGGCATCGCCCTTGTCATGACCCTCTGGTGGTCATTCCTGCCCGCCAGCAATGACCGGGACTGGGCCCCGGAATATGCGAGGAACCTGACGGCCAGCTTCGACGGTGACATCGTCACCCTGGGCAATGTCCGCAACTTTCGCTGGCAAACCACTGCTACGGCAGCGGAAAGCTGGGAGACGCGGGTGTTCGACGCCGCGACCGTGACTTCGGTCGATGTCTTCACCGTGATCTGGGGCAACCCGAACATCGCGCATGTCATGGTCAGCTTCGGCTTCGCGGACGGCCGGCACATCGCCTTTTCCGCCGAGACGCGGCGGCGGGCCGGGCAGGTCTACTCGACCTTCGGCGGCTTCGTGCGCGAATTCGAGCTGACCCTCCTCGCCGCCGACGAGCGCGATGTGATCTGGCTTCGCACCGATCTGCGGGGCGAGCGGGTGTCGGTCTTTCCCCTGACCCTGACGCCCGAGGTGCGGCGCGATCTGTTCCTGGCCTTTGCCCACTTTGCCGAAGACCTTGACCGCCAGCCAAGGTGGTACAACACGCTTCTGGACAATTGCACCACGGTGCCGCTGCGGATCGTCCGCAACCTGAAGCCCGGCGTGCCGCTGGACTGGCGCATCCTCGCTTCAGGCCGCTTGCCGGCCTATCTGCACGACCTTGGCGTTCTCCGCCCCGACCTGGACCTGGCCACGATCGAGGCGAAGGCGGTCCTGCCGGCCTTCGGTCCCTGGCCGGCAGATGGCATCGCCTACTCCCGGGCGATCCGCGCGGCCTGGCAGGCCGGGCCGGACCTCAGTCCAGCGCCTTGAAGTTCAGGCTGGCCCCGTCCTTGATGCCGCTGAACCAGCGCGCCGTGACCGTCTTGGTCTTGGTGTAGAAGCGGAACGCGTCCGGGCCGTACTGGTTCAGGTCGCCAAAGGCCGATTTCTTCCAGCCGCCGAAGCTGAAGTAGGACAGCGGCACCGGGATCGGGAAGTTGATGCCCACCATGCCGACGTTGACCCGGCTGGCAAAGTCGCGCGCGGTGTCGCCATCGGCGGTGTAGATCGCGGTGCCGTTGCCGTATTCGTTGTCCATCACCAGCTTCAGCGCCTGCTCGTAGGTCCCGGCGCGGACGGTGGTCAGGACCGGGCCGAAGATCTCCTGCTTGTAGATCTCCATCTCGGGCGTGACATGGTCGAACAGCGAGGGGCCGACGAAGAAGCCGTTCTCATAGCCTTGCAGCTTGAACCCGCGCCCGTCGACGACCAGCTTCGCGCCCTGTTCGACGCCCGAGGTGATCAGCCCCAGGATGCGATCCTTCGAGGCCTGAGTGATGACAGGGCCGAAATCCACATCGTTTCCAGCGGTATAGGGGCCGACCTTCAACTTCTCGATCCGCGGCACCAGCCGTTCGATCAGCGCATCCGCCGTCTTTTCGCCCACCGGCACCGCGACCGAAATCGCCATGCAGCGTTCGCCCGCAGCGCCAAAGCCCGCACCCACCAGCGCGTCGGCGGCCTTGTCCAGATCGGCGTCGGGCATGATGATCATGTGGTTCTTGGCACCGCCAAAGCACTGCGCGCGCTTGCCGTTCGCGGCAGCCCGGCCGTAGATGTACTGCGCGATCGGGGTGGAGCCCACAAAGCCCACGCCCTGGATCACCGGATGGTCCAGGATGCCGTCCACCACCGCCTTGTCGCCGTTCACCACTTGCAGCACGCCATCGGGCAGGCCGGCCTCTTGCAGCAGTTCGGCAAGGTAAAGCGAGGTCGAAGGCACCCGCTCGGACGGCTTCAGGATCATCGCGTTGCCCGACGACAGGGCCGGGCCGATCTTCCACAAGGGGATCATGGCGGGGAAGTTGAACGGCGTGATTCCGGCAACGACGCCAAGGGGTTGGCGGATGGCGTAAAGGTCGATGCCGGGACCGGCGCTGTCCATCGCCTCGCCCTTCAGCATGGCGGGGGCGCCCATGCAGACCTCGATCACCTCAAGCCCGCGCTGCACGTCGCCCTTGGCATCGGGAATGGTCTTGCCGTGTTCGCGGGCGACCATCTCGGCCAGCTTGTCCATGTCGCGGTTGATCAGCGCACCGAAGGCCATCATCACCCGCGCGCGGCGCTGCGGGTTCGTGGCCGCCCAGCCGACCTGGGCCTTGGCGGCTTCCTGAATGGCGTGATCCAGCTCGGCCGGCGTGGCAAGTGCCACGCGCGCCTGCACTTCGCCGGTGGCGGGGTTCATGACATCCGCAAAGCGGCCCGAAGTGCCGGCGACGCGCTTTCCGTTGATCCAGTGACCGATCTCTTGCATGGAATCCTCCCTTGGGTTGACCTCTTCTACCCTTGCACAAATGCCAGACAAAGCGGCAATATGCCAAAAGGGTTTTGCAGGAATGCAGGCCTCCTCGTCGCATTTCATGCGCTCGTCGGGGAGGACGACGAGAAGCGCAGCGCACGAGGAGGTCTGTCGTGGACTGGGACGACCTGCGCGTGTTCCTGGCGGTGGCGCGGACCGAGAGCCTTTCGGCGGCGGGCAAGCGGCTGAAGATCGACCCGGCGACGGTCGGCCGTCGCATCGCCCGGCTGGAGGATGCGACGGCGGCACGGCTTTTCACCAAGTCGCCGCAGGGCTATGCGCTGACCGAGGAAGGCGCGCGGCTGCTTCCGCATGCCGAACAGGCCGAACGCGCCACCCTTGGCGCCGAGGAAAGCCTGTCCGGCCCCGGCGGGCTGACCGGCCTGATCCGGCTTGGCGCGCCGGATGGCTGTGCCAACTACCTCTTGCCGCAGGTGCTGGCGCGGATCTGCGATGCCAACCCGGGGCTGGAGGTGCAGATCGTGGCGCTGCCCCGCGTGTTCAACCTGTCGAAACGCGAGGCGGATATGGCCATCGCCGTCTCGCGCCCCGAGGCGGGGCGGCTGACCGTGCAGAAACTGACCGACTACCGGCTGCATCTGGCGGCCAGCCGCGAGTATCTGGCTGCTGCGCCGGCGATCCTGGCCCCCGAAGACCTCAGCGGCCACCGGATCGTCGGCTACATCCCCGACATGATCTTCGACAAGGAACTGGACTACTTGTCCGAGATCGGGATCGGCCCGGCGACACTGACCTCGAACTCGGTGTCAGTGCAGCTGAACTGGCTGCGGCATGGGGCAGGGGTTGGCGTCGTGCATGACTTTGCGCTGCCCGCCGCTGCGAACCTGACCCGTATCCTGACCGGGCAGATCAGCTTGACCCGCAGCTTCTGGCTGATCCGGCACGAAAGCGACGCGCGGCTGGACCGGCTGAACCGCTTTGCCGACTTGTTGACCCGCGAAGCCCGGGCCGAGATGGCGCGGCTGGACGCAAGTGTCGAAACGCGGCTTGACAGAATCCCCTTATTCAACGGACGCTTGACCACGGTCAGGAGGAGGGGCCGTCGCATGCTCGTTCAGCAGATCCTCGCTTCCAAGGGTGACCTTGGCGTGATCACAGTCGAACCTGGCACCTCGGTCCAGGAGGTTGCCGCGCTGCTTTCCGCGAGGCGGATCGGGGCGGTCATCGTCTCGTCCGACGGCAAGACCGCAAAAGGCATCGTCTCGGAGCGCGACATCGTGCGCGAATTGGGCAAGCGTGGCGCGGGCTGCCTGATGGATCCGGTCGAAAGCCTGATGACGGCGAAGATCGTCCATTGCACCCGCACCGAAGGCACCGACGCCGTGCTGGGCCGGATGACCGATGGCCGCTTCCGCCACATGCCGGTGATCGAAGACGGGCAGATGGTCGGCCTGATCTCGATCGGCGACGTCGTCAAGGCCCGTCTGATGGAGCTTGCGGCGGAAAAGGAAGCCCTGGAAGGCATGATCAAGGGCTTCTGACGTCGGATTCGTGCTTGCACCCGCGCGGGTAATATTGTTGCGTGCGCGGTAGGCTGCGCCGGGGGACCTCATGCGTATCGGGCTATATCCGGGGACCTTCGACCCCATCACTCTGGGTCACATCGACATCATCCAGCGCGCGATGGCGCTGGTCGACCGGCTGGTGATCGGGGTCGCGATCAACCGGGACAAGGGACCGCTCTTCACTCTGGAAGAGCGCGTGGCGATGGTCGAGGCGGAATGTGCCGCCATCATCGCCAGGACCGGGGGCGAGATCGTCGTTCATCCGTTCGAGAACCTGCTGATCGACTGTGCCCGCGACGTCGGCGCCGGGATCATCGTGCGCGGCCTGCGGGCGGTGGCGGATTTCGAATACGAATTCCAGATGGTGGGGATGAACCGCGCGCTCGACGCCAGCATCGAGACGGTGTTCATGATGGCCGACGCCAGGCGGCAGGCCATTGCCTCGAAGCTGGTCAAGGAGATCGCCCGGCTGGGCGGCGACGTCTCCAACTTCGTGACACCGCCGGTGGTCGACGCCCTGGTCCACAAGTACCGCTGATGCAAAAGGGGCCCGCAGGCCCCCGCATCGTCCAGCGTTCTGGCCGCGATCAGGCCGCCTTGCCGTAGACCGCTTCGCGCGCGATCCGGTCGGCGTCGCCGGGAAGAATCCCGAGATCCAGCGCGATGTCGGCAGGCAGGTTGGCAATCTCGTTGCGGGTCTGGCGGTACAGCGCATAGTTCGCCGCAGCGGTCTTCAGCATTTCATACACAGAGGTCATCTTCATCGTCCTTATACAGCGCGAGAGGACTGCTTTTCCTTCTCGCATGGCCGGAACATAAGCGTTCCGTTGGCGCCAACAATGACCAATGCTGCGCTGCGGCTATGCAGTTACCGCATAGCTTCGGACAGGAAAAAGGGCGCCAGATGGCGCCCTTTTGCCTTTATTTCAATGGGTTCAGATCAGTTTTCCCATCGCGACAGCCGTGTCAGCCATGCGGTTCGAGAAGCCCCATTCGTTGTCGTACCACGACAGGATCGACACGAAGCTCCCGTCCATCACCTTGGTCTGGTCCATGTGGAACACCGACGAATGCGGGTCGTGGTTGAAGTCGCTGCTGACCAGCTTTTCGGTCGTGTAACCCAGGATGCCCTTCAGCGGACCCTCGGCGGCGGCCTTGATCGCGGCATTCACTTCCTCGACCGATGTGGCGCGCCTGGCGATGAACTTCAGGTCCACCACGGAGACGTTCGGCGTCGGCACCCGCATGGCAAAGCCGTCAAGCTTGCCCTTCAACTCGGGCAGCACCAGACCGACAGCCTTGGCAGCGCCGGTCGAGGTCGGAATCATCGACAGCGCCGCAGCCCTGGCGCGGTACAGGTCCTTGTGCATCGTATCCAGCGTCGGCTGGTCGCCGGTGTAGCTGTGGATCGTGGTCATCATGCCCTTCTCGATCCCGATGGCGTTGTTCAGGACGAAAGCCACCGGCGCCAGGCAGTTGGTGGTGCAGGACGCATTCGAGACGACGATGTCATCCCTGGTCAGCGTGTTGTGGTTCACGCCGTAGACGATGGTCTTGTCCGCGCCGTCGCCGGGGGCGCTGATCAGCACCCGCTTCGAGCCGTTCTCAAGATGCGCCTGGCACTTTTCCTTCGAGGTGAAGATGCCGGTGCATTCCAGCACGATGTCGACGTCACCCCAGGGCAGCTCGGCCGGGTTCTTCAGCGCGGTCACCCGCATCGGCCCGCGGCCGACGTCGATGGTGTCAGCGCCCGTGGTCACCGTGGCCGGGAACTTCCCGTGCACCGAATCATAGCGCAAGAGATGGGCGTTCGTCTCGACGGGACCCAGGTCGTTGATTGCCACGACCTCGATGTCGGTGCGGCCCGACTCGATGATGGAGCGCAGCACGTTGCGTCCGATGCGTCCAAATCCGTTGATGGCAACCTTGACGGCCATGACTAGTCCTCCGAAGTTTGGGGTATCCCGATAGCGCTAACAAAGACATATCGCCGGGAAATGCAACCGCAGTTTGACGCGGTCAGTTCCAGAAAGCCACCCAGTCGATCAAGTTCAGGAATTTTCGCGCCAGAAACTGAAACGCCGCCCCGCTGTTGACTGCAAGGTCGGCGACAATGGCGGCGACAATCACCAGGCCCAGCCAGATCGCGATGGTATTGGTCAAGCCGGCCCCCGGAAAGCGGGGCGCCTGGCCCCGGTTACTGTGCGAGCCGCCCCATCACGCCGGCCACATCGGCCATCCGGCAGGAGAAACCCCATTCGTTGTCATACCACGCCAGCACGCGAACGGAACGCCCCGCGACCTTGGTCTGGTCGGGCGCAAAGATCGACGACTGCGGCGTGTGGTTGAAGTCGATCGACACCTTCGGTTCGGGGTCATAGGCCATGACCATGCCCATGTAGCCTGCGCAGGCTTCCCTGACGATTTCGTTAACCTCGGCCACCGTGACCGACTTCTGCGCGATGAAAGTCAGGTCCACGGCGCTGACGTTCGGCGTCGGCACCCGGATTGCCGAGCCTTCCAGACGTCCGGCCAGCTCTGGCAGCACCTCGCCGATGGCCTTCCCCGCCCCGGTCGAGGTCGGGATCATCGCCAGGGCCGCACCGCGGGCGCGATACAGGTCCTTGTGCCGCCGGTCCAGCGTCGGCTGGTCGCCGGTGTAGCTGTGGATCGTGGTCATGATCCCCGATTCGATCCCGATGCTGTCGTTCAGCACCTTGGCCAGCGGGGCGAGGCAGTTTGTCGTGCAGGAGGCGTTCGAGACGACCTTGTGCTCGGGCAGCAGGCTGCGATGGTTCACGCCGTAGACCACGGTCAGGTCCGCGCGCTTGGCCGGGGCCGAGACCAGCACCCGCTTGGCGCCGCGCCCAAGATGCACGGCTGCGCGGTCGCGGTCGTTGAACTTGCCGGTGCATTCCAGCACCACGTCGACACCCTGCCAGTCCAACTCATCGGGGGTGTAGGTCGACATCATCCGGATCGGCCCGCGACCAAGGTCGAGGCCGTCATCCGTGACCCTCACCACTCCGGGGAACCGGCCATGCACGCTGTCATAGCGCAAGAGATGGGCGTTCGTCTCGATCGGCCCCGTGGCATTGATCGCCACCACCTGCACGTCGTTGCGGTTCGATTCCGCGATATGCGCCAGCGTGCAGCGCCCGATGCGGCCGAAGCCGTTGATGCCGACAGTCACCGTCATGCTGCGTTCCCCTGCTGATGCCTGGGCAGGGTCTTAGCCGCTCCACCACGGCGCACAAGACAGAAAGCGTCACCTTATCAGCATGTTAGCGCAATCTTCGCCTGTTTGCGCTAACCCGGCGCTGCGCTTTGCCGAATCCTGCGTTTCCCGGTACACCGACGGTTGCAGGCAGAACGGGGCAGGGCATGAGCGGTCTACTCGCACTTCTCGACGACGTTGCGGCCATCGCCAAGGTGGCGGCCGCGTCGGTCGACGACATCGCGGCCGCGGCGGCCAAGGCCGGGACCAAGGCTGCGGGAGTGGTGATCGACGATGCGGCGGTGACGCCCAAATACGTGCACGGCTTTTCGGCTGACCGTGAGCTGCCGATCATCTGGCGCATCTCGCTGGGCAGCTTGCGCAACAAGCTTGTGGTCCTGCTTCCGGGCCTTCTGGCGCTGGACCACTTCGCGCCCTGGGTCATCACGCCGCTTCTGATGCTGGGTGGGGCCTATCTCTGCTTCGAGGGGGCGGAAAAGCTGGTCCACGCCTTCGCGCCCCACGCCGACGAAGCCGTTGCGTCCGATTTCGACACCAAGGACCCGGCCCATCTGGAAGAGGAAAAGGTCGCAGGCGCGATCAAGACCGACTTCATCCTCTCGGCCGAGATCATGACCATCGCCCTGGCCACCATTGAAAGCCCCAGCTTCTGGATGCAGGCGATCACGCTGGCGGTGGTCGGCACCTTCATCACTGTCGCGGTCTACGGTGCCGTGGCGCTGATCGTGAAGATGGATGACGTGGGCCTGCATCTGGCCGCGACGGGCCGCACCAGCGGGGGCAGGGCGCTTGGTCGGGGGCTGGTGCTGGCGATGCCGAAGCTGATGGCGTTCCTGTCCATCCTGGGCACCGCCGCGATGCTTTGGGTCGGCGGCAACATCGTGACCCACGGGCTGGAGGTCACGCATCTCTGGCCCTGGCCCTACGAGACGATCCACCACATCGCGGAGGGTCTTGCCCATGTCGTCCCCGAAGCGCAGGGCTTTGTCGGATGGCTGGTGACCGCTGCCCTGGACGGCGTCTTCGGACTGATCCTGGGCGTGATCCTGATCCCGGTCGCGACCCGAGTGATCGGGCCGCTGTGGGGGGCAGTCTTTGGCAAGAGGGCTGCTGTGCACTGACCACACTGGTAGGGTGGGCGATACCGCCCACCCTACGGTTCAGAGCAACGCCTTCGCCGCTGCGACGGTGGCCTCGGCGGTGATGCCGAACTCGGCATACAGCCGCTCCATCGGGGCGCTGGCCCCAAAGCTGGACATGCCGACGAACCCGGCCTTGGCCTCACGGCCCCGCTCGCCCAGAAGCCAGCGGTCCCAGCCCATCCGCACACCGGCCTCGACCGCGATGCGGACCGGGCCGGGCGGCAGGACCTTGCGGCGGTAGGCCTCGTCCTGCGCCGCAAACAGCTCCATCGAGGGCATGGAGACGACGCGGGTGCCGATGCCTTCGGCCTCCAGCGCCGCGCGGGCCTTGAGCGCGATTTCCACCTCGGAGCCGGTTGCCATCAGGATCACCTGACGCTTGCCCGTCGCCTCCTCCAGCACATAGGCGCCCTTGGCGACCAGGTTGGCATTGCTGTGGGTCTTGCGCACGGCAGGCAGGTTCTGGCGGGACAGGGCAAGGACGGTGGGCCGGGTCTTTTCGGTCAATGCGATTTCCCAGGCTTCCGCCACCTCGACCAGGTCGGCAGGGCGGATGACCAGCGTGTTCGGCGTGGCGCGGCTGATTGCCAGGTGTTCGACCGGCTGGTGGGTCGGACCGTCCTCGCCCAGACCGATGCTGTCATGCGTCATCACATAGACCACGGGCACGCCCATCAGCGCCGAAAGGCGCATCGACGGGCGGGCATAGTCGGTGAAGCACATGAAGGTGCCGCCGTAAGGCCGCACGCCGCCGTGCAGGACCATGCCGTTCATCGCGGCGGCCATGCCATGCTCGCGGATGCCGAAATAGACGTAGCGGCCGCGGCGATCCTCGGGGGTGAAGGTGCCCAGGTCGGCGGTCCTGGTGTTGTTCGATCCGGTAAGGTCGGCCGACCCGCCGAAGGTCTCGGGCATGACCGGGTTCACTGCGGCCAGCACCTTTTCCGACGCGGCGCGGGTGGCCAGCTTCGGCAGGTCCGCGACGGCCTGCTTCTTCAGCCCGCGAATGGCGGCGGCCAGCTTGGCCGGAGCCTCCAGCGTGAAGATGCGCGTGAACTCGGCCTGCCTGGCCGGGGACAGGGCGGCGAAACGCGCCTGCCAGTCCGCGTGGGCCTTGGCACCCCTGGCGCCCAGCGATTCCCACCACGTCTTCACATCGGCAGGAACCTCGAACGGCCCGGACTTCCAGCCATAGGCGTCCTTTGCCGCCTGCAACTGCGCCTTGTCGGTCAGCGCACCGTGGCCCTTGGAGGTGTCCTGCGCCGCATGCCCGATGGCGATATGCGTCTTGCAGGCGACCATCGCGGGCCGGGGGCTGGCCTTGGCGGCCGTCAGCGCCCGGTCGATGTCCAGCGGATCATGCCCGTCACACTCGAACACGTCCCAGCCGCTCGCCGCAAACCGGGCCTTCTGGTCGGTCACGTCGGCGATCGACACCTTGCCGTCGATGGTGATGCCGTTGTTGTCCCACAGCACGATCAGCCGCGACAGCTGCTGCTTGCCTGCCAGACCGATGGCTTCCTGGCTGACGCCCTCCATCAGGCAGCCGTCGCCGGCGATGACCCAGGTGTAATGGTCCTGCACCTTCGCGCCCCAGCGGGCGCGCAGCGATTCCTCGGCCATCGCAAAGCCGACGGCATTGGCGATGCCCTGGCCCAGCGGCCCCGTGGTCGTCTCGACCCCCGCGACATGGCCGTATTCCGGGTGGCCGGCGGTGATCGCGCCCCACTGGCGGAAGGCCTTGATCTGGTCCAGCGTCATGTCGGCATAGCCAGTGAGGTAGAGCAGCGAATAGATCAGCATCGAGCCGTGCCCCGCCGACAGGACAAAGCGGTCGCGGTCCGGCCAGCGCGGGGCCTTGGGATCGAACCGAAGGTGCTTTTCGAACAGCACGGTCGCCACATCGGCCATGCCCATCGGCATCCCCGAATGCCCCGAGTTCGCCGCCGCCACCGCATCCAGCGTCAGGGCCCGGATCGCGGTCGCCCGCATCCAGTGGTCGGGGTGGGTCTGGCGGAGGGTCTGGATGTCCAAGGCGGCATTCCTTCGGCTGAATGGGGTTGCGAAGGCTCTACCCACCACGACCGGCAAGATCAAGCTTGGACCCCAAGGCCTTGGGAAGAAAGGCCGGTCGCCTTTCCGGGGTTTCACGCTAAGATCGGGTCCGACCGGGATGGGGGCGATTCGTCGCCCGTGGCCCGTCACCGGCTGCGTGTTGCAAGGGGTCAGGGATGCAGGACATTACCGAGTTGGAGAAGCGGATCACCGCCGCGCTGGAACGGATCGGCAAGGGCGTGGACAAGCTGGCGACGCAGCCTCGTGCTGCCGCCCAGCCTGCCGCCCAGCCTGCCGCCCAGCCTGCCGCCCAGCCTGCCGCCACGCCCGCCGCCCTGCCTGCCGCCCCCATGACCGACGCCGCCCTCCGCGCCCAGCTGGAGGAGGAAAAGGCGCTTACCGCGCAGCTGCAGGCCCGCCTTCGCGCCGCCAGCGCGCGTGAGTCGAAGGGCGACCTGCAGGACAAGGTTGACCGACTGACCCAGGAACTGGACGTCAAGGGGCTGGAGCTGCAGCGGATGCGCCGCGTCAACGCCTCGCTTCGCGAACAGCTGGAAGCCCTGCGCACCGCCGCCGCCGCCGGTGTCAGCGAACCCCATCTCATCAACAAGGCGATGCAGACCGAGCTTGAGACTCTGCGCGCCACCCGCCTGACCGAGATCGCCGAGATGGACGAGATCCTGGCAGCCCTCGAACCCCACCTGACGGAGGCCGGCCATGCCAGAACTTGAAGTCACCATCGGCGGCCGCCCGTTCCAGGTCTCGTGCCAGCCGGGCGAGGAACACTTCCTGCGCGCCGCCGCCGGGATGCTGGATGCCGAAGCCTCGCCGATCATCGCCCAGATGGGCCGGTTGCCGGAAGCCAAGATGCTGCTGATGGCGGGATTGATGCTGGCCGACAAGACCGCCGCCGTCGAGGATGAGCTGCGCTCCCTTCGCGCCCGTGTGGCCGAGCTGGAAGCCCGTCCCGTCGCCACCCGCGACGTCGCCGTGATCCCGCCGCAGGTCAACGAAACCCTGGCCGAGATCGCCGCCCGCGCCGAAGCGATGGCTGCCCGGGTCGAGGAGCAGCTGAAGGCATGAGGGCGCTCTGGCTGCTTGTCCTGGTGCCGGGCACCGCTGCCGCACAGCAGTTCACCGGCGCGACCTATGTCTGCGACCGGGGCGTCGAGGTTCCTGCCACCTACGTCAACGGTCCCGATCAAAGCCTGGTCGTGATCAACGTCGACGGCAGCCAGATCACGCTGCTGGGGGAGCCCGCGGCCTCGGGCGCGCGGTATGGCTGGCCCTCGGACGGGTCAGGTCATGTCTGGTGGAGCAAGGGCGACGAGGCGATGCTGTACTGGAAGACACCCGAGGCCGAGACGCTGCTGCTGACCTGCCGCGCAACATGAAAGGCCCGCCGAGGCGGGCCTTGGCACATGCCTTGCCGCCAGCCTTGCCGCCCGTCAGGCGTTGGCTTCGCGGATCTTTTCGGCAGCCGCCTTGTCGAAGCTGACGCCCTTGGCTTCCAGAAGCTGGTCCAACTCACCCGAAAGGGTCATCTCGGTGACGATGTCGCAGCCGCCGACGAATTCGCCCTTGACGTAAAGCTGCGGAATCGTCGGCCAGTCCGAGAAGTCCTTGATCCCCTGCCGGATTTCGGCATCGGCCAGCACGTTCACATCGGCGAACTCGACGCCCATGAAGTTCAGCACCCCCGCCACGCGCGAGGAAAACCCGCACTGCGGCATCATCTTCGTGCCCTTCATGAACAGCACCACGTCGTGCTTGGTGATCGTCTCGCGGATTTGGTCCTGTGCGCTCATCGCCCGTTCTTCCTTTTCCATCTGCGGAATTCCCGCTTCCGGGTGGCCCGCCAGTGTCTTGGCCCATATTTCAACAGTGGCCGTCGGCTTGCAACCGATATGGCGGCGTAGACCTACAGCAATCCGACCAGCCACGGCGCGACCCGAGGTGCCTTCGCCATCAGCCAGGCGGCGAGCCCCTGGGTCCGTCCCTACTCCCGACTGTCGCGCGAGGCCAGATAGGCCGCCATCCGGCGTTCGGCTTCCAGCGTTGCGGCGCGGCGCGCCTCGAAATCCTCGTCCACCGGCGGCTCGCCCCGCTTGCGCGCGGCCCGTGCCTTCAGGATCGTCACGATCCCCACCAGCGGCAGCAACACTGTCACCAGCCCACCCAGTCCTGCACTTGTCGGCATCTTCAAGCTCCTTCAGACCAGGCCAAGGTCATGTCCGACCAGATAGGCTGCGGCCAGCGATCCGACAAGGATCAGCCCCAGAAACAGCGGTCGCAGGTCCGGGCGGTCGGCGACGATCCGCGGCAGACGCACAAGCGCGATCAGCAAGAGAACCAGGATTGCACCGTAGAGGGCGAGGTTGAACGAGACCTGCCAGTCCGGCAAGGGTTCCACGACCTCTCCCGGCTGCGGTCGGTCCAGCCATTCCAGCGCCGCCACAAGTGTTGCGCCAAGCGACAGAACCGTTGCGCCGAGCCGTTCCTGCCGAGGCTCTGCGGCCATCCTGTCCCCCTAGTCCGGAGCTTTGGTGGTCAGCGCCAGCGCATGCAGCGCACCGTTCGGGCCGTCCATCTTGCCCTTCAGCGCCGCATAGACCGCGCGTTGCTGCTGGACGCGGTTCATGCCCTTGAAGGACGGGTCGATCACTTCGGCCGCGAAATGCGCGCCGTCATCACCCTGCACGCTGATCCTGGCGTTCGGGAAAGCCTCCCGGATCAGGGCTTCGATGTCGCGGGCTTCGATGGGCATCTGGCGGTCTCCTTCTTCCCGACAAACCTAGGCCTGTGCCGGAAGGGGATCAAGGGCTTCCCATTCGCTCCGCAGCATCCCGTACAGGATCAGGTCCACCACCCGCCCCAGCGCCGGGCGATACCAGTGCTGGCGCAGCCGCCCCTCCAGCGTGAAGCCCGCGCGGTCGTAGGTCCGCATCGCGCGCGCATTCTCGGACGAGGCGTCCAGCCAGACCCGCGCTGCGCCCAAGGTGCCAAATCCGTAGTCCACCAGCGCCCGCAGGAAGGGCTGCCCCTGTCCCCGACCTGTCCCGGCAAGTGCCAGCCGCCGCAACTCCACCGCGCCCGAGGGTTCATCGACCTGGCAGAACAGCGCAAACCCCAGCGGCACGCAGCCAACCTCCCAGATCAGCAGGCGGTTGGCGGGGTCGGCCAGATAGGCTGCAAGCGCGGCATCGTCCTCGTCGGTGATGAAGGGCGCGTTGTCAGGGTGGCTTGCGATGCCCCGGATGAACGGGACATCCGCCAGCGTCGCCGGGCGCAGCATCAGACGCCCAGGGTCGCCGCAAATGCGGTGCGGTAAAGCTGGGACAACTCGGCCAGCAGGGCGCTTTCGGTACCGAAGGTCACGCGGTCGCCACCGAAGCGGCCGACCTGAGCCACCTTGACCCCGCCCGCCGCCGCCATGAAGGCCGCAAGGTCGGCGTGCCGGATCGCCACCACGTAACGCGCCTGATCCTCGCCGAAAAGCTGGCCGATCTCGCCCGACTTCAGCGTCAGGCCGATCCCCGCGCCCTCGGCCATCCGGAAGGCCGCCAGCGCCAGGCCGCCATCGCCCAGGTCCCGCGCCGCGCGGATGCGCTTGCGGTTGGCAAGCAGGGCCTTTGCTGCCGAAATCTCGGCCGACAGGTCCACTGGCGGAGGGTCCCCCGCCTCGATCCCGAAGGCCTCGGCCAGAAGTGCCGACTGGCCCAGATGCCCCCGCGTCTCGCCGATCACCACGACGATGTCGCCGTCGGCAGGCTGGCCTGCGATCAACTCGTCCGCCAGCATGATCCCCACCGCGCCGATGGTGGGCGTCGGCAGGATGGCAGAGCCGTCCGTCTCGTTGTAGAGGCTGACGTTGCCCGACACGATCGGCATGTCCAGCGCCTTGACGGCGGCCCCGATGCCTTCCAGCGCGCCGACGAACTGGCCCATGATCTCGGGCTTTTCCGGGTTGCCGAAGTTCAGGTTGTCCGTCGTCGCCAGCGGCTTTGCCCCCACCGCAACCAGGTTGCGGTAGGCCTCGGCCACCGCCTGCTTGCCGCCCTCGAACGGGTTGGCCTTCACATAGCGCGGCGTCACGGTCGAGGTGAAGGCCAGAAGCTTGCCCGTCCCGTGCACCCGCACCACGCCAGCACCAAGGCCCGGAGGGACCACAGTATCGGCCCCAACCTGGGCATCGTACTGCTCATAGACCCAGGCCTTGTGCGCATAGGACGGCGACCCGATCAGCGCCTTCAGCGCCGCCATCGGGGTGATCGCCGGGATTTGCGGCAAGGGTGCCGGGGCAGGGGAGGCGACCCAGGGCCGGTCATACTCCGGCGCGCTGGATGACAGTTTGGACAGCGGAATATCCGCCTTCACCTCGTTGCCATGCAGGATCAGGAACCGATCCTCGGGGATCGTCTCGCCGACGATGGCAAAGTCGAGGTCCCACTTGACGAAGATCGCCCGCGCTTCGGCCTCCTTCTCGGGCTTCAGCACCATGAGCATCCGCTCCTGGCTTTCCGACAGCATCATCTCGTAGGCCGTCATCCCCGTCTCGCGCTGAGGCACGTCGTCAAGCTGCAGCTTGATGCCAAGCCCGCCCTTGTCGCCCATTTCCACCGCCGAACAGGTCAGGCCCGCCGCCCCCATGTCCTGGATGGAAATCACGGCACCACTGGCCATCAGCTCCAGACAGGCCTCCAGCAGCCGCTTTTCGGTGAAGGGGTCGCCGACCTGCACCGTCGGGCGCTTTTCCTCGATGGTGTCGTCGAACTCGGCGGATGCCATCGTGGCCCCACCCACGCCGTCGCGCCCGGTCTTGGCGCCCAGATAGACCACCGGCATCCCCACGCCCGAGGCGGCCGAGTAGAAGATCTTGTCGGCATCCGCCAACCCGGCGGCAAAGGCGTTCACCAGGCAGTTGCCGTTGTAGGCAGCGTGGAACCGCACCTCGCCGCCAACCGTGGGCACCCCGAAGGCGTTGCCGTAGGACCCGACACCCTCGACCACGCCCTTGACCAGATGCGCGGTCTTCGGATGCGAGGGCAGGCCGAACGACAGCGCATTCATCGCCGCAATGGGGCGCGCGCCCATCGTGAAGACGTCGCGCAGGATGCCGCCGACGCCGGTTGCCGCGCCCTGGTGCGGCTCGATGTAGGAGGGGTGGTTGTGGCTCTCCATCTTGAAGATCACCGCCTGACCGTCGCCGATATCGACGACACCCGCATTCTCGCCCGGTCCGCAGATGACCTGAGGCCCCGTGGTCGGCAGCTTCTTCAGATGGATCTTCGAGGATTTGTAGGAACAATGCTCGTTCCACATGGCGGAAAAGATGCCCAGCTCGGTGAACGACGGCGTCCGCCCCAGGATACCCAGCAGACGCTCCCATTCATCGGGCTTGATCCCGTGGCTGGCGACGAGGTCCGGCGTGATGGCGGGTTCTTGCATGGCATCCCCTCTGGCAGGTTTGCGCGCCTCTTACGGGAAAGGCACGGGAAGGGCAAACCACCGCATCCGGCCCTGCCGCAGTTTTCGCAGAAAAATTGTGCCCGCCGCGCCGCGTCGCAGGACGCGAAACGCCCATGACCGCCCGATTGCCCTGGGCTCCCTCGCCGGCCGACTGCGCCTTCCTGCATGGCGGCGTTCCGCGCCGGGAAAGACGGCGTTTGCTGGGAACATCCGCTACCTTGGCCGGTTGACTGGAGCATGCCGAATTTTCGGCACCACATCAGGAGAAGACGAATGTTCAATTCCAAACCCCTGCTGGCCTCGGTGGCACTGGCAGTGCTGGTCGGCGCACCGGCCGTCGCGCTGGATCTCAGCTCCGACATCACCATCGGCGCCACCCCCGAGGACATGACCACCGTGACGGTGATGAGCGATTCCGCCTTTGTCGGCAACGAGGTCCGCACCAAGGATCAGATCGTGATCGGCCAGATCGAAAGCGTCTACGAAGCCGATGGCGGCCCGGTCGCCGTGGTCACGCTGAACAGCGACTTCGGTGCCAAGTCCAGCGTCAAGTCCTTCACCGTGCCGCTGGCCGGTGACATGACCGCCGACGGCTCGCTGACTCTGGGCTGGACGGAATCCGAACTGATCGCCGCGATCTCGTCGAATATCGACCCGACCGCACCGGCCCAGGACGATTCGAACGACGGAACAAAGTCGGACGATGCGACCGACACAACCGAGGGCAGCGGCGGCTGACCTGTGGCTTCCAGCGGCGGCTGACCTGTGTCTTCCACATGCGGCCCGGCAGGCGACTGCCGGGCCTTTTTCATGCGCCATGGCGAAAAAAAAGGCCGAGCTTCCGCTCGGCCAAGTCCAACAGGGAGGTACGAAGGGACGAGAGCACGCTCATCGCCGCTTCGAGTGTTCAATTAGTGCTCCATGCTTGCGCAAACAAGTCCGGATTGCCCGACGTTTGGGCAATGCCGCTATGCAAACGCTGCATGGCAGCATTTCAGGCGGCCGCATCCTCGGCCTGCCTGCGGCGGAAGACCATGATCTCTTCGGTGACGAAATCCCGGAAGGCCGCCACGCGTTTCGAATGGCGCAGTTCCTCGGGATAGGCCAGGAACACCGGCACCTCGGCGCTTTCAACGTCTGGCAAGACCCGGACAAGATTGGGGAAATCGTCGGTCAGATAGTCTGGCAGCACCCCGATCCCCAGATGGTTCAGCACGCCTTGCAGCACCCCGAAATAGTTGTTCACCGTCAGGGTCGAGGGGATGTCATGCGTCATGAGTTCGGCCACCAGCAGTGCCCCTGCCGCCACCTGCGGCGTGCCCGCGTGCTGGCTGATCAGACGGTGGCTGCTGAAATCGTCCATCGACTGCGGCTCACCGTGGGTCGCCAGGTATTCCGGCGTGGCGAACATCTGCATCTTGATCTGCATCAGCCGCTTGCGGATCAGATCGGCCTGGCTTGGCTCCTTCATCCGGATGGCGACGTCGGCCTCGCGCATCGGCAGGTCAAGGACCCGCTCTTCCAGCATCAGGTCGATCTTCAGCGCCGGATACTTCTCGTACAACCGCGCCAGCCGGGGGGCGAGCCAGAGGGTCCCGAACCCCGTCGTCGTCGTCACCCGCAGCTCGCCAAAGACCTCGTCCTCGCTGTCGCGGATCCGCGCCGCCGTCGCATCCAGCCGCCGGACCATCTGCGTCGTCGCGTCGAACAGGATCTCGCCCTGTTCGGTCAGGATCAGACCCCGCGCGTGCCGGTGGAACAGCGTGACGTTCAGGCTTTCCTCCAGCGCGCGGATCTGTCGGCTGACCGCCGATTGCGACAGGTGCAGCACATCCCCCGCATGGGTCAGGCTGCCCTTCTCCGCCACGGCGTGAAAGATCCTCAGCTTGTCCCAATCCATGCTCACCCTCGCCTCAAAGCGTTTTGCACCCTACCACGTCCGCCCCTACATAGGGAGCCGCCATCGCATGTGAAACCCCGCCCTGCCTGAACGGCGGGCGCGCGCTTGGGTCTTTCGCCCCCGGCCCGTCCCCCCTATGATCACCGCAAAGGCATCCCGCGCAGCGATTGCGCCAAGGCGAAAGTGGCAGGCATGGCAGTTGGCGTCTTCGATTCGGGTCTCGGCGGCCTGACTGTTCTTGATTCGTTGACAAAACGTCTACCTGACGTCCCATTCGTCTATTTCGGCGACAATGCCCACGCCCCCTACGGCGTCCGCACCTCGGACGACATCTTTGCCCTGACCTGCGCCGCGACCGAACGCCTCTGGGCCGAGGGTTGCGATCTGGTCATCCTGGCCTGCAACACCGCTTCGGCCGCGGCGCTGAAGCGCATGCAGGAGACCTGGGTGCCCACCGACAAGCGGGTGCTTGGCGTCTTCGTGCCCCTGATCGAGGCGCTGACCGAACGGCAGTGGGGCGACAACTCTCCCCCGCGCGAGGTGGCGGTCAAGCATGTCGCGCTTTTCGCCACCCCCGCCACCGTCGCCAGCCGCGCCTTCCAGCGCGAACTGGCCTTCCGCGCCATCGGCGTCGACGTCGAGGCGCAGCCCTGCGGCGGCGTGGTCGATGCCATCGAACAGGGCGACGAGATCCTGGCCGAGGCGCTCGTCCGCAGCCATGTCGAGGCGCTGAAACGCCGGATGCCAGCGCCCGAGGCCGCGATCCTGGGCTGCACCCATTACCCGCTGATGGAAAAGGTCTTTGCCGATGCGCTGGGGCCGGGGGTCAAGGTCTACTCGCAGGCCAACCTGGTGGCCGAAAGCCTGGCCGACTACCTGCACCGCCGCCCGCAGTTCGCCGGGACCGGCACGCTGTCCAGGTTCCTGACCACCGGCGATCCGGCCTATGTCTCGAACAAGGCCACCCAGTTCCTGCGCCGGAAGATCACCTTCGAGGCAGCGTGATGGCGGGCGAGGCAGCGTGATGGCGGGCGAGGCAGCGTGATGGCGGGCGAGGCAGCGTGATGGCGGGGTCGCTTGCCGACTGGCGCGCGTCCCGTCTTGCAGCACTGACCGCGCCGGACGGCTGGCTGAACCTTGTCGCGCGCATCGACCTTGCCCCTGGGCGCTACCTGGTGGGCGCGGCGCAAGAGGTGCGGCTTCCCTCCGGCCCCGAGCTTCTGGGAACGCTGGACCTGACCGCAACCGGCGCCAGCTTCACCCGGCCCGGCAAGGATCCGCAATGCTTCCAGCCCGTCCCCGATGCCTTTCCGCAGGTGCAGGTCGACCCGTTCCTGCTGGAACTCCACACGGTCGCCGGCAGTCCGGCCCTGCGGGTCCGCGACCTGACCCTCAGCCCGTCGGTCAAGCTGCGCCACTATCCCGTCGCCCCTGCCTGGGCGATCCGGGCAAGGTGGGAGAGCTTTGCGCCGCAAGCCTCTGAGGTTGCGATGAAAGACGGCTCCACCGCTTGCGTGACCCTGACCCATCGCGCGACGTTTCAGCACCAGGGCCAGACCGTCACCCTGACGCCGACCCACTGGAAGTCCGGCAAGCCGATGTTCGTCTTTCGCGATGCCACGGCGGGCGAGACCTATCCGGCCTGCCGCTTTCTTTTCGCAGATGACGCGACCGAGACCGGGATCACGCTGGACTTCAACCGCGCCATCTCGCCGCCCTGTGCCTTCACCGATTTCGCCGTCTGCCCGCTGCCGCCGGCCGGCAACATCCTGCCGTTCCGGATCGAGGCGGGCGAGCTGGCGCCACAGCGACACCGATAGCGCCACCGGGCGCGTGGCCCGGGCGTAGGGTGGGCGATCCGCCCACCTTGGCTTTCCCGCATTGCGCCATCGGCTTTCCAGGTCGCCGACGTCCGTGATCAGCCAGTTGAAGCCACAAGGACGTCAGGACATGCCCGCGGCGGGCAGTCAGTCCTTGGCGCGCTCGACATAGCTGTCGTCATCGGTGTTGATCACGATCCGCACGCCCGGCCCGATATGGGGGGGAACCATGACCCGCAGTCCGTTCTGCACGACCGCCGGCTTGTAGGACGACGAGGCGGTCTGCCCCTTGGTGACCGGCTCGGTCTCCAGGATCTCGACGGTGATCTTCTGCGGCACTTCCATCGCGATCGGAACCCCGTCGAAGGTCTTCACATAGCAGCGCATGCCTTCCTGAAGATAGGCCTTGTTCGCCCCCAGGATATCCTCGGTCACCACGACCTGCTCGTAGGTGGTCGGCTCCATGAAGTGGAAGCCCTCGCCGTCCTCGTAAAGAAAGTCATACTCCCGCTCGTCGACGGTGGCCTTCTCGACCATTTCGGTCGTCCGCCAGCGTTCCGAAACCTTGGTCCCGTCCGAAATCCGGCGCATGTCGACCGAGGTTGTCGGCGTGCCCTTGCCGGGATGGAAGTTCGAGGCGGTCAGGACGACATAGAGCCTGCCGTCCATTTCGACGACGTTGCCCTTGCGAAGCGAGGAGGCGATGACTTTCAAAGGTCGGGTCCTTGTTATATCGGGGTCATATCGGGGGACCGGTCCCCTAGACCGGCATCTGCCCGCGCCCGTAACCGATCCCAACCGGAAATTCCAGATGAATCCCGCATCCCCCTTCTCCAGCCCGTGGTGGAGCCGCTCGCGCCACGCCGACCGCCGGCCGCTTCTGCTGACCCGCAATCGCATCCAGGCCGCGATCCGGGGCTGGCTGGCAGGCGAGGGTTTCACCGAGGTCGATCCGGCCGCACTGGCGATCAGTCCGGGCAACGAGGCGCACCTGCACGGCTTTGCGACCCAGGCGATCGGCAACGATGGGGCGGGGCGGTTGCTGTACCTGCACACCTCGCCCGAATTCGCGATGAAGAAGTTGCTGGCGGCGGGAGAGAGCCGGATCCATGCGTTCTGCCATGTCTGGCGGAACCGCGAGCGCGGGGCCTTGCACAGCCCCGAGTTCACGATGCTGGAATGGTACCGGACGGGCGAGGGCTACGAGGTCCTGATGGCCGATACGATGGCCTTCCTGCGCCTGGCCGCGCGGGAGGCGGGGGCCTCGGTCCTGCGGTTCCGGGAGCGGAGCTGCGATCCGTTTCAGGACCCCGAGCGGGTCTCGGTGGCAGAGGCCTTCGCGGCGCATGCCGGGGTGGACCTGATGCGGTCGATCGGGGCGGATGGGGCGACCGATGCCGGCGCGCTGGGGGCCGAGCTGGACCGGATCGGAGTGCGGCGGGCGGCGGACGACACCTGGTCGGACATGCTGAGCCGGGTCCTGTCCGAGAAGGTCGAGCCGAAGCTGGGGCTGGGCCGGGTGACGATCCTGGACCGCTACCCCGCCGCGGAGGCGGCGCTGGCCCGCCGCGTGCCGGGGGATGCGCGGGTGGCGGAGCGGTTCGAGGTCTATGCCTGCGGGGTGGAGCTGGCGAACGGGTTCGGCGAGCTGACCGACGCGGGCGAGCAGCGGCGGCGGTTCGAGGCGGAGATGGCAGAGAAGGCGCGGGTCTATGGGGAGAGCTACCCCTTGGACGAGGACTTCCTGGCGGCGCTGGAGGGGATGCCCGCGGCGGCGGGGATCGCGATGGGGTTCGACCGGGTGGTGATGCTGGCGACCGGAGCGCCCAGGATCGACGAGGTGATGTGGACGCCGGTGCCGTGATCGGTCCACGGAAATGACTTTCCGTGGTTCCGTTCAAGTCAACCTGTTGCTCGCGGGCGTTCGCGGTTTCGCAAGGGTCCGGCCGGGCCAGCCGGAGCTGTGGTCGAACCGGCGGCGGCGCTGGTCCTGGCCGCGGCGGCAGGCTGCCTCCGGTGGGGATACTTGGGCAAAGCTGAAAGCCGGGGCGGGATTCGTGCCAGCCAGAGGCAGTGGTCTTGCATTGAGCAGCCAAGGGGCGCAAAGAGGGCGCGTTTCGTCTGCAGGAGCCGCGCCATGACCCATCGCATCGCCATCCTTGGGGCCTCGGGCTATACGGGGGCGGAACTGGTCCGCCTGATCGCGACGCATCCCTCGATGCAGATCGTGGCGCTGTCGGCCGACCGCAAGGCGGGCATGGCGATGGCAGAGGTGTTTCCCTTTCTGCGGCATCTGGACCTGCCAACGTTGCAGAAGATCGACGAGATCGATTTTTCCAATGTTGACCTGTGCTTCTGCGCGCTTCCTCATGCGACGACGCAGGAGGTGATCGCCAGGCTGCCGCGCGATCTGAAGATCGTCGACCTGTCGGCGGATTTCCGGCTGCGCGACCCGGCGGACTACGAGAAATGGTATGGCCAGCCCCACGCCGCGCAGGACCTGCAGCAGGAGGCGGTCTATGGGCTGACCGAGTTCTACCGTGACGAGATCAGGTCGGCGCGGCTGGTCGCGGGGACGGGCTGCAATGCGGCAACGGGGCAGTTCGCGCTGCGTCCGCTGATCGCGGCCGGGGTGATCGATCTGGACGACATCCTGATCGACCTGAAAGCCGGGGTCTCGGGGGCGGGGCGGTCCCTCAAGGAGAACCTGCTTCACGCCGAATTGTCCGGCGGCACGCATGCCTATTCGGCGGGCGGCAAGCACCGCCATCTGGGCGAGTTCGACCAGGAGTTCTCGGCGGTCGCCGGGCGGCCGGTCCGGGTGCAGTTCACGCCGCATCTTCTGCCGATGAACCGGGGAATCCTGGCGACAGTCTATGTGAAGGGCGACGCGAGGATCGTGCACCAAGTGCTTGAAACGGCATATGGAAACGAGCCGTTCCTGAAGGTTCTGCCCTTTGGCGCTCTGCCCTCGACGCGCGACATTGCGGGATCGAACTTCTGCCATCTGGGCGTGATCGGCGACCGCAGGCCGGGTCTTGCCGTGGTGGTGGCCGTGCTGGACAACCTGACCAAAGGGTCGTCGGGACAGGCGATCCAGAACGCGAACCTGATGCTGGGTCTGCCCGAGACGGAAGGGCTGATGCTTGCGCCCGTCTTTCCGTAGCCCGTCTTTCCGTAGCCAGTCTTTCCGTAAGGGCTTGACGCGGATCAAGGCATACCCAGCTATGGCGCGGGTAGAAGACCTCCATCGAAAGGGGTGCGTGGGATGAGCGGCAAGGAATTCCGGGGACTGAAGGGCCTGAAGAAGCAGCGGCGCATCCAGGTGGTCGCGCTTGCGACGGTGGCACTGATCGGGGCCACCGCCCTGGTCGGCTATGCCATGCGCGACGGGATCAACTTCTTCCGCAGCCCCAGCCAGGTGATGGCGGAGCCACCCTCGGCCGGCGAGACTTTCCGCATCGGCGGGCTGGTGGTCGAGGGGTCGATCGTGCGGGGCGAGGGGACCGAGGTGTCCTTTGCCGTCACCGATACCGGCGCATCGGTTCCGGTGCGCTACACCGGCATCCTGCCGGACCTGTTCGCCGAGGGGCAGGGGATGGTGGCCCTGGGCAGGATGGAGGGCGACACCTTCGTCGCGACCGAGGTCCTGGCCAAGCATGACGAGACCTACATGCCGCCGGAAGTCGCCAGCGCGCTGAAGGCGCAGGGCGTCTACGTCAACCCCGACGCCAAGCCCGAAAGCTGAGCGTCCGCTGTGGTCGGGCCGCGTTAACCCCGGTCTGCGAGCTTGCCCCCGTTGCAAAAGGGGGTGGCTCATGCCGGATGTCCGTCAGATTGCCGAGGAAATCGTGGCCCGTGAGGGCGGGTTCGTCAACGACCCGGATGATCCGGGGGGGGCGACCAACCACGGGGTGACGATCCACACCATGCGTCGGCTTGGGATCGACGTGAACCGCGACAGGCGGATCGACGTGGCCGATGTGCGGGCGCTGACCCGCAAGCAGGCGATCGAGATCTACCTGAAGCACTATTACGAGGAGCCGGGGATCGCGGCCTTGCCGGAGGCTTTGCAGGCCAGCGTCTTCGACATGTATGTCAACGCGGGCGCCAATGCGGTCAAGATCCTGCAGCGGTTGCTGACCGACATGGGGTTTCCCTGCGACCCGGACGGGGCCATCGGCCCGCAGACGATCCGGGCGGCGCAGCTGGCCTATGAGGCGGCGCCCTCGCATCTGCCGGATGCCTACGGGATCGCGCGGCGCAACTATTATTATGCGATTGCCGACCGGCGCCCGGCGAGCCGGAAGTTCGCGCGCCGCAGGGATGGCGGCAAGGGCGGCTGGATCGTGCGGGCCGAGGAGTTCATCTCGGCCAAGTATCATCTGACCGAGGCGCAGCATCGGGCGCGGGTGGCGGGATGGGGGTGATCAGCAAGCTGATCGGGACTCCGGCGGCGGTGTCGGCTTTGGGCGAGGCGGCGCAGGGGGTGGCGGAAATCTTCGTGCCCAGTGCCACCAAGCGGATGGAATATTCGGCCGAGGCGCAGATGGCGGCGTTGCGGCAGCTGGGCGAGGAGTATCAGCATCCCGCGCTGTCCTGGTTCGACCGGCTGGTGAACGGGCTGAACCGGCTGCCGCGGCCGTTGCTGGCCTTCGGGACCCTTGGCCTGTTCGTCCATGCGATGGTCGACCCCGAGGCCTTTGCCTTCCGAATGGTCGGGCTGAACGCGGTGCCCGAGCCGCTGTGGTGGCTGCTGGGGGCCATCGTCGCCTTCTATTTCGGCGCGCGCGAGACGCATTACTTTCGCAACCGGGCGGTGGCGTCTCCGTTCGCGGCGGCGGGTGCCGTGTCGGGGGAAAATGCGGCGCTGGAGGAATGGCGGCGGGGGTGAACCTGCCGCCGATCCTTGACCTCTGATCGGGGCTCTGGCATGGCCTTGGGCATCAGAGGATGTGATCAAATGAACCTGTTCGCCGATATCCGTGAGCTTGTGGTGGCCGAATTGCAGGGGCTGATGGCTTCGGGCGTGCTGCCGGCCGGCCTTGACCTTGCAGCCGTGGCGGTAGAGCCGCCGCGCGATCAGGGGCATGGCGAGATGGCGACGAACGCGGCGATGGTGCTGGCAAAACCGGCCGGGATGCAACCGCGGGCGATTGCCGATGCGCTGGCGGCGCGGCTGATGGCGGACCCGCGCGTGGCGGGGGCCGATGTGGCGGGGCCGGGGTTCCTGAACCTGCGGCTGGAACCAGCGGCCTGGCAGGGGCTGGTGCGCGCGGTGCTGGTGCAGGGGACCGGGTATGGCCGGTCGTCGCTGGGCCAGGGCCGCAAGGTCAATGTGGAGTTCGTGAGCGCCAACCCGACGGGGCCGATGCACGTGGCGCATGCGCGCGGCGCGGTGGTGGGCGACGCGCTGGCGGCCCTGCTGGCCTATGCGGGCTTCGCGGTCACGCGGGAATATTACATCAACGACGGGGGCGGGCAGGTCGATGTGCTGGCCCGCAGCGCCTATGAGCGCTACCGCGAGGCGCATGGGCTGTCGCCCGAAATCGCCGAGGGGCTGTATCCGGGGGATTACCTGATCCCGGTGGGGCAGGCGCTGAAGGCCAAGTATGGCGACAGCCTGCTGGACCAGCCGGAGAGCCTCTGGCTGGCGGATGTGCGGGACTTCTCGACCGACATGATGATGGAGATGATCCGCGAGGATCTGGCTGGCCTGGGCGTCAGGATGGACGTCTATTCGTCGGAAAAGGCGCTGTACGGCACCGGCCAGATCGAGGCGGCGATCGAACGGCTGCGCCAGCTGGACCTGATCTACCAGGGCACGCTGGAGCCTCCGAAGGGCAAGACGCCCGAGGATTGGGAAGCGCGCGAGCAGACGCTGTTCCGCTCGACCGCGTTCGGGGATGACCAGGATCGCCCGGTGCAGAAATCCGACGGGTCATGGACCTATTTCGCGCCCGACATCGCGTATCACTACAACAAGGTCCAGCGCGGGTTCGACGAGCTGATCAACATCTTCGGCGCGGATCACTCGGGCTATGTGAAGCGGCTGAAGGCTGTCGTCAGCGCGCTGTCGGAGAACCGGGTCACGCTGGACATCAAGCTGATCCAGCTGGTCAAGCTGCTGAAGGGCGGGCAGATCGTCAAGATGTCGAAGCGGGCAGGGACCTTTGTCACGCTGCGCGACCTGATCGAGGAAGTCGGGCCGGATGTCGTTCGCTTCGTCATGCTGACGCGGAAGAACGATGTCGCGCTGGACTTCGACTTCGACAAGGTGACAGAGCAGTCGAAGGACAATCCGGTCTTCTACGTGCAATACGCCAATGCCCGGATCAACAGCATCCTGCGCAAGGCGCGCGATGCCGGGCTGGACGTGAGCGATGCCTCGCTTTCTGCCGCACACCTGGCGCATCTGGGGCATGAGGCCGAACTGGAAGTGATCCGCAAGCTGGGCGAATGGCCCCGGCTGGTCGAAATCGCCGCCAAGGGGCACGAGCCGCACCGGGTGGCGTTCTATCTGTACGAGCTTGCCTCGGACTTCCACGGGCTGTGGAACAAGGGCAACGATGACGACAGCTTGCGGTTCATCCAGGGGGATACCGCAATTTCTGCGGCGAAAATCGCCCTTGTCCGGGCCGTGGGCGTTGTTATTTGCGCTGGCCTTGGTATCCTTGGCGTGACTCCGGTCGAGGAAATGCGCTGACCAACGGCGTCCCGCTGGAGACGAGGCGTATTGCAGGGGCGGACCAACCGTCTCGCAGGCAGGGGCAGCAGATGGCGGACGCGGATCATCACTTCGGCGGCGGCTCCTCGCATCAAGGAGAGCAGGCGCGGCAGGGTGCAGGGGAAATCCTGGACCCCCGCAAGGTGCAGCGCACGATCAACATCGCAGGGGCCGTCACCTCGCTGGCCCTGGTTCTGGGCCTGGGCGTCTGGGGGTATCAGCTGGCGGTGCGCGACGTGCGCGGCGTGCCGGTGATCCAGGCGATGGAAGGCCCGATGCGCATCGCGCCCGAGAACCCGGGCGGGGAAATCGCCGATCACCAGGGGCTGGCGGTCAACGCCGTGGTGGCGGTCGGAATTGCCGCGCCTCTGCCAGAGAAACTGGTGCTGGCACCGCGCCCGGTCGAGCTTGCGCCCGAAGATACCGCAGGTCTGGGCGCCATCGCGATCCCGGGGTTGCAGGAAGCCTCGGCCCCGGTGGCGGCGCTGAGGGCAGATGCCGACCTGGCGCTGGCGGCCGCTCCGCCGACAGAAAGCGCGACGCCGACCGAAATTGCCGTCAACGCCGCCCTGGCCGAGGCGCTGGGAGAGATCCCGATGCAAGACCCCGTGGCCGACATGGCCGCGCTGGACCTGCCGACAGACCCGGCGCCCGAGGGTGCGATCACCGTCTCGATCCGGCCCAAGGCGCGTCCGGGCGCGCGGTCCGATGCGGCTCCCGCTCCACAGGCCGCCCAAGCCCTGCCGGCGCCGAATGAGGTGGACCCCGCGACGCTGTCCCCCGGCACCCGGCTGGTGCAGTTCGGCACCTTCGACACGGCAGACGAGGCGCGGGTCGAATGGACACGCCTTCAGGGCCGGTTCGGCGAGCTGATGGCGTCAAAGGCGATGGTGGTGCAACCGGCGGAAAGCGGCGGGCGCACCTTCTACCGGCTGCGGGCGCATGGCTTCGAGGGCGAGGATGACGCGCGCCGCTTCTGTTCGGCTTTCGTGACGGAGGACGCCGTCTGCATCCCGGTGCCGCACAAATGAGCCTGGGCCAGGGCGCTGCGATCTTCGGCTGTGCCGGGCCGAGGCTTCTGCCCGAGGAGCGCGCCTTCTACCGCGACGCCGATCCGTTCGGCTTCATCCTGTTCGCGCGCAACGTCGAGGACCCGGATCAGCTGCGCCGCCTGACGGCCGACCTGCGCGACGCCGTGGGGTGGGAAGCTCCGATCCTGGTGGACCAGGAGGGGGGGCGGGTGCAACGCCTGCGCGCGCCGCACTGGCGGGACTGGGCGCCTCCGCTGGACACGGTGGCGGGTGCGGGCTCGGTCAAGGCGGCAGAGCGGGTGATGCGGCTGCGCGCCACGGTGATTGCGGCGGAACTGGCGGCGGTCGGGATCGACGCGAACTGCATTCCGACGCTGGACGTGGCGCGACCCGAAACGCATCCCTTCCTGATGAACCGCTGTTACGGGCGGGACCCGGATACCGTGGCGCGGATCGGGCGGGCGGTCGCCGAAGGGCTGATGGCCGGCGGCGTCCTGCCGGTGATGAAGCACATGCCGGGGCACGGGCTGAGCCGCGTCGACACGCACCATGATCTGCCGACGGTCGATGCCTCGCACATCGACCTGACCGCGGTCGATTTCGCGCCGTTCCGTGCCTTGCGCGACTTGCCGATGGCGATGACCGCGCATCTGGTCTTTGCCGCGCTGGATGCGGATCGGCCCGCCACGCAGTCACCCAGGGTGATCCGGGTGATCCGCGAGGAGATCGGCTTCCAGGGCCTGCTGATGTCGGACGACCTGAACATGCAGGCCTTGTCCGGGACTCTGGCGGAACGAACGGCCCGGACCATCGCTGCGGGGGTGGACATCGCGCTGCATTGCAAGGGCGACCTGGCCGAGATGGTCGAAGTCGCCGGGGCGGCGGGGGTGATGGGACCTGCGGCGCTGGCGCGGGCCCAGGCGGCGGTGGCGGCGCGGCGTCCCGGCCCGGTGGACCTTGAGGCCGTCCTTGCAGAGCTGGCGCATGGCTGAAACATCCTGGGACCAGCCCGAACGCATCCCGCCCGAAGAGCGGCTGGCGGCCGAGGCGCTGATCGTCGATGTGGACGGGTTCGAGGGGCCGCTCGACCTTCTGTTGACGCTGAGCCGGACGCAGAAGGTGGACCTGCGCAAGATCTCGGTCCTGCAACTGGCCGAGCAGTACCTGGGCTTTGTCGAACAGGCGCGCAGCCTGCGGATCGAGCTGGCGGCGGATTACCTGGTGATGGCGGCCTGGCTGGCCTTCCTGAAATCGCGGCTGCTCTTGCCACCCGAGCCCGGCGAGGCGGGGCCGTCGGCGGAAGACCTGGCCGCGCACCTGGCGTTCCAGCTGGAGCGGTTGCAGGCGATGCGCGATGCGGCGGCGCGTCTGATGGGGCGCGACCAGCTGGGCCGGGACTTCTTTGCGCGCGGCGTGCCCGAGGACCTGACGCATCTTCGCAAGGTCAGCTACACCGCGACGCTGCTGGACCTGATGCGGGCCTATGCGCAGATCCGCACCAAGGACGAGTTCCGGCCCTTCGTGCTGGACCGGGAACATGTCTACACGATGGAGCAGGCGCTGGACCGGATGCGGGGGCTGATCGGCTATGTCGGTGACTGGACAACGCTGGTGAGCTTCCTGCCCGAGGGCTGGGACGGCACTCCGATGGCGCGCCGGTCGTCGCTGGCGGCGCATTTCGCGGCGGTGCTGGAGATGGCGAAGCGGGGCCAGGTGGTGCTGCGGCAGGGCGAGACCTTTGCGACCATCGAACTGCGGCGGAAGGACGGATGATGGCCGAGGAAAGCGAAGTGAGCCTGTTTGACGCCCCCCCGATGGGCGAGCAGGAGCGCATGGTCGAGGCGATCCTCTTTGCGTCAGCCGAGCCGGTGACGCTGGCCGAACTGGAAGCCCGGATGCCGCATGGCGCCGACCCGGCCGAGGCGCTGGCCCACCTCAGGAAGCGCTACGAAGGCCGGGGGGTCAACCTGGTCAAGGTCGGCGACGCCTATGCCTTCCGGACGGCCGCGGATCTGGGCTTCCTGATGCGGCGCGAGACGGTCGAGGTGCGCAAGCTCTCGCGTGCGGCGATCGAGACGCTGGCGATCGTGGCCTACCACCAGCCGGTGACACGGGCCGAGATCGAGGAAATCCGGGGCGTCGCGGTCAGCCGCGGCACAGTGGATCAGCTGATGGAGCTGGAGTGGATCCGGCTGGGCCGCCGCAGGATGACGCCTGGGCGGCCGGTGACTTTCGTGGTGACAGAGGCTTTTCTGGACCACTTCGGCCTGGAATCGGCGCGCGACCTGCCGGGGCTGAAGGAACTGCGGGCGGCGGGGCTGCTGGACAGCCGCCCCTTGCCGGGCCAGGGCGCGACCGGGGACGAGGACGAGGAGGCCACGACCGGCCAGAGCGAGCTTTTCGAGGATTGACCCGCCCTTGCGCGGCGATCTGGTTTTTGCAACAGGCTGCCCCATATCAGCCAGGCGGCCAACAGGAGGGGCGGATGAATCTGAACGGCCTTATCAGAATGGTGACCAGGATGTTCGTCCGCAAGGCAATGGACGCAGGCATCAACTATGCCGCACGTCGGGGCAAGCCCGAGGCCGAGATGACGCCCGAAGACCGCGAGCAGGCCCGCAAAGGGCGTGATCTGGCGCAGCGGGCAAAGGAAATCTCGAAGGTTTCCCGCCGGTTGTGGCGCTAAGGCCGCAGGCGCGGTCAAGGTCAGGCGCGTTCGGGCCAGGTGCGTTCGGGCCAGGGCATAGGGCCAGGTCAACTGGCCAACGCGGGACATCCGGTTCCACAAGGGGCAAGCCTGACGCCACCGGCGCGTCAGGTCGTTCGGAATTGCTTGGCCAGCTTCAACCCCTGGCCCTGGTAGTTCGAGGCGATCCCCGCGCCGTACAGCGTCTCGGGGCGTTCCGACATGCGTTCATAGACCAGGCGGCCGACGATCTGCCCGTGCTCCAGCACGAAGGGCGCCTCGTGGCAGCGCACTTCCAGCACGCCCCTGGAGCCTGCGCCGCCCGCGGCGGCATGGCCGAAGCCGGGGTCGAAGAACCCGGCGTAGTGGACCCGGAATTCGCCCACCATTGCCAGGTAGGGGGCCATCTCGGCGGCATGGTCGGGCGGGATCGTCACCGCCTCGCGGCTGACCAGGATGTAGAAGGCGCCGGGGTCCAGGATGATCCGGCCTTCGCGGCTGTGCAGCTCTTCCCAGAAATCGGGGGCGGGGTAATGGCCGATGCGGTCAAGGTCCACGACGCCGGTGTGCGGCTTGGCGCGGTAGCCGACAAGGCTGCCTTGCGCCGGTTTCAGATCGACCGAAAAGCCGAGGCCTTCGGAGATCACCGCCTCGCCCGAGACGAGCGGATCGGCTGCATGCAGGGCGGCAAGTTCGGCGTCGGTCAGGATGGCCTGGCCCTGGCGGAAGCGGATCTGGTTCAGGCGCTGGCCTTCGCGGACAAGGACGGAAAAGCTGCGCGGACAAACCTCGGCATAAAGCGGGCCTTGGTAGCCTTCGGGGATGCGGTCGAACTCGGTGCCGCCATCGGTGATGGTGCGGGTCAGAAGGTCCAGGCGACCCGACGAGCTCTTGGCATTGGCGACGGCGGTGACGCCCTGCGGCAGGGCCAGGCTTTCGGCCAGGGGAATCACGTAGACGCAGTTCTTTTCCAGGACGGCGCCATCGGCCAGGTTCACCTTGTGCATGGTGAATTCCTCAAGCCGGTCCTGCACCCTGCGGCCCTGTCCGGTCAGGAACGAGGCGCGGACGCGGTAGGCGACGGGACCAAGGCGCAGATCAAGGCTGGCAGGCTGGACCTGATCCGCGCGGATCGCAGGGCTGGCGGACAGCGCGCCGGTGGCGATCAGCTGGCGCAGGGCCTGGGCGGGCAGAACTCCGGATGTCATTGCGATCCCCCAGACTTTCAGCGGCTTGGCGCCAGATGTAAAACCGCCCGCCATGCCGGTTGGCAGGCGGGCGGGTTTTCGATGGTCGGGCCGGAGAGATTCGAACTCTCGACCTCCCGCCCCCCAGACGGACGCGCTAACCAGGCTGCGCTACGGCCCGACACGGGGCGATACATACTGGTATTCCGGGCCGGTGCAAGCGGGAAAGCGCATCGGGGCGTCAGTCGGCGCCGCCTTCGGCACGTTGGACCATGCGGGCGCGAAGTGCGGCCAGACGGCGCGCGACTTCAGCAAGATGGCCTGGATTCTTCATGGCAACATCGCGCGGCAATTGCCTGATGAGACTGGAAAAAGTGACATTGTCCGGCAGGCTGGGCCTTTTCGCTGCGGTCCTGGCCCCCTCGGCCCGGGCCAGGGCTGGCGGCGGGTCAAAGGGCCGGTCGAAAAGCGATGGCTGCACAGGAGGCATCGGCGGGCGTGCGGCCCGCGGTGCGGGGTCGGGTTCCGGTTCGTCGTCGATGGCGATGAACCCGGCGTCGGGTACATCTTCGGGCAGGTCCTCTGGCAGGTCCTCTGTCACGTCCTCTGGCACGTCCTCTGGCAGGGCGGCAAGGTCATCGGGCATCGGCGCGATCGCAAGCAGCGTGTCGATGCTGACCGAATCGTCCGACAGGCCCGCGACATGCCGCACACCCTGGTCGCGCAGGATCTTCTGCACGCCGCGGATGGTCAGGCCTTCGTCATGCAGCAGGCGCTTGATCCCGGTCAACAGCGCCACATCCGCAGGCCGGTAGTAGCGCCGTCCCCCCGCCCGCTTTACCGGCTTGATCTGCGGAAACCGGCTTTCCCAGAAGCGCAGCACATGGGCGGGCGTGTCCAGGCTGTCGGCGACTTCGCTGATGGTGCGGAAGGCGTCGGGTGACTTGTCCATGCGCTGTCCTCAGCGCTTCTTCCCGGCCGCCACGCGGTCCTTCATCAGGTGCGACGGGCGGAAGGTCAGCACCCGGCGCGGCGAGATCGGCACTTCTTCGCCGGTTTTCGGGTTGCGACCGACGCGGGCGGTCTTGGCGCGGACCGAGAAGGTGCCGAAGGACGAGATCTTCACCGTCTCGCCCTGGGCAAGGGCATCGGACATATGTTGCAGCACCGCCTCGACGAGATTGGCGGATTCGTTGCGGCTGAGGCCGACTTCGCGAAACACGGCTTCGCTGAGGTCCATCCGGGTCAGGGTCTTCTCGCTCATCTCGTCCCCCACGAGTTGTTGTCGGGCGAGATTGGGCCGGATGGATTTACGAGTCAATATCAAGCACTTGGAAAGCGGCGTTAAAGGCACCTACCAGCGCAGGACGACCGAACCCCAGGCCAGGCCCCCGCCGATCGCCTCGGTCACGATCAGGTCGCCGGGCTTGATCTGGCCGCGCTGCTTGCCCACCGACAGCGCCAGCGGGATCGAGGCGGCCGAGGTGTTGCCGTGGTCCTGCACGGTGACGACGACGCGGTCCATCGGGACCTGCATGCGTTTGGCGGTGCCTTCGATGATGCGGATATTGGCCTGATGGGGCACGATCCAGTCGACATCATCGGGGGTCAGCCCCGCCTTGTCCAGCGCGGTGTGCGCGGTTTCTGCAAGCTTTTCAATGGCATGGCGGAAGACTTCCTTGCCCTCCATCACCAGGTGCCCCGTGGTCCCGGTCGAGGTGCCGCCATCGACATAAAGGATGTCCCGGTAGCGCCCGTCCGAGTTGAGGTCGGTCGCCAGGATGCCGCGGTCGGCAGTGGTGCCGGTGCCTTCGCTGGCCTCAAGCACCACCGCGCCGGCACCGTCGCCGAACAGGACGCAGGTGCCGCGGTCCTTCCAGTTCATCAGGCGGCTGAAGGTCTCGGCCCCGATGACAAGGACGCGGGTGGCCTGGCCGGACAGGATCAGGGCATTGGCGTTGGCAAGGGCGAAGACGAATCCCGCGCAGACGGCCTGGACGTCGAAGGCATAGCCCCTGGTCATGCCAAGCGCGTTCTGCACCATCGTGGCGACGGACGGAAAGGTCAGGTCAGGGGTCGAGGTGGCAACGATGATCGTGTCGATCTGGTCGGCCTCAAGACCCGCATCGGCCAGCGCGGCGGCTGCGGCACGGGTGGCGAGATCGCTGGTCAACTGGCCTTCGGCCGCGAAATGACGCCGTTCGATCCCCGAGCGGGATCGGATCCATTCGTCCGAGGTGTCCACGATGGCTTCGAATTCGGAGTTGGGGACGACGCGGTCGGGCAGATAGTGCCCGACGCCCCTGACTGCGGCGCGTATCGTCATTCGGAAGGATTGCCTCCGGTCCCGGCCGTATCGGCCCCCACTTGGCCGGCATCCTGCCCCGCAGCTTCGGCGGATGCAACCCGCGCTGCAAGGCGTTCCAGGAAACGGACCTGTGCCAGCTGATAGGCCAGGCCGATGGCCGCGGCGACCCCGGTGGCGTCGGCGGAACCGTGCGATTTCACCACCGTTCCGTTCAAGCCCAGGAACACGCCGCCATTCACCCGGCGCGGGTCGATCCGCATCTGCAGCCGCCGCAGCGCCCCGCGCGCAAGCAGCGCCCCCAGCTTGGCCAGCAGCGTCGAGGTCAGAGTCTGGCGCAACAGGTCGCCCACCAGCCGGGCGGTGCCCTCGATGGCCTTCAAGGCCACGTTGCCGGTAAAGCCGTCGGTGACGATCACGTCGACGCGGTCGGACAGGATGTCGGTGCCTTCGACAAAGCCGATGTAGTCGAAGCTGCCCGCCTCGGCGTGGCGCAGCAGAAGGGCATGCGCCTCGTGCAGTTCGGCCCGGCCCTTGTGCTCTTCGGTGCCGACGTTCAGCAGGCCAACGCGCGGCCGCGCGATGGCAAGCCCGTTGCGGGCGTAGGAGGCACCCATGAAGGCGAATTGCAGCAGGTCGGTCGGCTCGGCCTTCACGTCGGCGCCCATGTCCAGCATGACGTTCATCTTGCCGGGAGTGGGCGTCGGAAAGAGGCTGGCGATGGCCGGGCGGCTGAGACCCGGCAGCTTGCGCAGCCGCAGCATCGACACCGCCATCAGCGCCCCGGTATTGCCGCACGAGACCGCCGCAGCCGCCTCGCCGTCCTTGACCGCGTCGATGGTCGAGAACATCGAGGTGCCCTGACCGTGACGCATGACCTGGGCCGGCTTGTCCTCCATCTTCACGACGCGCTCGGCATGGCGAAGGGTGATGCGGGACAGATGGTCGGGATGGCGCGCGATCAGCGGACGCAGCTCGGCTTCGTCGCCGTGCAGGATCGCGTCCATGCGGGGATGCTGGCCAAAAGAGTCGACAAGACCGGCAACCACAGCTGCCGGCCCACGATCGCCACCCATGGCGTCAATGGAAATGACTACGCGCTCAGAGGCCGGGGCAGGTGCAGACTCGGGTCCGAGTGCCATCGGGACGCGCGCAGGATGCGCGGCTTACGCCGCGTCCTCGTCGATGTCCACTTCGCGGGCCATCGAGACGACTTCGCGCGAATCGTAGTGGCCGCAGGCGCTGCACACGTGGTGCGGACGCTTCAGCTCGCCACAGTTCGGGCAGTCGTTCGGGTTGGCGGCAACCAGCGCGTCATGCGCGCGGCGCATGTTGCGCTTGGATTTCGTGGTGCGGTTCTGCGGGACAGCCATGTCTCAACCTTCGGGCAGTGGGGACATGCCCCGGATTTCCTTTGCGAGTCAGCGTGGTTCTGCGGGATTCGGCAATGCAGGACCGATGCTGCTTCACAGCTTGAATGAGGCGCGGAACATACTCGGATTCCCGGTCGGCGCAAGCCCCTTTTCGCAGGCGCGGCAGGGGGAAGGACGCGGGCCTATTCCTCCGTGTCGGGTTCGGCTTTTCCCTTGGCCTTCAGCTGTTCTGCAAGGCCTTGCAGCGCCGAAAACGGCTTTACTTCGGCGTCGGAAAGCGGGGCCACGCCATCCCCGGCATGCAGCGTCCGGGCAAAGTCGACCCCCGGCGCGCGCGGGTAAAGCGGCAGGCCCAGGGCCAGCGCCTCGGCCGCGATCTCGGCCAGGTCGATCATTTCGGGCATCGGCTCGACCGTGTCATCCTCGGGCATCTCGACCTCGTCGCCCTCGGGCACCTGGTAGCCCGCGACGTAGCGGCGGCGCACGGGTTCGTCGATCCGCGCCGGGACCGGGACCAGGGTGACGCTGCAGGGCTGATCGGCGCGGGCGGTCAGCCGCGCCTCCAGCACCAGCTCGTCGTGCCCCGAGGGGCGGATCTCTCCGGTGAGGTCCAGCGCGGCAAGGCCAAGCAGGCCCAGATCGGCGGCAAGGGCCGCCCGGTTCTGCGCGTCGGGGCGATAGGAAAAGCGCGTGGGCTTGCGCGGGCTGAGCCCGCCAGTGCGAAAGCGGGTGGGACGGGGCTGGGGTGCATCGGTCATCGGCGGGACTTTCGCATGGCCGCCCATGAAAACGGGTGCGGCGTTCCATTCTTGAACAAGGGGCTCATAGTCTGTTATCCCGAACGCCAAGGGTTTTGAAGAACCTGCGTCGACACATGGCAGTCGACACATGGCACAAGAGCGGGGCGTAAGGACAGGCATGGCAGATTTCCGGTTCGCGCGTTCGGTCCTGGCGGCATGCCAGACGTCGCGCAAGGGGTTCATTGCACTGGCACTCGTCGCCACGGTGGCAGGCTGTTCGCCGGTCTTCCGCAATCACGGATACGTGCCGACCGAGCAGGACCTGGCCCTGATCGAGGTCGGCACCGACACGCGCGAGACGGTGGGCGAAAAGATCGGCCGTCCGACGACCTCGGGGCTGCTGAACGACGAAGGCTGGTTCTACGTGCAAAGCCGCTACCGGCATTTCGGCCCGCGCGCCCCGCAGGAGATCGAGCGTCAGGTGCTGGCGGTGACCTTCAACGAGGCCGGCACGGTCGAGAATATCGCCCGCTACGGGCTGGAGGACGGCAAGGTTGTCCAGATTTCGCGCCGGGTGACCGAGCCGAACGTGAAGGGCCTGAACGTCATCCAGCAGATCCTGGGCAGCTTCGGTCGCCTGCAGGCGGGCGACCTTCTGGGCGACTGATCAGTCCTCGGGTTCGAAGGTCAGCGCCACCCCATTGATGCAGTAGCGCAGGCCGGTGGGGGCCGGGCCGTCGGGAAAGACGTGCCCGAGATGGGCGTCGCAACGGTTGCAGTGAACCTCGGTGCGGCGCATGAACCAGGTGTTGTCCGACTGCTCTCCCACCATCTCGGGGTCGAGGGGGGCATAGAAACTGGGCCAGCCGGTGCCGCTGTCGAACTTGGTCTTCTGGTCGAAAAGCGGCGCGCCGCAGCAGATGCAGCGGAAGGTGCCGGGGTCTTTCGGAAAGCTGTCGTGCGAGAAGGCGCGTTCGGTCCCGTGCTTGCGGGTCACCTTGTAGGCGAGGTCGGAAAGCTGGGCCTGCCATTCGGCTTCGGTCTTGACGATCTTGTCCATGCGGGTCTCCTTTGGGGCCAATCTAGGGGCTGCGGCCGCGGGGGGAAAGGGCTTGGAGCCACTTCGGAAAGGTGGGTTGGTCGCAAGGCTGGCCAAGGGGCGGGCCGACATGGGCCGCGTCATGGCGCTGCGGGCGGCCTGTTTCCCGCGAAGCCGGGGCGTCGAGGCGGACGCCCAGGACGCGCTGTCGGCGCATGTGATGGTCGAGGGGGCCGAGGGCCTGCTGGGGTATTTCCGGGTCATGCTGTTCGGCTGGGGGGCGGGGCTGGAGCAGGGCTATGCGGCCCGGTTCTACGATGTGGGGCCGTTGTCGGGCTATGCCCGGCCGATCGCCGAAGTGGGGCGGTTCTGCGTCGCTCCGGGTGGCGTGCATCCGGATGTGCTGCGGTTGGCCTGGGGGGCGATGACGCGGCTGGTGGACGAGGGGCAGGCGGGTCTGCTGGTGGGGTGTTCAAGTTTCCGCGGCGCCGGGTGGCAGACGCATCGGGCGGGGCTGGCGCTGCTTGCGGCCGAGTTCGTGGGGCCGAAGGCGCACCTGCCGGGCCGGAAGGCGGCGGAGCTGGTGGATTACCCCGCGCTGGCCGGGCCGGTGGTCGACCGAAGGGCGTCGCTGGCGGGACTGCCGCCGCTTTTGCGGACCTATCTGGGGATGGGGGGCTGGGTCAGCGACCATGCGGTGGTGGACCGGGACCTGGACACGCTGCATGTCTTCACCTGCGTCGAGGTGGACCGGGTGCCCGCGGCGCGGGCGGCCAGCTTGCGGGCGGTGGCGGGGTAGCTGGCCACGCGGGGCAGGGGCGGCGGCTGCCAAGCTGGCGCAACCCCTGGTGGCCGGGGTCAGCCGCCGCCGTGGACCGCCTTCACCGCGTCGCCGATGGCATGGGCCTCGGCCTCGACCGCCTGGTGGTCGCGAACGTACCTCTGGGCAAAGCCGAGCAGGCCCCAGCGCCGGAACTGTTCGACGTGCTTCACCTCATGCGCCCAGAGCGCGACGTTGTTTTCCGCATCCCAGGGGTATGCGAAGGTGATGATGTCGATGGTGGCGACCGCGACCGCGTCGCCATAGCGGATCGACAGGGACTGCAGGGTCGCGTCTTCGGTGATCCCGACGCGGTATTCGACGCTGTCGAGGAGGTCGGCGGGAAACCAGGCAAGCAGCGCCTGGCGGATGTGCGGCGGCATCGGGTTGGTTCCGGCGGCCCAGGCGGCATCGCGGGACTGCACGAGTGCATTGGCAAGGGCCGCTGCGGCCATGTTGAGACCAGTCTCAAGCGCCGCGCGGCCGGTCGCCTCGAAGGGGCCTTGCGCCAGCGCGGGGGTGGCAAGCAGGCAGAGGGCGAGGGCAAGGCGGCGCGGCATGGGCGCAGGGTGCCAAGGGTCGGGTCCGGCTGCAACGGGCGGCGGGGCACGGTGCCGGAAAGGTGACCGGCTGCTGGGCGGCAATCGGATCGAGCGCGTTCCGCGCGAAGTGCCCTTGTCTCGCGGTTTTGCGTGCAGGACGCAAAACC
>Ga0208100_100037_pt1 | contig 66252 bp, 65 predicted proteins | sample SubbioR11_8A_Aug_FD_184817 | JGI IMG/M metagenome (GOLD analysis project Ga0208100, IMG submission 184817) | Serpentinite rock and fluid subsurface biosphere microbial communities from McLaughlin Reserve, California, USA - CR11_8A_Aug (SPAdes) | ecosystem: Environmental > Terrestrial > Deep... | reverse complement strand
TGTAGATTTTTCGCGTCTAGGCCTAGACGCGAAAAATCTACAATATGCCCGCTCTTTTCCTTGATGTTAGCCAGGCAATCACGAATGACCGTGAGGGTGCGTAGCCCCAAAAAATCCATTTTAAGCAAGCCAAGCTCCATCACGGTATCCATATCAAACTGGGTGATGACCGCTTGGCCTGATTTCGCCAACGGGATGAGCGTTCTGAGCGGGTAAGGGGCAATAACCACCCCAGCAGCATGAACTGAAATATGTCTAGGCATCCCTTCGAGGGCTAGCGCAAAGTCTAAGAGCTCCTTGACGCGCGCATCCGCTTGGTAGAGGGCGGACAATTCTTGGGACTTTTCAAGCGCTTCCTTAATAGTAATGTTAAGTTCCTCTGGGACAAACTTGATAATCCGGTCCACCTCAGGCAGCGGCACGGCCATCGTCCGGGCTACATCACGCACTGCGGCCCTGGCGCCTAACGTACCGAAAGTAACAATTTGACAAACATTATCGGAGCCATACTTGTCGGTGACATACTTAATAACCTCATCGCGACGTTCATAACAAAAGTCTATGTCGATATCCGGCATGGTAATGCGCTCAAGATGCAAGAAACGCTCAAACAACAGGTCATAGGGCAAGGGGTCAAGGTCGGTAATACCTAAGATATACGCCACAATTGAACCGACGGCGGAGCCCCGGCCTGGGCCGACGGGAATGCCCTGCCCCCGTGCAAAACTGGTAAAATCTTGGACAATCAACATGTACCCAGCATACCCGGCCTGCCCGAGAATATCTAACTCTAGCGCCAGGCGCTCTAGCACCTGCGCACTCGGATTAGGATAGCGCCAATGAATTTTGTCCCGACAAATCTTTTCCAAATAGGACTGCTCGGTGTAGCCCTCAGGAATCTCAAACTGTGGCAGGTGCACTTGATCGAAACTAAACTCGACATTGCACCTATCTGCAATGCGTACGGTGTTCGCTACGGCCTCGCAGAGGAGGTCGTGCGGCAGGTATGGTATACGAGTTAGCAACTCTTCGGCCGTCGTGACATGAAACTGGGGGACAAAGCGCAAACGGTTTGGGTCGTTAATCGTCTTGGCCATTTGCACACACAAGAGCACATCATGGGCAGCATAATCACCCTCGGTGACATAATGAGCATCATTAGTGAGCACCAAGGGCAGGGATAGCTCTTGTGCCAGGGTCACCAAGGCGAGATTGACCTGTTTCTGTTCGGGCAAACCATGCTCCTGTAATTCTAGATAGAAGCGATCGGGGAATGCTGTGGCCAAGCGCAGGGCTACCTCCCGCGCGCCGCGGTGATCGTTTTGCATAATCCGTTGAGGTATTTCGCCGCCAAGGCAGGCGCTGAGCGCAATCAAGCCGGCGGAATGTGCCTCTAACAGCTCCCAATCTACCCGTGGGCGGTAGTAGAACCCTTCAAGGTAACTTGCACTGACCATGTTGATGAGATTCTTGTAGCCAACTTCATCAGTAGCCAAGAGTACCAAGTGGTACGAATCAGCATCGACTTTTGCCTCGCGGTCGCGGCGGGTGCGCGTGGCCACATAGACCTCACACCCAATAATTGGTTTAAGGCCTTCTTTCTTAGCGGCGCGGTAAAATTCAATCACTCCGTGCATGTTGCCATGGTCCGTTATGGCGACCGACCTTTGACCAAGACGCTTAGCATGCTTGACGAGACTGTCTATTTTCGTAAACCCATCTAATAGGCTGTACTCAGTATGTAAATGCAGATGCACAAAATCCATCTAACGGAGCCTCCTAGCCAAAACACTTCCCCTTAATCATTCGCCACTACCGACGCGTTTCCTTGTGCGCAGAACCTCTATTGTTGACAACAACTTCAGCCTTGATTCTACGACCCCTGCATCCTTAGTACGCGGGGTCCTCTGCCAAGGACGACGGTGTAGTACACCATCGCTACAAAAACCACGATTTTCGGTCGCAGTGACAAACTATAGCCAACCACGTCTTCGGGCGTTAACGCAGGTCGCGCTGTCGCTCCCTATTTGGCGTATGCCCCAAAGTCTTGGGCGGCCGCAGTGAAACGATGGCCATCTTTTTTTTGCGTCCGCGAATTTTGCGCAACTCTAAACCATGACCGATGAGCACGCACCCAGCGAGCACTAGCCAAGCGAGCGAAAACAACCCCTCCCCGGTATGCAGATTAGCCGGAGAGAGACGCGGCAAAGCGAAGTAGAACATACCAAGGACAGCAAGCACCGCAACGAGAGACCCAAGCTTCTTCACCCCACTCACCCCCTCTATAGATATGCCCAGTCTGATGTCCCCATGCCGGCAAAAATAATATGGCAACCGTAACAAAATGGGCGAAGACTTGCCTATATCGTTGTATAATGAATTGAAATCATCTCCCAAAAAGTTACCTGCTACGGAAGGAGAAAGAACATGGATCTTCTCGGTTTGGCGTTCTCGTTTGTTGCCATCATTCTTCTCGTACAACGCAAAGTGCATTTGTACTTAGCTTTGCTTATTGGCGCAGTGTTAGTCGGCCTGACCTCAGGCCAGGGATTACTCAGGCTCCTACAGATTTCAGCCTCGGCCTTAGTCGAGCCAGCGGCCATTGACCTCATGCTGGCGCTTGGTCTCATCAGCCTACTTGGGGCCGTCATGCAAGAACTTGGGCTCCTCGCGCGCATGGTGGAATTGCTACAAATAGTGCTCCGGAGCACCAAGTTGACCATCATGTTGGTCCCTTCCATCATTGGCTCCCTCTTGGTGACCGGAGGAGCCATTTTGTCGGCGCCCACGGTGCGAGAACTGGGGGCAGAGCTCGAATTGCCCCCCGAACGGCTCTCGGCCATCAATTTATTGTTCCGCCATGGTTGGTACTTTGTTTACCCCCTGATGCCCGCCTTCGTCCTAATCACTAGCATCACCGGCGTTAAAATTTCCACTCTCATTGCCTGGCAGCTACCCCTAGCAGTGGCTGTGCTGGTCGCCGGTTACTATAGCTACCTCCACAAGGTTCCAGACCACATACCTATTGCTCGGCGGGCCACCAGGCGCGACATATACGAACTACTAAAATTCACTTCGCCGATGTGGGTGAGTCTGACTTTGACTGTCGCCTTAGATATTCCCCTTCCGGTAGCTCTTCTGGTGGGGCTGGTTTTGGCTCTTTACCTAGGGGGAGTGCCGCTGGCTGGTATTCCTCGGCTGCTCTATCGCAGCCTTAATTTTCCCATCATCGCTTCGGGTGCCAGTATTATGATTTTTAAGGCTGTCACTGTCCAGGTAGCATCCTTACCCCCACTCATTGAACAACTCCTCCGCTCCGGCTTGCCACCCCAGGCCCTCTTTATTATTTTGCCACTACTGGTGGGCTTCTTTTCTTCGTCAAACACATCCGCGATAGCCCTTACTATGCCCCTTTTGTTCCCGATCATGGTTGCCACTGATTTAGTTGTCTTCGGCACAGTCGCAGCCTACTCCTCATCCCTCGTGGGGTACTTTGCCTCTCCCCTACACCTCTGTCAAGTAGTAACCCTTGCTCACTTCGAGTGCAAGATCATGCCGCTTTACCGCGAATACAAATGGCCGCTCGTCGCGGTCCTCATCGCGATGGCGGGAATTTCATTGGCCATGTAAGCCACCACCCTCACTGCATACAACCCAGACATTCAGGGCAGGATGAAAAGACAATCCGCAAAGGAGAGGGACGTATGGAGAAGGAATTAAGCATTGTCGGCATTATCGTCAACAACAAACCTGAGCATGCCCCCACAGTTCAACGCGTCATCTCTGATTTTGGCCCATGCATCCTCGGCCGTTTCGGCATACCAGACCCTAGCAGCGACAACGGCCTTATCACCTTGGTGATGGAGTGCAACGCCGAAACTCGCCATCAGCTACAGAGTAGATTGGAAGACCTGGGTACTGTTTCTTTTAACAGCATGTGCGTGAAGAGAAACCGCCACTAAGACCGCTAAGCCTAAGGCCACAAATTTACCCACGGCCAGTAACGCAATGCGCCGCGCCGCCGCAATGAAGAAAAGCTCGGGCACCATGCGTATCAAGTACTCGGTAGCAGGGTCAAGCAACCACAGGTCGTTGTCGAAGGCGATTAGGTGAAAGACGGTAAAATAATGGGTGAAATCCACTGCCACTAAAACAACTAAAGCTAGGAGCACAGCAAGGATGCCAGCTGCGGCATACAGATACGCCCTTGCTGCCTCTTTAATTTGCCGGATAACAATGAGCATTGACGACAATGCCAAAACCAAGACGATGCTAAGATTTCGCACCAAGAAGGCCAAGGCAATGAGCACCCTAACGTCCTTGAGATGGTGCACTTCCCGCTCACCATAGAGCGGTCCATTTCGCCCCCGCACAGTCGCTACCACGTTTGGGCTTGGGACCTCGCCCCTTAAATAATCAAGCAATACTTCCGTATAGCCCATGAGAGTCGGCAAGTCAACCATGAGGTCGGCGGGAACACCCAAAGCGGTGAACTCCGCGGCATAAAAACCACGATCAAAACTAACCCAAAGAAGTGCCGCTGATAGACAGGCAAGAAACACAGCTATTGCCAACAACACCCCAAGTACGACAGCCAGACCGCGCATAGCACGCCTCCTCTAACTTACCCCTCTTCTACCTCCTTGATTGTACACGATTATCTCCTTTTCTGCGCCCCTTGTCTTTATCTGCGACTGTTTTTTCGACAGGCTGTGTTTGTAGCATTTGAGCAACCAGCTCCTTTTTTAGTTCCCCTGCCCAGTACTCCCGGAAGTCTTGGTCGTGCTGCTCTTGCCACTTGGTCATCTCGCGCTGGTGACGCTCCACTAATTCTTCAACAATTTTACCTAGCCGTCCCCGATACTCACGATAGGCATCGCCCTTCAGCGAGTCCAGTCTGGCCACATATTCCTCTTCCATGTCGGTCACAATGCCAGCCACATTTCTCTTGATGGCATTTTGTAGCACCTCTTCAATTTCTGCAAGTTTTACCCCTGTTGCCATCGTCCAGCTGGCGTATAGCTCTTGAATGCTTTGCTGGTTGGCAGTGACTACCTTCGCTTGTTGCACTTGCATCTTTCCTTCAAGGGCCATCTCTACTTGTTTCTGGAATGTCTCGATCTGCTCTTGAAGTCCCGCCTGACTCGTTTCCCAAACCACGTCCCATCGCCCTAACTGTGCCTCCAGTAGCGATGTCCAATCAATAACCGACAACGCAAAGCGAGCAGCAAATTCTCTCTGCAGTTCGGCCTGCAACTCCTGGCCCGACAATTGGTGCTGAGCCAGCATTTCTCCTTCTAGCCTTTTCCGAGCATCCCTCATGTCTTGCGAAAACTCTCCCCGCATACTTTGCAGCAACAGATCCGTCCGCTCCTGCCAGGCAGCCTGCAGCTCACCAAGATGACTTTCATAGGCTTGACTATTCTCCTTGCGCCAGGCCGATTGACCAGCCTCGAAGCTCTCTTGGTAAGAAAGACCCAAACTCGCCAATTCCCGCTGATAGTTCTCGCTCAAGGCATTAGCGCTACTCGCCAGTATCTTGCCGAGGTCAAGCCGCAGTTCTTGACCTATCAATTCTATTTCTTGCTCGTGCTGACGCAAGAAAGAACTCCTCTCCCCCTCGACATAACGAGCGCATTGCTCTTTAAGTCTGCCCAACACACTTTCCTGCCATAGTGCCAAGCTTTCCTTCAGCTGGACGAAGCCTATGTCGCAGAGAGACCTGTTTTCCGCGCTTTGCTCCCCCCGCCATACTTGCAGGAAGCCCTCCAACCTACCGCTTACTTGTTTAACAATCTGCTGCTCGAGTTCGGCGCTCTTTTGCTGCCAGATTATTAATGCCTGGTCGTGTCGCTCCTCCCAAGAACCGAAGTATTTAGAATTAACCACCTCAACCATGGCCGAGATTTTCTCCCGGAGCTGCCCTTCTTCTCGCGCCAGCCACTGCCGAAATATGTCGGCAGTCTGCTCATTCCAGACTGCCAGATTAGACTGCAGCCAATGCACTGTTTGTTCGGCCTGATCTTGCCTCCATGCGCTGTTTTCGACTTCTACTTGCCTTATTACTTGCTTCTTCCATTCCACAATTTCTTCCCGCAGTCTATCCGCTATCTCCTTCTGCCACCATGATGCTTCGTTATGTGCCTTCAGCTGTTGCTTTTGCAGCATATCAAGCAGTTCCTGGCGCAATGCTTCCCTCAGAGTTGACCATTCTTCCTTTTCAAGGTAAAGGTGGGCATCAAGGGTCGCCTTCTGCATCGCGAGACTGTCGGCCTGCATAGTTGCCAATTGCTGCGTCATGGTAGCTACTTGCGCATCGCGAAGCTCCTTTTCGAGCTCGGCAAAGCGTCCCCTTTCACGATGCATTATTTCTTGCTCACGCCATTCCACCTCTAATTCTCGCATTTCCTGGCGCATTTTCTCGCCCCACTCGATTTCAAGCTCCGCTAACCTACCATTTTGTTGTTCCTGCCATGCTACCTCGCGCTCGTCGATGTCCTGGCGCAACTTGGTGATACCAAGTTGCAGGTCGGCACTTACCCGCCGTTGATTCTCACGCAACCAATCTAACGCCTTACTCTCACTCTCATTTTTCCTTTGCATTAGCCAATCATCTTCGAGCTTGGCCTGTCTATCGGCGATAGCTTCAAGCAGTTTTCTTTCTTGTTCGTCAATTCTCGCCCGTTCGACCTTGCGCCATTCGACATCTAGGAGCCGTTGCTCCTTATCGAGCGCCTCATTCACTTGTTTTTCGCGCTTCAACCGCTCATTTTCTAGACGCTTACGCCATGACAAGGTGCTTTCCGTTGGAATCTCTTTCTCAACCGGGTTTGCGGCCTTTTTTTTGGACATGCTTTTCCCCTCCCCTTTGGCAGTTCATCATATCTTATGCAAAAAGGGGGGTTCCGTGAAGCCTAAGTATCAGTTGGTGTCATAAACACTGAATCTGTGCTAAGATGAACTGAAGTGCTTACTGTTTCTACAAAGCTAGGGAGGATAAGTCCATGTTCAACTACGTTTTTGTCATACTCTTGGCGGCCATGTGGTGGATTGTTTTCCTTCTACCTGTTCCCAAGAAGAAAAAAAACAAAGCCCGTCTCTTATTTGTGGTCCGCTCAGCAGGAATTTGGTGGGTCCTTGGCATGTCCTATAATTTCTTGGGTTTTCTCATGCCGGATAGGTCCTTGCTCGGAGTGTTCGATAAAATATTTCTATATACTATTGCCCTTCCCTGTCGCTTGGGTATAGGCCTCGAAAATGCCCGAGTGAATGCCTTTGCCCTGGCTCGTTTCGACTTGGCTCTCGCCATGATACTCGGTTTGCCTTGGGCGCTTATCGGCAGCTTCTTCATCTATGGCGCCATTGCTGGCGTGAGAAAGAGCCGTCTTGTAGGGCAACGCCGAGAGTTATCAAGCATGTAGCGGCCGCAGGCTGAAGGAGGACTTAGCAGTGCAGATAAAAGTTACACTTGTGCAGATGGACATTGCCCTCGGCGACAAGGAAAAGAACTTATCTCGGGCACGCCAACTAACGGCCCAAGTCGCGAAGAGCCATTTTATCTTATTGCCGGAACTGTGGAACACCGGCTACGCCCTCGAGCGCGCCAAAGAACTGGCCGAAGACGAAAGAGGCCCCTCGACCGACTTCATGACCCAATTAGCACGGCAGACTGAAGCATACGTGGGTGGCTCGTTGTTGATGCGTCGCCATGACCACGTATGTAACACCTTTGTCTTAATCGCCCCTAGTGGCCAAATTGTCGCTACCTATGATAAAACTCATCTGTTCAAGCTCATGAACGAGGATAAATATCTAAGCCCAGGTAAATCAATTGTATCTGTACCCACTGCCTGGGGTCAGGTCGGGCTGGCCATTTGTTATGACCTGCGGTTTCCGGAAATTTTTCGTCAATATGCCGACGTCCCAGTCGATTTCAACTTGCTCGTGGCCGAATGGCCACTGCCCCGCCTGGAACATTGGCGTACCCTCGTGCGCGCCCGGGCCATCGAAAACCAATGTTACATGCTGGCGTGTAATCGCGTCGGGCATGACCCTCGCAATACATTCTTCGGGCACTCCCTCGTTGTTGACCCCTGGGGAGAAATTTTGCTCGAAGCAGGCGACAGTGAAGGGGTCTTTACAGTCGATATTGATACGGCGAGCATCATGACGGCGCGGGCCAAAATCCCGGTGTTAAGCGATCGGAGACGGGATTTATAGAAAACTCGTTTTGGCCCAAAACATAGGTCAGCTACTGATAAAAACTCGCCACTTTACTTAGGCTCCTTTGGAGGCTATCCCGAAGCGAGGTAGGCTCTAGCACTTCCGCGTGTTCGGCATAGGTCAGCACCCAGCGCTGAAATTCTTCAAGACCCTCGATTTCCGCGGAAAAGATGACACTTCCATCAGGGCTGGACTCAATTTTTTGAGTGGGGTGCCACACGCTTTCGGCTATGAACCTCGACACAGGAGGGGTAAACCTCACCCGCACTGTGTACTTGTCACCCTTGACCATACTCCAAGCCGAGCCGAAAAAAGACTGCACATTGAAGTCAGCCAACCTTTGAAAGCGACGCTCCGACATGTATATTTCCTTGATGCGATCAACACGAAAGACCCTCACTTGCTCGCGGAGATGGCAATAAGCTATTACATACCAAGCCCCTTTGACGCTGTACAAGTGGTAGGGGTCTATTTCCCGTGGTTCGGCACAGTCGCGATAGAGAGCATAGTAGGTAATGCCCACGCCCTGGTGGTGCGCAATGGCCTGCGTTAATTTGTCTAAATATTCATTGCAATCTGTTTCATCGCCGGTTCTTTCGGCTATCAGGCTGATGTAGGGCAGCGTTTCTATGATCACCTCTCGCTGCTCCGGCCCTAGCATTAGCGTGAGTTTTTGCAGCGCTGCCGCTAGGGCAGTGGCGTAGGGCAACGCATTGTTCTCGAGTGCCAGAGACCCGGCCACCATGAGGGCATACAACTCCTCCGTGGATAATTCCTTGGTAGGATTTCTGTCCTGCGCCGCGCGGCGAAAACCTCCATTGCTACCTGGATAGGCCTCAACCTGAAAGCCGCTTTCCTGCAAGGCATCAATGTCGCGATAAATAGTGCGCCTACTAGTCTTAAACAAATCGGCTAGCTCCTGCGCCCGCACCGTCCCCCGCTCTAGGATCAAATCCGCAATTTGCGCCATCCTGCCCGCTTTCTTTCTCATTCCACATGCCCCCTTTCCTGCACTATTCCCTGTTTCAGTGGTCAATTCCTGCTCTAGGGCTTTCGTGGTTTCCACGCCGGTCGCACCCCGGCTACTTCGCAGATAAATGGTGAGAGGCCGAAGAGATCTTCCGCGGAGAGATCCATGAGCGAGCATTTCCCAAGAGCCTGCAACCCCTGCGACAATTCCTCCCGACAAGCCTTGAGGAAATTACCTAGGTGTTTCGCACCCTGCTCTACATTAAAGCGCGAAGCGTAGCGACCGGTGTACCACACCACTTCGGTCGGCGGTTCGTAAGGCAGGGCCTTCAGAGTCTGCGTATGAGCTACCGCAAACAGTGCCGCCGTCCCGATGTAGACGGCATCCGCACCGAGCGCCATGGCCTTGAGAAAGTCCCCCGGGGTAAAGAGACCACCGGCAACGATGAGACTGACTCTCTCCCGAGCGCGCAATTTTTCTAACTGCTGCACTGCCCGGCATAGCGCCATAACGGTGGGCAGACCAAAATCATCCTGCAGAGTAGGTGAGGACCCCTTGGTGGCGGCTTGGGCACCATCGATGGAGATAAAATCAACGCCACTCTTTACTAAGAAGGTGATATCCTGCTCGATGTCCATGCCCGCTGCAATTTTCGCCCCAATTGGAACTCCGCCGGTTATCCCCCGCATTTGTTCTACAAAGGCGCCAAAATCAGCGGGGTTTGCTGTGTGCCTCTGCCGAGCCTCAATCACGGCGTCGCTACCGCGTGGGATTTTTAACGCTTTGTAGAGGGTGGCGTCTATTTCAGCAGGCTCAATACTATGCCCCACCCCTCCCATCGCCCCTTGCCCAATTTGGATCTCAATGGCATCAGCCTGCACGAGTTCCTCTATCGCCTTACCCCAAGTGGCACGATTATACTGCAAAATGTAATGTCTGGCGGCCAGACGCTCGGCAGGGAGAAAGGGCCCCTCGCCCCCATTAATAGCCGCGCCCCCCAGAGTAGCGCCCTTAGCGAGGGCCACTTTGACCTTAGCACTCAGGGCCTCGCCATACGCCATAGCCGAAACAATAATCGGCGTTTGCACCTTGAGGGGCCTCTTAGAGCACGGGCCGATGACCACAGACAAGTCTATGTGCACTTCCCTTGGCGTTGGCCGCTGTGCTAGCTGGGCCACATTAAACATGAGAGAAGAAAAATCAAGCATCGCCCGCGGAGAGCCGAGGGGTCTAGCTATCGCCGCCCCCTTTTCGGCACGCAGATTTGCTTCTATGATATTCTGTACGCCAACTCGCCTGCTCGCCGAATAAAACTCCGCCAAATTTTCATCATAATCATCTGTCATAACGCGCGTCATTGACCAGCGCGTAGCTTGTTGACCCATAAAGCGCAGCAACCAAACGGCCCCGAACCCTGCCAGCAGGGAAGCCCCTAGGCGAGAAGCCACTCTCCCTAGTTCCGACTTGCTCATCTCCACCTTTTTCACCTCACTCCTAGCATGCCAAATTTACTACAAAAGAAGTCGTAGGAGCGAGAAGCTGTGGGGACGGAGCGAGGCCGCTGAAACCAACTTTGTCAGTGGACTTGCGCTTCAAGGACTTCTGGTTACTCATATCAAAACTGGCAGTCAAACTAGCGAAAACAAGAGCTTTGGTCTGAAAAAATAGCTGTGTTAAAATACATTAGAGGAAGTTTGTACACTAGTAGCTCTATTCGCGATTCATGGCCCATTGCCATGCCGTAGTTGCCTTGTGACAAAGCAGGAGGGAAACTAACGCCCGTTCCGTACGTAACACTACGTAGGGAACGAGCGTTTCAGAAAGGGTGAGATTGTGGGGAAGATTATTGAGGTCACGGGTCTAGCCAAGAGCTATGGCCAAGTCCATGCCGTGCGCGGGATAGACTTTTACGTTGAGGAAGGTGCGTTTTTTGCTTTTCTTGGCCCCAACGGAGCAGGGAAGTCAACCACTATAGACATTATTTGTACTTTACTCGCACCAGACAGCGGAACGGTAACCGTTAACGGCCACACCCTGGGGAAGAACGACGATGCGATTCGCTCTCATATCGGGGTGGTCTTTCAGCACAGCATGCTTGACGATCTATTGACTGTCCGCGAAAACCTGGCCTTGCGCGCTAGTTTCTATGGGTTTTCAGGGGCGAAGTTGCGGGAACAAGTACAACGGGCGGCGCAAGCTACCGAGGTCGAAGACTTTTTGGCGCGCCCTTACGGCAATTTGTCGGGCGGGCAGAGGAGACGGGCGGATATTGCTCGGGCATTAGTGCACACGCCGCGGGTGCTATTCCTCGACGAGCCTACGTCTGGGCTCGACCCGCAGACGCGCCAGCACGTTTGGCAGACCATCCGCAATCTCCAGCAAGAACACCGCCTGACGGTGTTTCTCACCACGCACTACATGGAAGAAGCGGCCAATGCCGACTATGTGGCCGTAATCAACCACGGCAAGATTTCCGCTAAAGGTCGTCCGGCACAACTGCGCGAGCAGTTTAGCAGCGACTATCTTAAGCTCTCCGTCAAGGAACTAACATCTGTCGAATTGGCCTTAGGCAACGCCCACATGGCCTACGAGATAGTTGGTGGACGCGTCTTAGTCAAGCTCGAGCGCACACTTGATGCTTTGCCTTTGCTTAAGCTGTGCGAAGATTATCTAACCGGCTTTGAAGTAGTAAGCGGTAGCCTCGATGACGCCTTTATCGCCATAACGGGAGGAGAGCTGAAAGCATGAGTGTGGTAAGCTTTACGGAGCGCAATCTTAAGGTCTTTTTCCGGGATCATTTGTCGGTGTTCTTCTCACTGCTTTCCGTCTTCATAACCATTGGTTTGTATGTGTTGTTCCTGGGAAACATGATGCAAAACAATGTCGGTCAGGCACCGGGGGCGCGCCTTGTTGCGGACACTTGGATTATGGCTGGGCTCTTAGCCATGGTCTCGGTGACGGCGACTATGGGCGCATTAGGTACAATGGTAGAGGATCGCAGCAGAAAACTACTGCGTGACTTTCGCGCTTCCCCGCTCAAGCGATCGACACTTGTCGGTGGATATGTGCTTTGTGCGCTGGTTGTTGGCCTGGTGCTTTCGCTGATTACCTTTGCGCTTGGGCAACTGTACATAGTCGCCTACGGGGGACAGTTTTTGAGCTTGACGAACTCATTTAGGGTCTTAGCCATCATGGTGCTGACTGTAACTTCCAGCGCCGCAATGATGATCTTTATGGTTTCTTTTTTCTCTTCCACTAACGCTTACGGCGCGGCTGCCTCTGTCCTTGGTGCACTAATTGGCTTCCTGACGGGTATCTATGTGCCTATTGGAGTTTTGCCTACAGGTGTGCAGTATGCAGTCAAGCTGTTTCCTGCCTCGCACGGCGCGGCTTTGTTTCGGCAAGTGATGATGGAGGACGCGCTAGCACAAGCATTCGCGGGTGCACCTGCAAGCGTGGTCGCGGAGTTCAAGCGTGGTATGGGCGTGGTGTTTGCGTACGGGGACTTTACAGCAGGCACTGCTACGCATATCGCTTTTCTCCTAGGATCAGCTATCTTCTTCTTCGCGCTGGCTACGTGGAACCTGACCCGCAAGGTAAGATGAAATAAATACGCCAGGGGAGATTACATCCACAGAGATTGCCTCCCTAGAGCAGTCACTTACGCAAGGCCTGCAATGCCACCTCTGCCAGGACGGCGGTACCACGGCTAAGCGCCTTCTCATCAAAATCGAACCGGGAGTTGTGCACCGGGAATTCTGACGCCCCGGGACCCTTGCAGCCCAGCCAAAACATCGCGCCTACGGCATGGTCAAGGTAGTAGGCAAAATCTTCGCCGCCCATGGAAGGTCGCTCTAAAGTGACCACATTCCCCTCACCTAGGGCTAAGTCGGTAGCTTCGACCACCAATCTCGCCCCTTCGGGATGATTGTGCAAGGTCGGGTAACCAAACTCATAATCCACGCTCGCACTCGCCCCAAAACCTGCCGCAATACCCTCTACTAGTTGCGAGATTTTGTGGGGGAGGGACTGCCGCACGACTTCATTCTGCGTTCGTACGGTGCCATCTAAGTAGGCGGTCGGAGCGATAACATTGTGGCGTTGCCCAGCGATAAACCGCCCGATAGTCACGACAACCGGTTCGAGCGGGTCCATCTGCCGGCTGACAATCGCCTGTAACGCAGTCACCATGTGGCTGGCTACAACCACAGCGTCTACCGTCTGGTGCGGCGCAGCACCATGCCCGCCGCGCCCCGTGACATGGACCTGGATGCGGTCGGAAGCCGACATGAGTGGACCGGCCTTAACTCCCACTTTGCCAAAGGGCACCTCCGGCCATAAGTGTAGCGCGAAAATATAGTCTACCTTAGGGTTGTCGAGCGCACCGGCCTCAATCAAGGGGATGGCTCCGCCGCGAGGGGAACATTCCTCAGCGGATTGAAACACAAATTTAACGGTACCGGCTATTTCGCTCTGTTTGGCGGCCAGCACCTTAGCCGCTCCGAGCAACATCGACGTGTGGCCATCATGTCCACAAGCATGCATGCACCCGGGGTTTATTGAGGCGAACGAGAGGCCGGTTTCTTCGGTTACGGGCAGGGCGTCCATGTCGGCGCGCAGTGCCACGCACCGACCCGGTCTAGCCCCGTGCAGAACTCCGACTACGCTAGTACCACCTACCCCGGCGTGAACCTCTAGACCCCATTCGCCAAGCCTTTCCGCCACAAAAGCGGCCGTCTGAAATTCGGCGTAACCTAGCTCCGGATGAGCGTGAATGTGCCTGCGCCAGGCTATTATTTCCTCTTCAATGGCGATAACATCCGCTAAAATATTCATTCCCATGCCCTCCCCGCGCGTACTTCCCAGATATATCGATTATAGATGAGCCCCATCTTCATAGTAGAAGCGTCGCTCAAGCAGCCTAAACGCCACGTCCACAGAAGGACAGCCGGCGTGACTTAGGTGCCTGGTGATGATCTCCACCATACGGTCAAATACTTCTATCCCCCGGTCGAAGCAATGCACCTCGACATAGGGATGTCCCAAGACGACCTGTCCATCCCACACATATGTGGACGCTACACACTCTAGAACAAAATGTTCCCTAGCGCACCCAATGAGTATCGCCAGCTCATCTGTCAAGGACTTGGCGATGCCCTTGACTTGTCCCTCTGAAATGGCATGAAAGTTTAAACGTGGCACAAACATTCCTCCAAAATTTTTTAGAATATCACCCGCGCGACCAGACCGCCGACAAGGAAAGCTATCGCAAAAGCGCTCAGCCATAGCACTAGGGCTTCTTTAAAGCTGCGCTCCTTGAACATGACGATGACCGAGGCAATGCAGGGGACAAAGAGCGTGATTGTCACCATAGAGACTACCGTCTGCGCCGCAGTGAGGTCCATTTCTGCCAGACCTGCAGCGCCAAAATCTCGCCTTACTATGCCCATTATAAACGCGGTCGCCGCTTCCCGCGGCAGGCCCAGCCACCCCACCGTGAGGGGAGCGAAAAAATGCTGCAGGGCCACCAATGCTCCGCTCAACTCGAGGGCGGTGATTGCCAGCGCGCCGAGGGCAAAGAGCGGGGCAGCTTCGATTAGAAACATATAGCTCTTGTTCATAGTCTTTTTCAATACATTGCCAAGGCGCGGCAGACGCAAGGGCGGAATGTCGATGAGCAGGTCCGAGGATTTCCCAGGCAATAATCTATGGAGCAGCGTGCCAATTATAAGGAATGTCGCCACTATGGTCCCAATGTAACTAACTACATAGGGCCAACCGAGTGGGCCTATCAGTCCCACCACGACCCCGAGTTGCGCCGAGCAGGGAATAGTAATGGCCAGCAAGGTGATGGCAATCAGGCGCTCCCTGGATGTGCCGAGCAGTCGAGTGGTAATTTTAGCCATGGTCACACAACCAAAGCCCAGGATCATCGGGATGACCGCACGACCATTCAGCCCTATACTGGTCAGGGAGCTATCCAGTAAAACAGCTATGCGCGGCAAGTAGCCGGAGTCCTCAAGGATGGCGAGCAATAGATAGAAACCGATGACCAAGGGTAGTAAGAGGCCTAACACATAGGTCGCGGTCATGGTCAGTAAACCAAATTCTCCGACTAGCACAGTCCACATCAGGGTGCCCTCGCGGAAAACGCCCTCCACTAGCCTGCGCACAAAAGGCTCATAGACGCCAAGCATGATTCTTTCTTCGGTTACGCCCACTATCGAGCCGGCGATGAAGACGCCTAGGATATGGTACATGGCAGACAGGGTTCCCAGGAGCAGCGGTAAGCCGGTGAGCGGCTTGAGCATGAGCTTCCCGAGGAAGGCGGCAAAACCTGTCTGGCTGTAGTCCTCCCTCACCACCTGCCCCACTATCGCATTGACCCTCTCCTTCCTCGCTAGGTAAGTCTTTTCGCGGCTTCCCGGAGGTTTTAGTCCATGACGCTTGGCAATATCCTTGTCGTCTTCTAAGTAGAGCATAACCTCGGCTGGGCTGCCTAGCTTAGCGAGCAAATCCCCCTGTGCGCCCCGCAAGTAATCGCCAATGATACCCGTCTTTGGCTGCTCTAGAGCCGCATGGAGTTCGGCAAAGCCCTTATTTAAAACGGCAACTGTACCCACTACGGGCACTCCCAATAGATTGGATAACAGATGCAAGTCCACCTTTAACCCCTGTGACGCCGCTTCATCAAGCATATTGACGGCCACAACCACGGGTAGCCCCATGTCAATACACTGGAGCGTGAGAAAAATGTCTCGCTCTAAATAGACTGCATTGACCACGTTCAGGATTAGATCTGCCGTCAGCACCACATCGCGCGTAACCCTCTCTTCATCATTAAAGGCAGAAATACCGTATACCCCAGGGGTATCAACATAGACACGATTGCCCACGCGCGCCTCGGTAATCTCTACGGTGGTGCCCGGATAGTTAGAAACATCCACGTACATGCCGGTTAGGGAGTTAAAAATAACCGACTTTCCGGAATTAGGGTTGCCAACGAGGACTACCCGCGTTGTAGTGGCCGCTGCCTGATTCTGACGTTTAGCCATGTTTTTTGACCTTCGCCTTCTCTACGATTATTTGCTCGGTGAGGTTCCTCCCGAGGGCGTAACGCATTAAACCGCGGCGCAGGACAATGGGCCCCTTAGGCAAGACTTCTTCTACGCAAACTTGGTTCCCTTCAGAAATGCCAAAACGTATGGCTTGCGCCCGCACTAGGTCGCTCTTAATGCCCTTAATGATGACCACATCGCCCTTGCGCAAATCGCTCATCCTCATGTTTCATCCCCCCGTTAATCATGTAGAAAATACCTATGAAGGCCGATTTGCGCGTATTCACAATCTGGCTGTGCGCAGGAGTGCAGCTGATATTGACAATCATAGTCATTATATTCCGCTCCGCGCCAAAAATCAACAAAAAAACCGACCCACCATTCATGAGGCATAGGTCGGTTTTAGGAGTGATTCTTAGGGCGTTGCCCAAAGCGCGAGCGTCAGCTACAAAACCAGCACTAGGCTGACGGCCATGACCGCCATGCCGGTGACCAACCCGTAGATAGATAGGTGGTGCTCGCCGTATTTTGCGGCAGCGGGCAACAGTTGATCTAGAGATACAAAGACCATAATCCCCGCCACGAAAGCAAAGAGTAAGCCGAAAGTCAGTTCGTTAAAGAGGCGCCCTAAAAGGAAAAATCCGACTACCGCCCCCAGCGGTTCCGATAGCCCTGACACAAACGAATAGAGAAACGCCTTTTTCTTATCCCCAGTCGCATAATAAATGGGAATAGACACGGCTATGCCTTCGGGAATGTTGTGTATGGCGATGGCTATGGCGATAGACAGGCCCAAGCGAGGATCATAGATGGCCGCGGTGAAAGTCGCCAGCCCTTCCGGAAAGTTGTGTATCGCTATGGCCAACGCCGTTAGCAAGCCCATGCGGAGCAGCCCCGCCTTATCGCGACTATCCCCAAGCTCCTCGACTTTGCGCATGGTATGGGGATTGACTGGTGAGGGCACCAACTTGTCAATAATGCCAATGAGTAGCATGCCACTAAAGAACGCCACTATGGCCCACCCTGTACCAGCTCTTTCGCCGAGGGCCGCTACTAGGGACTCCTGTCCCTTAGGGAGAATTTCAACAAAGCTGACATAGATCATTACCCCCGCCGAAAAACCCAAGGCTATAGATAAGAATTTTGCGTCCGTCTTCTTGGTGAAAAAAGCGAGGGCACTGCCAACGCCGGTGGCCAACCCAGCAAACAGGGTCAAACCAAAGGCGAACCAAACATTTTGCATCTCCATTTTATTCCTCCGTTCAAGGCTACGCGGGCCTATCCACAGCGTCCCACTAGCGCGCTGCTCTCACCCTCCTAGCTACACCACCATTTTATCGCCCGCGGCCTTGTACCGTCAATAACCTTGCCCTGATTAAATTTGGGCGCCAGAGCCACAGTCAGGGCAGTCGGTGTCGCGAAGCACCTCCACAACTTCAAAAGACATCGCCAGAGCGTCAAATATGAGCAAGCGGTTTACCAAGAGGTCCCCCAGCCCGAGCAAGTACTTGATGGCCTCAGACGCTTGTATGCAGGCCGCCAAACCCGGAGTCGCCCCTAAGACGCCAAGCTCAAAGGTTGTCTTGGCTGAAGGAGCGGGGGGCTCGCGAAATACGCAGCGCAAACACGGCCCCTGATTCGGCAGTATGGTCATCACGCGCCCGGCCATAGAGAGTACGGCGGCATGTATAAACGGTTTGTTGGTCACCAGGCAGGCTTTATTTAAGACAAATCGACTGGGGAAATTATCTGTAGCATCTATGACTAAGTCGTATTGACTCACCATGTCCGCCGCGTTTTCTGCAGTTACGGCGCAATGATGGGTGACCACATGGCAGTCGGGGTTTAAGGCCACCAATTTGTCCGCCGCCGACATGACTTTCGGACGGCCAATATCAGCGGTAAAATGCAGTATCTGCCGCTGCAGGTTCGAGAGTTCCACCACGTCGCCATCCGCTATACCCAGCCTCCCGATGCCCGCAGCCGCGAGATAGTAGGCGGCGGGGGAGCCAAGCCCCCCCGCACCGACGACCAACACCGAGGATTGCAGCAATTTGAGTTGGCCCTCATCCCCTACCCCAGGCAGTTGAGTATTCCTGTGGTAACGCTTTTCTTGCAGAGGAGATAGCGTGCTCATCACTAGCCTCCGCCTACAGGAGGGAAAAGCGACACCCGGTCTTTGTCTTGCAGGCGGTAGTCAAGCTCCTTATGCCGTCCATTGACCAAGGCCGAGGTAACCTCGGCTGGCGGTATATCGAAGCGGTGGAGCAAGTCGGCGATGGTCAACGTGCCGTCAATGGCGACTGTGGTCATCTCCCCATGCCGCACGCCGACATACTTCTCTAAACCAGTGTAAACCCTAAGTTCAATGTGCATTGCCCCACCCCGCCTCTATCATCTACTCGGCGCTACTTCTCGAAAACAGAGTCTAGGTCCACGTCACTGATATCAAAGACCGTGTTATGCGGAGCCAGCTTGTCGGTGTAGAAAAACTCCGGCAAGCGGTCGTCTGCCTTGGTGAAACCAGCCTTGATGTTAAAGGCTAACTCTGTTTTTAATATGCTCTGCCCAAGGGCAACCACATCGTTAACAGTCAAGTCAAGTCCGTACTGGGCATTAATCATCTCGACTATGGTGGGTAGCCCTTCGGGATTATCTAAGACGGGGAAGGCCACAAACAAGCAGAGACCCGTAGCATCAATGGCCGCTGTCGCCACCTGCAAGTTGCGCGATAACTCAACCTGACCCTCGGCCTTGGTGGGGTCGACAAAACCGCCCACCTTGAGAATATTGGCCGTCACTGCATAGCCGGCAGTGTGATCTGCGCCCATGGGGCTGGTGGCGTAAGTGACCCCCTGCCCCTTGCAGGACCTAGGATCATAGGCCGGTAAGCCTTGTCCCTTAACGGTCGGCACACGGGTCACGCCGTAGGCCTTGCCGGTAAAAGCAGCTCCGTTGCCGAGGATGCGACCGGCGGGAGTACCCATGGCCACTTCGCTGAGGGCAGAGATGGCGGCTTCGCCATCTCCAAAGGCAATAGTACCCGATTCCATCAAGACGCCTAAGGCAACCCCGGCTTCGATGGTGTCAAGCCCGGTGTCATTACATATGTAGTTGAGCTTAGCGATGGTATCGAGGTCCTTGATGTCTAGGTTAGGGCCAAAAGCCCAGGCGGTTTCGTATTCTACCGGCGAACACACCCTGCCATCGGGCATGGGATAGGCGTTAGAACAGCGTATGACACAACCGGGATGACAAGCATGAGCCACTTGCCCGCCGCGCGCTTTAGCCGCCGCCGCCAAGGCCTCCCCACCAACCTCATTAGCATGCTCGTAGCGACCGATGTTGCTAAAATTCCTTACCGGTAGCGTACCCGCCTCGTTAATGACATTCATCAAGACGTTGGTGCCAAAATTAGGGAGACCAGTCCCCGTGACGGGGTGTTCAAGCAAAATCTTAGCAAATTTCTTTGCCGCTATAGAAAACTTCTCCTTGTCCTTAACCGGCACTCCGAAAGTGGTCGGCGAGTCGATGACAATGGCCTTTAACCGCTTAGAACCAAGCACCGCCCCAAGGCCTCCCCGACCGGCATAGCGGCTGGAATTACCGTCCCCATCGTTGGTGGCCACACCTGCCCCGGCGAGCATCATCTCTCCCGCCGGTCCGTTACAAATAACTCCCACCTTGCTGCCAAACCGCTCCCGCATCAGAGCAGTAACCTCGTAGGTCCCCTTGCCGGCCAGTTCATCGGCCGCCAGCACCTCGGCACCACTCTGGGAGACCCTGGCGATATAGGTTCTTTTGTCGTCCGGCATTCCCTCAACTACGATGGCCTTAATGCCCAGGCTGGCAATCTTCTGCGAACATATACCTCCGGCATTGGCTTCCTTGATGCCCCCGGTCAGAGGACTCTTGCCCCCAAAAGATAGGCGGCCGGAAGAGGGAGCATTGGTCCCCGTGAGTAGCCCGGGGGCGATAACCAACTTGTTAAACTGGCGCAAGGGATGACACTCTGGTGGCACCTCGTCTAGTAGGAGCTGCGAAGTCAGAGCGCGTCCGCCGAGTGGCAGGTACTTCTCCGGCACATCTTCAAACTTTGCCTCTTGGGTCGACATGTTAAGGCGCAACATCTTGGGCATCAGTCACAACCTCCTCGTATTTTTTGTTTCATCCACCTTATACTATTCTATGAGATGCAAGATCTTCCTTCAAAGAAAGACTTAAATATTCACAATATACGCAATAAAAAAAGAAGGAGGAAAAACTACCTCCCCAGAGAACTTTAGGATGGAGAAACATAAGAGGCTGCCAAAAGATAGGGGTGCGAGAATGGGGACCATCGAGCTAAGGTATTTTTCTACTCTGCAAGAAGTGATGAGCGAGCGCGGCTTCGCCTACCCCGCAATCTACGAGGTCGGCCAGGGCATGACTATCAGTGCATTGCTCGCTGACCTCAACCTCGGCGCTACAGAGGTCGAGGCCGTCATGCAAAACGGCAAGGTACAGGGTTTGGACACCCATATAATGCCAGGGGACCGAGTGGCCCTCGTGCCCCCCGGGACCCCCGGCCCCTATCGCGTTATGCTCGGCATAAAAGGCCGAGCATAGGTCTGTCCTGAAGGGACGGAGGAGCGCGACATGTCCTGATGTCCTGAAGGGACGGAGGAACGCGACATCCATGATTAACATGCTAAGATTAGGAGGGGCGCAATAGCATGCCACGCACTGCAAGACTTAGAAGTGTTTCGGGGGTCTATCATGTCATGACCAGAGGGATTAACAAACAAGACATTTTCCTAGACAAGGATGACCGGTTCAGGTATCTCAAGACTTTGGCATCTGTGAAAGAAAAAACAGGCATTAGGGTCTACGCCTACTGCCTGATGTCTAATCATGTTCACTTGCTATTGTCCGAGGGGCAAGAGAAAGTGGGCGATGTGATGAAGAGGATGGGCTCGTCATACGCTCTCTGGTACAACCACAAGTACGAGCGCTTAGGCTATCTTTTTCAAGACAGATTTCGTAGTGAGCCCGTGGAAATGCAGGCAGACCTCATGGCCGTGGTGCGCTATATCCATCAAAACCCGGTAGTGGCCGGACTTGCCTCCGACTGCTCACACTATGTCTGGAGCAGTTTTCTGGCCTATGCCTCAGGCAAAGAGCATGAGCCTGGCCTAACTGATACGGCACATGTCCTTGATGTCTTTAGCGGTATGGATCAGTTTATTACATCACATAGAAAGCCATGTGAGCGGCCCTTTGTCGAAGCAAATTATCAGAGTCGCGCTACCCCTAGGCAGATTCTGGCGGTGGCCAATCGCATACTGCGGGATCGCCCTCTGGAGTCTCTCAAGACCATGGGCGCAGAGGATCGCAACCGCTTTCTCCGTGAGTTGAAGGCGGTGCCGGGGACGAGCTATGCCCAAATTGCCTCTTTGGTGGGACTAAGTAAGAAAATGGTGGAGAGAGCCTGATGTCGCGTTCCTCCGTCCCGTTACGACAGTTTCCCCAGGTACTTCTTGGCGTGGGTTATAGCTTCGTCTGTGCTCACACCCTGCTCGACGGCTTGGCGAATGGCACTCTCTAAGAGACAGGCGACCATGTTCAAGCCGACCTGCTCCACGGCGGCTTTTAAGGCAGCGACTTGGGTGACGATGTCCTCGCAGCTTCTCTTTTCATCGAGCATGCGCTGTATGCCTCGCGCCTGCCCTTCGATGCGGCGCAGGCGACTCTGTAAGTCAGGCGTCGCCTTTTCTAAGGTCTCGGGGTAAACGGTGTCCTTCATTCTCTTTACCTCCACAATGGCTGATAATTACTAGGCGCTTTCGGCGAATATAGCCTTACCCGACACTCCCTGCGAAGTGAGTTTCTTGGTGACTGCTTCAACCATGGGCTTTGAGCCACATACATAGACCGAATACCCACGCCAATCTAAGCCCGAAAGCGCATCGGTGACAAATCCTTTTTGGCCTATATACTGACCGCTTGGGTTCGCTACCACCTTGACATATTCAAATTGCGAAAATTCCTGTGCTAGAGCGCTGAAAACATCATCATAGAGTATTTCTCCCGGCGTATTGACACCATAGATGAGTTTAAATGCCTTCTTTTTTTGTACGAGAGCTTCAGCGATGGGCACAAAGGGAGTGATGCCAATTCCTCCGGCAACGAGCAGAATTTTATCTGCCTTTTCGTCAATGAGCAGGGCGTTGCCAAGCGGTCCTTCGAGGTTGACATCTTGCCCTACCTTGAAATTATCAAATATAATCTCTGTGCCGTAACCTCCCGGGACGCGTTTCACTGTAAGGCGAACCTCTCGGTCGCTCCCCCTGCCGGTAATTGAGTAAGCGCGAAATATCTCCGGACTATTTTCGATTTTGATCAAAAAATACTGCCCGGGAAGGTAGCTTACTTTTGGTGGCATTATAAATTCCAGCGTAAACTCACGCACATCGTCGGCAAGGGCGACTATCCCCTTGATACGGGCCTTGATGGCTTGTCTAGTGTCGTAACCGCGCCGGTCGGTGGCCGCGCCGCGGGCGAAAGCCTGAGACTCCGTTTCGAGAGTGAGAATTTTCGCCGGACAGTTCTCGATACAAGTGAGGCACCTGATGCAAGCAAGATCATCAAATTGATTTTTGTCCGAAAAATTCGTATAGGGCACCCTCTGCATGGGGCAGGTACGAGCGCATTTGGCGCATTTATGGCATTTTTCAATGGCAGAGACGGTAATCTTTTGGTCGTGTTTTTTCGTCAGCCCTAATTTCTTGCCCAGACTATACATAAACATCTGCATTATGCCCATCGGACAGAATTGACACCAAGTGCGCGGCGTAACAATAAGACCGAGGATGCCGCCGGCCACTGTAACCATCAGGTAACTATTCACAAAAACAAAGCCCAGCCTATCCCAAAAGGGCAGCGTCCCCCATAGGGCCGAGACGAGGATGATCCTGCTAAGCATGTTGTACATAAACCAAGTTAAGACAATGCCCTGCGTAACCTTAGACTTGAGAAAACTAGGTATTTTGGCATTGCGACTAAAGGGCAAAAGCAACCGGTCAAAGAGACTGCCATGGGCACAAAAAGTGCCGCACCAGTAGCGCCCCTTAAAAAGTGAAATTGCGGTCAGAGAGAAAATTACTCCGAGGACGAGCAGGCCGAGCCTAGGGAACCATAATCCGCCGAAAGCTACAGTGAGGGTAAAAATCCAAGCATAACGACGAATTGCTGTAAACGCGCGGTTGGTTTTCATGTAAAATCTTTTCATGCTAGCCTCCTAAATTATCCATTTGACCGCGCAAATTACTTTCTGGCGAGAACTTGGTCAACGAGGTCCTTGAGTGCTTTTTCGGACAACACCCCCGTTACTCGCTCTACCTCCTTGCCACCACGGAAAAACAGCATGGTGGGTATGCTCATAATGTTGTATTGGCCTGCAGTTTGCTGATTTTCGTCGACATTGAGCTTGGCAAACTTGATCTTATGTCCGTACTCCCTGTCTACCCGGTCGACAATGGGGCCGAGCATGCGGCAAGGCATGCACCAAGGCGCCCAAAAATCTACCAGAACAACCTCTGACGCATCCAAAATCTCTCTCTTGAAATTGCTGTCTGTTGCTTTTAGCAAGTAAAACTCCTCCTCCGCTTCGGTTGACTACCATACCCCGTAGGGTATAAAATATATTCTAGATTGACAAGTGCGCTTTGTCAAGCGCTAATACCTAGGGAGGTATCGTTATGGAATTAGATGTCGCCATCATTGGGTGCGGGCCGGCAGGCCTATCGGCCGCCATCAATGCTAAAATCCGCAAAAAGACGGTCAAAGTCTTTGGCACAGAGGTGTGTAGTGCCAAACTGGAGAGCGCACCCTGGGTAGAAAACTACCTTGGGATGCAAACCACGGGCACGGAGCTCGGGGCGATGTACTTGCGCCATTTCACGGACATGGGTCTTAAAATTCACCGCACGCGTGTAGACACCATCGTCTCAACCGGGACCGGCTTCATGGTGGCCGCCAAAGGGGAAATTTACGAGGCGCGTACCGTTATTTTGGCTACCGGTATTTCTCAGACCACATACTTGCCAGGTGAACGTGACTTCGTGGGACGTGGCATTAGCTACTGCGGGACCTGCGACGGCCCACTCTACAAAGGGAAGGCGGTAGCGGTCATCGGTTACACCGCGGAAGCCGTTGAAGAAGCAAAGTTCTTAGCCACTATCGCCTCCTTGGTCTACTATATTCCGCAGGGGACGGACATGACCGGCCCACACCCAAATATCGAAGTAGTACACGGCCGACCAATCGGCATTTTGGGCGAAGGCTCATTAACCCGTCTCGCCTTGCGGGACAAGGAACTCCGCGTGGACGGGGTCTTCATTTTCCGCGAGACCACCCCGGTGGAACAGATCCTCGCCGACTTGGAGTTGTCTCAAGGAGCGGTACACGTGGACAGGCAGATGGCGACCAATATCCCGGGTGTTTTTGCCGCAGGTGATTGCACAGGTCGGCCATTCCAACTTGCCAAGGCTGTGGGCGAAGGGGCCGTGGCAGGGTTAAGTGCCGCAGCCTATCTCGATAAAAGGTCCTAACTTCACTCGTCATCCTCACCCTTGATGACCGCCAAAGGTTTAAAGCGAGCGACTAAACGCGTCATGCCGAGCTCGGCCAACACGCCCGTGACCTCATCAATATCCTTGTAGGCTGCGGGCGCTTCATCAACCACCGCCTTTAGATTGCGGGCGTTCACGAGGACTGCGCCTAGATTGTCTCTTAACTCCGCTTCGCTGATCTTTCGCCGCGCTTCGCTGCGCGACATCTTTCTACCGGCCCCATGGTTGACCGAGAAGAAAGTTTCGTCTAAGAGTGGCGTCCCCACTACTACATACGAGCCTCGAGCCATGTCTCCCGGCAGCAAGGCAGGATGGCCCGTGCTTTGGTATTGCAGCGGATTTTGAGGGTGCCCCGGAGGAAGGGCACGGGTGGCTCCCTTTCTATGCACAAGAACCTTTTGCCCGAAATGCATCTCGAATTTGGCAATATTATGAGCAACGTCATACACTTGCCTGACCTCATTAGACTTTGTTCCTATTACCTCAGAGAGCGCCTCACGCGCCGCATGCGCCATCAGCTGACGATTGGCGAAGGCATAGTTGACAGCACAACTCATAGCCGCCAAGTACCGCTCCCCCTCAGGCGATTTAATGGGCACAGCAGCTAGGCCTTTGCTCGGCAGGCGCAAACCATAGCGCGGAGCAGCTTCAAGCATCAGCCGTGAAAAATCCGTGCAAGTCTGATGCCCCAGTCCGCGACTGCCGCTATGAATAAGAATGACCAAGGCTCCTCCTCTTAAAGAAAAGGTCTTTGCCACCTCTTCATCCATAATTTGCGACACCGCACAAAACTCGATAAAGTGGTTGCCGCCGCCTAGGGTGCCGAGTTGTTCGGCGCGTTTGTGGGCGGTTTTAGTGAGCGCTTCGGGGTCCGCGCCCGGCATCTGTCCTTCTTCCTCGGTAACGGCAAGATCAGCCCTCATGCCATAACCCTTATCTACCACCGTTTTCGCACCTTGCACGAAGATATCCTGCAATGCACTCCCCCGAAATTCGGCATACTGAGTCTTCTTGCCGATTCCGGTGGGGATTCTGCTCTCGAAGGAAAGCATCAGCTGACGCAAAGCCTTAGTTGACAACGATGCTGCCGGAACATCAGTGGCGAGCAATCTAACCCCACAGTTTATATCCATACCCACGGCCCCTGCCGAAACCACTCCAGTGTGTGCCTCGGCGGCAAAGACCCCGCCGATGGGCATGCCAAAACCGCTGTGCATATCCGGCATACCGAGGACATGCTTGAACACCCCCGGCAAACAAGCGACGTCCCGGAGCTGCTTCAGGGAGTCGTCGTCCCCTAGTTGCTCGCGCAAAGCATCACTCAAGAACACTCTGCCCTCTACCAGCATATCGCCCTGCTTCTCTAGACGGTAGCGGTTGGGGCCTACCTTGGTGAGCATCATCTCGCCCCCTCTCATTAGCCTCAGCAATTAGCCTCAGCAATTAGCCTAAGTTTTGTTGCCTTTGCTTAGCGATGGCCTCACGGGCGAGGACATCGCAACGTTCGTTCTCCGCCACTCCGGCATGCCCCTTAACCTTAACCCAAGTTACGCGGTGCGTCCTGGTCAAAAGGAGTAGTTGCTTCCACAGGTCGGAATTCGCCACCGGCTGTTTCGTGCTGTTTAACCAGCCGTTCACCTCCCACCTGGCAAACCAGTTCTGCAAAAAAGCATTTACCAAGTAGGCACTATCGCTATACAAGGTTACCGCACAGGGCACTTTGAGGGCAGCTAGACCTTCTACGGCCGCTCTAAGTTCCATGCGCTGATTAGTGGTCATGGTTTCCGCCCCTTGCAACTCTTTGCGTTTATCGCCACTCACCAGCACTGCCCCCCACCCACCGGGGCCGGGATTGCCGGAACATGCACCATCAGTATAAATAACTACTTCTTTCACAGCTTCCTCCATCTAAGACCCACGCCTTGCCCTTTAGTCTGAGGCATCCTTGGCATGCTTCTACTGCCATGGAATCTTGTATGTTTCGAGGATATTTTACCACAACGGGAGGGAACCGTTACGAAAAAAAGCCGACCAACTCTCTTTGGTCAGCTTTTCGTAGAGTCGAGCTGCGTAGTCGGCTAAGAGGCCGCGACCCGCAAGATTTCCTGGACAAAAGGATGTTCACGATTCAATCGACACGCCGTGGTGGGAAAATCCGCGTTGACCGGGTTCGGGACCTTGTAGGTCTCGAGGATGCCATCATTGATGGCGCGCGAGACAACTTTTTGTGGGTCAGCCAGACTCCCAAGCACACGGTTAGTCAATAGCTTTAAACCGACAAAGAGCATGCACGACCGTTCTAGGCCATCGATTTTGCGGATTAGGTAGGCGACATCCGGAGTTATTACACCGGTCTCCACTGTCCTATCTTTCTCGATGCTCAAAATGTCTTCTACGGTGCAAAAATCATCGGCATACTGCTTGAGATCTCGGCTCGTAGTGCGTTCCACGCCCACAATGTGAACTCGCTTGCGCCGCGTGCGGAGTTTCTTTATTACTTGAATCATATCCCTATCGCCGCAGACGATGTAGTAGAGGTCAATATCCCCCCTAGTGTAGACCAACTCTAGAGCATCTAGCGAGAGTTCAATATCGGCGGCGTTCTTCCTTCTTCCCTCTTCGGAGGAGACAGAGTAGACATGTCTCGGTTCTACCGAGCGCCGTTGCAGTTCAGTTTGTAGCCCCTTAAACTCGGCGTGGTCGAAATCTGCGTAGGCCAGCATCATCACAACTTCGCCATGCCTACTAGCATGTTGGCGGAGACCCTCGACGAGTCTCCCAGTCTCTGGGGTGAAGCCGTAGGAATTCTTGGTACTCCAGTAGACATTTTCATAGTCAATAAACATCGCGACATTAACAGTCATATAGCGCCCCCTAAAATAGATTCGGCTAATTAATGTTGCCCACCACCTCCCTAATATATGCGCAATAAGAACGGCCGAAAGCACCAGGCTGCCTATCAACATAATATTGATAAGCAGCCTGGTTTAGACCGATTCTGGCATTTTTCTTAAGCGTGCTGTAAGAACAAGGCATGGAGCCGTGTGTCGGCGGTCATCTCCGGATGAAAGGTGCAGGCCCAAAGATTATTGCTGCGCACGCCGATAATGTCCTCGCCTAACTTGGCGATAACCTCCACCGAGGCCGAGACGGACCGAATCAGTGGCGCACGGATAAAAACTAAGGGAAAGTCATGCAGCCGCCCCACTGTCCCTTGGCCGACAAAGCTATCGAGCTGTGACCCATAGGCATTGCGCTCTACCGCAATGTCTAGTACCCCTAGGTAATTCTTCGTCTCGCCAATGATGTCCTTCGCCAATAATATGGCCCCGGCACAGGTCCCCATGGTCGGTTTGTTGGCCGCAAAATCCCGGAGCGGTTCGCGCAGTTCATTGCGCTCGATGATCTTGCCCATGGCGGTGCTCTCGCCCCCCGGCAAGATGAGGGCTTGCAGACCCCGGAGATCTTTTTCGCTCTTTACCTCTCTGGCCTCGTGCCCCAGTCTTTGTACGGCTCGCAGGTGCTCGCGAAAAGCGCCCTGCAAGGACAAAACCCCGACTATCATTACTGGCCGCGCTCCGCAAAGGTAGTCTCTAGCCGCGCTATTTCTAGACCCGCCATGGCAGTGCCGAGACCACGCGAGATATGTGCCAGTCTCTCTTTGTCGGCATAATGAGTGGTGGCTTCGACTATCGCGGCGGCACGGCGCGCCGGATTGGACGATTTGAAAATACCCGAGCCAACGAACACCCCATCGCATCCAAGTTGCATCATCAAGGCGGCATCAGCAGGGGTGGCCAGGCCGCCGGCCGCGAAATTAACAACGGGAAGCTTGCCTAAGCGTTTTACTTCCTGGAGCAGGTGGATTGGCGCGCCAAATTCCTTGGCCAAGGTCATGAGTTCTTCGTCCGGCGCGAGCTGTACGCGGCGCATCTCAGCGAGCATGGTGCGCATATGACGCACCGCCTCAACCACATTGCCGGTACCCGCCTCGCCCTTGGTGCGTATCATGACCGCCCCTTCGCCGATACGGCGCAGAGCCTCGCCGAGATTACGAGCACCGCACACAAAGGGGATCTCAAATTTGTGCTTGTCGATATGGAACTGGTCATCAGCCATCGTCAGAACTTCACTCTCGTCAATAAAGTCGATGCGCAGAGCCTCGAGTATCTGCGCCTCAACAAAATGCCCAATGCGCACCTTGGCCATGACTGGGATGGTCACCGCCTGCTTAATCTCAATAATAAGCTCTGGGTCACTCATGCGGGCAACCCCACCATCGCGGCGTATATCAGAAGGAACACGCTCTAGCGCCATGACCGCACAGGCGCCAGCAGCCTCGGCTATTCTGGCTTGCTCGGCATTGACTACGTCCATAATTACGCCGCCCTTGAGCATTTCGGCTAGTCCTCTGTTTAACTCGGTCCGCATTGCCAAACCCACTCCTTGACATCTATTCAGTGTACCGATACAGTTAAAAGTGTATGGCGTACGCTGTCACACAAATTATAGCGCTCACAAAGTCTATGTCAAGGGAGTGATTGCAATTGCTATACTTGCGTCTCGCTGACCACTTGCGAGCGAGCTGCCTAGCGCTGGCCCCGCATAGTAAAATGCCATCAGTACGCGCCCTGGCCAAGGAGCACCAAGTCAACCCTTCGACTGTGGTAGCGGCCCTTAAACTGCTAGAATCAGAAAAAGTGCTTTACTGCCGCCAAGGCAGCGGTACCTATCGTGCACCCCATGCCACTCTGCCCCTAGAGCATTTCGAGGAGCTGCGCTCAGCCATAGATTTCACTTCAGGAACACCCTCGCCGGAATATTTCCCGGTTGCCGACTTTAAGGAGGCTTTTAACACTGTGCTCGACCGTGATGGCGGGCAGGCCTTCGCCTACCCTGATCCGCAAGGCTATTCACCCCTCAGGCAATCCATCGCCAAGTACTTGAGCAGCCAAGGCATGAACCTGGCAGCTGACAATATCCACATTACCTCAGGCGCGCAGCAGGCCATCTTCCTGCTCGGGCAGCTACTTTTATCCCCGGGGGACTATGTCCTCATGGAATGCCCCTCATACAGTGGGGCGTTGCAAGTGTTTGCCGCCGCGGGCGCCAAAATCATCGGCGTGCCGCTTGGCTACCAGGGCCTCCGCCCTAAGGAATTGGTTCAGGCCCAAAAACACTCCCCAAGACTCATCTATACCATCCCCAACTTTCACAACCCTACCGGCCTTAGCTACAGTCAGGACGCCCGCCAGACCCTCATCGACTATGCCCGCCGGCATAATTACTACATCATTGAGGATGACCACATCACCGAACTCTACTATACGGGCACTCGGCCGCGTTCGCTCTGGCAAGATGCCCCTGACCGCGTGCTTTATATCAAGAGCTTTTCTAAAATCTTTATGCCTGGCCTGCGCTTAGGTTTTCTCGTCGTTCCTAGAGAGCTTAGTGCTGCACTTAACAAGGCTAAACAAACGGTAGACCTCGGAAGCTCGGGCATCACACAGCGGGCCCTCCAATTATACTTGGAGAGCAACAAATGGCTGCAGCACCTAGACACTCTGCGCTCAGTATATGGGGAAAGAGCTTCTGGCCTGTACGCGGCATTAAAAAACCACCTCAAGGGCGAGGCGGTGTTTCATCCCCTCCGAGGTGGCATGAACTCTTGGGTGGGACTCCCTGCGGACACGCATGTGCCATCGCTCTTGAAGTCTGCTGCAGAGCAAGGGGTCAGTTTTACGCCTGGCGAACAATTTAACCTCCCACCGTATGACTACAAAAACTACCTGCGATTAAGCATTGCGGCGACCAGCCTCGAGCAAATAGATGCCGGCATCGCCATCATTGCCGCCAGTCTAGCGCGACAATGTCATCAGTGATCGGCTACCGAATCGGTCAAGAATGTCGCTGCTGATGCGCTCGCCACGGTGAGCGCCCCTTGGTATTGTATGCGGCGCAACCAAGGTGTAATTGTGCGCAATGCCTGGGAGGGCGAATTGCAATCAAGGCTGAGGTGAGCGAGCATTATGCCCTTGGTACGTTCTGTCACCAAAGCTGCCAAAGCCTCTCCGGCCTCGTCATTAGACAAATGCCCATACTTACCCATGACCCGTTTTATTAAGGACCAAGGGCGACCGGAGTTAAGCTCCATGGCGCGGTCGTGATTACTCTCAAAGATGAGGTAGTCACAGTCACGGCTACCGCTCAACACTTCTGGAGTAAATTCGCCTAGGTCGGTGACCACGGCCACACTGGTGCCATCGGGAGCGGTAAGGCGAAACCCAAGCGGTGCGACGGCGTCATGAGACTTCCGAAACGCTGCCACCTGCAGAGACCCCGCTTGGACAGAAGATCCATGCTCGAGGGTCGCACACAAATTATCAGGCATACTAGAAATGGACGGCTGTGCCGCCCAAAAGAGGCCGGAACTATAGACCGGCACATTGTACTTAGCCGGAAACGGCGTCTTCAGCTGCATGGAACGAATGTGATCGCCATGTTCATGGGAGACAAATACACCTGCTAGAGCGTGTGGGTCTACGTTTGCTTCCTGCAGACTCTTTTCGAGCCGCCGAATGGGCACGCCACAATCCACTAAGACATTCGTGCTACCCCAGCCCACGAGGTAGGCATTGCCGTATACACTTGAACTAGCCAAAGACACCACTCGCAACTCCATCACCACCCGAACGATTATACCACAGCCAAGCGAGCCCCAGATCGCACGAGAAAAGAAAAGCGGGGGAACAGAGGGGACGGTTCTTCGTGTTCCCAGGCTCTTTCTTAGGCCAAGTTGAACTTGTGCTTGAGAACCAAACATAGCCCTACGCCAACGGTTGCTAAACTCCCGGCGATTAAGAACGCTGGGGTAAAGTTGCCGGTGGCGTCATAAATGGCAGCACCCGCCGCAGGCATGAACGCGCCAAAAGCCAAGCTGGTAAAGACCAGTCCATAATTTACGCCGAGGTGCTTGGTGCCAAAGGCAGCGGCTGTCAGCGCGGGGAAGGTGGCCAAGACAACCGCTAGGCCCCAACCGACCAGGGCCGCAGCCATGTACAAGGTCACGGCACTGACGGCAATAACGTTAAACAGAAACAGCGTCACAGCTTGAACGGCAAAACTCACTGCCATTACCCTCACTGTGCCAAACTTGTCGCTCAAGTAGCCCGCGATGGGTCTGCCGAACCCGTTAAAGCCAGAGAAAATCGCTACGGCTGTCGCGGCTTCGGTGGCACTAAGGCCCATAACAAGCCTGCCAAAAGGCGTAATTAGGGCCGCGCAGAGCATACCGCCTGCTATCACTACGCCAAACGCGAGCCACATCACCCAGAAAATAGGCTTGAGCAAGACCTCCCTCGGCGAGACGTCAGGTGCGGACGCGACCTTTCGTTTGCGGGCCGGCGTAGCCGTACCAGTTTGCAGAACGCCCTCGGCAGGGTTCTTAATTATCCATACGGCTAAAAGGCACATGGCAAAGCCAATAACTGCGATGAGCACCAGCGTTCCTTCGACACCATAGACCGGAATTAGGTAGCGAGCCTTAACAGGTGCTACAAAAGTGCCTGCTAGCCCGACACCCATTACGGCGCAGGAGATAGCGAATGCCGGGCTATCAGGGAACCATTTTCGTACAGGCGGTGCTACGCAGGCGTAAATTGTTCCCGCACCAATTCCACCCGTAAAGCCGTATGTCAAGAACAACCACCATGGGTAGGGGAAGTGCCCTACCAGCGCGGCCCCGCCAAACCCAAGCGCGATAAACACGGCCCCGAGCAGGCAGGTCTTCTTAGGGCCGATAGTGTCCTGCATGCGCCCCGCAGGAACCATAACCAACGCGAAAACCAAAAAAAAGATCGTAAACGGCATGGCCGCCTCCGTCATAGTCCAGTCAAACCTCTCCACTAACGGAACCACCATCGGTCCCCAAGCATAGGCCACTCCCGCCAAAAAAGCCAGCAGAAACCCTGCGAAAACAATACTGTACCGCGTCCAACTTTGATTAATCATGCGTCGCCTCCAAGAATTCACGTTGATACATGAATTCGCCCCAGAGCGCCACTTTACCTGCCGACGAGAGGAGGGGAACCGGCGGAGTGTGGCGCGTCAAGAAAATGGAAAATGGGAACGGAAAGAACCGTCCCCCGTGTTCACTCCCTGCCCTGCAACTCGCTACAGACAAAAGCGGACATAAGGAAAGGGACTGTCCCTTTGTCCTATCTGACAGCCGTCGTCAATCTGAACTGGTCGTTTTCGAGCACCATCATCACAACGCGTCCGCGCAGTTTATCTATCTCGACATCCACGCGGATTTGTGTGGACGCGAGCACGCGAAAGAATCCTGCGTCCGGCATATCAACAAGCAACTGCCATGTTTCCGTGGACGCGCTGCTGGCGATTAACTCGGCACTCAATAGCCGCTCGCGCTGCACGCCAATAAACCGCAGCCGGAGGAAGCAACGCAGCAGGTAGGCCCGCGGTGCACTGGCCAGCTCCTCACCGACTAACTTCCCACCATGACCGATGTAATTCCCCCGTGTCGTCAGCGTTGGCTCGATAGCCGCGTTGCTGTTCGCAAAAATAACGCCGATACTTGGCGTTCCCGGCCCCACAAAACCGGACCCAATGCGCGCCAAGACCAGCGGGGCATGACGAAAAATCAACTCGGCATCAGCCGGCCCACCCGACCGTGCTCTTATGAACACGAGTTCTTTACTGGCGTCAAACTCCTCGGTAGTATTGGCAGCCTTGTCTAGTAGCGAGCCCGCGAATTTTCGGTTGGCGAAAGAGTCCTTGTTGATAATCGCCAGCAAGTTCTCTAGCGAGCCGCGGTCGCTAGGCACAGCATTAATGCGCAAGCCCCCTTCAACACTCCAATGGTAGCTCCACCCAAATTCGTCTACCGCAAAACGCCAAGTTAGCGGGAAGTAAGTCACGCCTCTGAAGTTGAGCAGCGGCCAGGGCTCGTTCCTGTTGTTTATTCTCTTGCCGTTGACCGTGATGCCATAGGTGGGAATTGTCACTGTGACGTCCCCGCTCTGGTTTATCGTCGTCTCATCGGCAATAAATGCGCCCGCCGACTCCGCCCTAGTGACTATGAGGCCCTCACGTTGTGACCACTGCGTGGTCAACCCCATAAAGCGGGCCAGGTTATAGGTGAGCGGAATATAGGTGATGTTTCTGTGGCGCAATAGCGGAAAACCAGCATTGACATTGTTAATGGTGATGCCATTAAGTACTACGTTCTCCTCGACAATCGTAGCCCTCACGGTAGCAGCGCTACCCGGCGTTACAGCTTGGGACAACAAGAGCCCTACGGCCATCATCGCTACCAACAATTTCTTAATCATGTACATCCTCCTTTGTTTGTTGTGAACAGATGGGACGGTTCCTTGCGTTCTCGCGGGCAGTAGTGTGGTATCATTCTTCTGATCGCAGCTTTTTAAGTAGATCTTTAACGTCCCAGCGCAGTAGGGTCAGCTTTCGCTTCGCGAGACAGCGACACTTCTAAAGGTAACGCGCAAAACGGTTTACAATACAGAGTCATGCTGAGCGAGAACTAATCCGCCATGACAGAGGAACGGACCTCGGGCGAATAAAGGAACGGCAAGAACCGTCCCCTGTGTCCCTGTCCCTGAGGCGCCTCCCTTCTTTCGAATCCTAGGTCAGCCAGCTCTGCTTTAAGGTCGGTACTTCGCTTTAGCAAACGCGTACCAAGCGGCATAAAACTCATCTGCGCTCATTCCTAAGACCTGCTGGATGTCGCCGCCATGCAGTACTAACTCGCGTACTGCCTCATATCCGTGGTGTTCCACCAGATACTCCATTATTGTATAGCCAATCTGGTAAATCTCTGGGTTTCGCAGGGTGTCTGTGACACTCGTAAAACGCAGATGGTTCCCTGTCCCCAAGAATCTTAGGTTCTCTGGCTTAGAGAACTGCCTTGCCTCATAGAGGGCTATACTTTCCCACAGCCATGCTATATGAGGTGGAGTAAATGGCCCAATCCTCTTGGTCAGGACATGAGCTAACTCGTGGACCGCCACAGTGATAAGCGCCTGGTAGTTGTGTACTGGTCCTGGGTTCTTGGGCGAGACCATGCGAATCTCGCTGTCGCCCCATGCCACCCCTACAGCCCAATTGGGTAGGTTTGGCCTGCCGATTGCCCTGTGAAAGTCTCTAAGACGTGGGTAAAGGCGCACCGTTATGAGTCCGATCCTGTCAGGCCGGAGGTTGACGGTGATTCTGGCATAGTTGTCGATTAGGGCATCCAGCACGTCCATCGCTGCGTCTTTGTGCCCCTCGGGGTAGTAGAGTAAAAAATTTCCCGAAGAAGCGGTCAGCGTCGCACCCTGCTTGGCTGGCTCGGCACACCCGACCAGCACAAACACAAGAAGTAGCAGCAAGACAACGACTTTACGCATCAATTCCCCTCACTTCCATGAGTTTGTTGCACCAGTCTTCCCTGCCTATTATCTCACATAGCGGTAATTTGCGGCAAAACAAAATTTCAGCCGAGTAGCCCGGGGGACCCTCACCCCCAAGCCCTCACAGAACCGAAAGAACAGATGGAACAGATGGGACGGTTCCTAGCGTTCTCGCGGGCAGTGATGTGGTATCATTTTTCTGACCGGAGCTTTTTAAGGAGATATTTACCTCCTAGCGCAGTAGGGTCAGCCTTCACTTCGTGAGACAGGGACACTACTAAAGGTAACGCACAAAACGGTTGACAAGACCCTCCTGAGCGAGGACTAATCCGCCCCGGCAAAGGAAAAGAAAGGAAAGGAAAGAACCGCGAAGGAAGTAAGTAAGGAAGGAAGGAAGGAAGGAAGGAAGGAAGGAACGGTGGGAACCGTCCCCTGCGTCTAGCGGCGAAAACATCATTCCCAGCGAGCATGAAAATTCGGCATAGCCGTTGTTAAACGACGATGCCGAATTTTTGAGGATGGCCTCTTTTAGTTAGTCATTCCGGTAACTTGATTGGCTGCGCCCCCGTGTGTCCCGATGCGTCCTCGGTCTGGGATAATGGGGGGTGCTGTGCGCGGGACGGGGACGGCGCTGGCTCCTGAGCGGGATATCCTCGGTGATCATGACCGGGGTTTCGTCCGGCTCCTTAGTGAGCATCTTTAAGGCCGCAGCTACTAAGGCCACCGAATCGGCCCTAGCTAGGAGGGCTTCTGCCGCCGAAGTATAGTGCTCGATGGCACCTTCTTCGACTATCTGCAGGAGCTTTTCCATGCTCAAGCGGCGCTGCCCTTCCAGAGCCTCGCTAAAGCTTGGGCTGGGACGGCGTTTAATTTTACGGTTAATTCTCCGCTCAATGACTCTCAAGAGGTCGAGCTCCCGCGGGGTGACAAAGGTGGTCGCTTGACCGCTACGGCCCGCCCTACCGGTTCGTCCCACACGGTGCACATAGCTCTCGGGGTCCTGGGGAATGTCAAAGTTATAGATATGCGAGACGCCCTCGATATCTAGTCCTCTGGCGGCCACGTCGGTCGCCACTAAGATATCGATGGTCCCCTCGCGGAAACTGCGCATGACCATGTCTCGCTTGCTCTGGGTGAGGTCGCCATGGATGCCCATAGCCGCATAACCGCGCTTGATGAGCGCTTCGGATACCTCGTCCACGCGGCGCTTGGTGCGGCCGAAGACTATGGAAGAACCGGGGGCAGAGGTGTCGAGCAGGCGGCAAAGGAAATCGAACTTCTGCCCTTCCTTGGCCTCGGTGTAGAATTGCTCGATGGCTGAGACGGTGAGCTCATTGACCGGTGCCGCCACTTGCAAGGCGTCGCGCATAAAGCGTTTTGCCAAGTTGCGGATGGCCTCCGGCATGGTGGCGGAGAACAGCATGGTCTGCCGTTCCGCCGGGGTCTGCTCCAATATTTTTTCAATGTCTTCGATAAAGCCCATGTTGAGCATCTCATCGGCCTCGTCCAAGACGACGAAGTTGACATTTTGCAGACGCACGGTGCGGCGGCGCAAATGGTCTAGCAAACGGCCGGGCGTGGCCACGATGATTTGGGGATAGGTGCGCATGGCGCGTATCTGGCGGTCAATTTCTTGCCCCCCGTACACGGGCAGACTGCGGATTCCCTTTACTTGGCCGATGCGGTTCAGCTCCTCGGCTACCTGCATAGCCAATTCCCGCGTAGGCGCAAGCACTAAGGCTTGCACATAGTGGACATTCGTTTGAATGCGCTCCACCAGAGGAATGCCAAAAGCGGCGGTCTTGCCGGTGCCGGTCTGCGCCTGGCCGATGACATCCTTGTTGTCGAGAGCATAAGGGATCACCTGGGCTTGAATGGGAGTCATCTCCTCAAAACCCATCTCAGTGATAGCCTGCAGCACCTGCGGGCTTAGTGTTAAATTAGTGAAATTAGACATGTTTTACATCTCTCCTGTAATCTTCTTTATGGTACTCCGCCAGGAAAAGGGCTTCGACAAGCACACTCTTTTCTAGCATGCCCAACAAGAAGACCTTCTCTTAAAATCAATAAGCCCCCACCACATTGCACAGTGCCGGAGGCTATAAATCACACCGAACGGGAGGCGAGTCACCACTTCTTTGTACTATAGCATGTTTTGGCGGGCAATGCAAGAAAAATCGACGCCGCCGATCGGCAAATTGTGCCGCTCAGACATACAGATCGCGCCTACCGTACATCAAGTAGGTGCCGACCAGCGAGGACACAATAATCACTGCCGATACGACCAAAAAGACCGGCGCAAATCCTAGCGCCTGCAACAGTTGCGGCGCGGCAAAATAACTGAAGGGCGTAATATACTTGAGAAAAGCTAGGCTCTCGCTGAGACCGGTAAGCACAGAGGCAAGGTACAAGGCAAATATTACGCCAACCCCTAGGCCACCCGACAATTTGTACCGCCTAGTTGCCGCCGCCATGAGCATGCCAACGCTTAGGAAGATAAGTTTGAAGACAAATGTAGAGGCGGTCACTAGGAGCAAGAACCGCGGAAACTCCGATTCTACCTCGTAGGGCAAGGTAAAGACAAGAATGCTGCCGACGACCACCGCCAAGAGAATGATACAACTGATGACTGCAGCTATCAGTTTGCAGCTCACCACTTTTGGGCGGGTAACTGGCAGGGTCATGAGGAACCCTGCTGTCTTGTCGCGCTCCTCCTTCGCGATGATGTTATTCCCCAAAAGCAAGGCATAGATCCCCAAGGCAAGGTTGAGAAAGGGAACGGTGACGGACAGGTAGCCGCTCACCGTGGTCAGGTTGGCATATTGCATTCCAAAAGCGGCCAGCATCTCAGCCGGCATGGCCTCGATAAGCTGCACCATCTCTGGATTTTTATAGTATGCCGCAAACTCGAAAAACATCATCCAGACAAAGGCGGACATAGACAGGCTCCAATAGAGCAGCAACTTGGCATGAGCCCAGAGTTCTCTCCTGACAATGTTCATATCTTCCTCCTACACCGCCGCGTGCAGGTCGCGCCGCATAAACATGAAGTACGCGACGACGTTTGCAGCGACGATAAAGACTAGGCTCAAAGTGACCAAGGGCATGTTCCAATCCCCCCGCTGCAAGATATAGTTAGGGTCAAAATGGTTGTAGGGCGAGACTAAGGCCAAGAGCGCTCCCCCCACTATCCTTTGTAAGGCGCTGATGGCATAAAGCACGAAGGCCAAGCCTACGGCGGGGCCGATTACACTGGTAATCTTCTTGCTCAAGGCGGTGGCGAGGAAGCCGGCGCTAAAGAAGAAAAGCTGGAACAAGGGAACGCTGAGCAGGAGTGAGATAACCACGCCCACATCATAGACCATGCTGCCTCGAAACCACTCGATAGACAAGAAAGTGCCCATAATTAAACCAATGTTGGTAATAAGTAATGCCGCCATGGCCGCGACATACTTATACAACAAAAGGCGACTTCTACTGACTGGTTTGGAGTAGAGAAAGTCTGCCGTGAGCTCCCTCTCCTCCACCGACAGAAATTGAAACCCATAGTATGCGCTCTGGATTGCCAAGCAGAGTTGGACAAAGGCAAAGACAAAGGCAAAAAACCCCGCCACGGTAGCCAAGGACAACCCGCCACTCATGCCAAAGGCCCGGAGGAGTTCCTCTGGGTAGTGCTGAAGAACAAGGTCCACCAAGGCGGCATCTCTCGCCAGCACCGGATACATGGCCATGAACATGACGAGGATGGACCACAACGATATAATCCAGAACCACAGCGACCCAACATACTTCTTAAACTCAAAGTTAATTACATTCATGGCGTCACCGGCCCATAGTAATGCATGAATATCTCCTCCAAGGAGGGGTCCTCAATTACTGCATCCACTAAGTCAAGAGCTGCCAGGGCGGCCAGCAACGAATCGATGTTGCCCTTGTAAAAAAACTTGACGGTGTGGTTTTCCTGCAGCAGGTTAGTTACCCCGTCAAGGCGTAAATTGGCGGTTGCCACACCCTTGGTTCTCAGGCTGACCCTCTTATAGTTGTCCTGACGCATGGTCTCGATGTTTTCAATTTTAATCAAGTTACCATCTTTCATGATGCCCACCCGCATGCACATATGCTGCACTTCGGAAAGTATGTGGGAGGAGAAGAATACCGTGGCCCCCCGCTTGTTTTCTTCGAGGACGAGTTCAAAGAATCTCCGTTGCATGAGTGGGTCAAGACCACTCGTCGGTTCGTCCAGCAACAGGAGGTCTGGTTCATGCAAGAGTCCTTGCACTATGCCCACCTTTTTTTTGTTGCCGTAAGAGAGTTCTTCGATTCTACGGCCTAAGTCTAGCTCCATGGCCTCGGACAGCTCATGGATGCGCCTCCGGCAGTCCTTCCCATAGAAACTGGCGGAGTAGAGGAGCAAGTCCATGACCTTCATCTGGTCATAGTAAAACACCTCTGAGGGCAGGTAGCCGATGCGTCGGCGAATGTTATGACCCTGGGATATACAGTCCTCACCAAAAATCCTTGCCCCCCCACGGGTGGGAAAAACCAATCCCAGTATGGCTCTGATGGTCGTGGTCTTCCCTGCCCCGTTAGGGCCGATAAAGCCGAAAATCTCGCCTTTTTCCAAGGCAAAGCTCAGATTTTCGACTCCGCGAACTTTACCATAGTACTTAGTCAGCCTATCAACCTCGAGAACGTTCATTATCTATCCCTCCATCGTTCTATCTCCGGCCTTCCCAATCAAAAACAACCGCCCCGCCACCCCCACTGCCTCGCCCCGTGGACGCTCCAACATTCTTGCTTGACGAACGCCACTACCTTGGTGTACTCTAAGAAAGAAACTAAATAATAACCTTCGGGGTCGGGTGCAATTCCCTACCGGTGGTAATGCGCAAGCTAGCCCACGAGCCAATTGGCAGACCTAGTGTGATTCTAGGGCCGACGGTACAGTCCGGAATAAAGAAGGTATGGCATTATTTTTTGTGCTATGTTTGCGCCCCGATGGTCATCGGGGCGCTATTTATTATTAAAGGAGGTCTCAACTTGAACAAGTCAACCCGCAACCTCGTCATTATCTCGATGCTGGCCGGCATGAGCTACATCCTCATGTTTGCCCTGCAAATCCCCCTCATTCCGGCCGCGCCATTTTTGAAGTACGACCCTAGCGACGTCCCCGCACTCATTGGCGCTTTCTTGCTTGGCCCCGTGGCCGGGGTGGTCATTTCTTTTATAAAGGTTGCCCTCTTTTTCATAACCAAGGGTACCGGCGGACCAGTTGGTTCAATCCAAAATTTCTTGGCCTCAGCCTCTTTTGCCTTGGTCGCCGGCCTCGTCTACAAGAAGATGCCGACCAAGATTGGCGCGTTGGTGAGCATGGTCGCCGGCGGACTGGCCATGACCGCAGTCATGCACATCTCTAACGCCACCTGGGCCCTAGCCGCTTGGGGAGTACCCGAAGATGGTCGTACGGCCATGCTACTGACGATGATACTACCCTTCAACCTAGCGCGCATGACGGTCAGCACAATCCTCACCTTCCCCCTTTATCTCGGGGTTATGCCGATACTGAAGCGCCTAGGTTGGTCCTTTAACGGCTAAAAAAAGGGGAGTGTCCGGCACACGGGCGCTCCTCTTTTTTGTTCTATCACGGTGCTGTTCTATTGGAGCGGCGAAATGGGTTGTAGGCGGCAAAACGTCCCACGACCTCATCCACATCCGAAATGGTCACGAAGGCCGCCGGGTCTATGCCAAACACCACTTCTTTAAGTTGAGCCAGTTCAAAGCGGGTGAGGATGCACATAATTATTTTGCGCTGACTGTGTTCATATGCGCCTTCGCCGTAGAAAAAAGTGACGCCACGCCCCAGCTTGACGTTGAGGGCATCGGCCAATGCATCAGACTTGCTCGAAACGATAAGCGCTTTTTTCTTATCCCGCGACACTTGCATGGAGTCGACAATTCGCGCGGTGACAAACATGGCAATTAGAGTGTAAAGAGCCGCGTTCAGGTCAAAGAGCAGGGCCCCAAGCCCCACGATGATGGCGTTAAAGGCCATCAGCACTTCCCCAATGGAAAGCGAAAACTTGCGATTCAAAATTACGCCCAAGACATCGGTGCCCCCCGTTGAAGCCCCCACCTTAAACACCAGCCCCAGTCCTATTCCATTGAGGGCTCCCCCAAATACTGACGCTAGGAGGATGTCTTCAACAGCCGAGCTCACCGGCACTAGGTCTAAAAAGGTAGAAAAGCTGAGGACGGCTAATGTAGTAAGCAAGATGAACTTGCCACCCACATACTTATATCCTAGGTACAGAATAGGGAGGTTAAGCACAAATACCAAGATGCCAATGGGCCATCCCGTAATTGTGCCGATAATAATGCTCAAGCCAGCCACACCACCGGCCAGCATGCGGTTAGGCAGCAGCATCAGGTTAAAAGATGCGGCCGAAGAAAGTGTGCCGATAAGAATGACTAGGACCGGCCATAGATAGTTCCTCAATGCTTTCATCAGCAGACCCCCCTTAATGATTCACTTGAGTATACCACGCCTTGGCCTCATTGCGGTCCATTGCTAGTATGTATGTGCTACTGTGCTATAATCATCTCGCTACCTAGGGAATCCTTGCCCCGGCAAAGGAGTGCCCCTGGCAGAGTACCACTGAGGAGGATTTTGCGTGATACTACACCTCATCACAACTGCCATGGTAGTCTTTCTGGCCGAGCTTGGCGACAAGACTCAACTGATGTGCATGGCCTTTGTGGCCAAGTTTGGCATGCGGCAGGTCTTTATGGGCGCAAGCGCAGCCGCATTATTAAACACCGCCCTAGCTGTAGTCCTCGGCGAAGGATTAACTAGGGCTATCCCGCTTACCACGCTGCAAATGCTTGCTGGTATAGGATTTCTTGGTTTTGGGTTTTGGACCATGCGCCAAGGAAGGCGCAACGAAATGTGCCCGACGCCGACCTCGCGGTCTAGGCACCCCTTTTGGACTGTGTTCTTTTCTTTTTTCTTGGCCGAATTTGGCGACAAGACACAACTTGTCACCCTTGGTCTAACCGCCAAGTTTGACAACCCGCTGCTTATCTGGGTGGGAGCAAGCGCCGGCCTAATAGCGGCACAACTCGTCGGCATCGGCATGAGCGGCTACATCAGCAAACGCCTACCCCCTACTTTTCTGCAAAAGAGCGCGGCAATAATGTTTCTAGCCTTCGGCAGTGTCACCTTATACCAAAGCGTTCCGCCCTACTTACAGCACCCCTTGGTGGTGCTCGCCTACTTGTGCTTACTGGGCACAACCGCTTTGGTCATGCTCCGCCGACAGCAGGTGCCGAGACGCACCTAGCCTAGACAGTCCCCACCGCCTGACCCCAGCCTTGCAAGGTGTCGCTATGGCTAAGGAGGAGGCACTGCCGGCCGAGATTTTGCAGTGCCACGGCGATGTTCGCCAGGCGTTTTTGGTCTGTGGTCAAAAATGGGTCATCAAAAACCAAGGGGACGACTTGGCCAACGCCTACGAGGTCCGCAATGGCGAGGCGGAGAGAAATATAAAACTGGTCACGAGCCCCCTGACTGAGAGCCTCGGGGGACACACGGTGGCCGCTTTCAGTGACCACCCAAGTAGTAAATCCTTCGTCAATGACCACTTCTCGATTCCCTCCCGCTATGTGGGAAAAATGACGGGTGGCCTGCTTCTCTAAGAGACTACGCGCCGCCGCATGAAAATCTGTGGCGGCTTTTTGTATCGCCCTAATCGCCAGCCCAAGGACCTGCGCCTCCCTCCGGACGCGATTTTCTTCGGCCATGAGACTGGCCAACTGTTCTTCCCCTTGCGCAAGGTTTTCGGTCTGCTGTCCGGTTAAGTACCCCTGTCGGTGACGCAGAGAAAATATCTCCATTTCTACCGCACCCAAATGTTCGCGGATCGCTATTAGTTCACCGGCCAGGTCTTTTTGCCACAATGTCAGGGCAACGGCATCCACTGCCGCCTCTAGTGCCGGCAATCCCATGTGGAGGGACACTAGCTCCTGCCATTCCCGGCGCGCCAATTGCATAGCGGTGGCGCAATCTAGTTGCCAAGCGGCCAGATTATGGAGGTCGGCGCATTGATGATGGGCCAACAAGTGAGTAAGCTTGTCTTCTTTGGCTTTAACACTTAGTTCCGCTTCTTTTTCGAGGTAGGCCGTCTCCCTATCTAGCTCGCTCCTCCTTAGTTTAAGTAACGCATACTCATCGCCTTTTTTAGCAAGTTCTGCCCAAATTACCTCATCTATTGCCGCTAACTGAGCAGTATCCCGCTCACCCTCCCGGTTGGGAAGCATGGCGCACACCGCCGCCATGAGCGGGGGTTGCAAGACCAGCTGTCGGCGTAAGAATTCTTGATAACGGCGCTGCCTCTGTACTACCCGCTCGGTCGCCCCTAACAACATCTCGCCCCTAGCCTGCTTAGGAAGAGCACTGGGGTCTTTTCTGCGCCAGACTAGCGCTAAGACCACACCAAGCGCCACAAACAACAGACCCACCACTGCTGCCGCTACGCCCTCGAGCAAGAGCCACGCCATTGCCCCAGCCAGCATGCCCAACAGCGCAAGCCAGATATTGGGTCGAGAGCGCGCGCCCTTTCCCGTCAGAGCCAGCGACTCCTTCGCCTTTCCTTCCTCTTCCTCCGCAACAACTAGGTCTTGCCGGAGAGCTTCCTCTGTATTGCTCTGTTCCATGACGAAGCGCCGTACCGTGCGCACGACCTCCCCCGGCTGTTCCCCGAGGAGGGCCATACTTTCGCCCGCGGCTATTTTCTTAACAATATCTTCTCGCGCCAGAGTTACTTGCTTTAAGGCCGGCGTGGTCCTACTGACTAATCGCTCCCTCTCCTCGGCCAGTGCTACCGCGAGACTTTCCGCCTGACGAAAGTCCTCGTTCACCTTGAGTGCCTTTTCCCGGCAAAGGCCATACCGCTCGCGTAGCATAATCCATCTTTGAAAATTAGAGTGGAGCGACTCTAGGGCTTCTAGCTGTTGCTTAGTCTTAACCTGCTCCTCTGCCTGTTGGCAGAGACTTTCTTCAATGTGTTTGAGCTCACTCGTTGTTTCGTTCTGCTGGGTGAGCAATTTTTCCAACTCTTGCCTTCTATGGCGTAAGACCTCCAGTTTGCGGTCGATACGGCCCTTGCCAAGATTGGGCACATAACTTGACCACTCGATAGTCAGGGCTTTCAGTTCTTCCACCAAGGTGTTTTCCGCGCCCCGAGAAGTCGCACCTCCACCAGAGAGAAGTTCCTGAACTTTGGCATCTATCTTATCCTCACTGGGCATCGGTTGGGTCACAAAGTAGCTACGGCGAAACGTGTCACTATTCACCATGCCGAAATGCGTCTCCAGAAAGTCTAGGTAGGGCCGATTGGGCCTACGAGCTTCGGGCTTGTGTTCACCCTCGACAATCTTTACCCACCGCCCTTTATTGTCGACGCTTTTCACCTCGATGCCATTTGTGCCAAACCTTCTGGTGACGCTATACTCCGTAGCGCCACTGCTAAACCACAATGTCCCCTCAAATTTTGCACTCTGTCCCCAAGGCCGGTAGCGTTCAATCGGTGCCCCAAGCCCGAACAACACAGCACAAAGACCCTCGGCCATGGTTGTTTTGCCGCTCTCGTTTGGTCGGATAAAAACATTGACGCCTTTTGCGAAAGTAAAGTCGGCCTCACCGGCATACAGTCCAAACCCGCAAAGTTGCAGCCTTTTGAACATCACCTCCGCCATCCTAGTGCCCTCCCTTAAACGCGCGCAGCCCGCGCCTCATGGCTTGAAAGAGCAGCTCTTTCTCTTCTACAAGCGGGGTGCCCATAGCTTCTGTCAGGAGCCCTTTGACAAAAAACCCACGCACGCTCATTTCTCTACCTACCTCTTCTAGGTAACTGACGGAGAATTCATCGCTATTATCTACTACCTCACAGTGGTAGAAAAGGCTCTGGGCTAAGGCGGCGACCTTGGCGCTTTGGACCCCCGGTGCGGCAGTCCCGGAAAGAACGAGGCGGACAATGGCCTGCTCGTCCTTCATTGTCGCTAAATATTCATCTACTTCTGCCTCCGTAAGCCCATCAAGTGGCATCTCCATGACTTTCTGCGGGCGAGATAAAATGGGGACCGTTCGCAGTTCTACCCGCCCCGCACTGAGCTCTACCAGTTGCACTACTCCGGTACCCAGATCATCAAAGCCCTTGGACATAGTGGCCCCGCAGTAAGCCGCAACACCATTGCCTACTCTAGCGGCTTTCGCTTGATGAAAGTGGCCAAGGGCTATGTAATCGTACTTGGCTATGGCTAAAGAATTGCTCGCAAGGGGCAGACTGCGCCAGGTGACCGGGCAATCTAACGAACCATGAAACACTCCCACATGAAACCCAGCACTTTCTAAGCGGGGCAAGTTGGTGAGAGGCGCACCACACTTGGTGATGCCGCCGGTATAGGCGACGCTGTAAAAGTGGATGGCCTCGCCCCGGATGACCCTACTGCCCACATGGCTTGGCTCCGGTGCCGTCACCAAAAGCCCGGGCCAGCGATCTGCATAGAGGCGATAGACACTGTCGCGATAGCTAATCTCGTCATGGTTGCCGGGTACGGTCAAGAGCAACTTTCCCTGCTGCGTCAGATGGCTTAGTTGCTGTAAGACGGCCTCGACGAGGGGCGCATCCGGACTGTGGTGCTCAAAGAGGTCGCCGGCAATAATCACTACATCCACCTTATGGCTGGGGTTTAAGGCGACAGCTACCGCCTTCTTGAGCAGTTGATTGCGCTCCTCGGCCCTTTCAGCGGCCTTGGCACCGAGGAACTTTGGCTGCCAGCCTAGGTGCAGGTCTGACAAGTGTAGCAATGTTATCAATTCAAGCACTCCTTCTCTCTGCGCCACCTCGACGGCTTAACTGGGGATGGTATACTAAGGTCGATGATAGGGGGAATAAATAGGTGGAGCACATCACCAGCACCCGTAACCCGCAACTGCAAGAGATGCGCCGTTTGCACAAAAAAACTCACCGTGAAGCATCCGGGTTCTGCCTCGTCGAGGGCATTCAACCCTGTTTGCGAGCCATCGAAAACGGTCTCCATGTTGAGTTTTTGATTTATGCTCCGGAATTGCTAAAGAGCCCGCTCGCCCTGATGCAGATAGCCGACTTACAGCGGCGGCGTATCAAGGTCCTCACGGCGAGTAAGGAGGCCTTTACGACTATATCCGAGCGCGACAACCCCGTCGGGCTTGCTCTGGTTGCTAAAGCCAAACCCCTTGACCTAGGCAAGATCACTGTCGGCAAGCTCTCCATCCTCACCGCACTCTTTAACATCAAGAACCCGGGAAACTTGGGTACCATTGTGCGCACCGCTGACTCAATCGGCGGCAGTGGGGTCATCCTCGTCGGTCAGACAGCCGACCCCTATGATCCGACCTGCATCAAGGCCAGCATGGGTACAGTCTTTAGTGTACCATTGGCCAGGGTGGCCACAGAAGAGGGCTTCTTGGCTTGGTGCCATGACCGGCAGGTCGCCCTCATCACTACCTCGGCGCAGGCAACCATGGACCTAGCTAATGCTAAGTTTGACTACCCCTGCGCGGTGCTCATGGGCAGCGAAGGGCCCGGCCTCCCTCTCGATATTCTCACCGGAGGTCACTGGGCGGTGCGTATACCCATGTATGGCCAGGCCAACTCCCTAAACTTAGCAGTAGCGACCGGAATCATCCTCTACGAGGTGAGGCGGCAACTAGGCCAGAACTAACGGGTAATCTTCCGCGGTTCTGCATAAGTGACCCCAAAAGTATCCACGGTCACTTTCTTCATCGTGGCTCGCGGCTCGAGAGCTACGCCACCCGCAGTTTGGTCGCTAGGCCCCATGACGATGCGGTCAACCACGTCCAGGCCGGCAGTGACGCGACCAAAGGCGGCATAAGAGCCATCTAAGTGGGGAGAATTCTGGTGCATAATAAAAAATTGCGAGCCAGCCGAATCATAGATCGCTGAGCGGGCCATGGAGATGACTCCGCGCTCGTGCTTAAGGCTATTGCGCACCCCATTGCTAGAAAATTCACCCTTGATGCCATACCCGGGGCCGCCCATGCCGTTACCGTCTGGGCATCCGCCTTGAATCATAAACTCAGGGATAATGCGATGAAAGACTAAACCATCGTAGAAGCCTTTCTGCACCAAATAAACAAAATTATTCACAGTCTGCGGCGCTATTTCTGGAAGAAGCTCGACCTTGATGATGCCACCGTCTGCCATCTCAATCGTGACTACGGGGTTAGGCTTGGCCTCTCTTTGACAACCTGTCAGCGAGAGCAAGAAGAAGCTGGCGACCAAAACGACAATGAACAGTTTTTTCACGAAACTATGCCTCCCAATATCTTCGGTTATTTATGGCGACCCATTACTATATTAGACACTGCCAGTCAATTTTCCTGCTATACAGCCGCAGGAAGGAATATCCGGTCAGCAGGGCGAAACAATAAAGAAAGGAGGGGCGCATGTGTACTACTCACCGCGACAGATGACGGTCATAGCCTTAGTCGCCACTGCTACTGCAGCCAGCGGATACCTATTGTATACGGTAATACCTGTGCCCGGGCTTAAGTTTGCCCTATTGGCCCCGCTGCTTAGCTTGATGGTGGCACTGCCCCTCTCCCTGCTGCGAAAACGCGGGGCGCTTTTAGCCACCTGTTTGGTTTTGGCCGCCGTCATGGGCCTCATCAACTTCCTCATGAGCATGGCGATTGCCATCGCGGGGGTGATAACCGAGGGTTTATCCTGGTTACTTTTCCGCGGAGCTAAAACGCCTGGGGCCATTCGCGCGACCGCCGCAACTTTTCCCACGATATCTTTGATGATAACCGCCATGATTGCGCACTTTGTCACGGGGAGCAGGCTTCTCAATGTTACCTGGCCTGTTTTTGGTGCCTTAGTGCTCTTGACACAGGCGCTAGGCTTGTTAGGGGCCTGGGTGGCGGAACAGGTGCTCCTGCCGCGCATTGTCTTGGCTAGGCAGAGGTTCGAGCGCGAATAGACCCAGCAAAGCAGGAATCTTCGCCCATATGGCGAAGAAGACCTCGGTACGTAAAAACGAAAGGTGGGTACTTATGACCAAGAAACATGTTTTGCCGGAGCTGCCCTATCCATATGCCGCTCTAGAGCCTTACTACGATGAAGCCACGCTAAAGCTTCACCACTCCAAGCACCATCAGGCCTATGTGGATGGCTTGAACAAAGCGGAAGACAAGCTGGCTGAGGCCAGAGTGAGTGGCGATTTTGCCCTCATCAAGCACTGGCAGCGAGAATTGGCGTTTCATGGCAGCGGCCACCTCATGCACTCTCTGTTCTGGAAAAATATGACCCCAAATGGTGGTGGCGAGCCAAGCGGGCATATTGAAAAGCATCTTATCGAGAGCTTTGGCACCGTTGAGGCTTTCAAGAAACAATTTTCTGCCGCCGCCGCAGCGGTGGAGGGTTCGGGCTGGGCTCTGCTAGTCTACTCTGCGGGACTTAAAGGCCTCTACATCACCACTATTGAAAAACACCAGGACGTCGCTCTCATCGACGGGTTGCCCCTACTCACCATCGATGTCTGGGAACACGCCTATTATCTAAAATTCCAAAACCGACGCGCTGAATGGATTGCCTCATGGTGGAACTTGGTCAACTGGGCGGACATCAACCACAGAATTGAGCATTAAGCCTCTGCTAAACAAAGAACTGACCTCGCTGGGTCAGTTCTTTGTGCATTGCGTGACGCCATATTCCTGAGCCAATCTTTGCAAGGCTGTCATGTATGCATCTGTGGGTACAGGCAGATGGGCGTAAGCGCCGATTACCCCCTGAGGGCGAAACCTAATCAGCTTGTACCTGACTTGTTGGTCAGCGCTAATGAGCCTACTGATGGTGGCGACGGTCTGCTCATTGTTTAAAACATCCGGCACAATAACGGTGCGAATCTCATAGACCAGTTTTTCCGCTAGCGCATAGCGCAAATTGGCAAGGACCAGGTTGTTCCCTACCCCGGTCAGGGCCATATGCTCGCCCTCATCGCTGGCTTTGACATCAATGATGAACTTATCGACATGCCGACCAAGCAGCTGAAATGCTGCCGGAGCCAGATGAGCATTGGTGTCCACAAAGACTTCGATGCCAAAGCTTTGGAGGTACCTAGCAAGCTCCAGCAAGAACTCATATTGCAGGGTGCATTCGCCGCCCGAAATCGTGACCCCCTGAATAAAGTCCCGATACTTAAGTATCTCTAATCCCAGTTCCCGATGGTCCATGGCGCGTACTCCTGCGCTAAACATGCTACTATCGTAGGGCGCTTGGGTTTCGGGGTTATGGCAGTAGGCGCAGGCAAAATTGCAGCCCTGCAGAAAAACCGCCGTGCGGTTCCCTGGGCCGTCCACGGCGCTAAAGGGGATTATCTTGTGCACAAAACCTTGCATTTAGCTCTCCCTCGCCCTAATCTTCCTTTGGAGGACCCCCAGGTTATCAGCAGCACCTTTGCCTAAGACCACGGCGCTATTAGCCACCTGTTCTCCCCTCGCCAACTTGGCCATTTCAGACCTCTTCACCAAATAGCCGGTAATCCTCACCACGTCGGAATCTGCCGAATAGGCCGAAAAATAGCGTAACCCGTTTTTGAAGGCCCCTTTAAGAATGTCCACCACGAATTTGGGGTTGTTCTTTACTGTGGAGTCAAAGCTAAAGACGTCGCCAATTCCGGACGGGAAGTATTGATGAAAGCGAGCGGCCTGCATGATGTGCTCATAGAGTTCCGGCTCGTCGCCGATCGGAATGCGGCAACCCGGCGAGGTGTCTTTATCCGTGTCTATGCCTACTTGGGCGTGGAGCAGGTACCTGCCCTGCGAAAAGTGCAGATGCGGGTTGGTATGCGCGGCCACCAAGGCGGCCAGCTGGGCGATAATTTCGATGCCGAGGGAGTTTGCCTCTTCACTATGACCGAAACGGGCACCTTTGTCCGCGGGGTTGCCCAAAAAGTAATTGACACATTCAGCGAGACCGACGACACCAAACATGGCCGTAAATCGCTCTAGGCGAAGCAGATTTTCGGCGACGAGGAAGTTACCCGAGAAAAAGCCCGATTCTTCCACCAGGAAGCGCACTCTCTCGTCCATGTAAAGAAGCATGTGATGCACTGCTCGCGGCAAGGCCTCATCCCTAAACTGTGCATAGTCCGTCGCCGATAAAGACAGACGGTGGAGATTAAGCCTCACCAAGGTAAAGCTCCCCCCGCCTACCGGCAGGCCATTGTAGCAGCTGACAATGGCATAGTCCTCGCCAAAGTCGGCCTTAAACATGGCGTGATTGGCAAAACTCGGCTTAGCGGTCTGCAGTGCGGTTTCCACCGCCTGTAGAAGCCTGGCGTCGCTGGTATTGTGGTCACACTTGAGAGTCAAATTGGGCACCGCGGCTTGTAGCTCCGCGGCAGCCCCGAGCAGCAGGCGACCGGCCAAAGTGTCGCGGGTGCTTAGGTTGCCGTGGCAAAAAGAATCGGTGATGGTGCGATCTATATGCCGCAAAAAGTGCTTAATGGTCCGCGCCGAGGCGGCATCATCTGTGACAAAGGGCTCGAGCAAGGTGTCTAATTCGCCGATGTAGACAGGGAAAGTAGTAATCGACGGCACATGTTTGTAGAGTATGAGCAGACTGTGCACCGCATCTTCTAGTGTCTTTGGCGGAGTAAGGGCGAGAAACTCACTGCCCACTTGCATAAAACGGGCATAGTCAGGCACGACATAACGCGGTCGGTAGGGGGCATTACCCTCGAAAAGATCGCAGATGATCCTCGCTTGGCGCAATTCCTCCACCTCAGGGTGGATTTTTAGCACCTCGAGACTGTTTTCAGCTGCTCGCGCCAAGGCCACCACCTTCTGGTGGTAGGTTAGCTTGGCATCCTTGACGATATCTATGATTTTACTCAACGGACATCCTCTCCTTTATGGTGGGGGCATAGATTACGTAGGGGGCAGAGGTGACACTGGGGGTGTCGCGCATGGCAGATTCTTCGCCCGTGCCAAATGAGCAGGTGATGCATGGGCCCCCAATCCTCTATGGAGAGCAGGGCACACAACTCCAACTCGACTTTTTCTGCGGTCTTAGCTGAGGTGAGCCCCAGGCGGCGTGCCACGCGAAAAACATGGGTGTCCACGCCTAGTGCCGGTACATTAAATGCAGTGTTCGCCACCACGTTGGCTGTCTTTCTTCCCACGCCCGGCAAGGAGCGCAAGTCCTCTACCGTCTCCGGGACTTGACCGTTATGCCTTAAACACAATTCACGACAGCAGTTGACAATGTTCTTGGCCTTGTTTCTGTACAGCCCACAAGACCGGATGTCTGCTTCTAAATCCACGGGGGCTACCTGCATGAGTTCACACGGGTGAGCATACTTGGCAAACAAAGCTGGCGTCACTTGATTGACGCGAGCATCGGTGCACTGCGCTGACAGGATGGTTGCCAACAATAGCTCAAAAGGACTGCTAAAATTGAGCTCGCACTTAGCATGCGGATAAAGCTCCCTCAGCAGTCCAATAATTTGTCCTAGCCCTAGGCTATCTACCATCTACTAGCAAACATTACTACCAGCGCAGTGAGGGAGAAACAGATACTGATCAAGTACATGACGAGCACCGTCTGCTTCTGGCTGAGCCCCGCCTGCAACAGGCGATGATGGGTATGACCGCGGTCCGCCACATGTACGGGCTTGCCGCTGAGTAGTCTTCTAAAGATGTTATAAACAGTATCAACGATGGGGAGCCCCAGTACCAAGACCGGCACTAACAGGCCAACCAAGGTCGCCGACTTAAAAGCGCCTTCCACTGATACCGCCGCCAAGACAAAGCCCAAAAAGTACGCCCCGCCATCACCCATGAACGCCTTGGCGGGATTAAAGTTATAGCGCAGAAAGGCCAGCGTTGCCCCCACCAATACTAGTGACACCAACATGGTTGCCGGTTGCCCCATAAAATAGGCGATAATTGCCATGGTCAAGGCCGCTATATTCACTATTCCACAGGCCAAGCCGTCCAGTCCATCCATGAAATTGATGATGTTCGTGATGGCCACTACCCAGACCACCGTGACTAACAAGCTCATGGTCGGGGACAAGTAGACTAGCCCCCCCGAGAATGGGTTAGACAAAAACTGCACCTGCACCCCGGCCCAGTACAAAACCATAGCTGCGACTAGCTGACCGACGAGTTTAGGCGCCGCGGCAAGGTCACCACCCCGGCTCTTCACCCAATCATCGACCAAGCCAACCGCAAAAGCAATCGTACCCCCGAGGAACAGACCTAGAGCCACCCTTCTATCAATGGGGAGAGCAAAGATAATCAACGATACCCCAAGCCACAAAGCCGCCCCCACAAAGGGCATGGGTTTTTCATGAACCTTGCGGTGACAAGGTTGATCTGCCAGGCAGTAATGCACCGACAAGTTATACACGCGCGGCATGAGGGCCGAGACCACCACAAAAGCGCCAACAAGCGAAATGAAATTTAACACAGTCCACCCCCACTGCCTTCTATGACTATTCTAAATGGGCCAGTCCTAATTGTCTAGCATCTAGTTCTTGCCTATTCTTTTTTGTATGGCTCGCCTAAAGATGCCGGCGCCGTAGCACGCCCTACAAAACCCGCCAAAACAATCATCGTGAAAACATAGGGTACGGCTTGAATGAGCTGGCTGGGAATGCCGCCACCCTGCAAACGCATCTGTAGCGCTTCAGAAAACCCAAAGAGCAGTGCTGCTCCAAGAGCACCCACCGGGTGCCACTTGCCAAAGATCATCGCGGCTAAAGCTATAAAACCCCTGCCTGCGGTCATGTCCCGCACAAAGACACTCAAAGTACCAATGGAAAGGTGGGCCCCCGCAATTCCTGCGAGCATGCCACTCAAGACCACACAGGCATACCTGAGGCCAATGACGTTAACGCCCACCGTGGCCGCAGCCTTGGGGTGTTCACCCACCGCGCGAATGCGCAGTCCCCATGGAGTGCGGTACAAAACGATAAAGGCAGCGATGACAATAAGCGGCGCAAGATACACTATGGGGGTGAAGGGCCCGACATTGGGTAGGCGATTGACCGCAGGACTCGTCCCCGCGGTGCCAAAAAAAACATGCATTAAGAAAACCGTGAGACCAGCCGCCAACATGTTTATGGCGACGCCACTCACCACCTGGTTAGCGCGGTACTTAATGCTCACCACCGCGAAAATATAGGCCAAGATGCCGCCAACGACGAGAGCAGCCAACACGCCGAGCCAAGGACTACCGGTATAGTACGCCACAACAACGGCTGCGAATGCACCAATTAGCATCTTGCCCTCGAGAGCAATGTTAACAACCCCGGAGCGTTCGGCGAAAATACCCCCTACTGCCGCGATGACGAGAGGTGTCGCCGCCCTGAGTGTCGCCATCAAGAGCGTCATGTCAAACACATTCCACATCTCTAGGCTACCCCTTTCTTTCCGTATGAGATTATGGCACGCACAATCTGGTCCGCCGCCACGAAGAAGATGATTACTGCCTGTAAAACCACGATGATGTCCGAGGGGACATCGGTCGCAAAACTAAGCCAGACGCCACCGCTCGAGAGGGCGCCAAACAGAAGCGCCGCCAAAATTATGCCCACCGGATGATTTCGTCCGAGCAGAGCCACCGCAATGCCCTCAAAACCGAAACCCGGGGAAAACCCGAGGGCGAGCATGCGATCAAAACCGAGAATTCGCTCCGCGCCTGCCAAGCCCGCTAACATGCCGGAGAGCACCATAGCCATGATAATGCGCTTAGCAACATTTATACCTGCGTACTCAGCTGCTTTGGCGTTAAGTCCGACCGCTCTAATTTCATAGCCGGTGGTGGTCTTCCAAAGGAGGTAGTACAAGCCCACTGCGGCGAGTAGGGCCAAGATAAACCCAAAATTCAGACGGGCCGTAATGCCTGGGAGAAAATCGCTGAAACGTGCCAAAACAGCGGTTCCCAAAACAGCCGGAGTCTTAGGTATCATCTCGCCCGGGGCGCGCAACACTTCGACCACCAAGTAGGCGAGCACGGCGTTGGCGACGAAATTAAGCATGATGGTGTTGATGACTTCGTGGATGCCACGCCGTGCCTTGAGCCAGGCGGGGATAAATGCCCACAATCCTCCGGCGGCAACAGCTGCCAGTAGAGTCAACGGCAAATGAACCGCCATCGGCAACCCACGCAACTCTGAGCCGACAACGGCAGCGGCCAGCGCTCCCATCATCATCTGCCCTTCGACCCCGATATTAAATAGTCCGGCCCGAAACGGCAGGGCCACTGCCAAACCGGTAATAATGATGGGCGTCGCGCGAGTCAGCGTGCCGAGTAAGCTGTTGAAACTGCCAAAAGCCCCGTGGAATAGGGCGGCGTAGGCCCGTACTGGGTTCTCACCGATAAAAAGAATGATTACTGCCCCCACCAACAACCCAAGGGCAATGGCGGCTAAGGGGACAAGAAGCTCTTGCAGGCCGGATTCCGTTTTTTCCTTACTGCCCGTCATGGCCCGGCCTCCCCTCTCCTGCTTGTTGCATATCTTCCGGCATAATTCCGGCCATCATCAGGCCGATTTGTTCTTCGGTCACTGCGTTGCTCATCACGATGCCCATGATTCTTCCCTCGTAAATGACGGCTACCCGATCACTTAGTGAAAGAATCTCCGAAAGCTCGGGTGATACCAGCAAGACGGCCTTGCCGGCATTGCGATGCTCCACCAAGCGACGGTGGATAAACTCTATAGCACCTATATCGACCCCGCGCGAAGGCTGCGAAGCAATCAAAAGGTCGGGCTCTTGGTGCATTTCCCGGGCAATAATGACCTTTTGTTGATTGCCGCCAGAGAGCGAGCGGGTGTTTGTTTCTGCGTTAGGGGTTCTAATGTCAAATTCCTCGATGAGTCTATTCGCATGGCTGGTTATTAGCTCTGCATCTAGAAAGCCGCTCCGGGCAAAGGGTGGTCGATAATGAAAGCCGAAGATAAGGTTTTCCTTGACGGTAAAGTCTAGTTCGAGGCCACGTTTTTGGCGGTCCTCCGGGATATGCCCCACCTTGCTCTCTTTTATCTGTCGCGCCGTAAAATTGGTGATGTCCGCACCATTTAGGCGCACGCTGCCGCTCGCAGCACGCCACAGGCCGGTCAAGACTTCGACTAACTCAGTCTGTCCATTTCCTTCTACTCCGGCGATACCGAGGATCTCACCTGACTTGATATGAAAATTAATATTATCGAGCACCTTTTCTCCGCTGACATCACGGGCCACTAAATCCTTAACTTCGAGGATGGTTCTCCCTAGCTTGGCAGCTGGCTTACTCACTTGCAGCAAAACATGTCGCCCTACCATGAGGTTGGCTAGTTCCGGCGGGGAGGTGTCCCTGGTCGCTACCGTGCCCATCACTTTGCCCCGGCGCATAACGGTGATGCGGTGGCTAATCGCCATGACCTCATTGAGCTTGTGGGTAATGAAAATAATACTCTTCCCTTGGGCGGTGAGGTTCTGCATGATGGTGTATAGCTCTTTTATTTCTTGGGGGTTGAGAACCGCAGTCGGTTCATCGAGAACAATAATCTCAGCGCCGCGATAGAGAATTTTGAGAATCTCCACCCTTTGCTGCACGCCTACGGGTAATTCCTCTATTTTCGCATCCGGCTTAACACGCAGGCCGTAGCGCTCGGAAACCTCTGCTACATTACGCCGCGCTTGGGCAATGTCTAGCAGGGGCCCCCGACGAGGCTCAGCACCAAGGACGATGTTTTCAGCAACGGTAAAAGGGTTCACCAGCATGAAATGCTGGTGAACCATTCCTATTCCTTTGAGAATTGCTTGGTTAGGGTTCAGCATTTTCACTGGCTCACCCTTGATGAAGATCTGCCCCTCGTCGGGTTGGTACAAACCAAACAAGATGTTCATCAAAGTAGATTTCCCAGCGCCATTCTCCCCGATGATAGCGAGAATCTCCCTTGGGAACAAGCTAATGTTTACATTATCGCTGGCGAGTACCCCGGGGAATCTCTTTGTAATCTGTCGCATTTCTAAAATGGGTTGCATGGTTTCCTCTCCCGTTTCCAAGCGTTTCCGGAAAAAACTACTGTTGACTATTCGGAACGAACGACGATTCTACCATCGGCAATTTGCGCTGCCAAGTCGGTGATCAGCTGACGCACCTCGGCAGGGATAGCATCCTTCATCCTTTGGATTAAAGCAATTTGGGCAGCATCATTCTTGAGAGCAGCCTTTTCTACATCGGTCACGGCGGCCAAGTCGGTCAGGCCAACGCCGCCCTCTTTAACCCCAAAGGAACTAGCTCCGGCAACGAACGCGCCTTCCTTGGTAGCCTTGACGGCCCCAAATACAGCGACATCGACGCGCTTCAGCATACTGGCCACTATGGAACCGGGCTTGATCCAGTTTTGATTGGAATCCACGCCGATCGCCTTAACACCCTTTTCGGCGGCCGCTTCAAAAACGCCCTGTCCACTGCCGCCGGAGGCATGGTAGACAATGTCCGCGCCTTGAGCGATCTGCGCTAGAGCGAGCTCTTTGCCGCGCACCGGATCTCTAAAAGCTGCACCGGTTGTGCCGATGTAGGCCGATAGTACCGCTACGTTTCTTCCGCGGAGGGTGTTGACATGTTCGACACCATGGGCAAAACCTTTTTCGAACCTGCCGATGAGCGGAATCTGCATGCCGCCGACAAAGCCAACCTTGTTTGTTGTGGTGAGCATGGCGGCTAAGGCACCGGCCAAGAAAGAGCCTTCGTGCTCTCTAAATACAAGAGACTTCACGTTAGGAAGGTCAATGACCGTGTCGACCACGGCGAACTTCTGGTTGGGGAATTCGGCGGCCACTTTTCTGATGGCGTCAGCTTGGAGGAAACCTACCCCCACGATGAGGTCAACTTTCTGTTGAGCAAAGAGGCGATGGAATTCTTCCATTTGCGGCACTTCTTTTGGCTCTTGGTAGGTGTAGACGATGCCAAGCTCGGCCTTGGCTCTCTCTAGACCGACGATGGCGGCGTCATTAAAAGAGTTATCCCCTCTGCCACCTGTTGACAATACAACTCCGACCGTAAAGGCCTTTGGTGCGGGTTCGGGTTCTTGCAGCATGGGCGGAACTACTACCAAGGCAATGATGACGACTAGGGCGACGACCGCGGCTACTAGTAACTTGGTGTTTCCTTTTAGCACTTTTACTCCTCCTTATGTTATATACGTCTCTAAATTGATGATACTGCTATCATCAAAGCGGGACCAGCTTTAATAATTCCATACAACACGATAATAAATGAACGGCAGGACTCTGTCAAAGTATTTTTCAACATCTAAGATCTAGGTCTTCCACGCAATTGGCGAGCGCATCACGAAATTCATTATGCGGCCAACACCGAAGCGCCGCCAAAGCAAACTCCCTTTGTTGTCGCATCAAGACACCCAAGCTCTGAATCGCGCCAGAATCGCCAATCCACCCCCTCACTTCGGGCAAATGGTCGACAGTTAGTGTGCCCTCCGCAAATCGCCCCATCAGCCCAGCGTGTGGTGCCAACTGCGAAGCCAATAATATGGGCAGAGTGACGACACCCTCACACATATCTCGCCCTAAATCCTTCCCCAAAATATGGGCCTCTCCAAAATAATCTAAGTAGTCATCTTTCATTTGAAAGACCACGCCAAGATGCTCGCCAAACTCTCCGGCGAGCGAACGCATCGTGTAAGGTGCTCTGGCCACAGTAGCCCCCAATTTAGCCGCCAGCGAAAATAAGGCTCCGGTCTTCGCCCTTTGCTGTTCAATACAGGCCGGAACAGTGAGCGCAAGATTGCCCTGCATGGCGAGCTGCCGGAGTTCGCCGCGCACCATTCTCTCTACAGCTTCGGCGACCTCATGCACCCCTTCGTCGCCCAATTTACTCGCGTGACGAAGTGCGGCGGCAAAGCAAATATCTCCCCAGAGAACGGCATTCTTGCTACCATAGTTTCCCTGCGCAGCAGGCTCGCCCCTCCGAACATGCGCATTGTCGATGACATCATCATGCAGGAGTGAGGCAGAGTGGAGAAACTCTACGGCGGACGCGGCCTCAACGAGCCTCTCCCTGCCACCCCCAAGAGCTAGACCGGCATACAGCAACACTGTCGGGCGCAGCATTTTGCCAGGCCGCAAACAAGGGGCTTTAGGCACTTTTGCAGAACAACCAAGCGGCAAGGACGCAAACAATTGCTGGATATTTCCTTGCACCAACAAGAGCTCCGCTGCGATTGCAGAATTAGACAAGGCCTTCTGCCCTCCTCCCTTAGCATGTCTTGCTAATTTTTGCCTAAAGCGACATCCATTATGCGAGAAAGGCAGCGAGAAAGAGAGGAAAAGAGGACGAGAGGAAGGAAGACGGGCTCGAAGTGGGCCGAAGCGAGGAGTAGAGGGCGAAGGGGAGAGGACGCAAAGGATGCCAACAGTTTTTTGGGCAATACATACGGCGCTACTGCGATAAAACTCCTTCCCCTTCATCCCACTGCGCCCTATCTGCGTCCCACTTCGAGCGATAGTCCCCATCCTGATGAGCAGTCCGAACGCACACTAACCTTTTCAAACCGCTCCATTAAACACTCTTTCATTGCACTCATTGCTGCTTGTATCGGCGGCACAAACACTCTGCCACTCAGAGTGCCAGAGGCGGAGTTGACAGCCTGCAAAACAAAGTGCTGCCCGCCGCCCACAAAATCGGCCATAGCCACGATATCATCATGGTCTGTTAAATCAGAGGACACCGTAGTGCGAAACTCATAGGGGACGCCGGAGGCCTTGATGAGTGCTATGGACCTCCGCAGGCGACTCAGGTCGATACCGGTCAGACCACAGGTAGCCGCATACTTACCGGGGCTGTTTTTTACGTCCATGGCGACATAGTCGAGGAGCCCGTAGCGCAGGAATCCGCCTAAAGCCTCCGGCTCATAGCCGTTGGTATCGAGCTTGACCTTGAAACCGAGCTCCTTTACATGCCGCAAAAAAGCGGGCAAGAATGGTGCGAGAGTGGGCTCGCCACCACTGATGCACACGCCGTCAAGTATCTGCCGTCGTCGCCTTAAGAAAGCAAAGACATCGTCCCACCCTATGACTGGGGCTGTCCTTTGTACTAAGGAGCGATTATGGCAGTAGGGACAGCGGAAGTTACAACCGCCAACGAAGAGCACGCAGGCCACCGTCGCCGGAAAATCGATGACGGAGGTTTTTTGCAGTCCACGAAAGCATCTCTCTTGCTCAATCATTGGCCGCGCTTCCACTGGAAAGCGCAAACTCCAGCCTATCTCTATATTCTTCTTTTTTTCCTAAATTCCAGTTTTGTACAGGGCGGTGGAACCCCACTACCCTTGTCCATATCTCGGCCCGGCGGCCGCAGACCTGGCAAATTGCCTGCTCACCCCTGAGATAGCCGTGCTCATCACATATCGAAAAGGTAGGCGAAATGGTGAAGTACGGTAGGCGATAGTTCTCTAGCACTTTGCGCACTAGTTGTTTACAGGCCTGGACATCGTCGATTGCTTCGCCCAAGAAACCATGAAAGACAGTGCCTCCTGTATAGCGAGTCTGTAGTTCGTCCTGCAAATCTAAGGCATCAAACATATCTGCTGTATGGCCTACGGGAAGTTGGGTTGAGTTGGTATAATATGGCTCATTCACGCCTGGAATCACCATGGTAGCGTAGGCCGCGCGGTCAAGCTTGGCCAAGCGGTATGCTGTACCCTCCGCCGGGGTCGCTTCAAGATTATAGAGATCACCCGTTTCCTCTTGATAATCAGCTAAAACGTGGCGCATGTACTCGAGTACACGCAGAGCAAAGGCCTGTCCTGAGGGAGTGGCAATGCTCTCCCCAACCCCGCAAAGATTGACTATTGCCTCATTCATCCCGTTAATGCCGATGGTGCTGAAGTGGTTCTTCCAATATAAACCAAAGCGGTCCCTAACCGAGTGCAAGTAAAATTTGCTGTATGGATACAGCCCTAGTTCGGTGTTTTTCTCGAGTACTTTGCGCTTGATGTCGAGCGAAGACTTGGCTAGGTCCATGAGGCGATGCAGACGTGCGAGGAATTCTTCCTCGGAGCTGGCTAGAAAACCAAGACGTGCCAAGTTAATGGTCACTACCCCGATAGAACCCGTGAGCGGGTTCGCCCCAAAGAGACCGCCGCCGCGTTTACGCAACTCGCGGTTATCTAGCCGCAAGCGACAACACATGCTGCGGGCATCTTCCGGAGACATATCGCTATTGATGAAATTGGCGAAGTAGGGGATGCCATAGCGGGCCGTCATCTCCATCACCGCGTCCACTACCGGACTGTCCCATCTAAATTCTTTCGTTACGTTGTAAGTCGGGATGGGAAAGGTAAAGATTCGACCGCTGGCGTCACCCTGCATCATAACATCGCAGAAGGCAAGGTTAATCATGTCCATCTCGGCCTGAAATTCGCCGTAGCAAGACTCTTGTAGCTCACCACCAATGATAACCGGCTCTGTTGCCAAGGTGGATGGGCACACCAAGTCCATCGTGAGATTGACAAAGGGGGTTTGAAAGCCCACCCGCGTTGGCACATTGAGATTGTAGACAAATTCCTGCATGCCTTGACGCACTTCTCGATAACTCAAATTATCATGGCGCACAAATGGTGCCAGGTAGGTGTCAAAGGAGCTCACCGCCTGTGCCCCCGCAGCCTCGCCCTGCAAAGTATAAAAGAAATTAACCAACTGACCTAAAGCGGTGCGAAAGTGGCGCGGCGGTGCAGAGGCGACCTTGCCGGGCACGCCTCTAAACCCTAACTTCAACAAGTCCTCGAAGCTCCACCCACAGCAATACGGCGCGAGTAGCCCTAGGTCGTGGAGATGAAAATCGCCACCATTGTGGGCGTCGCGAACCTCTGGGGGATAGATCTGATGAAGCCAAAACCCCTTGGTTACCTCGGCGATGACATGGTTGTTTAATCCCTGCAAGGAAAAATCCATGTTGGCATTTTCGTTAACGCGCCAATCCTCCCGCCCAACATATTCTAGGACCAACTTCTGCGCGTCGACAAAGGACTTCTTGTTCTGGCGTATATCCTCGTGCTGGAGGCGGTAACGAATATAACGCTTGGCTGCTTGCCTTTCGCCTACGTCCATCAGGGTCTCCTCAACGGTGTCCTGGACTTCCTCTACTGTAAGGCAGACATTTGCCAATTGCCGCTTGCTGAGAGCATGAATTGTCCGGTCGGCAATAACTTCGGCCAGTTTCGCAAGAACCTCCCGGGTTCTTTCCGGGTAGTTGGCGATTAGCGCCTTGTGAATGGCCAAAGTTATTTTTTCTTGCTTAAATTCCGCGCGCGAACCATCTCTCTTTATTATCTGTGCGAACAAACGGCACAACCTCCTTCACCCACTACCGATACACTACCAATAGGGTACATCCATTATACTACATACTAGATGTTGTGGGTGGCCTAAATGCAGATGTAATATTTGCCCCACATGCTGTCAAAAGGCTACCTTTTCCCAAGACACATGCTCCATTAAAATGGCCACAAATGCTTCGAGACCAACTTGGTCTGCCAGCCCAAAGCGCCCAATGCTCGGGCTATCAATATCTAGCACGCCATACAGTTGCCCCTCTTTCACAAGGGGGATGACGATTTCCGATTGCGAGGCGGTATCACAGGCAATGTGTCCGGAAAAAAGGTGAACATCAGGGACTAAGATTGTCTCGCGCCGCAACGCCGCCTGTCCACAGACCCCGTTACCCACTACAATGCTACTGCAAGCAGGCTTACCCTGAAATGGTCCTAGCAGCAACAGTCCGTTTTTAATTAAATAAAAACCTACCCAATTTATGTCCGCTAACTGATGATGAAGCAAGGCCACCGCATTGCAACAAGCCGCAAGCCATTCGTCCTCGTACTCTACAAGATATAGTAGTTCACTATTTACAAACTGATAAAACTTCTCGAGGTCAAAATTTGGATACTTTTCTGCTCTATACATCAGATAGCCCCCACAGTTATATTTTCCATACCCTGCTCTGAGCAGGGTTTTTTGCCGCTTGGAAAACAATACTTCTTTTCTTTCTTAGAGAACATAGCTTACAATTGCTTTAAGCTGTCCTGTTAAATGACAGCAATCCAAAATAAAGGAGAGGAAATAATGAAGCTCAACTGGCAGAAAGCAATGGCGATCCTTGCATTAGCACTGACTGTAGCTCTTGTTCCCTTGCCCGCAATCGCCTCAGCCAATGGTGCACGCGGAGCCCGTGTCGTCAGCGTAGCTTTAAGCTACCTAGGACGTCCATACGTCTTTGGGGCAACCGGACCACGCACCTTTGACTGTAGCGGCTTCACCCGCTACGTGATGAACCGGGCAGTTGGCATTAGACTGCCACGGACAGCTGCTTCTCAATCTAGGGTGGGACGTCGCATTGACCGCACCACACTGCAGCAAGGCGACCTAGTATTCTTCCAGAACACCTACAAGCCCGGTGTTTCCCACGTCGGTATTGCGCTAGGCAACGGCCGGATGGTTCATGCTTGGACGCGAGGCGGCGTAAGGATCGACCGCCTGAGTCAAGCCTACTTTGTGGCCAAGTACCACAGCAGCCGCACAGTCCTGCGCTAGTGACAGCGAGAGCAGTCTAAGACTGCTCTCTTTTACATGCGATCGTGAACGAGCGATTTAAGGTTTGGCAGCCTTTTTATGTCCTTCGGCAGCTCGCCCGTATAGGCACCAGGTTCTTCGCGCAGGTGCTGAATACATGCGGCAGGGTCAAGGGCGTAGACTAAAACTCCCTCCAACAAACCATTCTTTTCTCTGGGGAATGCATCCTTCGGCCAAAGATAGCTTTTGTCCAAACGATTATCATAGGTGATCGTACCATCCTGCTCATCAGTCCAGAGTAGCGTCCAGCTAAGTTTTAGCTTGCCACGCATGGCCACAAAAGAATTAGGCATTATATCGACGATGCTAAAGCCAGCCTCTGTCAGCAAGATGCGCGCAGGCGCGGCATCTTTGGCGTACAGATAAAATACAATTTCCGAGTGGTCATGTTGGTGGGCCGGGTCAAGGGCTAAAAATGCCCATCCGCCCCCTACCCACGCCCGTATGTTCGCCTTATCCATCAGCTCTACCACCTGGATTATGGTGCGAACCCTCCGGGCGCGCCGTTTTGCATCCATACAGAGGCCTCCTGCTCTGTCTATAACCCTAACTGTTCTTCGATACGCACGATTATTTCCTCGTCATCGGCCTTAAGGGCAACTGCTTGCAACTTGCCGGCGGACAGAAGGGCCGCTTCTACTACTGCGGGGTCAAATTGCCCTCCGGCACAGGCCTTAAGAATCTCCAGCGCCTCAGAGAAGCTACGCGCCGCCCGGTAAGGGCGGTCTGAAGTAATGGCGTCAAAAGCATCCGCTACCGCCACAATGCGCGCTCCAAGCGGGATGGCCTCGCCAAAGCGCTGTCCCGGGTAGGACGGATAGCGGTGATTCATCTCGCCGTCCCACCTCTCGTGGTGATAAAGCACCACTTCCCTGACCTCGTCGTATCCTTCTACGCTCTGCAAGATGCCCGCCCCAATTTGGGGGTGCTGGCGGATTTCTCGGTGCTCTTCGGGCGAAAGCTCGCCGTCTTTAGCGAGTATATAGTCCGCTATGCCGACTTTACCGATATCGTGCATGAGCGCACCCAGGTACAGGGTGAACAGCTTCTTGCCTGAAAAACCCATTTGCTCGGCAATAATGTACGCCGCGCGCGCCACTCGCTGGCTATGATTGCCCGTGTTAAAATCCTTGATCTCAATCGTTGCCCCCAAGGCGCGAGCGGCGTTGAGCAGCATCTTCTTGAGCTTGCGCTGCTCAGAGAAAAGCGACAAACTAGAGTGCATTAACTGCCTCTTTTTGCTATCAACTTGGCTCTCCAAGTACATCCCCATGAAAATCAGGCCCAAGACTAAAGTGGCCAAGCCAAACGCCCCCGCTAGAATCGGGAAGAAAGACGGTGCATCCCCCACCTCTATGGTCGGCCCGAACCAACGGGCGTACAAGTCCTCCAACACGCCGTTGGCCTCAAGCCGTAGAAGTCCTTTGTTCAGGATGCTGACCAAGACTTCGTCACTGTGGAGCGAAACCGCCATGGCGTAATCACCCGAGGTATTACCTAAAGGGTGCACCTCCCAGCGGTCTAGCCCGCGAAAGCCCACCAAAAACCTAGCCACCCAGTACTGCTCTACCCAAGCGTCGACCACGCCGTCCGCTAACATCTTAAAACCTTCTTCCGGCATGACCACCGGATAGACCAATACACCCTGTTTCTCCATCATCTCATAGGTGGCGGAGCTCCTCTGTGCCGCCACGCGCAGCCCCGGCAAGTCACTCAAATTTTGCAGAGCGCTATCTTTAGGGACAATGAGCGCATGAAAGGTGGTATGGTAAGGTTCAGTAAACCGATACATTGTAAGGCGCTCAGGCAAAATGCGCATGCCGGTAATAAAGTCCGCCTCGCCGCGCCCGAGCTGCGCGCGCATTTCTCCCCACGGGCCTTGGGCATGCTCTATCGGTACGCCGAGAACCGCTTCGAGGGCATGCACTAGGTCGCGCTCAAAGCCTGCCGCGCGACCGTTTCGGACATAGGAAAATGGCGGAAAATTGTCGTCGCCGAGCGCGAGCAACGAGCCGCGCGCGGCCAGATACTCTTGCTCGGCTGCGGTAAGGGTGTAGCGCAGGCTCGGAAACAACATGGGGGCGCTAGAGGCGGCCAAAAACAAGAGTAGCAATACATAAAGCGCTATGTACCAACGAAGCCACCGCATCTAGTTCCCCCCACCCCACATTATCGCCGCCTGAAAAACCTATTTCGACCTATTTCGACACGCAGTGCACCATTTCCCTCTTAGAGAGGCCGGTATTTCGCCACAATAATTTCTGCTAAACGCAGTCCGTCCACTGCGGCTGACATAATGCCCCCCGCATATCCCGCCCCCTCGCCGGCGGGATACAACCCCTTAATATTGCTTTCATAACCCGTGTCGCGCATCAGCCGTACGGGAGAGGAACTCCGCGTCTCTACTCCGGTGAGCAGGGCGTCAGGGCAGGCGAATCCCTTAAGCTTACGGTCAAAGTTGTGGATAGCTGCCTGCATATTTTCCACCACGAATTGAGGCAGACAAGCGGCCAAGTCGGCACCTTTCACCCCCGGCAAGTAGCTTGAGGATACCTTGCCAAGCTCGGTGGTTTCCCGCCCGCGGAGAAAGTCGTTTAACTTTTGCACCGGCGCCCGGTAGTCGCCGCCCCCGATGATAAATGTTCTTTCTTCCCACCTACGCTGGAAATCAACACCTGCCAAGGGGTGGTTGCTGCCAAAGTCTGTCGGTAGCACCCCAACTAGGAGGGCACTATTGGCATTAGGTCGGTCGCGCGCCTGCTCGCTCATGCCATTGGTGACCAGTCGGCCCTCTTCGGAAGCCGCCGCCACTACAGCACCACCCGGACACATGCAAAAAGTGTAGGCGGCGCGTCCGCCCGGTGGACTGTGAGCCAATTTGTAATCAGCCGGACCGAGATTGGGGTGACCGGCGAAGTCGCCGTACTGTGCTTCGTCAATCAGCGACTGCGGGTGCTCAATGCGCGCCCCGATGGCAAAGGCCTTCGGCCCCATCTCTACCCCACGTTCAAGGAGCATGGCGAGTGTATCGCGCGCGCTATGCCCCAAAGCAAGGATTACCGCTGCAGATAGATAAGTGCTTTCGCCATTGACGATGACGCCTTTTATCGCACCCCGGTCGATTACTATATCGGTCACTTTGGCGCGAAACCTTACCTCCCCTCCCGCGCTGATAATGCGTTCTCTGAGATTTTTTACAACGCCGCGCAAGACATCAGTACCTACGTGCGGCTTCTGTAAAAATAAAATATTG